>Ga0007854_10000691_pt1 | contig 21814 bp, 4 predicted proteins | sample CryBogCBH12Aug08_FD_60382 | JGI IMG/M metagenome (GOLD analysis project Ga0007854, IMG submission 60382) | Freshwater microbial communities from Crystal Bog, Wisconsin, USA - CBH12Aug08 | ecosystem: Environmental > Aquatic > Freshwater > Lake | place: Crystal Bog, Wisconsin, USA | collected... | reverse complement strand
AGAAGTTGGGGATGCCGTAGGCTGTGATGGTGTTGGAATACGGACTGGTGAAGTCGTGGGCCGTGATGGAATTCGTCCCCGTCACGCTGCTTTGAATCACAATGTCCACATACCCGATGTTCGTTCCGCCAAAGCCATCGCTGATGCTGTAGCTGATCTGGTCGTTTACGTTCGGACTGTTCGTATAGCCAATATAGGCATAGCCGTTCGTCGTCACGATGCTGCCGTCCAAATTTGTGCTCCAATTCAATGGGAACAGGTTGACACCATTGGTGCTTTGCATCGTCACGCCGGTCAAACTGACGTGGTCACTGTCGCTGTCCGTCCAGTTGGTCGCCACGTCGGACAATCCAATGATCAAAGCCAGGCCCGCCGTCCGTTTGACCATCATCACATTGGCCACCGGCGGATGATTGGTGACGGTCTGGATGATGGAGTTGGTCCAACCAAGGTAATTGTTGTCACCCCCATATCTGGCGGTGATCAGGTTCGTTCCGCGCGGCAGGTTGGTGATGGAAAGACTGTTCGTCGTGCCCAAAACCCAGCCGTTGGTGCTGAAGGTCACGCTGGCATTGGTGCCGTAGGTGGAATACGAGAAGATCACGCTGCCTCCGGCATCCGCCGCCGTCGCCCCGTTGGTTGTCACCGTGGCGGTGAAATACATGCTGGCGTGGTAACCGTTGGTCAGACCCGGAACGGAAACCACCGCAAGATTATTGCTCGCCTGACCAATCGTAAACGTCACGCCGTTGGTGGCGCCGTAGTAGTTCACATCAGCCACCACCGTGTTTGTCAACGCATAACTGCCCGCGTTCACCGGCGCATTCGCACTCGGGCCATAGCTGGTCGGGAAAACGCCCACATAGTTCGTGGTCTTCACCCCAGTTGATCCGCTGAAGTTGATCGTCGGCGTTTGGGACGAACCATAGTAGGTGAACGGCCCCATCACAGGATAAGTGATGGTTGATGGAGTCAGCGACGCCCCCGCCACGTTCAAATAAAGCTCGCCACCGGTGATGGCCAACGTGGCTGGCGCGGCAGCGCCATTGCCCGTCACCGTCACTGGAGTTGCAGTCACAGCGCCCGCCACCAAACCAACCGTGCCCGCCAAGGCCTTGGAAATAATCTTGTAACTTCCCCCCGCCGCTAACTGCGTGCCGGTATTGTTGATGCTAAAAGTGGTCGCGGCCGACAGCGTCATCCCGCCGTTGGTAATGGTGAAGGAAGGGTTCGCGCCGTCATAGACCAGCGAAACCGTGCCTGAACCGGTGTTGTTCGTGCCGCTGATGATGGCACCCGGCGCGCTGTTGCTCAAGGTCTGGCTACTCAAGATGAAAACGGAAGACAAGGCGGACACGTCAAACGCAGCCCCGCTGGCTACCGAGATGCTCGGCGTGCTGGCGATGGATCCCCCGCCACTCAATGCCAGCGTGCCCGCGCTGATGGTGGTATTGCCGCTGTAGGTGCTCGCCCCGGAGAGCGTGAGCGTGCCCGCACCGGCTTTCGTGAGTGAATATCCAGAACCACCATCGCCAATCACACCGCCCACGGTGAGGGTGTTGGCATCGCAAGTCACCTGCCGGTTGCCGCCCAGCCTTACCGGCCCGGTGCCAAGATTCAAGCTGGCCGTCCCCGCATATGTGAAGTTCCCATTCCAAATGTTGGTGGGCGAATTGGCGGCAAGCGCGATCGCACTGCCGGAGGTGTTGTCAATCATGCCGCCGTTGATGGTCAAAGTTGACCCCGCAAAACCATTGATAGCAAACGCGTGGTTGAGGTTCAACGTGCCGCTGTTATTCGTCCAGAAATTACAATAGTTTGCCGCACTCAACGTCAAGGAACCGGTGCCGTTCAGGACTAGAGCGCCAACAGAGGAGGAGGAGGTATTATAGACCTGACCGGGAATTTTGTAATTACCCGCGCCATTAAGCGTCAACGTGTAGTTTTGGATCTGAAGATTGTTCTGAATAGTTAACGTGCGGCCAGAAGCGACATTGAACGACGTGCTGGCTTGGATCCAGACCCGGTATGGGCCGAGGAATAGGTCGTCCGCGGCGGAGGACATGTCAATGGCCACCCCGCCTATGCCGTTCAGAAACAACTCGTTGTTGCCACTGCTGTTGGTGATAGTGATGGGCACGCCAGTCGGGCTGACATTCGAGATGAGAATACCGCCCCAAGTGACGTTGGCCTGAAGCGCATTGGTTAAATTGGCCGCCGTATAGGCACCGTTCCAGATGGCCCATTGCGAGCTGCCGGGCGCGGTTCCAGAAACCCAACTGCCCCCGAGATTCAGGGCGGTGGCATTATCCGCTTTGAGCTGCCCCGTGATTGTCACAGTCAGAACCAGCGCCCCCGAACTGACTGCCACCGAGGCGCTGCCAACGCCGGCAATGCCGTTGCCGTTCACGGTCAAGGTTCCGGGTGTGCCAGTGACCGAACCGCCACTGGCGGCGATCAGCGTGTAGGTGCCCGCAGTCAAGGGCGTGGTGGTGGTCACTGTGATCGGAGCGCCGTTCAAATTCAAGGAACCGGCAGTTCCCGCCGTCAACGGCGCGGTGGCCCCACCGCCGTAAGCCGTAAAAACAAGACCACCAGCGGACAGGGTCAGCCCTTTCGTGGAACTCATTGTAATGGTTCCCGTCGTGTTCGCGCCGCTGGCCGAGGCTTTAAGCGTCTGGCCGGACCCGAGCGCCAAAGCCGTGGTCAATCCGGTCACATCGAACGTGCCACCGCTGGCGACGGTAATATTCTGGCTGTTGGCAATGGAACCGCCGCCGCTCAAAGCCAACGTGCCGGCAGAGATGGTGGTGTCGCCGGAATAGGTGTTCGCACCGGTTAGCGTCAGCTTGCCTGAACCCAACTTGGTCAGGCCATAAGTGCTGCCGGAGATGATGCCGCCCACCGTCAAGGTTTGGCCGCTGACCGTCACCTGGCGGCTGCCACCCAGCGTGACGGCACCGGAGCCCAGATTCAAGCTGTGGATGCTGCCCACATAGGTGAAATCACCGTTCCAGTTCTGCGTATTATTCGGAGCCAGCGTGATGTCGGCACTGCTGGTATTGTCAATGGCACCCCCGCTGATGGTCAAAGCACCCGTGCCGATGGCGGAATTGGCGGAACTGGAGCCGGCATTGTTAATATTCAATTGCCCCACGCTTAAGGTCGTGCCGCCGCTGTAGGTGCTGGCCCCGGAAAGTGTGAGCGTGCCCGCGCCGGCTTTCGTGAGCGAATATCCGGAGCCGCCATCGCCGATCACTCCTCCCACGGTGAGGGTGTTGGCATTACAGGTCACCTGCCGATTGCCACCCAGCATCACCGGATTGCTGCCAAGGCTCAAGGCCGTCGTCCCGCCAAACGCAAAGTCACCGTTCCATTTGTTGGTAGTGCTGGCATTGAAGAGGGTAGTCGAGTTGCCCGTGTCAATCGTGCCGCCGTTGATGATTAAATTCTGATTAGCATTCCCACCAACCGCAAATTGGTAGTTTAGATTCAAAGTGCCGCTGTTCAGCACCGTATTGTTGCAATAGCTCGGAACCGCTATCGTCAGCGCACCCGTGCCGCTCATGACTATGTTAGTGCCGGTGCCTCCATAAATATTATTAGCCGTTAGAATCACATTTCCGCCATTGGTAATGGTTAAGGTTTTGGTGCCGAGATTAAGCCCGCTGGCACCAGGGCTGACGGTCAATGTGCGGCCACTGGCAACCGAAAATAATTGGCTGGCTGCCACCGTCACATTGTAGGAGGAGAGTTTGAGGTCCACCGTTGCGGATGACATGTCAATACTTACTCCGCTGATTCCGTTCAGCGTCAGGACGGCGTTAGCAGCGGTATTGGTAAAAACCACCGGACCACTGACGCCGGTGACATTCGAAATAAGAATACCACCCCAAGTGGTATTTGCTCCCAACGCATTGGTTAAATTCGCGGACGTGTAAGCGCCGTTCCAAATGGCCCACGTCAAACTGCCGGGCGCGATTCCCGAAACCCAACTACCGCCCAACTCCAGCGAGGTGGCATTGTCCGCCTTGACTTGCGCCGTTGCGATCACCGTGAGCACCAGCTTGCTGGAAGTCACCGCCAGCGAGGCGGTGGTATTCGCAGCGAGACCGCTGCCATTGACCGTCAGCGTGCCGGGTGTGCCGGCGACCGTTCCCGAAGAGACGGCATCAATCAGCGTGTAAGTGCCCGCCGCCAATGCCGTGGTGGTGGTGACGGTGATGGGCGCGCTATTCAGGGTCACCGCACCTGCGGCTCCCGATGCCGTCAAAGGCGCGGTGGCTCCGCCACCGTAAGCCGTGAAGACAAGCCCGCCGGCCGACAGGGTCAGGGAGCCGCCTTTGATGGTGGCGGTGGTGTTTGCGCCGGTGGCTGTCGCTTTCAGCGTCTGACCCGCGCCCAGAGCCGTGGACTTCGCTGAAACATCAAACGTCGCTCCGCTGGCGACCGTGATGTTCGGGCTGTTGGCGATGGCACCGCTGCCACTCAACGCCAGTGTGCCGGCGTTGATGAAAGTATTGCCGCTGTAGGTGCTCGCCCCGGAGAGCGTGAGTGTGCCCGCACCGGCCTTGGTCAGTGAATAACCCGAACTCCCATCGCCAATCGCACCTCCCACGGTGAGGGTATTGGCATTACAGGTCACCTGCCGGTTGCCGCTCATCGTCACCGCACCAGAACCAAGATTCAAGTTGGCTGTGCCGACATAAGTGAAGTCCCCATTCCAGATATTGGTAGGCGAATTAGCGGTAAGCCCAATCGCACCGCCGGACGTATTGTCAATCGTGCCGCCATTGATGATGAAGGTCTGATTGGCATTACCGTTGATGGAAAATGCCTGATTGAGATTCAACGTGCCGCTATTCAGCACCGTGTTTTTGCAATAGCTCGCAACAGCTATTGTCAACGCACCCGTGCCGCTCATGACTATGTTGGTGCCGCTGCCGCCAAAAATAGTCCCCGTTATTACCACATTGCCACCGTTGGTAAATGTTAGAGCTATGTTACTGGCTATGGAAATACCATTAATGGACAATGTGCGGCCACTGGCAACCGAGATCAATTGGCTGTTGGCAGGAGTCACACCAGACCCGAGCGTGAGATTCACCGTGGCGGACGACATATCAATGCCCACTCCGCCCACGCCGTTCAGCGTCAGTGTAGAGCCGGTAGGGATGTTAACTGGGGCGCTGGGATTCTTGATTTGAATACCTCCCCAAGTGACGTTCCCCCCCAAAGCATTGCTGCAATTAACTGCTGTCGCGACCGTGCTATCCCAAATGGCCCAGTGCGTGGAATCGGGCGCGGTGCCGGAAACCCAACTGCCACCTGCGTTTAACGCGGTGGCATTGTCCGCCTTGGTTTGGTCGGCAGCCGCCAGCGCAGCGTTCGTAGAGATTGTCAGTGCCAGCCCCAGCAACGGCCATTGTTGATTGAGAAAGAATTTCTTCATGTTGAATGATTTTCGGGTTTTTGAATTTCAAAAAATCTACAGGCTGTGTGTGCTTAATTCTATAAGGCAAATGGCTAATACAATTTCACGGTTCGCGTCAGGCGGCAGACCAAAAGTTTCCCCGCCGGGGTGCGTTTTGCCGTCCGGCCAACCTGTCATTTCAGAAGCAGAGAGGCGGATGACATCTTTGCCATCCGCCTCTTTCGACTCAATCTTGCGTATGAATATTAATCTGCGACCGATCAATACTTCAGTCGGTAAAAGACCGCCGGGCTGGCGGGATTGATCGTGATGGGGTATGGAGGCGTGGCTCCAGCGACCGTGTGCCAGTCGTTGGAACTGGCGAGACTCACCGAATTGGATTGCAGATTCCAGCCCTGGCCAGCCGGCCAGTTCAGCGTCATCACGCTGCCGCTGACTGAATAGGTGATATTCGTCGGTGTGGGCGCGGTCAACCCCAGCACCAGCAGGCTGCCGGTTCCGGCAAAGCCTGGCGTGCTGTTGATGCTGCCATAGACCCCGGCTGGCTGGGCAATGCCGTCCAAAACCAGACGCCCAACGGTGTTCGTTACGGCAAAATCCAGCTCCAGAACTGCTCCGGCAGTGACAGCGATCGAGACCGTGGAGTTCGTTGCGAGCGTCGCATTGGTGAGCACCAGAGTTCCTCCTGTGACGGTGGTGTTGCCTTTGTAAGTAGTGGCACCCTTGAGCGATAGCGTGCCCGTGCCGTCTTTGGTGAGCGAGTAGCCCGCGCCGCCATCCCCAACAGCACCACCGACGGTGACCGCGCCACCATTGAGTGTCACGATGCGATTGCCGCCCAAGGTGACCGCGCCTGAGCCGAGGTTCAAGTCAGAGCCGGTGAAGCTGAAATCGCCGTTCCAGTTGAAGCTGGGGGAGGTGGCCAATGCCGCGATGCCGGCGTTGTTAACTGTGCCACCATTGATGGTAACCGAACCTCTCACGGCAGCTAAGTTACCAAGATTTAACGTGCCGCTGTTCAACGTGTATTTCGCAACATAGTTCGGTGCCCCCAACGTGTATGAACCGGTTCCGTTGAAGGTGAGAATCGCATTGCCCGGGTCATCATAGAGGTTGCCGTTAAACACATAATTGCCCCCGCCATTCAGCGTGAGATTATGGCTGCCGGTGAAGTCATTTAAATTGAAGGCATATGGAGACGTTAATGCCTCCCAAGTGAAGGTGCAGCCCGATGCGACATTCCATGATTGGTTCGTTCTAATATTCAGCCTTGCGAGATCCAAGGTGAGGTCACTCGTCCCTACGATGTCAATGCCCCCACCCCCGCTGGTAACTTTATTCAGCGCCAGCATATTGCCATCCGAGATTACGACGGGGCCGCCGGTGACATTTGACACCCTGATGCCGCCCCAAGTGACGCTACCCCCCAGGGAATCGGTCAAATTTGCTGGCTGATACGAACCGGTCCAGATGGCCCAGTTGGTGCCATCGGGCTGGAAGCCGGAAACCCAAGCATGTCCAGTTTGAAGAGTATAACCGCTATTGTCAGCCCGGATCTGGTCGCTCGGCGGCCCAACAATGCTCGCGATAAACGCCGGTTCCGTCAGAGTATAATTGTTCGTGTCTGCGCCGGTCAACGAGAGACCGGTGACGGTCACGGCAATATTATCTGCCGCATTGGTCTGGGCAAAAGTTCCGATTGGCGTGCCCGTCAGACTCACGGAATCGCCCGTGTATGGTTTCCCGTCAATCGTGGCTCCCGCACCGGCCGCTTCGGCGGCCTGTAGCACGGCCACGCTGTTGGCCGTGAAACCCGCCGTGGCGGTTCCATCGGCCAGCTTGTTGGTGACGGCCAATCCCACCACGGTCAAAGCCTTGGCCGTGACGTTTTGCACCAATCCGGTCTGCTGCAACACCGTGTAATTGCCGGCACCAGCACCGGCCAGAGTCACTCCCGTGATGGTGACCGCGTGGTTGCCGACATCTTTCGCGGCAAGCGTTCCCGCCGCCGATCCGCCCAGTGTCACCGAGTCCACAGTATAGGGAATGCGATCCGCAGTCGTGCCGGTTCCGGGCGCCTCGGCAGACTGGAGCACCGCCATGCCGCCCAGCTTCGCCGTGGTGGTGCCGTCATAGATTGCGCTGCCCGCCGTGAGGCCGGAATAATCCAGCGGTTTTGCGGTGATGGTTTGCGCCACGGGGCTGCCGGAACTGTCGCTAAGATTATGCGTGCCGTCACCCTGATAGTAGGCGGCGATGGAGTGCGGCGAGCCGGCCACTTTCAGGTCGGTGTATTCGGTGTAGATGGCCGTCGAGACGGGATCTGTTCCCGGAGTCAAGGCCACGGTGGCAAGGATCGTCCCGCCATCTTTGAAGATGACGTTGCCGGTGGGTGAGGTAGCCGTGCCGCTCACCGTGGCGGTGAAGTCAAGCTGACCGCCGTAAATCTCCGAGCTTGTGCCCGTCGTGCGCGCCACGGTAGTCGTGGTGGTTTCGCCGACTTGCGGAACATTGGTGACCACGAGCACGAGGCTGCCCGCGCTGCCGCTGATCGTGATGACCTCCGCCGCGTATCCATTGCTCAAGGCCAGACCCGTGAAGGTGGGAGCCGGGTTGGCTGAGCCGTTCAGCGTGCCCTCGACGGTTAGCAAGGTGTTAGTGCTCGCTCCCAGGGCGGCACCGCTCACGTTGACGGTGACGGTGTTGTTGTTCAAGTTGAGAGATCCCGTGGCACCCGACACATTGACATTGCCCACCGTGTGGCTGCCGCCGCCCGCAGCTTGGAAGGACAGTCCATCCCCACCGTTCAGCGTGATGGTTTGCGCCCCGTTGGTGATTGTGCCCGTGCCCGAGGTGCCGGCCCCACCGAGCGACTGTGAACCATTACCGCTCCAGCCCGCCACAGATACATCCAAAGTCCCCCCATTTCCCACCAAAATTCTGGAACTGGCGAGCGAACCACTGCCGCCAAGAGACAGCGTGCCGCCGTTGATCACAGTGTTGCCCGTGTAAGTGCTGGCACCCGATAGCAACAGGGTGCCGGAGCCTGCCTTGGTGAGCGAGTAGGCGCCACCGCCATCGCCAATCACACCGCCCACGGTGAGAGTATTGGAATTACAGGTAATCTGCCGGCTGCCGCCCAAAGTGACTGGGCCACCGCCAAAGTTCAAGTTGCCGGTGCCGGCAAAGGTAAAGTCCCCATTCCATGCGTAGATGGGAGAATTAGCGGTTAAGCCAATCTTGCCACCAGAAGTGTTGTCAATCGTGCCGCCGTTGATGACAAAGGCTGTATTCGCGAGGCCATTGATGGCGAAGTTATGGTTGAGGTTAAGCGTGCCAGCGTTGAGAGTCATGTTGGTGAAGTAGTTTGCACTATTTTTCAACGTCAGAGCACCACTGCCCTTCTTCATCAAAGTGCCAAGTTGAGACATCAGTGAGGAGAATACATAATTGCCAGCACCGTCCACAACCAGCGTGCTGGCATTGCCGTGGCCGTAAAAATTAGCAGCGGTCATGGCGAAAGTCCGGCCCGAGCCGTTGGTAAATATCATGGGGGTCGCAGCGACATTTTGGTTCAATGACATGGGGCAGGCGATTGTTAGGTCAACCGTTGCCGCCGACATATCGAGAACCACCCCGCCTCCACCGCCTACCCCTGTAAGACCCATGGTGGGGGAAGACCCGGTTATGTTAATGGGTGCCCCGGTGACGTTGGATATGGAAAGCCCATTCCAATAGGCTGTGGCACCCATGGAGTTGGTGCAGTTTGCCGAAGTGTAGGTGCCGTTCCAAATGGCCCAACCGGGCAATCCATTGTTCCAACTCGAGGTAAGGTTAAGGGCGTCGGCGTTATCGAGCTTGACCGTGTTCGCCGCCTGGGCGGTTCCGGCGGACAACATGGCCATTGCCGTCACGAGCGGCAAATACCGAATTGCTGAACGCAGTTGCATTATTATTTGTGACTTTTTCATAATCGTTTTGGTTTGTTAGGAGGTGAATTCGTGACAAATCTAGCTCAAAGCCAACTTCTGGGCTATTCGGCAAATGCCTAATAGCTGCCCCCGATCGCCACCAGCGAGTTCGGGCCACATCTGCGTTGAATGATGGGCCATGCGCCCCACCTTGCCTGCCCGGTTTTAGATGAAAGAAAAGGGGCGGATGACATTGCTGCCATCCGCCCCATCAACCCAACCTGCATGAACCCCACATGCTTTTCCTGCCGTTCAACCGCAGGAAATTTGTCCACTTACGGATACGTCAGGCGGTAGAACACCTCCGGGTTGGCGGGATTGATCGTGATGGGGTATGGCGGCGTGGCTCCAGTGGCCGTGTGCCAGTCATTGGAACTGGCGAGACTCACCGAATTGGATTGCAGATTCCAGCCCTGCCCAGCCGGCCAGTTCAGCGTCAACGCGCTCCCGCTGACCGTGTAGGTGATGTTCGTCGGCGTGGGCGTGGTCGAACCAAGCACCAGCAGGCTGCCCGTGCCGGCAAAGCCCGGTGTGCTGTTGACAGTGCCATAGACCCCGGCTGGCTGGGCAATGCCGTCCAGCACCAGGCTCGTAACGGTGTTCGTTACGGCAAAACCCAACTGCAACAGCGCTCCGGCAGCAACCTCGACCGTAATGGTTGAATTGGTGGCCAGAGTAGCCTGCGAGATGTCCAAGGTTCCGGCATTGACCGTGGTGTTGCCCTTGTAGGTGTTGGCACCAGAGAGCGTGAGCGTGCCGGAACCGGCTTTGGTGAGCGAGTAGCCCGAGCCACCATCACCAATCACACCAGCCACCGTCAGTGTGCCGGCGTTGACCGTCACCTGCCGGTTGCCACCCAGCGTCACCGGATTGTTGCCCAGGCTCAGGGGTTGCGTGCCACCAAACGCAAAATCCCCATTCCAATGGATATTCAAAGTGCCACTCCAGAGGGCGATCGCTCCGCCGGTGGTGTTGTCAAGGGTGCCGCCGTTGATGGTTAAAGTTGACCCACCATAACCATTCACGGCGAAGGCATGGTTAAGATTCAACGTGCCGCCGTTCAGCGTCGTGAAGGGAACATAGTTCGGTGTGCTCAAAGTCACTGTGCCGGCACCGCTCTTGACCAAGACACCATGAGTGGCATCCTGGCCGTAAAGGGCCCCGGGCGACCCGAAGAAATAATAATCGCCGGCTCCGCTCAAGGTCAAGGTCTGACGCCCAATAGTCAGGCCTGTGGGTGAGGTCAAACTGCGGCCGGATTGTGCGGTCCAAGTCTGGTTGGTAACGATGGTGATGCCTGAGATGATGAGATCAACCGTCGCCGCCGACATATCAATGCCGATTCCGCCGCCCCCATTAGGAAGTCCACTAACAGACACAGAACCATTTGTGATCGTGATAGGAACACCGCCGTTGGCGACGTTGGAGATGCAGATTCCACCCCAAGCGTTCCCGCTGCCCAAGGAACTGGTGCAGTTTGTCGGGGCATAGGTGCCGGTCCAAATGGCCCAGTGGGCACTGTCAGGGAAGCTGCCCGAAACCCAAGCGGCTCCCTGATTCAGCGTGTAACCGTTATCAGCCCGGATTTGATCTCCCAGCGGCCCGGTAATGCTCGCGTAGGGCGTCGGCGCCGTCAGTGAATAATTGTTGGTGCTTGCGCCGGTCAGCGAAAGGCCGGTGACATTTACCGCGACGCTCACGGCAATGTTGCTGCTGGCAAAGGTTCCAACCGGCGTGCCCGTCAGACTCACGGCATCGCCGGTGTAAGGTTTCCCGTCAATCGTGGTTCCCGCACCGGCCGCTTCGGTGGCCTGTAGCGCCGGCAAATTGGTCGTGAAACCCGCCGCAGTGGTTCCATCATAGACCTTGTTGGTGGCGGTCAGGCCGACCACCGTCAGCGCCTTGACCGTGACCGTCTGCACCAATCCCGTCTGTTGCAATACGGAGTAGTTGCCGACGTCGGCACCGGTCAGTGACATACCGGTAATGGTCACAGCTTGCAGGCCGACGTCCTTCGCGGCCAGCGTGCCGGTGGCGGTGCCGCTCAAGGAAACCGAGTCCACGGTGTAGGGAATGCCGTCCGCCGTCGAACCGGTGCCGGACGCTTCCGCCGCTGATAACGCCGGCGCGCCGCCCAGTTTCGCCGTGGTAGTGCCGTCATAAGTCGTGCTGCCCGCCGTGTTGCCGGAGACCATCAAGGACTTCGCCGTGATGGTCTGCGCCACGGGGCTGCCGGAACTGTCGCTAAGATTATGCGTGCCGTCACCCTGATAGTAGGCGGCGATGGAGTGCGGCGAGCCGGCCACTTTCAGGTCAGTATATTCCGTGTAAATGGCCGCCGAGGCAGGAGACGCTCCCGGAGTCAAGGCCACGGTGGCAAGGATGGTCGCGCCGTCCTTGAAAATAACATTTCCCGTGGGTGAGGTTGCCGTGCCGCTGACCGTGGCGGTGAAGTTGAGCTGACCACCGTAAATCTCCGGGTTGGTGCCCGTCGTGCGCGCCACGGAAGTCGTGGTGTTTTCGCCGACTGCGGGAATATTCGTGACGATGAGCACGAGGCTGCTTGGGCTGCCGCTGATGGTGATGACCGCCGCCCCGCAGGCATTACTTAACGCCAGCCCGGTGAAGTTGGGAGCCGGGTTGGCGGAACCATTCAGCGTGCCGGCGACCGTCAGCAAGGTGTTTGTGCTCACCCCCAACGCGGCACCGGTCACGTTGACGGTGACGGTGTTGTTGTTCAAATACACATTCCCTGACGCGTCGGCCACGTTGACATTGCCCACCGTATGGCTGCCGCCGCCGGCTGCCTGAAAGTAGAGCCCATCAGTTCCGGTCAGGGTGATGGTTTGCAACCCGGCATTGACAGTGCCGGTGCCCGAGGTGCCGGCGCCACCGAGCGACTGGGACCCGTTGCCGGTCCAACCGCTTGCGGACACATCAAAAGTTGCCCCATTCCCCACCAGGATTTTGGAACTGGAGAGCGAGCCGCCGTTGGTCAAAGCCAGCGTGCCGGCACTGATGGTGGTGTTGCCGGTGTAAGTGCTCGCCCCGTAGAGCGCGAGCCAGCCTGTCCCCGCCTTGGTGAGCGAACCCGTGCCGCCGATCACGCCACCCACCGAGAGGGTGTTGTTGTTGACCGTCACCTGCCGGCTGCCGCTCAAAGTCACTGCCCCGGTATTCAAGTCAAGGTTGGTCGTGCCACCGAACGCAAAGTCGCCATTCCAGTAATACAGCACACTGGTGTTGGCGAGGACAATGTTTTTTCCGGCGGTGTTGTCCAGCGTGCCGCCATTGTTCGTGAAATTTAAGCTGATGCCAGTGGTGTTGAGCGCATTGACGTGATTGAGGTTCACCGTGCCGGCGTTGAGGGTGATGTTGGGCGCTTCGACCCTGTTGCTCAAGGTCAACATGCCGGCGCCGTTCTTGGTCAGGCTCGAGGTCTGAGCGCCATTCTTGCACCCACCGTTCTTAAGAATAAAGTTGCCATCACCGTCAAACTTCAACGGAGTGGTTGTTTGAGGAAGCACTCCTTTTACGAAGGTCAGGGTGCGGCCGGCGGCATTGGTGAAAAGCAAACCGCTGGAATTATTCGGCTGAACGTTCATTTGCAGGGTGAGGTCAACCGTGGCTTGCGACATGTCAATAGCCACGCCACTCACTCCGCCGAGATACCAGTATATGCCCGAACCTCCCAGATCAACGGGAGCGCTGGGGTTTCTGATTGCGACTCCGGCTGTAAAGGCAGTGCCGGAATAAGCATTGGTGCAATTGGCGGGCGTGGCCACGGTGCTGTCCCAAACAGCCCGACCGCTTGGCGTGGCGCCTCCAACCCAACTGGCACCGGATTTGAGGTCGATGTTATTATCCGCCTTGAACGTATCCGCCGCCCGGGCGGTTCCGGCGGACAAAATTGCCAGCCCGGCGAGGGCGGCTATGCACTGACTCACGATTTGTTTTTTCATAATCATTTTGAATTCTTTGGTGGTGACTTCGCGAACAATCTAGTTCAAAGCCAGCTTCCGGTCTATTCGGCAAATGCCTAATAGCCGCCGTCCGTCGCCCGGTTCAAGCTGCGTCATTGCCCACCGCAAAAAATCAAGCTATCATTGCCATGATGTCCAGCATTGACGCGTTTTCCTCCCGGCCCCGACGCGTTCATTATGCCCTGATCCGGCTGGCTTGCGGCCTGCTTTTACTGGCCGCACCGGGTATTTCCACAATGCGGGCCGAGGAATTTCACGTGCAGAACTGGCGACGGGAAGATGGCCTGCCTGACGGACAGATCACGGCCCTCGAACAAACGGCGGACGGCTACCTGTGGATCGGCACGGCCAAGGGACTGGCGCGGTTTGACGGCATCCGGTTCAAGGTTTTCAAAGCGGGCGAAACGCCCGGCTTCACCGATTCGCGAATTTCCAGTTTGACCACGGATCATCAGGGCACGCTTTGGGTGGGGCTGCTCGACGGCAACATCACCCGTCGCGGGGAGGACGGCTTTGCCGCAATGCAGCCGCCCGTGTCGTTGAAACTTCGTGCCGATCAAAAGCCCATTCCCGACACGTGGCTGTGGGATCGTCGCATGGCGATGATTGAAGAGGCCGAAGGCACCCCCCGCAGCAATGTTGAGCATTTTACGGATCGCTGGGCTCAACTGACCACGGACGGCGAGGGTTCAGTTTGGTGGCACGTTTCCGGTTTGAGCCTGATGCGCTTCAAGGCCGGGCAATGGAATGTGCTTACCGCCAGCAACGGTGTGCCGGCAGACACACTTCGCCAAGTGGCTTGTGACCACGAGGGCCGCGTCTGGTTTGAAGCGGACGGCAAACTGCAGCCATATTCTTCTAGTCACTCAAATTCGCCCGGTGCGAGCGTGGCTTTGAACGGACAGTGGGCGGTGTTGACTCCGGCCAGCCAGGGCGGGCTGTGGGTGGCCGAACCGCGCAGTTCGTGGTTACAGCAGGGCGGTCGGGTGTTGCGGCTGGCCGATGGGCGCTGGCACGATGAACTGTCATTGAACCCGCCGCTGCAGCGCCCGCCGAGCAGCGTCATCACCTGCCTGCTGGAAGATCACACCGGGCGGCTCTGGTGCGGCACCGCTTCGGGCGGCGTGTTTTTCTCCAACTCGCAAGGCCGATGGCAACGGCTGCAAGCGCAAAGCTCGTTTTCGCAAGGATACATTTCCTGCTTGTTCGAAGATCGTCAGGGCAACATCTGGGTGGGCACCGTGGGCGATGGACTTTATCGCGTCACCCTGCAACCGGCCACGATGTTCAATTTGCCACCGCCCTTTGAACACGCGGAAATCAACACGACTTGCGTGACGCGGGACGGGGCCATTTGGATGGGCACTGGCGGCAGCGGCGCCATTCGGTTTGAGGGCTCGAACTTTTCTGCTTTCGGCGCAGCGGAGGGGTTGACCAATCTGCATGTTTGCGCACTTTTTGAGGACTCGCGCACCAATCTCTGGGCGGGAACCTCCGGCGGCTTGTTTCGCTTGGAGGCGGGAAGATTTTTGCGTGTGGAAGGACCGCCGGAAATGTCCATCTGGGTGAAAGCCCTGTTTGAAGATCGGGCCGGACGACTCTGGATTGGCACGCTTGGCGGATTGATCTGTCATGAGCAGGGGAAGTTCACAGCATATCGCCTGCGACGAGACGGCAGCTATTGCGACATCCGTTGCATGGCCGAGGATGCTGCGGGCAATCTTTGGGTGGGCACCATCGGCCAGGGCTTGTTCCGCCTTCCCGGTGGCCAGGCGGATAAGCTTGAGCGGATGGAAACATTCCCTCCCACGGATGTCCGCGCATTGTTTTGCAGTGCCGACGGCTCGCTCTGGGTCGGCGGCTGGGGCAGAGGACTTTTTCGATTGGAAAACGGACTTTTTTTCAACGTGACCACGGAAGACGGCCTGCCGAGTGACCGGATTCAATCCATCATGGCCGATGACACGGGCCGGCTGTGGTTGAGCACGGATAACGGCCTGATCGGCGTCACGCCGGCAGAAGTCCAAAACTACCGGCGTGGAATAAGTCCGCCGCTCCTGTGCCAGCATATCTCCCTGGCGGAAGGGTTGGCTAACGGCGGCTGCTCCGGTTCCGGCCAGCCGGTTTCGGCCCACACGCCTGATGGTCGGCTTTGGTTCCCCAATTACGAAGGCGTTGCGGTGCTTGACCCGCGCAAGGTCGCCACCAAGCCATCCTCCATGAAAGTGATGGTGGAGGCCGTCGTTGCGGACGGCAAGGAACTGACTCCCGCAGCCACCGGCAAGTGGCAGGTTTCTTCCGGCGTGCGCCGGTTTGAATTTGATTACACCGCCCCGAACCTCGCGGCCCAACCCAATCTGCACTTCCGGCACAAGTTGGAGGGCATGGATCATGATTGGGTGGATGCGGGTGATCGCCGGGTGGCCTATTACAGCCAGTTGCCGCCGGGGCAATACCAGTTTCACGTCATGGTCGGGGGCACTGACAATCAATGGCACTCTGCCGACCGGGTCATTCAACTTCACATCGTGCCGCGCTTCTGGGAACAACGCTGGCTCCAGGTGCTCGCCAGCGGCCTGCTCGTCGTCATCCTCGGCGGCGGTTTCGGCTGGAGTCAGCGGCGCAAATACAAGCTGCGCGTGGAACGATTGCAAATGCAGAACGCCATGGAAAATGAGCGCCGCCGCATCGCGCGGGATTTGCATGATGAATTCGGCTCCCGCCTGAGCGGGATTGCCCTGCAGGGCGAGGCCGCCACGCAAGCCGGCCAGATTTCGGCCACCGCCTATTCAGAAGTCGTAGCCATGACCCGCCGCGTTCGCCAGTTGATTGGCACGCTGGACGAGGTAGTTTGGGCAACCAATCCCGAAAATGATTCACTGGCAAATGTCGTCGCTTACTTGTGCGACTACACTGAGGATTTCCTGTCACCCACCGCCATCAATTGCCGACTGGAAGTTCTTTCTCCAGCGGAACTGCCCGCCATCACCCTGACGGCACAGACTCGACACAACCTGCTGCTGGCGACCAAGGAAGCGCTCAACAACAGCGTCCGTCACGCCCAGGCGCAGACTATCCGGCTAAAAATCCGAATCGAAGCGGATTGGCTCATCGTGGAGATCGTGGATGACGGAAAGGGATTTGATCCGGCCAAAACGCGCACCGGAGGAAACGGCCTCTTGAATTTTACCAAGCGTATGGAACTCATCCACGGAAAGTTTGAAATTCAAAGTCAAACCGGCCAGGGAACCACCATCAGACTTAAGATTCCACTGGGAGACACAATCAAATTACCAAATAAAAAAACCACCCCATGAAAATCAAAGTTGGCATTGTTGAAGACGACCGCGCCGCGCGGGAGAACTGGGTCAAGATCTTGAATGCCAATCCCAAACTGACCTGCGTGGCCGCCTGCGCCACTGGCGAAGAGGCGCTGAAGCTTTTGCCGGATTGCCGGCCGGACGTGGTTCTGATGGACATCAATCTACCCGGCATGACGGGCATACAATGCACCGCCCGGATCAAGAAGGCATTGCCCAACACGTTGATCTTGATGGTAACTGCGTTTTCCAACAACGACTACATCTTCGAGGCTCTGCAGGCAGGTGCCAGCGGTTATTTGTTAAAAAGCAAATCCTCCGAGGAAGTCGTTCATTCCATCCTCGACGTGATGGAAGGCGGCGCGCCGATGACCGGGCAAATTGCCCGCCGGGTGATTGAGGTGTTTCGCAAACCAACCTCCAAAGGGCTGGCCGAGGCGGAACTTACTGAGCGGGAAAACGAAATTTTGCAATGGATTGCCAAGGGTCTGTCAAACAAAGAAATTGCCACCAAGATTGACACCACGGTCTATACCGTCAGAAAACACGTCGAGCATATCTACGAAAAACTCCACGTTCACTGCCGGACCGAGGCGGCGGCAAAATACTTGGGCGGCACTGACAAGACCGTAGCCCATCAAACAGCCACCTGAAAACACCCTCTCCGGGTTAATAAAATTCCGGTGATGGTTCGCAGGGAATGTATCCGGCTCAAGGATGTGTCAGGCGGTAAAAGACCGTCGGTCTTACCGGATCAATATTGATGGTGTAAGGTGGCGCCGCTCCGGTCACGGTGGACCAATTCGTCCCCAGACCTTTGCCGAGGTTATTGGTTTGCATCTGAAGCTGCCAACCCTGGCTGGTCGGCCAATCTAAAATCATTTGCCCGCCACTGACCGAGTAACTAATGATGCCTCCTGCCGAAGTGGCGAGGTTCGTGGCGAGGAGACTGGCGTCGGTTGGCGCGAGGGCCAAATTGTAGATCCGCACGTCGTCAACGGTGCCATTGAGCCACTGGCTTGGACTTGCCCCCGGCTGGGCGGCAATCCTCAATGCCCCGGTTCCGCTGCCGTCCTGGGCGATTCCCGAAGCCGTGAGCACACCGTCCACGTAGAGCTTGCGCGCTCCGACGGCGGCATCCTGCACACCCGTGAGCAAATGCCATTGGCCGACATCCGCCGTGCCCGGACTAACAATGTCCGTGGTGCCTTGGAAGGACCACTGGTTCCCGGCCGTGATGCCGAGTCCATACCACGACCCCACACTGCCATCCTTCGCAATAATGGTGGTCGCGGCATTGGGCAGGCTATTCAGCTTCACCCAAGCTGAGATCGTAAAGCTGTTCGTGCTGGAGAACTGCATGTCTGCCACGTTGGGAATGTTCACATATTGGTTCAATCCATTGAAAGATAGCGCGGCACTGCCTTCGATGCCAGAAACGTGGTTGGGCGCGTTGATGGCGACGCCATTGGCCGTGCCGGCGACGTCCAGGGTGTTGTTCTCCAACCGCCATTCGTGAACGGGTGCCGGCTTGTTGATGATCCAGGGTGTGCCGCTGACTTTCACGCGCGTCGCCATCCAGGCGTTGGGCGAATTGGTGGCCACCACGGAAAAAGTGTTTGCGCCATTGACTGCGGTGAGGGTTGCACCGGTCACGGGCAGGCTGGTCAGGTAGTTCCAGTTGGCGTCATAAACCTGCGCGCTAGAACCACCGCTGTAAGTAAGATACTTGTTGTAAGCAATCGTGCCGGCCACGGTCACGCTGTTGCCGTTGAGCGTCAGGACGGGATTGACGAGTCCGGTGGCCTGGTCTTCCTTCAGGGTCTTGATGGCGCTGACCTGAATATTGGGCGTAACGCCGGCTGGCACATAGCCGAGAAACAATTTGAAGGTGGAGACACTGGCATAGTTGAACGTGTCCGTGGTGCCGGATTTGCTCAGGCCGTAACCGGTATTCGACCGATACCACACCACCTCGCCGTTCGGAATCTCAATGGTTTGCGTGCCGGTGAAATTCACCGTCACTGCGTAATCGCGGTTCCCGATATTAAAAACCAGCACCGAGCCGCTGTTGTCGCCGGTCAAGGTTACGGTAACCCCCCGGCTTCCGCTCATGTTGAGGGTCGCGCCGAGTCCCAACGCTGAGTAACTCCAATTGTAAATGGTGTTGGTGTTAGCAAAAGACAGCGGGCTGGTTGCCATCAATGATACATTATTAGCATTCGTGGCGGACATGCCGGGCAACACGAGCAACTCAATTTGCGGTGTCTGAGCCGAGTAAGGATTGGTCAACGAACTAAGTGAGGCGCCGTTTGCCTTGGTGAACTGGTGCGGGGAGATGGGGCCCCGTTCGACCATGAGCTGCCACGGGTTGTCAACTCCGTTACGCAGCATGGCTCGGGTGGGGGTGACCAGCCATTGATTGCCCGTTTGCGACGGCACATAGAAATCCGTGGCGAAAGATTTCAAGGAGGCCATTTGACTCGTTGACAGGTAGGGCGCCACTGCCTGCCACAAATCAAGGGCGGATACCACTTGACTCCACTGTCCTTGGTTTCTGATGGTGTTCAAGTCCGTCCCGATATGGTAGCCAAAAATCATGAAGTTCGGTCCATATCCGGCGGCGCAGCCAAAAGCCCAATGATCCTCATCGAGATGGGTCGCCATAAACGAGGGATCCCAGAGCCGGAGTGGCGCGAGTCCACCGATTTGGGATATTTCCAAAACAAATCCCCTCCCGCCTTCATGTTTCTGAATCCGGTTGAATAAATATTCGAAGTGGCCAAAGGGGGCACTTAGCGCGGCTTGGGACGCATGCACCGGATGGTCTAATGACTCATAGAGACACTGCGAAAAGCGCCGCGGTCCCCAGTAGCCCAGATCCTGGTTGATATCCTGCCCATCATAGTTGGCATAGGGGATTTGGTATAGGTTCAGGAACGCCCCAAAAGTCTGGGCCTGGGTGGCGAGTAATGGCGAACGGCTATCCGGAATGAAAGCGCCACCGCCATAGTTGGGCATAAAATCCACCCGGCAGCCCGCCTGATGGTTTTGCGCCCACTGGTTGTTCACCACCTTGCGCGTCAGGTTGGTAACCAGCCAATCCGTCGAGCTGATGACCTGCACCGAATAAGCGCTATAGAGATCGTTGCTGATGTTGACATAGGAGGAGAAATCGCCGGGGTAATACGGCGGATATAAAGACGAGTAATCTCCCCACGGCGGCGGCGCGGTGAACGGCTGGCAGCCCGGATCCGGCTGCACATGGAAAGAGGTTGAGGTGCCGGTAATATCAGTCAGCAACGTGCCGGTGGCAGCCCGCGCGAGATCCGGAGACAGCCCCGTCGGACTCATCTCACCATATAGGGGGTCAGCGGCATTCACATAGCCACTATTCCCATGAAACCAAAGACTAATTCCCCGTTGGGCGCAGTATTGTTTAAGCGCTGTCAGGTCGGCCGAGCCATTCGGGAAAAGAGTGGGGTTAATCCCGTCAATGGACGGATTACCCCCCTGCCAGTAGCTATGGAAGAGGTAGAGTGAATTCAGTTCGTTTGTGAACATGATATCGGCGAGCTGATAGAGTTCGCTCAAGTTGTTAGGACTAAACATAACTGCCCGTGACGGAGGCAATTCCCGTTCGTAACGATCCAACCAGGCCGCCGCATCCGTGCGGGTCCAGCTCGTTTGGTTCGCGCGGTTGGGGCGCGGGGTGGAGGGCTCTCCGGCCCAGATGTCCAGCAGGATGTCGTCATATTGGGCACTGCTCTTTGATGGGAAAATAGCGACGGCACCCATCGGCTGCGGATTGTTGGTGGTTTGCCCGTTGGGGTAAACCAATGCGTTCATCTGGCTATACTGGGCATAGGGCCAGAACACTAAAGGATTGCTGGTTAGCGACGACGTATGTCCGGCAAAAATATTAAGATCAACCATGTAATCCAGCGGCACGGTATTGAGCGTCCACCCGTCGCCAGCCGAGGTTGTCGTCACACTAAACGCTACTGAGTATCCAGGCCAGTTGGCATCCAGCCCGCCAGTCAGCGGATTGTTGGAAACATTCACCAACGCAACCTTCAGATAACGACCGTTATTCGTCACCGCGACAATGACGCGATATTGACCATTGCTAGACCAAAGCATCAGTTGGCTGGCGTTCAAGGCCACCATGCGATTCAACGGAATGCTCGTGCTATTCTGTCCGCGATATATATACCAGCCTTTGGAATTATTGTTCATCTGCGCTCCGGTGTCACTGCGGATCACGCTGGTGACGGAGCCATTGGTGCTGATGGTGATCGCCATGAGCGAATTGGAGAACGTCACGTTGTTTGTTTGCGGCGGGAGGACAAGTTGGCTCAAGGTATTCGTGCTGCCATAGTAATTGGCGTCACCTGAATACCAGGCCGTGATGAGATTGGTGCCCGAAGGCAGATTCGTGGTCGTCAGGCTGAAGGTTGTGCCGGCAACCAGATTATTGGTGCTTAACGGGACGCCATTCGTCAGGAAGGTGACACTGCCGGTGGCATCACTTGCCGCCATTCCGTTGTTCTGCACCGAGGCGGTGAAGGTGACGGGTTGTTGCCAGCCACCCGGTTGAGCCGACGTAGTCAGCCAAAGGGAGGAACTGGTTTTGGTAATGAGCACCGAGCCGGTCAAGCCGGTGACCGTGTAGTTGGTGGCTTGCGCGCCACCCAAAGTCAGCGTGCGCGGAGCAACGATGGCTTGCGCGCCAATGGTTGCGCCGGCCAATCCGGCGCTGCCGGCAACCAGGAAGACGCTGTCGCCGGCGAGAAGGTTGGTGATGGTAAGGATGCCATAGGCGGCGTTGGTGGTGCCGTCGTAAGCCCGGGTGCCGGTCAACCCCACTGATAACGGACTCACTATTTGCGTCAGGGTGTTTGTGCTTGGCTTGTAACTGACATCGCCGATGTATTTGGCAGTGATGAGGTGGGATCCAACCACAAGATTACTGGAGGTAGCGTAACTAGCTGAGCCGCCCGACACGGTATTGGTCGCCACCGGCACGCCGTCCACGCTAAAGACAAAATTGCTGGTGGCATTGGCCGCCGTAATGCCATTGGTCTTCAGCGTGGCGGTAAAAGT
>Ga0007854_10000690_pt1 | contig 21833 bp, 21 predicted proteins | sample CryBogCBH12Aug08_FD_60382 | JGI IMG/M metagenome (GOLD analysis project Ga0007854, IMG submission 60382) | Freshwater microbial communities from Crystal Bog, Wisconsin, USA - CBH12Aug08 | ecosystem: Environmental > Aquatic > Freshwater > Lake | place: Crystal Bog, Wisconsin, USA | collected... | reverse complement strand
TCTTCTCCGACGTGCTGCGCCCCCAGACCGACGTCGAGGTCACCCACGCCGTCGAGTCGAGGTACTTCCAGGAGTCGGTGACCTATTCGCAGCACATCGCCGACGTGGTCGAAGTGCGCAGCTACCGACCGCTCATCTCGCTGGTGATGAGACTGGGCGAGGGGGCCCGACGCCTCCACAACGGGAGCATCCACCGGTACTTGGCCTTCGGCTTCGTCGCGCTGCTCGTCGTCGTGGTGGTGCTGTCGTGACGACGACCCTCTGGTCTTGGACGACCTCGTTGCTGCAGGTGGTCATCGTCGGCGTCGGCAGCCTGATCCTGATCGGGTTCATGGCCAAGGTCAAGGCCCGGGCCGAGGGACGGGTGGGCTCGCCCGTGACCCAGCCCCTGCGCGACGTGCGTAAGTTGCTGCGCAAGGAGAGGCTCCACGCACATCACTCCAGTCTGGTTCTGCCCTTCGCGCCGATGATCATCACCGCGACCGCGGTCGTCGCGGTGTGGATCTCCCCGCTCGTCGGCACCCACCCCGTGATGGTCTCGGGGGCGGACATCTTCGTCATCGTCTACCTGCTCCTCACCGGTTCGGTGGCGGCGGCCCTGGCCGGACTGGACGCGGCGACGGCCTTCGGCGGCATGGGGTCGAGTCGGGCCATGACGATCGGCGCGCTGGCCGAGCCCGCCCTCTTGGTGGGGGTGATCGCCCTGGCCATCCAGTCGGGCAGTTCGAACCTGGCGGTCATCGTCGCGAGCACCCTGCACAACAGCGACCACGCCTTCGGGCCGGTCCACCTCTTCGCCCTGGGCGCCTTGGTGATCGTGGTGATCGCCGAGACCGGTCGCATCCCGGTCGACAACCCCGCCACGCACCTGGAGCTCACGATGGTGCACGAGGCCATGATCCTCGAGTACGCCGGCCCCGAGCTCGCGCTGGTGACCCTGGGCGAGGCCATGCGCCTCGGACTGCTCTTCTCACTGGTGGCGAACCTCTTCTTCCCCTGGGGGGTGGCGACGTCCTCCTCGGCGGCCGCTCTCGCCCTGGGCGTGGCCGCCCTGGTCGCGAAGTTGCTGGTGCTGGCGCTGGTGGTGGCGCTGATCGAGGTGCGCAGCGCCAAACTGCGCCTCTTCCGCCTGCCCGAACTACTGGCCGGCGCCTTCGCCCTCTCGGTCCTGGCCATCGTCATGGGCCTGGTGACGCGATGAACGCCGCGTACGTCGCCGCGCTGCAGGTGGGTGCCGGGGTCGTCCTCTTCTGCGCCGTCATGACCCTGTGGCGCCGGGGGGTCCGCACCATCGTCTCGCTGCTCGGCGTCCAGGGCCTGGCCCTGGGGGCGGTCGCCCTGGTGCTCGGACTGCACGAGCGCAACGCCGCCCTGCTCGCGAGCGGCGGACTCGTCGTGATCTTGAAGGGCGTCGTCATCCCCGGGGTGCTGCTGCGCGCCAGCCGCCTCGACCCCCTGTCGCGCGAGACCCGGCCGCTCGTGAACGTCCCGGCGTCGCTGGTGGCCGCGGCGGTGCTGATCGTCCTGTCCTACGTGTCGAGCGCCCGATTGACCTCGCTGGCCCCGAGCGTGGCGACCCGACTGGTCCCGCTGGGGGTCGCGACGATCCTGGTGGGCTACTTCATGCTGGTCACGCGCCGTCGCGCCGTGTCGAAGATCGTGGGCCTCATCCTGGTCGACAACGGCATCGCCCTGGTGGCCTACCTCCTGACGTCGGGGGTTCCCTTCGTCGTGGAGATGGGCTCCTCCATCGACGTGCTGCTGGTGGTGGTCGTCCTGCAGTTCCTGCTGCTCTCGATGCGTCGACACTCCGACGTCGACGCACTCACGGAGCGAAGGGAGCTGCACGACTGATGCTGCTCGTGACGATCGTGGCGATCCCTCTCTTCATGACCCTGGTGACGGCGCTCAATCCCTGGCGCGCGTGGATCGGACGACTCTCCGCGGCGGCGAACGTGGCGGTGCTGATCCTGGGAGCGTGGCTCGGCGTGCAGACGATGTCGGGCGCCCGCGTGGCCGCGGCGAGGCTCCTGCGGGCGGACTCGCTCAGCGCGGTGATGGTGCTCGTCATCGCCGCCGTCGCGGTCCTCGCGACCTCCTTCAGCGCGCACACCATGGGTCGTGAGATCGACGCGGGCGCGACTACCCGTCGACACGCCCGCCAGTACCTGCTGTGGCTGCAGGTGTTCATCTCCGCGATGTTGATCGCCGTGCTCAGCGCCAATCTCGGCGTCGTGTGGGTCTGCGTCGAGGCGACCACCATCGCGACCACCTTCCTCGTCAGCCATCGCCGCACGAGCGGGGCCTTCGAGGCCTCCTGGAAGTACGTGATCATCTGCTCGGTGGGCATCGCGCTGGCCTTCTTGGGCACGGTCTTGATCTACTACGCGCAACTACACGCCGGCGCGGGGTCGACGTCGCTCAATTGGACCTCGCTGATGGCGGTCGCGAGACAGCTCAATCCCGCGGTCACCCGGCTGGGCTTCGCCTTCGTGGTGCTGGGATATGGCACCAAGGTGGGTCTGGTGCCGATGCACAGCTGGCTGCCCGACGCGCACAGTCAGGCGCCGGCCCCCGTGTCGGCCCTGATGTCGGGGGTCTTGTTGAGCGTCGCCTTCTACGCGCTCCTGCGATTTCGAGCCGTGGCGGAGTTGGCGTTGGGCCCGAGCTTCCCGCGGACCGTGTTGTTGATCGTCGGCGTGGCCTCGCTGGTGGTGGCGACGGCCGCCCTCATCGCCCAACGCGACCTCAAGCGCATGCTGGCGTATTCGAGCATCGAGCACATGGGCCTGATGGCGATCGGCGCCGCCGTGGGCAGCCCCCTGGCGGTGGCCGCGGTCCTCTTGCATATCCTGGGACACGGCGTCACCAAGGCCGTGCTGTTCTTGAGCGCGGGCGAGATCTACACCCTGGAGGGCAGCACCGAGATCTCGGAGCTGTCGGGGCTATTGACGCGTCGTCCCGCGCTCGGGAGCGTGTTCGGCGTCGGCCTCGTGTCGCTGTTGGCGCTGCCCCCCTTCAGCCTCTTCGTCAGCGAGCTGACCATGTTCCGCGCCGAGGTGGATGCCGGCCTGGCGTGGGTGGTGGCGTTGTCGCTCGCCTGTCTGGCGGTCATCTTCGCCTCCGTGTTGCGCCACGGGCGCCACGTCCTGTTGGGCGCTCGCGAGCGGGCGACTCCCGCGGACTCTCGCGGGCGCGCCACGATTGCAGTCCTCGTCGTCGCCCTCGTCCTCGTGGCCGGCCTCGGGCTCTCCTCGTGGCCGCTGTCGCCACTGTTGTGGCACGCGGCCCATCTGGTGACGCCATGACCACGGTGGAGCGCAGCGACATCTCGACGGCGCAGTTGCACGACGCCGCCGCGGCGATGTTCGCCGGCGGGCATCGCTTGGCGCTGGTCGCAGCGCACGACGACGAAGGCGACCTGCGCGTCGTCTACCTCTTCACCGGCGGACCGCCGGACCGGCGCCACGAACTCATCGTCCACCTCGACGCGCGCGAGCCCCGCGTGCCGACGCTCAGCGACCTGTCCTTCAGCGCGAGTCGTTTCGAGCGGGTGCTGCACGACGACTTCGCGATCGAGCCGGTCGGGCACCCCTTCTTGCGCCCGCTCGGACGCCATCAGCACTGGCCCGAGGACTGGTATCCCATGCGACGCGACGCGGGGACGATGCCCGCGCGTCGCCCCGGGGGCGACCCCTACCCCTTCACCGAGGTGCGGGGCCCCGGGGTCTACGAAATTCCCGTCGGCCCGGTGCACGCGGGGCTCATCGAACCGGGCCACTTCCGCTTCTCGGTGGTGGGCGAGACCATCTTGAAGATGACCGCTCGGCTCTGGTTCGTCCACCGCGGCGTAGAACGTTTGTTCCAGGGGGCCGAGGTGACACGGGGCCTCGAGCTCGCCCAGCGCATCTCCGGCGACAGCACCGTGGCGCACTCCTTGGCCTACTGCCTGGCGGTCGAGGACGCGATGGGTCTCGCGATGGACGTCGAGTCGCGTCGACTGCGAGGGGTCGTCCTCGAGCTCGAGCGCCTGTACAACCACGTGGGCGACGTGGGGGCGCTCTGCAACGACGTCAGCTTCGCGGTGGCCAACGCCCGCGCCGCGACGCTGCGCGAACGGATCCTGCGGATCAATGAGGAGGTGACGGGTCACCGACTGGGTCGGGGAGCCTTCGCCGTGGGAACGACCGCGCTACGACGTCTCCCCACCGAGCACGAACTCGAGGACCTGGCCGAGGGCTTCGAGGACGTCGTCGCGCTGGCGATGTCCAATTCGGTGGTGGTGGACCGTTTCGTGGGTACCGCCACCTTGTCGCGCGACGACGCCGCGGCCATCGGGACGCTCGGACCCGTGGCCCGCGCCTCGGGAATCGCCGAAGACGCCCGCTGGCAGCACGGCTTCTTGGCGGACGCCGTGGTGCCCATCACCCAGGAGTCCGGCGACGTCATGGCCCGCTTCACGCAGCGCGTGGAGGAGTTTCGCGCCTCACTCGACCTCATCGCTCACCTCATCGGCGACGTCCAGTCGCTCCGAGCGTCGGCCGACGCCGCGGGGGAGCGTCTCGGCGCGGGCGTGGGCGTCGTCGAGGGTTGGCGCGGGGCGGTGGTGCACCGGATCGAGATCGACGCGCGCGACCGCGTGACCCGCGCGCGCACCATCGACCCCTCCTTCTTCAATTGGCCGGCGCTCTCCATCGCCCTGAGTGACACGATCGTGCCCGACTTCCCCTTGGCCAACAAGAGCTTCAATCTCTCCTACGCCGGCAACGACCTCTAGCCCGACGCCGGGGGGCCGACACGCGCTGGCATGCGAAGAGAGGGGCGGCCATCAATCCGCCCCTCCCTCCATTCTCTGTCCCCCTCAACAGACCTCTGTCACACGGCGGACCAGCTCGAGTCGACCGGGACGATGGCGCCGCTGATGTTGCTCGCGCCGTCGGAGGCCAAGAAGACGATGGCGGCGGCCAGCTCCTCGGGCTGGGCGATGCGTCCGACGTTGGACATGTAGCCGCCGATGGCCGCGAGCCCCATCGAGTCCTCCTTCATGTTGACCTCGAGGCTGGTGGCCACGCCGCCGGGGGCCACGGCGTTGACCCGAATGCCCTGGGTGCGGTAGATGACGGCCGCGGACCTGGTGAGGCCGACCAATCCGTGCTTGGAAACGGTGTAGGCGGTTCCCGCGGCGCTGCCGCGAAGGCCCGCCTCGGAGGCGGTGTTGACGATGGCGCCCTTGCCCTTGGCGAGCATGTGGGGGATGACCGCGCGCATCAAGAGGAACGGCGCCGTCAGGTTCACTCGCAACACCCGGTCCCACAGGGCGTCGCTGACCTCGTGCGGCCCGCTCATGTCGTCCATGATGCCCGCGTTGTTGATCAGCACGTCGACGCCGCCGAAGTTGGACAGCGTGGTCGACACTAAGTGATCGACGACGTTCTGGTCCGAGAGGTCGCCCACGACGGCGATGGCCATCCCTCCCGCGTTCGAGATCTCGGCCACCACCAGATTGGCGGTGTCGGAATGGATGTCGGCCACGACGACGCGTGCGCCGCGTCGCGACAACTCCAGCGCCGTCGCCTTGCCGATGCCAGCGCCCGCCCCGGTGACGATGGCCACCCGGCCTTCGAAGTCCCTGTCCATTAGCGCACCGCCTCCCGGGGACGACAGCCCCCATCAGGGCCAACCGTACTCCCGTGGACCTCGGTCGCCTAGGAGAGAAAGTCACATTGTGACTTTGGTCGCAGGGGCGAAGGTGACTAGGGTCGGGGCATGTCGATGTCGCGGAGACTCGTGGACCTTGGATTCCGAGCGCTGAACCGATTCCATCGCGGCGTGTGGCGAGCGAGCGGCGGCGTGTTGGGCGGTCGGGCCTACGGCCTGGAGATGGTCGAGCTGCTGACCCGGGGCCGGCGCAGCGGGGCGACGCACTCGACCATGCTCCTCGTCCCGGTGAGCGACGAGGAGAGGCTGGTGGTGGTGGCGTCAAAGGGCGGGGACGCGCGCGATCCGGACTGGTATCTCAACTTGCTCGCTGACCCCCGCGTCGTCGTTCGTCGGCGGGGCCGGGTGCGTCCGATGATGGCGCGCGCGGTCTCGTCCTCGGAGCGCGAACAGCTGTGGCCCGAGGCGGTCTCACGGTACCCCCACTACGAGTCCTACCAGCGTCGCGCCGGTCGCCAGATCCCCATGGTGATGCTGTACCCCGTCGATGACGCGGCCTCGCGCGCAGGGGCGTCCTAGTTGTCGGAGGCGATGATCCGCCAGGGGTGTTCGAGGATGTTGGTGAGGGTGCGCAGGAACTGAGCGGCCAGTGCGCCATCGATGATGCGATGGTCCGAGGACAGCGTGAGGCGCATGCGCTGACGGGCCACGATCTGCTCGCCCACGACCACGGGCTCGCGCAGGGTCGCGCCGACGGCCAAGATCGCGCCCTCCGGCGGATTGATGATGGCCGTGAACTCCTCCACGCCGAACATTCCGAGGTTGGAGACCGTGAAAGTGCCGCCGCTCATCTGATCGATGCTGAGGCCCTTGCCGTTGGCCTGGGCCGCCAGGGCCTTGGTCTCGGCGCCGATCTCGGCGACCGACTTGAGGTCCGCGTCGACGATGACGGGCACGACGAGACCATGCTGGGACGCCACGGCGACGCCGACGTTGACGCGGTTGTGCAGGTGCATGACCTTGGCGTCGTCGCCGAGATAGGAGGCGTTGACCTCAGGGTGCTCGCGCAGGGCCAGGGAGACGGCCTTCACGATGAGGTCGTTGACGCTCACCTTGACGCCGTCTCGCGCGGGCGCTTGCTCGTTGAGGTCGGCTCGCATCTGCGACAGGAGCTCGACGTCGGCCACGGCGGTGACGTAGAAGTGGGGGATCGTTTGGGCGCTTTCGGACAGGCGACGGGCGATCACACGTCGCGCCTTGGAGACGGCGACCTCCTGGCTGCCGCGCTTGTCGTCCACGACGGGTCCGCTGACGATCGTCGCACGGGCGATGGAGCGGGCCGGCGCCGGAGCCGGTCCACTGGGCGCACCGAGCAGTGTGTCGAGGTCGGCGCGGATTAGACGTCCGCCGGGGCCGCTCCCGCGCACCGCCGAGAGGTCGAACCCGTGCTCGCGAGCCAGTCGGCGAACGAGCGGCGAGGCGAAGTGGCCGTCAGCGCCGCTGCCGGCGGCGGGATTCGCGGGCGCGACGGGGCGCGGCGCCACCATTTCCACCCCGGCGACAGCGGCCGTGGTGGCTGCGGGCACGGGTGCCGGTGCCGGTGCCGGTGCCGGTGCCGGTGCGGCCGCCTCGGGCGCCGCAGGGGGCGAGTCCTTGCCGTTGTCCAAAGTGGCGATGGGCGTGCCGATCGCCACGGTGTCGCCCTCGGCGACGAGGATGGCGCTCAGGGTGCCCGCCTCGTAGGCCTCGTAGTCCATGGTGGCCTTGTCGGTCTCGATCTCGACGAGCACGTCGCCCACCTCGACGCGGTCGCCGGGCTTCTTGTGCCAGGTGGCGACGGCGCCTTCTTCCATCGTGTCCGACAGGCGGGGCATCTTGATTTCAATCATGGCTTTGACCGATCTTCTTCAGGCGTCGTCCGACGGCTTCGAGTGTCTGGAAGATGGCGTTGATCACGTCGTCGTTGGTCGGCATGGCCGCCGACTCCAGGTTCTTCGAGTATGGCATGGGCACTTCGGCCATGGCCACACGCCGGACGGGGGCGTCGAGGTAGTCGAAGGCCCCGTCGGAGATGGAGGCGGCAATCTCGGCGCCGATGCCGTAGGTCAGCCAGTCGTCCTCGAGGACCACGGCGGCGTGCGTCTTCTTGACCGATTCCACCAGCGTGGCGCGGTCGAGGGGGCGCAGGCTCATCAGGTCGATGACCTCGATGTCGAGGCCCTCGGACTCGGCGAGCGCCTCGGCGATGTTGCGAGCGACGTAGGCCATGCGCGAGTAGCCGATCAGGGTGAGGTCGTGGCCCTCACGGGTGATCTTGGCCTTGCCGATCTCGGCCGGGGTGTCGTCGTCGGGCACGTCGCCCTTGGTGTTGTACAGCGCGAGGTTCTCGAGGAACAGCACCGGGTCGTCATCGCGGATCGCGGCCAGCAGCAGGGCCTTGGCGTCAGCGGGGGTGGAGGGCGCCACCACCTTCATGCCGGGCACGAAGGCGTAGTAGAGCTCGATGTTCTGACTGTGCGTGGCGCCGAGCTGTTGACCGCCGCCACCGGGGGTGCGGATGACCAGGGGCACCTTGGCCTGGCCGCCGAACATGCCGTAGATCTTGGCCGCGTGGTTGACGATCTGGTCCAGGGCGAGCAGGGAGAAGTTGATGGTCATGATCTCGACCACCGGACGCAGGCCGAGCATGGCCGCGCCGATCGCCGCGCCGGTGAAGCCCTCCTCGGCGATGGGGGTGTCTCGCACGCGCTTCTCGCCGAACTCGGTCAAGAGACCGGCCGTGATCTTGTAGGAACCCTCGAAGACGCCGATCTCCTCGCCCATCAAGAAGACGCTCTCATCGCGCAGCATCTCCTCGCGCAGCGTGTCGTGCAGGGCCTGACGGTAGGTCTTGATGGTCATCGCGCCACCTCCACGTTGTATCGGGGGATGACCGGGAAGAGCGGGTCTCCCGGGCGACGTCGCGAGTCGTTCGCCACGGGGGTGGCGTAGTTGTAATCGAACAGGGTTGACACGTCGGGCACGGCGCTGGCGCGCGCGAAGGCGTCGGCGGCGTCGGCTCGAGCGGTCTCCTCCTCGTCGATGTGGCGCACCTGGACCGCCGTCAGGATCTTCTCCTTCACCAATCGGTTGGCGAGGGCGGGCACCGGGTCCAGTTTGACGACCTTGGCCACCTCTTCGGGCGAGCGGTACTTGGCGGGGTCGACGACCGAGTGCCCGCGCAGACGCTCGCACACGACTTCGAGCAGGAAGGGCTGGCCCGCGCGAGCTGAGGCCACGGCCCGCTGGGCGGCCTCCGCGACCAGCACCGGGTCGAGTCCGTCGACGCGCTCTGAAGCCATCTGATAGGCGGCGGCGCGCTTATAGGCCTCGGGTTCCGCGGAGGACTTGTCCACGGTGGTGCCCATCCCGAGCCCGTTGTTGATGACGACGAAGACCACGGGCAACTTCCACAGGGCGGCGATGTTGAGCGACTCGTGGAAGGCGCCGATGTTGACGGTGCCGTCACCCATGGTGCACATCACGACCTCGTCGAGTCCGCGGTAGTCAATGGCGAGGGCGGCACCCGTCGCCAGAGGGAGCTGACCACCCACGATGCCGTATCCACCCAGGAGTCGGTGGGTCATGTCGAACATGTGCATCGAACCACCCCAGCCCTTGGAGACCCCGTCGACGCGTCCGTAGAGCTCGGCCATGGCGTGATTGGGGTGGATGCCGCGCATCAGGGCGTAACCGTGTTCGCGGTAGTTGGTGAAGAGATAGTCGGTTTCGCGCAGGGCCGACATGAGACCGACCACGGTGGCTTCCTCGCCCAGGTTGAGGTGGCAATAGCCACCGATGAGGGCCTCGGTGTAGGCCCTCGCGGAACGCTCTTCGAAGCGCCGGATCAACATCATGTCGCGGTAGAACTGGACCAGTTGCGCCGCGTCGACCTTCTTCGTGGCCGCCCGGCGCACGGGCGCCTTGCGAGCCGCGGGCGGGGTAGCGACCGTTTCCTTGGCCACGACCTTCTTCGCCACGACCTTCTTCGCCGCCACCTTCTTCGCCACGGGCGCCGACGCCGCCTTCTGACGAGAAGTCGTTCGGGGCGACGGGGCCTTCGGTTTCGCGCCGGCCTTCGTAGATCGCATCGCGTCAGCAGTCATGGGGATTCCTTCGAGCAGTGATGGGGGGACGATTCGTAATTCGTTTTTGAGATTAGTGTCGAACTTGCTAATCATATTAGAGATACGTCACGAAGTCCACACCCTTCGTCCACACTCCGGGTCAATGGTGAGACTCAGCGTCAACGAGGGTAGTACCTGATCACATCCGATGCGAGCGTCGTGGTGACCAGGTGGAGCAGATCCTCTCCTCAGGGCGACCAGGCCTCTGACCTATCTCGGGACTGAATCGGGCGAACGAATGGGTGGTGTGATCGGCACGGCGAAGAGTGACGGCGACGCTCGGCCCGGACGAGTCGTGCGCTCTTCGTTCTCCCACAGGTCCTTTCCTGCCCGACAGCGCGACGGGCGGACGCCGCGACCCAAGGGGCGACCAGACGCGAGCACCTGTCTAGTCTTGGAGGGTGACGACGCCTCGATACACCCACGGACATCACGAGTCGGTCTTGCGCAGCCACCAGTGGCGCACCGCGGAGAACTCCGCCGGTTTCCTCTTGGCGCACCTGTCATCCGGCGACCGCATCCTTGACGTGGGCTGCGGACCCGGCAACATCACCGCGGACCTGGCGCGACGCGTTCCGGGGGCGACGGTGCGCGGCATCGATGTATCGCCAGAGATCATCGAGCGCGCGACGAGCGAGTACGGGTCGCTACCCGGACTCAGTTTTTCGGTCGACGACGTCTACGGCCTGGACGCCGCGGACGCCACCTTCGACGTGGTGTACGTCCACCAGGTCCTCCAGCACCTCCATGACCCGGTGTCCGCGTTGCGCGAGATTCGACGGGTGCTGCGACCCGGCGGTCTCGTGGCGCTGCGCGAAGCGGACTTCGGCGGTTTCTTCTGGCACCCCCGCGACCCCCGACTCGACGACTGGATGGATCTCTACCACCGGGTCACCGTCCGAAACGGCGCTCAGGCCGATGGTGGGCGGTACCTGCCCGGGTGGGCGCGCGCGGCCGGATTCGACGAGATGGCGGTGACGTCGAGCAATTGGACCTACGAGAGCGATGAGGACCGACGCTGGTGGGGTGGCCTCTGGGCGGACCGCGTGGTGCTCAGCGAGTTCGCCCGTCAAGCGGTCGAGTACGGCGAGGCGACCAGCGGCGAGCTGGAGGACCTCTCCCGGGCCTTTCGAGAATGGGCCGAAGCCCCCGAGGGCCTCTTCGTCGTGCCGAGCGTCGAAGTACTCGCTCGTCGCTGAGCGCCTACCAGCCGTAGGGCGAGCAGCCGTACTGGTCGGGCACGTAGGTCTGGGTGACCGCCATGCCCACGCGGATCTGCTCCATGCGGGTGGCGCGTCCGGCGTCGGGCGCGTAGCGCAGGCCGCCGTAGTGTACCCAGGTGGAGTTGGCGAATCCGATGCCGGAGTAGTAGGGGCCCTCCATGGCCCAGTTGCCGTTGACCTCGCAGATGGCGACGCGCTGCCACATCTGGACCAGTTGGCCCAGCGTGACGTGCAGGTGCGACGCCATGACGCCGAGGGCGTGCTGGGTCTCGAGCTGCAACTTCTCGCGGTGCAGGGCGAGTCGCTGGCGGGCCAGGGCGCGTGGGCTGAGGTGGTGGACGTGGTGGGTGTGGACGGGGCGCTCGCTCGCGGCCGCGGGCGAGACGGGGGTCGTCACGGTCACGGTCACGATGGCGACCGCCAGGGACATGAGGGTACGGCGCACGTTGATCTCCTTGTTCGAGTCCTCGTCACCACGCGTAGCGGCCAGTTGGCAGCGCGGCGTGACGAGTCGGCACTCGTTCGTGGTCACCCGATTCGGGTCGTACAGGTCGTTCGCAATGCATAAAGACGCAAACAACGAAGCAGTAGTTTCTGCGTGACCATTCTACGACGCCGGGGTGACATTTTCGAGCACGCGAAACCAGGGAATATTGCGATAAATCATTCTTGATAAGGTATTTAAGACGAAATAACAATTATCGTGATTCGCCCTATCTCGGAGTGAGAACGCACGGCGCGTTCGTCAGTCAATCCCCAGATGAGGGCGCAATTCTTGCAAGAAGATGCGCAAGATGGATAAATACTCAGCAAAGATCGCCGGCGGGGCCCCGGCTCAGTCGGTGGCGACGTCCGGCGGCGAGATGACGTCGGGCAGCAGGGTCGGCAACTCGTCCAGCCAGGTCTTGATGGCCGCCTCGAAGAGCTGGCCGAAGCGCACGGTGGCGAGTTCGAAGGGGTCGTTGTTCTCGCGTCGCATGTCGGCTTCGAGCGCCTGGTAGTAGGCATGAACACCCTGGTGTCGGAGGGCGAAATCATGCAGGATGTCGCGCAGTCGCGCTGGCTCCAAGAAGGCGCCGAAACGGATGGTCAAGAGGATCGGCCAGCGGATCACCTCGCTCGTGGGACCCGCGTCGAGCCAGTCGTGCAGGGCGTGGACACCCTGGCGCGTGATGGAGAACTCGCGACTCGATCTCGGGCCGAGGGGGCCGGCTTGAATGTAGCCGTGGTCCTCCAGCGTCTGGAGCTCGCGGTAGACCTGGCTGCGAGTCAGGGTCCAGAACTCGCCGATCAAGATGCCGGCCGATTGGGACAGGGAGTTGCCATTGATCGGGCCGATCTGGGAGATCAACCCGAGCATCGCGGCCGCGGTCGAATTGAGGGTGACTTGACTATCCACAGTGGACAGTGTACTTTGCTCCCCTATGGAAAGCGACACCACCGCGTCCGCAATTCGTGTCCGCGGCCTCGTGAAGAGTTACGGGAAGTCTCCGGCGCTGCGGGGGGTCGATCTCGACATCCCGCGGGGCGAGATCTTCGCCTTGCTGGGGCCCAACGGTGCGGGCAAGACCACCTTCGTCGAGATCCTCGAGGGATTCCGTCACCGCGACGCGGGGGAGGTCTCGGTCCTGGGCCTCGATCCGAATCATCAGCCGATGGCGCTGAAGACCCGCATCGGCATCGTCCTGCAGTCCTCGGGCATGGACCGGTACCTCAACGTCGCCGAGACCGTGGCGATGTACTCGAGTTACTACCCGCACCCGCGCCCGGTGGACGAGATCCTCGAACAAGTCGGGCTGACCGAGAAGCGCAAGGAGCGGGTGCTGCGCCTGTCGGGGGGACAGCAGCGCCGACTGGACGTGGCCATCGCGCTCGCGGGCAACCCCGAACTGTTGTTCCTCGACGAACCGACGACGGGATTCGACCCGAGCGCCCGTCGTGAAGTGTGGGAGGTCATCAAGAACCTCCGCCGCCTCGGCACGACCGTGGTCCTGACGACCCACTTCATGGACGAGGCGCAGTACCTGGCCGACCGACTGGCGGTGATCGCCCGCGGACGCATCGTGGCCGAGGGCGACCCGGCGACCCTGGCCGGTCGCGACCGGATGCAGGCGACGATCCGCTTCACCCTGCCCGAGGGGACCGCCTTGCCCGACGCCCTGAGTGCCCTCACCGTCGTCCAGGGCCGGTCCTGTGAGATCGTGTCGGGCCGGGTCACCAAGGACCTGCACGACTTGACGGACTGGGCGCTGTCGTGCGACGTGTCCCTCGAGGACCTGCGGGTGGACCGACCCAGTCTCGAAGACGTCTATTTGGAGTTGACCAGCGACGAATCGGGAGAACCGTGATGAACGCCGCCGCCATGTTGAGCACCCAGGTGAAGTACGTCAACAAGGCCTTCTGGCGCAATCCCGCCTCGGCCTTCTTCACCTTCGCCTTCCCGCTGATGTTCCTCGTCATCTTCACCTCGCTGCTGGGCAATCACAGCTTGCGCGTGTCCGCCAACGGGCCGGTGGTGTCGACCTCCACCTACTACGTCGCCGCGATGGCCGCCTACGCGGTGATCTCGGCGACCTACAACAACATCGCCATCGGCTTGGCCATCCAGCGCGACTCGGGAGTGTTGAAGCGGACCAAGGGCACCCCCATCCCGAGCGGCGTCTACATCCTCGGGCGACTCATCCACGCCTTCTTCGTCTCCTTGATACTGGTGGTCATCACCGCGGCCTACGGGCGACTCTTCTACCACGCCTCGTTGCCGACGGGGCGACCGCTGGTGGAGTTCCTCGCCATGCTGCTCGTGGGGACGATGGCCTTCTGCGCCCTGGGCTTCGCCATCACCACGGTCATCCCCAACGCCGACGCCGCGCCGGCGGTGGTGAACGCGAGCATCCTGCCCCTGTTGTTCTTGTCGGGCATCTTCATCCCTCTGGCGTCCAACGCCCCGTCGTGGCTGCTCTGGATCGCCCGCATCTTCCCGGTGCGCCACTTCGCCCTGGGCATGGACGCCGGCTTCGTGGGCACGGCCTTCAGCTGGAACGACGTGTGGGTCGTCGCGGCGTGGGGGCTCGGCGCCTTCGCGGTGTCCTTCCGCTTCTTCACCTGGGAGCCGAAGAACTGAGCGGCGGCGTCAGCCGCCCTGCCCGTCCTCCATGGCCCGAAGGACGTCGACGGCGGAGTTGAGGCTGCGCCGCGACGAGCGGGCCGGTGCCGGAGCGTTGGGGAGGGCTTGGATCTGCTGACGGCGTCCCACGACGTTCCAGACCCCTCGAGCGGCGGCCGAGGAGTGATTGACGTACATATGGGGACGGATGGCGTCGAACTGCAGGGAGTCGCCGGCGCGCAGGACGTAACTGTCGAACTCCAGCTGCAGGGTGAGCTCGCCCTCGATGATGTAGGCGTACTCGAAGCCGCCGTGGCGCATGAACTTGCCCTCGATGGACGAGGACGCGCCGGGGGAGTAGGTGACCAAGAGCGGTTCGCCCGGTCCGTGGACGCCCGTCGCGAGCTGTTCCCAGCGAACGCCGTTGTCCATCTCGAGGGTCGGATTGTCGACGGCGTGCTGTACCGGTGGGTGATCGTGCGTGGCCCCCGCACTGGTGGCCTCGGTGGCGTCGGCCAGGGCGCCGTCGCTGCTCAAGAGGTCATCCATCGAGAGCCCGAGGAAGTTGCTGATGGCGTAGAGCGTCGATACCGAGGGCTGCGTCTTACCGGTCTCGACCTGGGAGATGAGCGACGGCGAGACGCCGATCTCGGCGGCCAGGCTGCGCAGCGATATCCCGCGCTTGGTCCTCGCGTGGCGCAGGAGCGTGCCCACCTCTGACGTCATGTCACCCCCTCCACTGCGTCGGTCTCGCGACCAGAAGGCGCATGCGATGGACTCCGCCACGGGCCGCGGGGCTTCCCCGGACGCCGCCCGGTCTGACTGCAGTGTAACAACCGGCGGACAGGGCGTTCACCTCGACTGAACTCCCGCCGCACGCCGCCGGCACCGGACTCGTCGACCTAGTCGTGGCGGTGGAGCTTGTCGGCGAGGTGCTCCCACTCTCGACTGAAGCGATAGGAGTGGCGATCGGGCGGCTGGGGCGCCTGCACCTCGATCCAGCGCACGAGGCCGCTACCGCGGTTCTCGAAGCCGTGGTCGGCGCCCACCCCCGCCCAGAGGACGTCGCCGGGGTGAAAGACCATCTCGCGTCCTTCGATCAGGCCGTGGGTCTCGCCCTCCACGAAGACGTAGGCCTCCTCGAAGGGGTGGTCGTGGGGATGGGCGATGGCGGTCGGCTGGTAATCCACCATGAACATCGTGTGCAGGTAGGCGCCGACCTGCTGGTCGATGAGCATCTTCACGCCGATACCGCTGTAGGCCAAGAGGGCCGTGGCCATCGAGGGTGAGACGGTGGGGGCGTTGACCGGGCTACCGCCCGCGAGGCGGCGCAGGTCCATCGATTCCGAGTCGAAGCGCACCGCGTTGCGGTTGCGCGGATCGCGCATGTCGGGCAGGACCGGCTCGGTCTCGACGAGGGTCTCGCCGGTGAAGAAGGTGTCGACCCGGCGTCCGTCCACGAGGTGTCCCGGGGCGGCCATCTGGAGGAACTGCGCCGGACCGTCGAGCGCCCGCATGGCGTAGGGCTCACCGAGGGGGAGGGCGATGCAGTGGTGGGGCGGCAAGAGCACGGACTTGCCCTGGGTGGTCACGACCAGGGTCCCGGAGTACACGTAGAGGCTGATCTCGTGGGAGTGCAGGACGCTGTCGACCGAGCCCCCCTCGTCGAGGAAGACCATCGAGAGGGTCATGTGGGCAGAGCCGACCGACTGGTCGATCAGGATCTGTTGGCTATAACCGCGCGAATGCTCGCGGTAGGCCTCGGGGACGACCGCCTGGTGGGCGTCGATGCGAGTCTGGTGGAACATGGACCTTCTCCTTCTCGGGGCTGGTGCTCGGCTACTTGAGGAGCCAGCCGCCGTCCATGGCGAGGTTGACGCCGTTGACCCCGGTGTTGTCCAGCAAGAACTCGACGCTGTCGACGATTTCGGCCATCGTGACCAACCGGCCCAGCGGGGTCCGATCGATGACCCGGCTGTTGTCCTTCTCTTCCCAGTAGGGGCTGTCGCCGATGATGCCGGGGTGGATGGCGTTCACGCGCACCGGCGCGAGCTCGGTGGCCAGGGAGTGCACGATGCCGACGACGCCGCCGTTGACGGTGGAGACGGTGGTCGATCCGGGGTAGGGGCGTTCGAGCGCGAGGCCGCCGAAGAGGACGATCGAGGCGTGCGCAGCGAGCCGGGACCGCAGGGTGTGGATCACCTCGGTGTATCCCACCAGCTTCAAGGTGACGAGACGGGTCGCGGCCCGCACGTCGTAGTTGTCCAGCGTGTTCTGGTCGCGCTCGATCGCGGCGATGACCAGGTCGTCGACCGTCCCGACCGATGACAGGGCGTCGGCGATGGTTTCGGGCTGGGCGAGGTCGACGGCGAGCCCCGTGACACCCATGCCGATGTCGCTGGCCGCCGCTTCTGCGCTCTGCGTGCTGCGGCCGGTCAAGATGACCCGCGAGCCCTGCGACGCGAGCGACGCGACGATTTCCTTGCCGATGCCTTGCGTTCCGCCGACGACCAGTGCCGTTCGACCGTCCCGTGCGAGTGCCATGGTCCCCCCTCAAGATGTTCAGTGTCATAGAACATACATGAAATGGCGTCGCTTGTCACTCCGGCGCGAGGCCGGTTCGGCGTCGCTCCGTGGTCGGCGCGGGGCATCCAAGCTCCGACCGCCACGACGTCAATCGGCGCGCCGAGTTGCGGAACGCGCGCACGTCGCCGAGACAAAGAGCCTCGCTACCAGGTTCGACGTGAGCTCGGTCCACGCGGGCCATCGGGCACGGACGTCGCCGACACTGTTGCGTCGCGAATCTCGTTGGCGAGTGGAGCGGCGCCGACTCTGCGCCCCTCTCGCGCGAGACCACCGGCTGGGAGGCCATCGCACTGGCGGATCGCGGTGGCGCAGTGACGTCCACCCACCGTGCTGACCTTCGATCGTCAGGCTCGCCACGGGAAGGTCGAGCTCCGCGATGGCCCATGGGGACTGGGTATTTGCGGTCTCGCGCGAGCATCTGGACGCCGCGCCACGTGTGAGGGATTTGTTCTCCCTCTTGTTCGCTATATGTGTACACTGTTCACTTGTTGGGGTAGTGGGTGCTGGACGAACCTGGGGGGATGCCGGGCGAGCCGTAGTGCAGTGGCGTCGTGCGCGACCCACGAGGCTCGGCCGACGGGGCTCCGGGCCACCGCGTGTGGGCGTGTCGCAGTCGTGATCTCGACGCGGTGAAGGGCCTAGACGAGAGTCGGGCGCGGTCTAGGAGGAGAATCATGGCGGTCAAGACCCTCGGTTTCAACGGTGTCGACTGGGAGGAGCGCGTCGACTTCGATCGGCTGCGCACGGAGCGCTTGGCGCGCCTGAGGTCCCACCTGGACTCCAGCCACCTCGGGTCGTTGCTGACCTTCGACTTCAACAACATCCGCTACATGACCTCGACCCACATCGGCACGTGGGCGATCGACAAGTTGATCCGCTTCGCCCTGCTGCCCCGCGGCGGCGAGCCGGTGGTCTGGGACTTCGGTTCGGCCGCCAAGCACCACGTGCTCTACAACCCGTGGCTCGACCACGGCTCCGGGGCCCACGACGACATCGAAGCCGAGCACGGCTCGCGTCCGGGCATCTCGACCCTTCGCGGCGCCTTTCACCCCGAGGCCGGGATCGCCGAGGGCGTCGCCAAGGTCATCAAGCGCGAACTGGAGAAGTACGGCTTGGCGAACGAGCCCCTCGGCGTCGACGTCATCGAGATGCCGGTCCTCACGGCCCTCAAGGCCGAGGGAATCGACGTCGTCGACGGCCAGCAGGTCTTCTTGGAGGCGCGCCGCATCAAGACGGTGGACGAGATCTCGCTCCTGGCGAGCGCCGCGTCGATGGTGGACGCCGCCTACGACGAGCTCTACGGCTTCCTGCGCCCCGGGGTGCGTGAGAACGAGTGCGTGGGCCTGGTCTCCAAGGTGTTGTACGACCTGGGCAGCGAGCACGTGGAGGGCGTGAACGCCATCTCCGGGGAGCGCTGCTCGCCGCACCCGCACGTCTTCACCGACCGCATCCTGCGACCGGGGGACCCCGCCTTCTTCGACATCCTGCACTCCTTCAACGGGTACCGCACGTGCTACTACCGCACCTTCGCGGTCGGGTCGGCCTCGGTGGCCCAGCGCGACGCCTACACCAAGTGTCGCGAGCTCATGGACAACGCCATCGACCTGGTTCGCCCGGGGGCGACCACCGCGGACATCGTCTCGGTCTGGCCCAAGGCCCAGGAGTTCGGCTTCCCCGACGAGATGGCCGCCTTCGCCCTGCAGTACGGCCACGGCGTCGGACTGTCGATCTGGGAGAAGCCGATCTTCTCGCGCCTAGTGTCCTTCGACCACCCCGAGGTGCTCGAAGAGGGCATGGTCTTCGCGCTCGAGACCTACTGGCCCTCAGCGGACGGATGGGGCGCGGCGCGCATCGAAGAGGAGATGGTGGTGACCGCCACGGGCTGTGAGCTGATCACCAAGTTCCCGGCCGAGGAGCTTCTCGTCGCGGGCAAGCGCTACTGGACCGTCGACGGGACGCTCAACACGACCCGCGACGCTCAGAACCACCTCAACACGAGGGCGTCGCGTCACCCGGCCTAGCTGCGCCGGGTCGGGGTACTAGTCGCCGGTGGCGCCCGCCACGATCAACTGCGTGCGCGTGCTCGCGAGACGGGTGCACACCGAGATGCGAAGAGCGACGTATCCGTGGCGCAGGAAGTCGCCCAGGGTGACCTCGATGCCGCCGGCCCAGCGCGGCCGACAGGTGGCGGCGCTGTAGTTCAAGGTGTCGGTGACGCCGAAGGCGTCGGAGACGGACTTGCCCGGCGCGACGACGTGGCGCACGCCCATCTCACCCATCGACTCGTTGCGCGCGCTGGGGCCGACGTGGGCCCGCGAGTGCGACGCCCCGCCGAGGACCGGCTGGATCTGGGGAACGCCCCAGATCGCGCAGGCGGCCGTTCCGGTATTGGTGAAGACGACGGGGTACCACGACGTGCCGGCCGCGCCCGACGGCTGTCCCACGCTGAGGTGCAGCTGCGTGGCGCGGCAGTTGGCGACCATCGCCGCCGACGCGGGGGTCACGCCAGCGGCGCCAGCGGCGCCGATGAGCCCGGTGCTGAGCACAGCAGTGGCGGCGAGGATGCGAAGTCTCTTCATGTCGGCCTTTCGGTAGTTCGTACTTCGTCTCTGTCGACGCGAGACGGATTCTTACCGCGCCAGTTACAAGGTGGAACCGTCGATCACGAATCGGTACTTCACGTCGCTCGCCACCGTGCGGTCCCAGGCGTGATTGATGTCGCGGGCGTCGATCACCTCGACCTGCGCGGTGATGTCGTGGTGGGCGCAGAAGTCGATCATCTCTTGGAGTTCGGCGACCCCGCCGATCTGAGATCCGGCGAGCGATCGCCGACCGACCAGCAGATGCTGTTGCTTGACGCTGACCGGGATGCCCGAGATCCCGACGATGACCAGGGTTCCGTCGACGGCCAGCAGCTTGAGATAGGGATTGAGGTCGATGTCGGCCGACGTCGCGTTGATGATCAGGTCGTAGCGTGCGGCGTGCGATCGCAGGGTCGCGGGGTCCGAGGTGTCGACGAAATGGTCGGCGCCCAGGGCCGCGGCGTCGCCCGCCTTGGCGGCGCTGTGGGAGAAGACGGTGGTCTCGGCGCCGAGGGCGTGCGCGAATTGCACACCCATGTGCCCCAGGCCGCCCAGTCCGATGATCGCCACCCGCGACCCCGGCCCCGCGGCCCAGTGACGCAGCGGCGAGTACAGGGTGATGCCAGCGCAGAGCAAGGGGGCCGCTCCGGCGGGGTCGAGGGACTCGGGGACCCGAACGGCGTAGTTCTCGTCGACCACGAAGTGACGCGAGTAGCCCCCGAGGGTCAGGGTCACGCCGTCGCGCTCGTAGCCGTTGTAGGTGGGCGTCATCCCCTCGTCGCAGAACTGCTCGAGGCCCGCCAGGCAGTGCTCGCAGCGCCGGCAGGAGTCGACGAACACGCCCACCCCGATGCGCTCGCCGACGCGGAACTTGCTGACCTGGCTGCCGACGGCGCTGACGACGCCGATGATCTCGTGCCCGGGGACCATGGGAAAGAGTGACGGCCCCCACTCCTCGCGGACCTGGTGGATGTCGGAGTGGCAGACCCCGGAGTAGAGGACCTCGAGGGCCACGTCGTGTGCTCGGAGCTCGCGTCGCTCGAATTCGAAGGGGACGAGTTCGGTGCGGGCCGCGTGGGCCACGTATCCAGTGGTGCGCATGGGACTCCTTGTCAAGACGACGACTGAGGTCCAGGCTAGTCACCGCCGAACGAGAGATCGCCGGCGATAGTCTGAGTCGAGGGGGTGGCCATGACAGTGGACTACGAGCAGTACTTCGATCGCCGAGGCAAGCGAGGCGTCCTCGCCGGAGGCGAGAGCGTCATCGAGATCTCGACGCCGTCGGGGCCATTCAGCGTGTGGACGAAGAGGACGGGGAACAACCCCGACGTCGCGCTGCTCTTCTTGCACGGCGGCCCCGGTGCCACGCACGAGTACTTCATCGCGGCCGATTCCTACTTGCCGGCGGCGGGCATCGAGTACTACTACTACGACCAGTTGGGATCGGGGAACTCCGACGCGCCGAGCGACCCGTCGCTGTGGACCCTGGAGCGCTTCGTCGACGAGGTGGAGCAGGTGCGCGTGGGCCTCGGTCTCGGGCCGGAGAACCTCTTCGTGCTGGGTCACTCCTGGGGCGGTGTGCTGGCCGTCGAGTACGCCCTCGCGCACCAGGACAAGCTCAAGGGCCTGATCATCTCGAACATGATGTCCGACGGCGCGGCCTACAACCGCTACGCGCAGGAGGTCCTCATGCCGCCGATGGACCAAGCGGCGCTGGCGGAGATCAAGGCCATGGAGGCGAGTGGGGACACCGACAACCCCCGCTACGACGAGCTGCTCCTCGAGCACCACTACGTGCACCACGTGCTGCGCCTGCCGCCCGAGCAGTGGCCCGCGCCGGTGCAGCGGGCCTTCGCCAAGATCAACAAGGAGATCTACGTTCCCCTGCAGGGTCCGAGCGAACTGGGTCTGAGCGGTGTCTTGCTGGACTGGAGCCGCACGGACGACCTGCACGAGATCACCGTGCCGACGCTCGTCATCGGGGCCCAGCACGACACGATGGACCCGAACTTCATGCGTCACATGGCCTCGCTCTTGCCGGCGGGGGAGTACCTCCACTGCCCCGAGGGTTCGCACATGGCCATGTACGACGACCAGGAGACCTACTTCGAGGGTCTGATCTCCTTCCTGCGCCGTCACGCCTGAAAGGCCGGATGGCGTAACCCGGTTGAAATGAGGGCTCGAGTAACCTGAAGGGTCGTGCAACCCTCCGCCACGTCGTCGAGAGCACCCGCGGACGAGTCTCGCCGCCCCGGTCTCGCCGCAGCGGTCCGCGACAGCGGCCCGGCGGTGGCGGTCTACGCGGCGTCGCGGGTCGTGGTGATGCTGGTCCTGGCGCTGGTGGGCCTGGTCAGACACCAGTCGCTCGGGCATTACTTGGCGCGTTGGGACTCGCACTGGTATCTCTCCATCGCCCGCCACGGCTACGTGACCTCCATCCCGCCCGGTCACGGCACCGCGGCCCAGGTCAACCTCGGCTTCTTCCCCCTGTTGCCGGCCCTAGTGCGCGCGGTGC
>Ga0007854_10000689_pt1 | contig 21837 bp, 16 predicted proteins | sample CryBogCBH12Aug08_FD_60382 | JGI IMG/M metagenome (GOLD analysis project Ga0007854, IMG submission 60382) | Freshwater microbial communities from Crystal Bog, Wisconsin, USA - CBH12Aug08 | ecosystem: Environmental > Aquatic > Freshwater > Lake | place: Crystal Bog, Wisconsin, USA | collected... | reverse complement strand
CCAGACTGCTAGCATGAAGCGAATTCAAATCCCGAAAGGAAAAACCCGCTTCGCCGGCCCTTCGCTTCCTTCAGGCTCATCTTTGGATTGGAAAAGACTGGGAAGGTGGAGATTGGCATTTGCGGCATGCTCTAGCTGCGATGATTTGCTTTAAATAATTGGGCCAATTCCTCGCATAACCGTATGAAGCGCGGATATGTTGGAATTGGCCCATTCACTTGCGTCAATCCTAAGGTTGCCCTGACAGCTCTACTTGAGTATCTGTTCCGCGAAAGAGTTCCGGACTTTGGCGTCGTCATGGAGCATTTCAAAGTAGGCGTTCTGCAATAGCTGCACACGGCTGTCGTGCAGGAGTTTGTGGATTGCCTGCTGTACACGCGGATCATTCAACTCGCGTTGCCCTGCGGGTTCCCTGGCAATCAGCTTGTAGATGCCGTAACCGATCGCTCTATGCGCTCCGTCGTAGATGGGCAGAACCTCAGTAAACTGGTCCGGCCTCAGCTTGCCGATGGCATCGTAAACCTCGGGCTCGCTATGCAAGGCCGATTCCGCCACAAAACCCATATCGCCGCCATTGGAGTTGGTATTTGCGTCTTCTGAAAAATTCATGGCAAGGGCCCCAAAATCCTCACCACTCTGCAATCGATTGTGCAGCGTCTGGATCTTCTTCTTTGCGTCGGCGTCACCAGATGCCTTGTTGTTTTGCAAGTTGCCGGTCTGCTGTGCCGGTGCGCTGGTGACGATAATCTGTGCGAGATGATACTGCGGCTCAATCAGATTGAACTCAGCCTTGTGAGCTGCATAATAGCCAGAAATCTCAGCGTCTGTGACATTGATCTTCGACTCGATCTCTTTATTGAGCAGCTTGGTCTTGGTCAGCGAGCGGCGCAGGTCGCGCTTGAAGTCTTCAAGCGTCAAGTTCCGCTGCTTGAGCTGGTTGTCGAATTCCTCCTGCGTATAAGGCGCCTTAATTTCTGTCAACTTGGCGTTTACATCCTCATCAGACGCTGCCAGATTGAGCTTGGCGGCGCGCTGCTGCAAAATCTCATCCTCGATCATCTGGTGCAGGATGGTGAGTTGCCGGATGTCTGCCTCTTCTTCAGATGGCTTTTGAGGAGCGCCACCTAGGCTGGCCTGATAGTACCTGATCATCTCAGCGCGCTGAAGTTCCTTGCCGTTTACGGTGGCCACCACGTCCGCAGAGAGTGAACGATGACATCCTGCCAAACCGGCCAGTATGGCTCCACTGACAAGCAAGAGGGCAGAAAAACGGAAAAACATCCGAACAATCGATTCGTCTTGCAACCTGGTCTCTCCTGTGAGGCCACTAAAGGCCCCGGCAATCAAGGATATATCCAAAAGCCACTGGCGCGATAGCCGTACCAGCGCCTAATTTTCGCCTGCCGCGGCCTGCACCGGTGTAGCAGGAGTTGTCGGCGGCTGCTCGCCGACAGCTCGCAGTGCACGGTCGATCGCCAGCCAAAGCATCTCTGCAGGAACTGCACCGCCTATGCGCTCGCCGTTGATAAACAGCGCGGGTGCTCCCTCAAGGCCCAGAGATAGGGCATCCTTGAGCGAAGCTTTTACCTGTGATTCGTCCTGCTTTGCCAAACAGCCATCCAGCTTAGCTGTATCAAGATTTGCAAGTGCGGCATGTTGGCGTGCAATCCGGTCCAAAGTTGCAAAGCTCTTCGCCGGGTCGCGGTTATCGCCGCTGACTTCCTGGCCGTGCGAGTGCAGGTAATCAACGTAGGCCCAGTAAGAATCGCTGCTTTGTTGCGCCAAGCAGTTGGCATCCACGGCGGCGTGCATGGCCCAAGGGTGTATCTCCGTCAGGGGAAAGTCCTTGTAGACGAACCGCACCTTGTCCTTATAGCGCTGCAATGTCGCGGGGAACAAAGACTCATGCATCCGTGCACAATAGGGGCACTCAAGGTCATCGAAATTGATCACCGTGACCTTGGCAGCTTCACTTCCGCGCATGGGCCGGCCAGCAATATCAATGGATGAACCCGGATCCTTCGCCAAGTCGAAAGTCTCCAAGCGTGCCAGCTTGAGGCCGTCGGTTGATATCAGGAACTCTACCGTTTGGGACTTGGGTCCACGGGAGAGGGTGACGGGAAGCTTCTCATAGCCGCTAAATGAACTCGGAGTCCGTGCACCTACGGCTACATTAAAGTCTGGCGGCAGGTTGAACTCTGAGCGGACCATGATCTCGATACGCCGGTTGAGTACATTTTCGCCAGGTGCTTGCGATGTTGTCTGGGCTTTGCAGCCCGCGGTCAGGCCGACTGCGAGCAGGACGGCCAATAAGCGTAAACGCAACAAATTGATTTCCTCTCAGGAAAGGATACTCCAGCGGGGGGCATTGCAGCCTCACTGCTGGAGACGATTTTCCTGGCGCTAGTTAGTTGACGTGCCATCTCCCGAAAGGCAACCCTGAGCCAATCGAAAGCGGCGGATTGAACGCCGCTAATAAGCCGGCGGCAGTGAGGGGTCGCGGAAGACCGAATTTGAGCGCCGAATATCGCCCACAGACCCAAAGTTGGCCAGGGTGATGCTGTAAAGATACTGGGTTTCGTCGCGGACAGAACCGAGTTGGAAGCGGCGATATCCGACGGTGATTCCGCAGCAGTCCCAATTGTAAGTAGTCTGTATCCCCGCATACTGCAACTGCCCAAGCACAAAGTCATAACCGCCGTTGGCGGCTAGGTTGAAACCCACGCTTGTGGGCTTGCCGATGGAGAGGAAGGGCTGCAACTGTTGGCTTTTGATTGTCGAGGCCGAGCCGCGGCTCTCATCTACTGCGTTGAGCAGGGCGTGGCCCAATCCAGCAGTCGTGCGACCCCAGCTGTAGCCAGCGAAGAGATTGTCCGAGCTTAACTGGCCTTGAATGGGGTCGTAATCCAAATCCCACTGAACACGCAGGTTGTCGATTGCCTCGAAACGCATGCGCGAGGTCACAGGTGCCAGATTCCGAGGCGAAGTCAGGAAGGCGATACCACTCAAGTCCAGGGTTGCGTCAAATACATTGCGACGGCCGGAGATGACAGCTCCCCCAAAGTTGGGGTCCAAGAATACCCGCTGCGAAATCTGCCAACTAGCCCACTCACGAGGCTTTGCAATGCACTCGCCAGTGCTGCCAGGACCCTCAATGGCGCAGGACTGGCCACCCTTGGCACGCAGGAACCAGCGCTGCGTCAGCGAGAAACCTGCCTCATTTGTGTCAGTTGCAATGTCCGTCGTATCAACCAGCAGAACATTGGGAGCCTGCTTGCCAATTCCCCCAACATAGCGGTAGGTGAATTCCGGCTCAATAACGTGACGCAGAGTCCGGTTCCAGACGGCTAAGGTGTAGTCACGCTCCAAGGCAGGCGGTCGAATATCAATCGACGCCTCAACATCCAGGCGATTAAGAGGGTCGTGACTGATAGTCGGAACGCCATGCCGTAGGTCAGCCATATCGGGAATCTGGCTGATCGTATAGGACGTGTCGCGAAGAGCAGCCTCGGGAACCACACTCCAGCCACCGCCTGTCAAAGGCAGGGAAAGATGCGGATAGAAATCTATGCGGCCAACGTTGCGGGCGTGGAAACGGGGCTCTGAGCGGCTCAGATAGCTGATTGAGGAGCCAAGCCCCCAGTAGAGGCTCGAGGTGCCAAGTGGCCTGTCAACTACATCGTAGCGGAGGCTGGGCAAATGGAAGATTCTCGCCTCGTCGCCCTTGCTGGAACTGGCAAAGGTCTCAAAACGGTCTAAGCCAACTGACGGAACAAGCCCGTTACGGGTATGCGTGAGGGATACGTTGCTGAATACCTGCGAACTGACAGCCTGAGAAAAATTGTCATTAAATACCAGTCTGTAGAGATAACTCGAGAGGTATTCAACGGTTCCGGCGGTATGGGTAGCGTCTGTAAGGTCTTTGCGGCCCTCGGCCACAATATCCACACCACCCTGATTTACGCGTTCCATCCCGTAGGGGCCGGGAATGCGATAGTTGCGCTGGACCTGGCCCTGCGCGGAGTTCCGCCCTGACGCGAGGGAGACAGTGCTACCCACCTGTTGTTCTACACCGCGGTCAAGCAGGGCATTCCAGCGCACCAGTAAGTGATCTAGGCCAGCACCTCTGTAGCGAAAATCGCCATTGGGCGCCCAACCGCGCTTGCTGTATAGTTCGGCGCCAGCCACCATATCCATGCTCCTGTTAATCACCCAGTAGACCTGTTCGCCGGCGATAAAGCCCTTTATGGAAGAGTTGCTGAGGACGGGGATCAGCAACCCACTCTCACGGCCAGTCTCATCCACGGGGTGGCGCAGGTAGGGCAAATAGAAGACTGGCAGGCCCAGAAACTCAAAGAAGGAGTTGGATGTGGAGGCTTTACCGTCTTCAAGCTTAATTGCGTGGGAAATAACCCGCCAATCCGGCTTCGGCAACTGGCAGTTGGTCATGGAACCGTCAATTATCCGATAATTGCCTTCCCCAGTCTGCAGTAGCACTCTGGCGGAAAACAAAAACGGATTGGACGTGGAGTACACTGCTGAGCGCCCCGCCGCGTGAATTCCCTGCGAACCGTTCACGTTGTAAAAACGCGCTGTATGCATATTCAGGCGTAAATCGCCGTGAGAGGCATTAATCTGGATGTCCCTCGGGCCGCCGGATACCAGCAGATGTCCATCTGCCTCAAGCGCTGAGGTTGCCTGGTGGTAGACGACCTTGTCAGCCCGCAGAACGTAGTCGCGATAGTGAACTACAACATCGCCGTCGAGCGTCCAAACATCGCCCACGCGTGTCTGTCGCTTTGCCTCAAGCTGAATTGGCAATCCGGCAGGTGGTATTGGCTCTGGTTGAGCGATGGGCACAACTTCCTGACCCGGGTCATTGGGCAACATTGCGCCACTGTCGGCAATGGGGTCAAAGGTGCCTTGCGCACCTGGAGGTAACGCATTGGTCAACGCCTGCCCCCCAAGATGCAGGTGACAGAGGGACAGCAGCGTGATAAATACTAAGTTACGAGGTCGCATTCCTAGACCAAGACGGTGCAAGGCTCAGCATAGCAAAGCCAGGCCATCTTGGAAGGGGGCTTCTTCCTCGTAGCTCTGGCAACAGGTAAAATCGGGTTGATTTCTCCGCTCTCTGATCTCACTGATCAGGGATACGCCTGTATTGTTCCGCGATTCTCCCCGCCTCGAATATGAACAAAGTTCGCAACGCCCTGATTGTGTTTCGGGGTGGAGCGCGCTGGAACTGCGGGGTTCTCAGGCAGCCGAGCCAGACCCCGCGCAAGAAGGGATGCAGGAGCTTTGAGCACATCGCCAAGTCAGGCCAACATTTCATCCTCGTGGAAACAGGAAGTGAATCGGCGCGTAGCCGCTCACAGGAACCGCAAGGGTCCAGCCACAGCGATGCCTGAAGAGATGCTGCAAGCACACCATAGTGCTAACAGCCGCGCTGCTGCTGCTGCAGCGCGCGTAGCTGCACGCTACGCCAATGCCCCTAGCTACAGTGAAATACTGGCGGCTGAAGCCCGCACAGCTGTTCGTGCAGCCGAAGCCGCCTCCTGGGCTGCTCTTGAGGCACAAGCAGCTGCTGAATCCGTATTGGCTGGAATCGAAGCCGCATCGGCAATCGAGCCGGTATGGGAGGTGAGCGACGTGCCACCGACAGTCCCTGCCTGGCAAAGTGAGTGGCAAGCTGAGCCGGTTCGAGCGGATGCAGCCCATGCCGTTCAGGCAAGACCGCCGTTCGCCATTCATTGGGTGCCAGATTTGCCTGCGCGGCACCCGGAGCCAGATATTCACGCCATCCACGGGCCGGGCGTCTTCCAGGCAGCTACGGAAGCTTTGCGGGAGACGGAGCCACCTGTCGAAGATGAATTTGGCAGAGAAGAAATTCCGGTGATGGAACCGGGTTTACCGATTCACGCAAACCTGATCGAATTTCCCCGTGAACTAGTGGCTCCACGCAAGGCTCGACCGCGGCTGGCTGAACATCAAAGCACTGTTGCAGCCGAGCCGGTTTCGCAGTTGAGCATCTTTGAGGTAGACCCCGACACCATCACTTCACTGCCTGCCGTGGAGGAACCGCCTGCCTGGACAGGGCACGCTTGGACTTTAAGAGAGTGGAAGGGGCCGGAATGGGCCGGTCTAGAACTGGGAGCGCAGCCTGCCGAGATGGCCCAGGCAGAAGTAGCACCCCAGGCCTCGCTTGCTCCAGAGCTGAAATTGGCACCGCTGCACCTGCGGGCGATGGCGGCTGTGGTAAATGTGGCTCTGATTACTGGAGCCTTTCTGGTTGCCGCAGCCGTGACCGCTGCCAACACCACGGACCTGCCCTCGCTGCGCGAGATGGCAACAGGCTCTGCCGCTGCTCTACTTGCCATCGGCGCTTTGTACCATCTGCTGTTCTATACCCTGGCCAAAGCCACGCCGGGCATGAAGTATGCCCACATCTCGCTTTGCACATTCAATGGCCGGATCCCTGGCCGTATTCAGCGCTGCGGCAGGCTCGGAGCGCTGCTCCTGTCGCTGATGCCAGTGGGGTTGGGAGTTGTATGGGCAATCTTCGACGAGGGCCACTTATGCTGGCACGACAGGCTTTCGAAGACCTATCTGCGCAGGTACTGAAGCAACGGGAGCCTGGCTGGCTTCCTCTCAAATGCAAACACCCGCTTTTATTCACCTTCGCTGCGTGCAGTGGCGCTCCGGCGGTCAGTCTAACTGCCTATCAGGCGTCGTTTTGCGCAGCATTGCTGACCCTATAGGTGTGGCACCCGTACCCATCGTCAGCGATGATGCCGACCGAAGACAGTTTCTCGATCATTCGATACGCCATGATTCAACCGGCTATCTGGTTGCCTTGCTGTCCCTTAGCGGAACTGCGCTCTGAACTTGAAGGCTTCGCTGGCGTTGGAGCACAGCCCGCACAAAGGGAGCATGACGGCAGGTGCTACTCTGTTCTTTCTATTTCAGCGGGGAGCAATGCAGGCATGGGCCCATCCGGAGAGAAGAGTGAAGCTGCGGATTCGTTCCCAGCAAATGGAATCCAGCGCGGAACCAGGCGATATTGGCTCGTGACCGCAGGAATGATTCTCTTTCTGGTCGTACCGCTTGCCGCACAGGATGATGTCACCACACAAAATGGCTCCAGCGCGATGGATGGGGCATGGATCACCGGTCCCGCTTCAAATCCTTTGAGCTTTCTCAATGGCCCTGCCTACAGAACCTATGGCTCTGCCCTGCCCTATGACTTTCTTGATTTTCATCCGGTCCGGGATCTCGATACGCATTTGGTCCGCTGGATACACCTTGAGGCAGAAGAGCGATTCCGCTCAGAGGAATACCGGGAAGGCAGCTTCCGGCAGGGCAATGACGACTCCTATCTGCTGAACCGATTCCGCATGCAGATGGATGTGAATCTGAATTCCTGGTTCAAATTCGTTGCACAGGTGCAGGATTCGCGTCCTTTTTTTGAGGAGCCACCCATTGGTCCCCCGAATGAAAACCGCTGGGATTTGAAACTGGCCTACGTCCAGTTCGGCGACCCGGCGAAGCACTGGCTGAGCCTGCGCGCCGGCCGCCAACTGATCAATTACAACAACACGTTGATTGCAAACTCCGAGTGGCGCAACCAGGGACGTTCCTATGACGCGGCCGTAGCCAACCTGCACCGCGGGCGCTATCGTCTCGGCATCTTGGCTGCCTCCGCTGTTGTTCCGCTGGCATCAGGCATCAGCCATCACCAGCAAGGAAACAACATTTACGGATTGTACGGCCGGATCGAACATCCCATTGCAAATGCATCGCTGGAGCCCTTTGTTCTTTGGCGGGTTCAGCCCAGGACAACGGTGGAGGCCGCGGTATCGAGTAAGACAGGAAAGCAGGATATGAAGGCCTACGGACTGCGGCTTAAAGGCAAGGCTGCGGAGGGCCTAAACTACGCTCTTGAGGCTGTGCGCGAAGGCGGGACCAGCGGCACAGAAGAGATTCGAGCGTGGGCGACCACGGGCGGCGCCTCGTATGAATTTACATCAGTGCGAGTGCAACCGCGCCTATTTACTCAATACGACTTTGCGTCGGGAAACAGGAATCCCTCCAGTGGTACGCACCGCACCTTCGACACTCTTTACCCCACCGCGCACGATCGCTTCGGAGTGCTTGACCTGTTTGGCTGGCAAAACATCCATGCAGTACGCGGCGGCGGAACCATCATGCCTCACAGCCGATGGACCGTGACCGGTCAATACCTGGATTTTTGGCTGGCCTGCGCAAACGATGCGCTATACAGCAGCTCTGGGGGCGCGATTGGCTCTGATGGAGGCAAGGCTGGTAGGCACGTTGGGGAGGAGGCCGATGTTTACACATGGTATGAACTTAACCGCCACATAAATATCGGCGCCGGTTTTGGCTTGTTCGGCGCCGGAAGATTTCTTTCAGATATTGTCAGCGGCCATAGATATTCCAGTTCGTATTTCGTTATCAACTTCAAGGACGACGGAAGATCGGCAGCTCAGTAGTTCCATGCCATTGCCAAGTAGCCACTAGTCAGCCTGGTAGCGGTGCAGACGGCCCAAGCCGTTGAAGGCGGCCACCTTGTAGCACTCCGCAAGCGTGGGGTAATTGAATACGGTGTCAATGAAGTAGCTCACGGTACCGTCGAGCGTCATCACCGCCTGGCCAATGTGGATCAATTCCGTGGCGCCCTCGCCGATGATGTGGACTCCCAGCACCTTGCGCGTATCGCGATGAAAGATGAGCTTCAGTCTGCCCGTGGTATCGCCGCGAATCTGTCCTCGCGCTGTCTCACGATAATATGCCATGCCCACTTCATAGGGTACGTCCTCGTCGGTTAGTTGTTCCTCGGTCTTGCCGATGAAGCTGATCTCCGGAATCGTATAAATGCCGTAGGGATAAAAGCTGGGGTTGGATGTGGTGGTGCGATCGTCGAATGCGCGCGCCGCGGCAATCCGACCCTGCTCCATTGAGACCGATGCCAGCGAGGGAAATCCGATGACATCGCCCGCCGCATACAGATGCTCCACCTTGGTCTGGTAGTGCTCGTCGACGGTTATGCGTCCTCGGCTATCCGCCTCCAGACCGGCAGCGGTAAGGTTTAGATCGTCTATGTTGCCTTGGCGCCCAACTGCGTAAAGCAGTGCATCGCCAGAAACCTTCTTTTTGCTTTGCAAGTTGGCCACAACCGTGCCCAGGGCCAACTCTTCAACGCTTTCCACCTCTTCTCCCAGGCGAAGGGTCACGCGGCTATCACGCAGGTGGTAGCTGAGCGCTTCGATAATCTCCCGGTCGGCAAACTCCAGCAGGCGGTCGCGCTTTTCAATCAGCGTAACGCGGACGCCGAGCACGGCGAACATGCAGGCATATTCCACGCCAACTACGCCGCCGCCTACCACGATCAGCGAATGGGGTAGGGTCTCGATGCCTAGAATCTGATCGCTATTCACAATGGTGGTGCCGTTGAGCAGTACTTTGGGCGAAGAGGCGGGCTTGGTTCCGACGGCGATAATGATGCGATCGGCTTCCAGTGTGGTCTCCGCTTGTGGGCCTTCCACATGGACTTGGTGGGGATCGATAAAACGGGCAATGCCGTGGATTACATCAATTCCGTTGCGCGACAGTTGCGCCTCGGTGACTTCTATCTCGGTCTTGACCACCGCCTGCACCCGGTAGGCCAGGTCGGCCATGGTGATCTTCTCTTTGACGCGGTAGTTCACGCCGTAGATAGCGCGGTAGTTGAAGCCGGAAAGGTGTAGAACCGCTTCGCGCATGGTTTTTGAGGGGATGGTGCCGGTGTTAATGCACACGCCGCCTACCACGGTACGAGCCTCGACAACGGCCACACGCTTGTTCATCTTGGATGCGGCTACTGCGGCGCGCTGCCCGGCGGGCCCGGAGCCTATGACGATCAGATCGTACTTGACGGCGCTCATGCGCAGGTATCTCCCATAGGTCGATTTCAAATCCGGCCGTAGCGGGTCTCTGCGGAAAGCGGCGCGGGTCCTTAATCGGAGGCTAACATAGCTGCCGTTATGCACAAACCGGAGATGCCGCTGTGGCTACCGAGGAAGACAGAAAGCGCCGCCGGAAGAGAATCCGGCGGCGCGGAGGAGGAGCGGCGGCAGACCGGGGTTCCCGGCGAGGCATGAGGGGCCGAACGCCGGTGGCGCAGACCTGGATCCCGGCTGCCGCCATCTTGTCATTCCTGGCTTACGTGCGCAGCGGTCGCAATGCAGGCTGCCGGAGTGACTGCTGTTGCTGTCCGCTGGCGAGCTTGCCTCCGGTCTGCTGTCCTCCTTCCAGGCGGAATTGTCGGATAAGTCCGTCAAGATCGCTGGCCAGCGTGGCAAGGTTCTTCAGGGCCTCCACCGCCTCTTCGGCACCTTGTGCGGTTTCATTCGACAACTGCGAAATCTGCCCCGCCGACTCGGAGATTTCACCGGATGCGGAGGTTTGCTCAGTGGCCGCAGTCGCAATCAGGTGAATCTGGTGCTCCACCTGTTTCGACGACTCGATGATCGCTTCCAGACTCTCCCGTGCGTGAGCCGTCTCCGCCATGCCACTTTCCACTGCGGCACGACTGTCCTGCATCACCTGGAGAGTTTCCCGTGTCTCTTCCTGGATGCTACGGATGGTTCCGGCAATCTCTTCTGTTGCGCCCTTGGTGCGCTCGGCTAAACGACGCACTTCCCCGGCCACAACTGCAAAGCCGCGCCCATGCTCACCAGCACGGGCGGCTTCAATGGCCGCGTTCAACGCTAACAAGTTCGTCTGTTCACTGATCTCCTGGATCACATTGACCACCTTGCCGATCTCCTCGGAGCGATGCGCAAGCGATGTCATTTTGTCTGAAACAGAACTGGTGGCGGCGGCAATTTTCTCCATAGTCACGGCCGTGGCCTGCATTACCGTTCCACCCTGATCGGCATTCTCTGCGGATGCCCGGCTCGCTCCGGCCGCGTTTTCTGCATTGTGGCTGATCTCGCCGATTGTTGCAGTCATCTCCTGCGCCGCTGCCGCAATCTGGTTGGTCTTGCTGGACTGCGTGCGCGCATTGCCTGCGCTTTGCACTGAGCGTGCGCTGATCTCGGTAGTTGCGGCAGAAAGCATCTCTGCACCCTGCGCTACAGATTGCAGCACCCCGCGCATGGAGCCTACGCAGGTATTCAGTGCTGCCGACAGACGTCCGATTTCGTCGTGGCTGTCTTCTTCTACGCATACAGTCAGGTCCTTGTCGGCTACCCGCTCCAAGGCCGCTGTGGCCGCCTCCAGCGCCGGCGCAATGAGCCTACTAATCACTGCACCCGTCATCGCGCACAGGAAAACGATCAGGAGACTCACGACCGAGCTGATCCACAGAGCGCGGTTGGCCGAGTGGGTTACCCCGACTGACTCGTCGGTGCCGGTTTTGGCATTTAGATTTAGGTCGTCGGTGATGGCTGCCAGTGCGGTGTCGAAACTGGCCAGTGTACTTTCAGAGGCAATCAAATCAAGGGCTTCGCTGGTCTTGCTGGCTGCCAGGAAAGCGCTGGCGCGGTTGCTGGCATTGGCATACTGCGTAAACGCCGTTGAGAACTTCTGGTAAAGTTCTCGCTCGCCCGGATAGCTGATGGTTGGTATATACAACCTCAGTGCTGACTCATAGCTGGCGAAAGCCTTCTGCCGCTTGGTGCTGTGGTCTGCCGTGCAGTCAGAAGTCTGGCATAGCAAAAGTTCCAGGTCTTCCCGCCGAATAGTGTTAGCCGCCCCTCGGATATCGGCCAGAGCCAGCGCCGCGGGCAAGGAGTTCGCGCTCACATCCGCGTTCTTTACCGCGATATCTCGGAACGTGATGAATGTAAAGGTCCCCAACAGGAAGCAGAGACCGCAAACAATGCCGAACGCAAAGCCGAACTTGCGCGCGATAGGGAGATTCTTGAGCCAAGACATGCCGGGATTCCTCTCTGGTGTGGTTCGCTCGTTGTATCGGCGGATTCCGTCTGAGCTTGAGCCGGCTTGGATTTAATAGCGCCTTGCCGCATCTCTCTCCCAACCCAGCCCTTGCCCAAATCGGACTGAATGGTTATTCTTGGGCCGCTACGCTCGCCAGCCATGGAGATACCATGAAGATGAGGTTCACTATGTCATCGCTGCGGTCGACTTCCGCTTTTTCGCTCTCTGCTCTTGCCTTGGTACTTTTTACCGCCCCTGCCGCGCCCCGGTTGTGTGCGCAAGCTGTCTCCGCCACGCCGAAGGCCCAGCCCGCTCCCATTCCGGAACAGCTGCCTCAGCGGTCTGCTGCAGTGCGGGATCACCAGCATCTAATGGACCTGCTCGGCATCAAACAGCTTCGTCCCGCCGCCAGCCACGACCCCAAATCTCCGAACGCAGTCAATTACGACGAGTCGAAGGCAAATCCCTACCCCAACTTACCTGATCCGCTCGTACTCAAGAACGGCAAGCCCGTAACTTCGGCCAAGACATGGTGGACCCAGCGCCGCCCGGAGATTGTGGAAGATTTTGACCATGACGTTCTGGGCCGCGTGCCTGCACATCTTCCTAAAGTCACTTGGGAGATAGTCAGCACTTCCCATGAAAAAATAGGCGGTGTGCCGGTGGTAACCAAACGGCTCGCTGGACATGTAGATAACTCCGCCTATCCACAGATCAAGGTCAGCATCGATCTGCTGCTCACTACTCCTGCAAACGCTGCCGGACCGGTCCCTGTCATCATGGAACTGGCCTTCAGTCCGGAGTTCATGGCCGCTATTGCCAAGAGCATCCCCGAGATGATGCCCGGTGGCCCCGGCAACCCGGAGCCCAGTTGGCAGCAGCAGGTGCTCAACAAGGGCTGGGGTTACGCGATCTTGCTGCCTACAAGCTTTCAGGACGACAGCGGCGCTGGTCTTAACGAGGGCATTATCGGCCTGATGAACAAGGGCCAGTTGCGTACCCCCGACGACTGGGGAACCCTGCGCGCCTGGGCCTGGGGAGCCAGCCGGGCACTGGATTATATGGCAACCGACAAGGCCGTTGACTCCAAACAAGTAGGGCTTGAGGGCCACTCAAGGTTCGGGAAAACCGCTTTGGTTACCATGGCATACGATCAGCGCTTTGCCGTGGCCTACATCAGTTCCTCCGGCACAGGTGGAACCAAGCTTTTCCGCCATGTCTACGGCGAACAGCTTGAGAACCTGGCCGCGGCCCCTAATTTTTACTACTGGATGGGCGGCAACTTCCTGAAGTACGCCGGTCCGTTGACCACCGCAGACCTGCCGGTAGATGAGCATGAGCTGATTGCTCTCTGCGCGCCGCGGCCTGTCTTCGTCGGAGTGGGATCAAATACCGCCGGCGACGAGTGGGCTGACTCAATGGGCGAGTTCCTGGGTACCGTCGCGGCCGGTCCGGTCTATCGACTCCTTGGCAAGAAGGACTTGGGGACAAAGGTATTTCCCCCCATGCAGACTGCTCTGGTTCAAGGCGATCTTGCCTTCCGCCAGCATCAGTTCGGCCACACGCCGGGACCCAACTGGCCCTTCTTCCTCGACTTCGCCGGACGCTACCTGCATGGGCCGGGGGAGAAGAAGCCCTAGCCGATTGAAGTGATTTTAAGGCTTACAGTTTCTTCGACATAACGATGGCATGGCACTCGACCCCGGGCTTGAGCGCACGTGAGGGTTTAAACTCTTCTGTGCCAGTCTCTATATAGCCGAACTTGCGGTAGATAGGCAGCAACTCAGAGCGCTGGCTGAGCACCAGAATGTCCACCGCCTCGCAACCCTGCTGGCGAAGGCGCTCTTCGGCGGCTTCCACAGTGCGGTGGGCCAGGCCTCGGCCCTGGTGCGCAGGGTCCACGGCCAACATGCCCAGATAGCCGCGCTGGCCGCGTAGTTCTATGTAGACAGAGGCCTGCAGGCAGTCGGCCGCATCCTCCGCCATCAGGATGCGGCCTCTTTCCATCATTGCGGCCAGTTGCTCATCGTCGGTGCGCGTACCCTCAATGAAGTTCTCGATTGAAAACGCCAAGTTGATATGCGCAACCAGCCGCGGCCTGTCGGCTGCAGTCGCCTCGCGCATGCGCAACAGAGAATCGGGGTCAGGAATGGCCGGCATCTTGCAGGTGTTACCTCTGGAATCGGTTTGCAGGGCTGCTATCAGAATACTTCGGTCTCAAGCCACGACCTGCATCAAATGTGTATGATGTTCCTTGGCTGCCTATCGATATTCTGAAGTGCACATGTAAGTCTCGCTGTCGGCGAAATGCGCCTTCGTGGGGAACTGCACGATTGCCTGTCTATCCGCAGAATTTATGCTGGCTGGATGGGGAATTGGCTTACGCAGCTCCGTTGGGCATGGGACTCGTTGGTGCTGAGATATGCGTGTGGGAAAGAGATATTCTCCGCCATGGCCGCATCGTACATCTTGCCAAGCTCTCGAATTGCACTCCACTCCTCTTCTGGAAGAATTAAAGCTGCGGTTCTGATGCTGCTCTTCGCGTTGCCTGTTCTCGGCACGCAATTGTCGGCGCAATCCCCGACGACCACGACCATCAGTGGCACGGTTTACGATCCTAGAACCACTGCCAGCGCGCTTCCGTTGCCCAATGTGCTGGTCTATGTCACTACGGGGTCCGTAGATCCGCTGCCCTCCGGCGTGCAATGCCTCACTACATCTGCACCTACTGGAGTTTTGAGCTACGTCAACACGGCTGTAGATGGCACCTTCACGCTTGGCGATGTACCCATCAACGGTACGTACACGGTGGTTATCCAGGCAGGCAAGTGGCGGCGCCAGTTCACTGAGACCGTGGCCGGCGATCCTCTGACCGGACTCACCCTCCACATGCCCGCCGACCATACGCAAGGGGATATTCCCAAGATCGGCATTGCCACGGGTTCAGTGGATGCACTTGAATGCGTCTTGCGGGACATGGGCATTGCCGACACTGAATTTACCGATGACAACGGCACTACAAATCCTGGCGGCCGCATTCATCTTTACAGGGGAATTACTTCGGCCGGAGCCGACATCAATGCATCGACTCCATCCGAGACCGTGCTAATGGGCACTCCGACGGATTCCTCCGTCCTGAGCAGCTACGACATGGTGATGTTTCCATGCCAGGGAAGCGCGCACGCTCAAACCACAACTGCCTTGACCAATTTGTTCAACTACGCCAACACCGGCGGCCGCGTCTTTACAACCCATTTCAGCTATGATCGGCTTGATCCTGCCACACCTTACGATGCGCTCTTTCCTCCGGTGGCAAACTGGCATCTGGCGCAGAGCAATCCTTCACCAGACCCTGGAATTGCCACTGTCAACACAGGATTCACTGACGGGGCAACGCTCGCCCAATGGCTGCAGAACGCAGGCGCGTCGTACAACAACAAGGCAGGACAGATTCAAATTAGCACGCTCCGCCACGACTTTGACGGAGTGATTGCGCCAACGCAGGCATGGCTCAATCTCAACAACACCACCTCCGGCAACCCGGTGATGCAGTTTACCTTCAACACTCCGGTCGGTGCAGCCGCAGCAAACCAGTGCGGGCGTGTGTTGTTCAACGAGTACCATGTGTTTAACGCATCCAGCGGCAGCGCTAAATTCCCTGCCGAATGCCCAACCCCGGCAACTCATGTGATGAGTGCGCAGGAGGCAATGCTGGAGTATGCACTGTTCGATTTGTCGACTTTTGTAACTCCTGTGGTGGTGCCAACTCTTTCCATCTCTTTCAGCCCCAGTCCCTTGATCGTGAAGCAGGGCGACACCGCTGACCAGGTTACGGCTACCGTCACCAATACCAGTTCCACCGCTGTTATCTATAGCACCGCCGTGCTGTCCTTCACCGTACCCGCGGGTCTTACGGTGACCGCCATGACGGATTCGACTGGCGGCTGGATCTGCGACGTGGGCACACTGACTTGCACGCGCACCACCAGCATCGCCTCTAGCGCCAGTGACCCCCTCACCCTGACAGTGAGTGTCCCTGCATACGGGTCGGGAAGCTCTGCCACGGGGCAGATCGTCGCGACAGTTACCAGCCCGAACTTCTCGAATAACGTGGTGGCCTCTGACAACGTCATCTTCCAACAGCCGCCCGCCATCACCTGGGCCACGCCTGCGCCTATCGCTTTTGGGACTGCTCTTAGTGGGACACAGCTCAACGCCAGTTCGCCCATAGCGGGCAGCTTTAGCTACACTCCAGCTGCGGGAACAGTGCTAAGTATTGGGGCGCACACGCTTACAGCAACCTTCACCCCAACCGATACGGTTGACTACACAACCTCGACGGCTTCCGTCAGCATCACGGTGATTCCCGCAACGCCCTCAATTACGCTGATCTCCTCCGTCAACGCGGTCTTCCTGTCGAATCCAGTCACATTTACGGCTACCGTCACAGCTTCAGCCACAGCGCCCACTGGCACAGTGGTCTTTTACGACGGTGCCACGCAAATTGGTTCGGGCACCATTGCTTCGGGGGTAGCTGCGATCACTACCTCAGCCCTGGTGGTTGGCGTCCACTCCATTACGGCGACATATTCCGGCGACATCAACTATCTCGGCATCAGCGCCACAGTCGGAGAGACAGTTGAGGACTTTACGATTGCTCCAGCGGGCGGCAGCGGAGCAACAGCCACCGGAAGCGGTTCTCCTGGAACCACGGTCTCCTATCCCCTGGTGGTTACGCCGGTCGGCGGCTCGACGTTGCCGAGCGTGATTACCTTCACCATCACCGGTCTTCCCCTTGGAGCAACGGCGGCCTTCAACCCCACAACGCTGGCAGCAAATGCGGGAACCAGCAACGTGACTCTCCAGGTAAAGCTGGCGGGCCAGGCAGCCATGCATCCGCCACAGATGCCCTTTGGAAAGGGCTCGCTGCCCATCGCGCTAGGCATCCTTCTGCTACCCTTCGCCAGGAGGCTGCGCAAGACTGCTCGCCTGATGAACAGGCTCATTGTGCTTGCCCTGTTGGCCGTAGCGCTGGCATCGGGACTCAGCGGTTGCGGCGGCGGCGCCAAGCTCACGCCAGAGTCTTATTCCCTGACTTTGACAGCGACCTCCGGCAATCTTTCTCACACGCTTTCCGCGAATGTCACCGTGAAGTAAGCTCCGCGTTAAGGCACCCGCGCCCCCGGCTATCCAGGCGGGGGCGTTCTTTTTGGTGTTTCTGCTTCCAGCACCGCGCAGATTTTTCGCTGCCTGTTCTCAAAATGGATTACGCTCATAGCATGGAGTTCAAGGTAAGTGAACTAGAGCGGGAACCGATCGAGTTTGAACTCAAGCTGGCTCCAGGAGCAGTCGATCTGGGTCTGGAAGCCGAGCAGGCAGGGCCCTTGGCAGCATCGGGTCTGGCCGAGGTGATCCACGAGCATCGTGGACCCAGGGATATTGTGGCCGACATTCGCCTTCGGGGCAGCTTTTCAGGCAACTTCCAGGTTCCCTGCGCCCGCTGCGTTGAGCCGGTCGAGATTCCCCTAGCCGCTGAATTTGACCTTATCTTCCGGCCCGCCGCCGCCGATTCCGAAGCAACGGAACGGTCAATTACAGCGCCGGAGACAGAAATCGGGTATTATTTAAAGGACAGTCTGATGCTTGAAGATGTGCTGCGCGAACAGGTGCTTTTGTCCCTGCCGGTCAGGACGCTCTGCAAGCCAGACTGCAAGGGACTTTGCCCGCGCTGCGGTGAGAATCGCAACAGTCAGGCCTGCTCCTGCGATGAGGGTCCAAGCGACCCCCGCTGGCAAGCGCTGTCTGGGCTCCGTAGCCAGATCAAGTCCTGAACTTAACCCCAAGAGATTGAGGGTGTTACGCTAGGCCGGAAGGCTAATAAGGCTGCTTGCGGCCTGAGTCGATTCGACGCCGGCGGAATACGAAAGGAATTGCACCATGCCTAATCCGAAAAGGCGCCATTCGACGCGCCGTACCGCACTTCGCCGCTCTCACGACTTTCTGACGGCTGTTGGACTCTCCGAGTGCCCCACCTGCCACGAGAAGAAGTTGCCGCATCGCGCTTGCCCCAAGTGCGGCACCTACAAGGGCCACGCGGTCCTGGACATCAAGGAAACAGCCAAGTAGACTTCAGCGCATGCTCATAGATATCGCGCTAGACGCCGTCGGTTCCGACAAAGCACCAGAGCCGGAGATTCGCGGGGCGATTCTTGCCTGCCGCGCATTTCCGGTACGGGTCCATCTCATTGGCCCCGAAGCGGAACTGCGCGACCAGTTAGATGAACTTCTCGACAATGAAGACCTGCCTATTGTCATCCACCATGCCTCAGAGCGAATTGGGATGGAGGAGAAGGCAGCCCATGCAGTGCGTACCAAGCGCGATAGTTCCATGCGCGTGGGCCTCAAGCTGGTGCGCGAAGGCAAGGCTGCCGGCTTTGTCACTGCGGGCAACACAGGTGCTGCTATGGCAACGGCCAAGATGGTGCTGGGCGCCCTTCCCGGCGTTGATCGGCCAGCTCTGGCAAACCCCATGCCCAGTTCAACAGGCAATCCTTGTGTCCTGCTCGATGTGGGCGCAAACGTGGACTGCAAGGCGCAAAATCTGGCTCAGTTCGCACTGATGGGCGAGATGTATGCGCGCAGTGTGCTCAAGATTGCCGAGCCGCGCGTGGGCCTTCTCTCCATCGGAGAAGAAGAGAGCAAAGGCAACGACCTTACCCGTGAGGCTTTTCCTCTGCTGAAGGCGTTGCCCATAAAGTTCATCGGCAACGTTGAGGGACGCGACATTTTTTCTGGTCTGGCAGACGTAATTGTCTGCGATGGATTTGTGGGCAACGTAGCACTCAAGACCAGCGAGGGAGTCGGCCGTTTTGTTCGTGACGTGCTGCGCGAGTCGCTCACACGGACTGTTACCGCCCAGGTCGGCGCGCTACTCTCGCGAAAGGCCTTCAACGAGTTCCGCCGTCGCCTTGACTATCGAGAGTACGGCGGTGCACCGCTGCTCGGTGTGCGCGGCGTGTGCATCATAGGCCATGGTTCATCCAATGACCGCGCTATCTTTAACGGTATTCGCGTTGCCTACGAGTTCGCCAAGTCCGGCACCATCAAGCGCCTTGAAGAAGAGTTTGCCACCCATCCGAAGCGTGGCGCCACCGCTGCTGATTCCATACCGGATGACAATCCCGGCAATGACGTCCAATAGCGGCCAATTTCCATACGAGTCCCGATGCCTGAACAATCGATTTCGTTTGACCCGGCCTTGCTCGGCCAGCTGGCCTGTCCGGTCTGCCGGGGAGACCTGCGGCAGGATAATGCGCACCTCGTCTGCACAGGCTGCAGCCACGCCTATCCTATTGTGCACGGGATTCCCGTGCTGATTGCCGAAAGAGGCCAGTCGGCAGTTAAGCTCCGCCCTCAATCCTGACCATCGAGTGAACGTGAAGATCGGGTACAACCCCTTGCCACTCGCCAGCCTTGTACTCTCCGCTCAGTAAAGTCCCCTCAGGTTCCAAGACTACCCTTGCTGGCGCTTTTCCAAGCCGCACGCGCAGCCGTATCGGTCCGGTGCGGGGAACAACGCCCGAGTGCCGGAACTCACCTGTTACCGGGGTGCCCTCTGTGTTGATAAGGTGAATCAGAATCTGGCCGTCCTTCTTGCGGAGCACGACCTCTACCGCTGGATAGTCGCCATCGAGCTGGACCATCGGCGCATGCAGCGGCTGCAGTATTCCGCGCACGAAGGAGCGGAGAATGGGTGTGCTGTCGCCGCCATACGTTGACGCGATTGGTCCAGGGCACACCAGGACGGTGCCTTTTCCGTGTGTAATGCGGACGGCGAGCGGCAGTGCTATCTGTCGTGTGTCCGGCGCGAGATAGGCATGGGCTGCAATCTGTTCGCCAGGCGCATCGATCTCGGCCCAGTTCCCCTTAACCTGTGCAAAGCCGCTGTCATCTGCCAGGAACATGGTGCGGTCCTGTGGGGCTCCGATGAGCCGCAGGCCCATTGCGCTTGAAAAGAGGCGCGCATTCTCCGCACCGCATAAGAGCAGCTTGCCACCTTCGGCAACGTAGTGCGTCAGGACCCCCACGGCCTCGTCGCCTATGTCCTGCCAGTCTGGTACAACCAGCAGAGGATACTGTGCTGCGCACTCAGCAACCTGCCAGTCAGGAACCAGGTCAGCAGAGTAGCCACAGGCCAGCAGTAGATCCACCGCACCTGCTGCTGGCGTTTCATTCCTGCCCCAGCTTCCGAATACCCGCCCAGAGGTGCGATAAAGCGTACGTCCGGAGAAGAGAACGCCGGCTTCTGGCAGGCTCTCAGAGCGATGCGACCACCGTTGACGCTTGCGACAATACGCCGCCAATTGCGTTGCGGTCTTCACCACGCGATCGTCGATCCACCCGGCACGCGTGGGCACGTAGTAGATCTGGTAAGCACCGCCCTGCGCCAGCACCTCAGCTGCCTCCTGCTCAAGTTCCACAGCAGGCTTGGCTGACTGGTTTGCGTACTGATCGCCGCGCTCGAAGCCCCAGGACATCAAGTCCCATGGTTTGCCGCAACGGGAGAGATAACGAGCCTGAATGCGAGCCTGAATGAGCGCTGCCAGATCGGCCACGTCTCCTGAGAGATAATCGAGCGGCAACGTGGGCCGCTCCGGCGCAAACGTCGAATACATCCAGTTGCTTGTGATTTGGTAGCCCGGCTTCGCGCTGTGCAGGGCATCGGCATACCGCGCTACATAAAGTCGGAACTGCTCCCGCTGCATGTCGAGAAACTCGTTCCATCCCTTGTCGCCGGCCTTCTTCGGCAGCACGTCAATCCCGGTCCTTTCAATAAACTTCTGGCGGGCTGCGTCACAGTAGTCCGGCTTCACCGCCCAGCAGTCGCCGTCCACCCAGGAACCGTCAAGGTCGTACTTGATTGCGGCTTCCGTCAGTTCGGCAATCATCAACTCCAACTCGTAGGGGCCGAACAGGCTGGTCTCCTGCGCATAGTGCTTGCCATCTGGGCCCACGCACGCCCAGTCCGGGTGGCGGGCGATGGCAAGCCCGTCCAGCACTCCGGAAAAGTGGTTATACAGTGCCACGCCATGCGCGGCGGTCACCTTGCGCCAGATAGCCAGTGAGTCCGCAACAATGCCGGGGGCAGACATGCCGGTTTTGGAGGGAAAGCCCAGGTAGCCGGGGTGTCCCTTTGAGTCGTACTGGATAAAATCCGGATGGCAGCTCTCAAGCAGATGGTTCACCATGGCCTCGGTCACGTCGCGGCCCAGGGTGGTGTCTTCTGCATTGGGGTGCAGATCGAAATGGAGGCCGAAATAGCAGTCTTTGCGCGCCAGCCTGGCCGGAGCGCCAGATGCATTGCGTGCCAGCAGCAGGGCAGACGTTGCAGCCAGAAATTCTCTACGGGAGAGCTTCATCTTTGCACCTCATCGATTGATGAAACGCGCAGCCGGATAAGGGCGTACACGAGCGCCTCCCAGTGTAAACCGAGCCGCTGCCATGTACTACCTGCGGTGATAGAAGGGAAATACGATTAGCAAGGCAAAGCCGATGGCCGCGGCCAAAGCCAGCCCTACAAGGCTGTAGAGCAGAACCAGGCTAGGCCCCTGCGAGGGGCTGTCTTCTGGTGTATCCGCCAGGCCGGGAGTCGGCCGCTCCGGGTTACTCATACTTCAGCGCCTCAACCGGGTCCAGTTGCGCGGCGCGTGTGGCCGGGACGGTGCCGAAAATCACTCCGACCAGCGTGGCCGCGGTAAGGGCAATCAGCACTGACCAGGGCGAGATCGGCAGGTTGTAGTCGGTAAAGAAGCGAATGGACAGCGGCACGGCCATCCCCACCAGCGTGCCCACAATGCCCCCCGTAAGCGAGATGATGACAGCCTCGGTTAGAAA
>Ga0007854_10000688_pt1 | contig 21861 bp, 15 predicted proteins | sample CryBogCBH12Aug08_FD_60382 | JGI IMG/M metagenome (GOLD analysis project Ga0007854, IMG submission 60382) | Freshwater microbial communities from Crystal Bog, Wisconsin, USA - CBH12Aug08 | ecosystem: Environmental > Aquatic > Freshwater > Lake | place: Crystal Bog, Wisconsin, USA | collected... | reverse complement strand
ACGCCGAGAGCCATGCTCCGCGGCCTCGGCGCTTACTAGTGGGCCGTCTACCTCTCGCTCTCGCCCACGACTACTTGACGCAGCGTGGTGGTGCCGAGCGAGTCGTGGCGACCTGGTGTCGATCGTTTCCCGACGCGCCTCTCTATACCGCCTTGTACGATCCCGCCCGAACCTTCGACGCGTTTCGCACGCACGAAATTCATACGTCCTGGCTCAATCGCGTGAGCTTTGTTCGCCATGACCACCGACGAGCGCTTCCCCTGTTGGCACCCACCACGAGCCTCCAGCGCATCGACGCTGACGTCGTCCTCGCCTCCTCGAGCGGCTGGGCGCACGCAGTTCGGACGGACGGGCGTCTCGTCGTCTACTGCCACGCTCCCGCACGATGGCTCTACCAGAAGGATCGCTACCTCGCCGCGGGGGCGCTCGGCGCCGCGGCCACCGCGGCCGCTCACCTCCTGGGCTCGCCACTTCGCGCGTGGGATCAACGAGCCGCGCAGCGGGCCGATCAGTATCTGGCCAATTCAACCTTCACCCAAAGGTTGATCCAGTCCGTCTACGGAATCGACGCCCCGGTGATTGCGCCCCCGGTCGCACTACCGAACACCCTGCCGGCCGATAGTGACCGCAGTGACGTGTTGATCGTGGCGCGCCTCCTGCCGTACAAGAACGTGGACCTCGCCATCGAGGTAGCGCGGGAACTCGGTGATCTGCGCTTTCGCGTGGTCGGCGACGGGCCTCTGCGTGCATCACTCGAGCGTTCTGCTCCGCCCAATGTCACCTTCGCGGGCGCGGTGGATGAACTCGACCTCTGGCGGGAGTACACGGGTACCCGAGTACATCTCGCGCTGAGTCACGAAGACTTCGGCATTACCCCCCTCGAAGCCGCCGCGGCCGGTCGTCCCACGATTGCCCGCCGAAGTGGCGGCTACATCGACACCATTACCGAGTCGACGGGGATTCTTCTCGACGAGGCGGCCATCAACGCCCGAAACGTGGCACAGGCGGTGCGAGAAGCGTTAGAGAGCAACTGGGGAAGGATCGACCTGCAGACTCACGCCGCACACTTCTCTCCGGCCCGGCACATCGAACGCATTCAGTCATTTCTGGGCGCGTGAGATTGCCACGTCGATGAGATCGTGAAGGGACGCCGCGATGACGTCGTTGGTGAATTGTGCGCGAACTCCTTGTGCTCCACTCTCACCAACGGCACGACCCCGCTCTTCGTCGCAAGCCAAGTCCCTCGTCGCGACGCGTAGCGCTGCCACGTCACCTTCTGGTACGAGCACCGCGCTGGTCAACGACGAAACCCACGGAATTTCTCCGCTGTCGTACGCGACAACCGGCACACCCGCGTCTTGCGCCTCGATGATCACCCGACCGAATTGTTCGCTCCACGTGGGCGTCGTGCGACTCGGCACCACGACGACCGACACGGTCGCGTAAAAGGCCACCATCGCCTCTGGCTCGAGGGTTCCCAGTAGTTCCACTCGATCCCCGAGTTCGTCGAAACGATCCTTCAGGGGACCGTCTCCGGCCACGCGCAAGGAGAGCGACTCCTCACTCCGCAGCACACGGATCACGTCCTCGACGCCCTTGGCTTCGACCAGACGTCCGACGAAGCCCACCACACCGACCGGCCAGGACCTAGTGCCGGCGTCCGCCACGGATCCTTCAACGCCGTGAGGCACAACGGCGTCGGGCCCGCGGAAGCCCCACGTCTGAGCCTGGAGGAGTGCTTGAGGGGAGCGAGCGAGGATGAAGGCCGCGTTCGAAAGCACGCGACGACACCACCAACGGACGGGGGCCGGAAAATCCCGAGGAAGATTCTCCGCCACCTGAACCGCGTAGGGGACCTTGGCCCTTCGAGCGGCGCTCGCCCACCACAATGACTGCAGCGAAAAAGGCTCTTCTTCGAGTATCAGGAACTCCGTGTTGCGCGAGCGCAGGGCGCGCCCCGGTCGTAGGAGCGAGAGGTGCCGCTGCGGTCGACCGCGGCCCAGCGTGCGCACCGCGCAGATCTCACCCGCGAAGCCCGGCCATCGTTGTGCAGGATAGGGCTCACGGCGCAGTTCGTCGCGCCAGGTGGCAGGCACGACCAGAGTGACGTCGCAGGACGAGGCGAGGTGCGCGTAGACCGCCTGATTCGCGGCAACCACGCACGCGTGTGAGACGACCATCACGCGCTTTTTCACCCCTGCATCGTGACAGAAACCAGCGCCGCACCGGTGACCTGTCACAATCTTCTGGTGACCGATGCGCCTTCGCCGAGCACACCGCCCGCGCGCGGGAAGGAATTCCGCGGCAAACGAGCTGCTTCCAACAGTTTGATCGTGGCCATCGGTCTCGTCACCGTCCTTCTGATCTCACTGGTCACCACACCCATCGCGATCAACCACATCGGCACGGCCGAATTCGCTGTGTGGACGTTGGCGACGACCACCATTGGCATTCTGACGGCTCTCGATCCGGGCTTTTCGAACATGGTGACTCGTTACGGTGCGCAGGCCAAAGTGCGGGGCGAGACTCACGTCGCCGCCCGCATATGCGCCGCGGGTTCACTGGCGTGGCTCGGTTTCGGGCTCGTCTTCGCGGTGCCGGTGTACTTCTTCGTACCGTTCTTGGTCGACAACATGGGCCTCAATCCCGGGGTGAGATCCATCGCCTCCGTCTTCTTCTACTGGTCCTTCGGACTCGTGATCTTCTCGAGCTTGCTCAGCACGTTGTCGAGTCGACTCTCGGCGGTCGGCGACCAATGGATCGTCACGACGATCGACGTCGCCACACGCGTTGTCTACGCGGTGACGCTCATCGAGCTGTTATCGCACGGGTGGCGCCTCAGCGCTATTGCGCTCGCGACCACGGTGCAATTCGTGCTCGCCTACGTCACGACCTTCGTCCTCATTGCCGTGCGACAAGGTCGGCCCTACGCCAGTCCGCGCGGTCTCGATCGATCTGAATTGCGCGAAGTCGCCCGATTCGGTGGATGGTTGCAGGTCAACTCCATTCTCGACACGCTGACCAACGAAACCGATCCACTCGTGCTCAGCTTCGCACTCGGAAAAGATGCCGTCGCGATTTGGGGATTCTCGAATCGCCTCGCGCGGCAGATCACAACTTTCGCGTATGTCCCCCAGCAAAACATCCTTCCGGTGATGTCGGCGTCGTTTGCGGCATTCGAGGGTGTGGACCGGATGCGCAAGCTCTACCGACGCGCCCAACAAATCATCGTCCTGTTGGGTGCTTTCCTGACCGGCACGATCATTGCCTTCGGTCCGCTGATGTTCAAGGCCTGGCTCGGACAACCGCACCGCGAGGCAGACGTCGCCACCATTCTCGTGGCCCTCACGTTGATGGCGGGTCTCCCCCGCCCCGCGACGGCGAACGCCATTCTCGCCCTCGGTCGCGCGGGCTACGGAGTGCCCGCGACGATCTTGGCGTTCAGTGTCAATGTCGTCTTCACACTGATCCTGGTGTGGCCCTTCGGCCTCAACGGTGTGCTGATTGGCACGCTGCTCGCGAAGATCGCCGCAACGAGTTACCTCTTGCAGCGATTCTGCACCCTCGTTGGCAGCACCTACCGAGAGATCATCCTCCCGTGGCTCATTCCTCTCGTGGGCGTCACCGCCGTCGCGGCGGGGTTGGGTCGACTCGCCATGTCCCAGTGGCCGCAGGCCCTACACACCCGAACGGCGGCCCTCGAGGCCCTCATGCTCTTGGGTGCGGGGTACACCATTGTCTACCTCGTCGGACTCAAGCTCACGAGGTACTTCACTCACCACGATTTGTTGTGGATCCGGAGCACCGCACCCGGACCACTCGGCAAGGTCATCTCACCTCGTGTGGTCTCCGCTTTGGGTCACGGACCCGCATGAGCACGGTCGCCTTGGTGATTCCGAGCTACCGGCGACCGTCGTCACTCGCTCGAGCAATCGCCGCCGCGCACAACCAAATTGAACCTCTCGACGAGATTATGGTGGTCGCGCGTGATGAGGACACTGCTACTCACGAGGTGGCGAGCGCCACGGGAGTACACCTGGTGACCGTGTCGACTCCGGGAGTGCTCGCCGCGATGTGGGCTGGTGCGCAAGCGACGAGCAGCGACGTGGTGGGATTCTGCGATGACGACGCCACCGTTGATTCTCATTGGGCCCGCGACGTCAGGAGGATCTTTGATCTGCCTGGGAATGAACGCGTGGGTGGCGTCGGTGGCCGTGACTACCTCTACGACGGAGACGTTCCGCGCGCGACGACCTTGACCAACGACGTGGGTCGATTGACATCGTGGGGACGTCTCGTGGGAAATCACCATCGCGGTGAAGGACCCGCGCGGGAGGTGGACGTCCTCAAAGGCGTGAACTGCGCCTACCGACGAGGCGCTCTGGTCCTCCCTGTCGGCCTACGAGGTGAAGGAGCCCAGGCGCATTTTGAAGTAGCGGTAGGCACCGAACTGCGACGGAGGGGATGGCGACTTCTCTACGATCCCTCGCTTCGCGTCGACCACCGGCCCGACGATCGCGTCGGTGCCGACCAGCGTGCCGCGCCCACCGCTCAGGCCATTGCGGACAGCGCCTTTAATCTCGAGCGATCACTTCCGCGGGGTCTACAGAGTCGCCGTTGGCTCTACGTGCATGCTCTCGGCGATGGCGCGTGTCCGGGCATCGCACGTTGCGTGGTCGCGTTACTACGTCGCGAACGAGACGTGGTGATGCGACGATCGCCGTCGTGGCGAGGCACCACCGAAGCGTGGCGACTCCGGGCGACGCCACTTAGCTTTCACGAACTCCCGTGAGGACCGCGGCGAAGGCCGCTTCGAGCTGATCGGCGACGACGGACGGACGAAAGAGGCGTTCCGCTTCCTTGCGACACCGGTACGAGAGAAGCATTCTTTCGTCGTCGCGCAAGGAGCTCAGCGTGAGGACCGCCTCACGGAGGCCATCGATGTCGCCCGGATCGACCCGCAAACAGACGTCATTCGCGACGTCTTCTGCCGCTCCGACGGCCGGGGTCACGATGACGGGAACTCCGAGAGCCAGAGATTCCGCGACAGTGAGGCCAAATGGTTCGTAGCGAGACAACTGCAAAAGGGCGAGTGATCCACCAACTTCGGCGAACACTTCATGGCGCGAGCGCGGACCTTCGCGCACGAGAGTCCGGCTGTCGGCTCGGTCGAGTGCTCGTTGGTAGTCACTCCACAAGGAAGGAGATCCAATGACCCGCAACCGTACGCGTGGATCGAGTACATGCAGTTCGTGACTGAGCGCCACCACGTCTTCCAGTCCCTTCCTGACGGCGAGGCGACCCACCACCATGAGGTCGAATGATGACGGAGTAGCGACTTCGAGTTCGTCGACCGCGATGCAGTTGGGAACAACGTGGATCTTCTCGCTCGGGACGGCGTAATCCTTCGAGATGAGAGCGCCGAAGGCCCGTGAGAGGGCGAAGATGGCCGTCGCGCGTTGCGCGTCGTGGCGTTGTCGGCGCGCGCGAAGACCAAGCCATGATCCCACCAAGAACAACCGCAACGCGCTGTCCGAGCTGAGACCCAACGACGCCTCGGTCTTGGTCCAATACCGCTCGCCCGCCGCGTGCACGCTGGGATGGATCACGACCGGCAAATTCTTGCGACGTCGCGGCACACCCACCGACTCGAAAGTCGAGAATTGATAGACCACGTCATAGGGAGACGCCTCGTGGCGGAGGGCCAATTGACGAGATAGGCGCCAACGATTCACTCCCGCGAAGATCTGCAGAGACAACATCTTGGTCAGGCGCGTGCGGGAATACCAACGCCCGAAGGCGAAACCGGATCTTCCAATGACGTAACTCAAACCCGGGCGTTCGCCGAGGCCCTGAGGGTCATCGTCTTCGCGCGACGCGGCTACGAAACACTCCACGCTGTGTCCTCGATCGAGCAGTTCGGCAAGCAGCAGCCCCGCCACGCCTGGAGCACCGCCAGCCGCCGGGTGGGGTGATGGACCAACGTACGCAATACGCCAGCGATCGTGCGTCAATCCAGGAACGGGCGAGATGTCGCGGTCTCGCAGGTCACGCCACTTCGTCACGGCGTACCACGCGCAGAGCGTTGTTTGGCCACCCGCCAGCGCCAACCACCGCGCGCTGTCACGAAAGTTGCGCCACGGGTGCTCACGCCGGGCGACGTCGAGCCAGGTGCGAGCCGTATTCCACACCGGAGTGAACCGTGCCGACCGTCGTGACACCCGTCTGTCCGGGTACCGCGCGAAGAGCAACCAGTCATCAAAAATGAACGAGGCTCGCCGAATGTAGGAAGAAATCGTAAAGGGCCGGCCCGGGTGCGTGGCTTTCATAGCGGATTCGAAAACCACGGGACCGACGCTGTCGCACACTCGAAGTCCGAGATCGCGGTCCTCGTGAGCGTGAGACCACAGGAGATCAAAACCGCCCACGGCCCACAACGCCTCGCGACGGTAGGCCACGTTGCAGGTCAGGAAGTTGCCACCGACATGGTCTTCGACGGAATGTTCGTAGAGCGCCCGTACCGGCGGCGAGGACGTGTCTCCGACGACGCCAGCGTGATCGGGGTGATCCAGGAGATGCTGCAAAGCCGCAAAGAGCCAGGCATCGTCGACAACGACGTCGTCGTCCGTAAAGGCAATGATGTCGCCCTTCGCCGCGCGTGCCCCGCGGTTGCGCGCTCGCGCGGGACCGACCCCGTTCGTACGTAGCAGAGTGACGTCAGGAAACTCTCGCGAGCGGTACGCCGGTTGCGAACCGTCGTCAACCACGATGATTTCGCCTTTGACGGCACTGACCTGCGGAACCAAGACATCTAGGGCCCGTCGCAGAAGATCCGGTCGGTTCTTCGAGGCAATGACGACGGAACAACGCACGCGCTCAACCTAGGTCGTCGTACAGACGTTCGAGCACGCTCGCGACTTCGCGACTGTGAAATTGTTCGGCGGTCACGCGCGCGGCAGCACCCATGCGCACGCGCCGCGGCGCATCATGGATGACGAAGCGCATCGCCGCGGCCAACGAGGCGACGTCCGTGGCCGCAAAGACGACGCCGTTCGGATCAGTGTCGGCGGTGCCCACAAATTCCATGACACCGCCCTCGTTCGGCACAATCACGACCCGTCCCGCCGCCATTGCTTCAGCGATCACGTTGCCAAAGGGTTCGGGTGATCGCGACGCCAAAATGACAGCATCAAGTTCCCCCATCTCACTGCTCACGTCATCCACGGCGCCCGTGAAACTCACCCGATCGGATAGGCCCAACCTGTCGACCTGGTTCGTCAACTCGTCGGCGTACGCGTCTTCACCGAACAATGCTCCTCCCACGATTCGCAACGTCCACCCGGGTTCATCACGCAACAGGTTCGCGGCCTCGATGACGAGGTCCTGCCCCTTCCACGGCGCTAATCGGCCGATGATCCCAAAGCGCACCTCGCTCGTTGTCGTCGGGACCTCGAGATCAAAGAAGACATCTTCGACGGGACTCGGGATCACGGCGGCATTGACCGAAGTGGACCGTCCCGTGACTCTCGAGTTGGCAATGACGTCGTCAGGACCCCACGTTGCCAACAACCGCAAAAAACGGGCCGTGCGCGCACCGACGTAGGGCGGAGACCACAGATCACGGGCGTGTAGAACTACCCGCCACGGTGCGAACACCGAGGCCACGATTCCGTAGACGTGAGCCTTCATTGAATTCGTGTGCACAATCACCGGTTGTCGACGTCGAGCGATGCGGCGAATGTGCCACGCGTAGCTCAGCGTCGCCCCGACCGCGCGACCCCTTCGGCGATCCAATTGATCACGCGACATCGCCTGCGTCGCCGGATCCATTGGTACCACCTCGTACGAGAGTCCTCGGCGGTCCAGCTCGCTGGTCAACGGTCCGTTTTCACCAAGAACGACGTGTGCGCGCCATCGACGATCATCTAATGCACTCATCACGCGAGCGAGCGCCAATTCACCACCCGATCTCTTGGCGGTGTGGTCGAGGACCACCACCCCGCGAGGGGCGTCACCGTGAGCCACCTCGTCGTAGAGTCGTGCGTGTCGTTCGGCCACGCGAGTCCACGACTGACCGCGAGCATCTCGTCGCGCCATCGCGCGCAAATCGGGATTCTCCAAAACCACGTCGATGGCGGCACGCCACGCTGGCTCGGCGGCCGATACGACCTGCACGGCTTCACTCACGCGCGCGGCATCGCGCAACCCGTCAACGTCGGTCACCACGACCGGTGTGCCGTGGGCGAGCGATTCCAGTACGACGAGGCCAAAACCCTCGTGCGCAACCGTCGGCACGATGCTGACGTCGGCAGCCTCGTACCAGTTCCGCAACGTCTCGTCGTCAACGCGGCCTAAGAATCGCACGCGATCGGCCACTCCTCGTTTCTGCACGAGGTCCTCGAGTTCTCTCCGCTGGTCTCCGTCCCCAATGATCACGAGAGCTTCGTTCGTGCGGCCTTCTCGGGCGAAGAACTCAACGAAGCGGTCAATGCCCATCCGCGGTGTTAGTCGTCGGACGATCACGAACGTGATGTGCTCGTCACAACCAAGTCGCGAGCGCAACAGCTTTCGGTCGACGGCGTCCGCGGGCGAAACGCCAGGGGCAATCACGTCGACGAGGTGTGGCGCGACGCCGTAGCGTTCGACCGCGACCGCGCGAAAGGCGGACGAGAGCGTCACGACCCGTTCGGCACGACGAAGGACGTAGCCCTCCACCAATGACTTGAGGGCAACCGACACCCGCGACGAACCCGCGACGGCGCTCTCGAGAGCCCACGGACCTTGGAAGTGCACGATGAAGGGTCGTCGTCGGAACGCACCCGTCGCGAGTGCGTAGGCCGCGTGCGCGGGAAAGTGGACGTCGATGACGTCGGCTTGATGCTGACGAATCTGACGAGCGAATGCTCGCACCCGGTGCGGCCACGAGAGCCCCGACGGCACGGATCCCTTTTCGCCGCCGTCATCAATCCAGACCACTGAGGTCGTCGTGCCCAACTCGTCCTGGGCACGAACCAGCTCGGAAAGGTAGCGATTCAGGCCACCAATGCGCCACTGCGGACTCTCGAGCCCGACGTGCAAGATCCTCGGTGACGTCATGACCGCTTCTCGTGATACAAGTCCACGTACGCATCAGCCATCGCCGTTCGGGTGTAGCTACGCGCTCGCAACTGCGCAACGTCGGCGAGTGCGCGCCGCGTCGTTGGACTCCCCCACAGTTCTTCGAGAGCGTCGGAGACGGAGGTAGCCTCCGCGGTCACGAGGCGTCCACCCTCATTCGCACCCACCAAATCATCGGCCACGCCCACCGCCGTCGAGACAACCGCGCAACCGCACAGGGCGCCCTCCACCAAGTAGAGGCCGAAGGCTTCGTAGTTCGACACGCACAGAACGACGTCGTGTTCGCGGTAGAGAGGGGCCACGTCCGCGACGAAGCCGGTGAAGCGAACTCGGTCGGCGACGTTCTTGTCGTGCAGAATTCGCTCGTAGTGACCAATGGGTCCGTCGCCCACCACCGTCAACGAGGCGTGGGGAGCCTGGCAGATCGCCGCAATGGCGAGGTCCACGCCCTTAAGGGCGAAGTCGCCGGTCACCATGATCACGCGCAACACGTCAGATGCATGCGGTGGACGGTCCACCGAAGAGAACGCGGTGGCGTCGACTCCGTTGACAATCACTCGTCGTGGAATGTCGCCGTAATGCTGCTCTAACTGGGCATTGACGACCGGCGATACCGCGACCAACTGGCCCACCCGCCCGCGGCGATACTGGCGTCGCTCAATCCCGAGTCCGAGGCGTCGGGCGATCGCGGCGTTAGCGCGACGCCAGCCCACCTCTTGTCGTCGTGCTGACTTCTCGACGGCGGCGTGGCACAAGTGCACCGTTGCGATATCGACCGGCTCGGGCGTGAGAGCCCCGCAGGCGTGCACGATGTCGGCGGCGTGTCGCTCCTGACGAACGACGCGGCGTGAGCGCACAAAGAACCAGGCAATACGGGCGAACGCCGGAGCGGACGGGAGTGATACGTGGATCGTTCGCACACCCGACGGCAACGAGTCCAAACCTTCGGCGGCAACGACGGTGAAGTCAACGCGGTCACTGGTCGCGGTAATTAGTGCGTGGCCCATACGTTCCATACCGCCTCCCGCGGGATCGACGGAATGCGCGAGGTACAAAACTCGCGGTTTCGAACTCACTGAGCGGGAACCTGTCGCGGACTCTCGCTGGGTCGACGCCAGGTGAAAGTGTCGGCGACGCCGCGAGCTGCTTCGTCGCGGTCGGTTTCCACCTTCAAGAGGTGGTCCGCGAATCCGAATGCCAGCCACACGAGCCAGCAGACCGAGTACAGGTCACCATTGGTCCATTGGAACATCGTCGCGCCCGCAATACCGATGACGAACAAACCAATGGTGTCTCGTCGGCGAACAGCCAATCGATACGCCGTTCGCAGTCCATTCAGAAGCAGCATCACGTAGACGACAATTCCCAATGCCCCAAAGTCGATCGCCATGTTACCGGGGTCGAACTCCGTTCCGGTCAAGTGGCTACCCGAGGAGTATTTTCCAGCCGCCAACGTGGTCGCCCCCGTCCCGCGACCCAGCGGATGGCGAATACCCAGCAGGAGTCCCTTGCGCGTGGCTGCAATGTGTCCGCTCAACGACGAATTAGAACCGAGGGGCTGCGACACACCCGACAATTGGTGTTGCGCGAGCACCGAGCCCGGGCTCGAGGAACTGCTCGTGCTCGCGGAGCCGCCAATGGCACCCGCGAACAGGATCAGCAACGCCACCGCGACCGTGCCCGCGAGAGCGACGTTGATCGGGCGATAGCGACGCTTGGCCGCCGCCATCATGCCGAGAGCCAGGGTGACGAGGAAGACACTGGTGCGCTGCGATTCGTAGAACAGTGCGGTCAGAACCGTCGCGAGCGCGGCAAGGTGAAGAAGAATCGGCCAACGCGTCGACTTCGTCAGCAGCGCCGCCCAGGCCACCGCACCGACGGAGAGAAAGGCGGCGTACTCCTGGGCACTGGAGAAGCTCGAGAAGGCGCGCGTCACGCCCCCACCAACGTTGAGCGCCGCGTATCCCTTACTCGCAATCCACGACTGGTCCCACGACGGAAAGCCCACGAACTGCTGGTAGAGCCCGTAGGCCGCCGCGATCAGCGACATCAACGCCACCGTCCAGATCACTCGCATGATCATGATGGGCTCCGCCAATCGACGGCCAATCCAGAACGCCAAGGTGGGAATGGTTAAGAACAAAACACCGCCGAGTCCGGTCAGGAGACTGCCCTGGGTGGGGTTGAATGCTTGCAGGAGCGCCACGACATTAAACGCGAGCACCCATCGGGCCAGGGGTGTGAGAGCGCCCGGTTCGCGAGATCGTGTCACCACCAGCCACATCACCAACAGGGCCAGCGGGGCAATAAGCAGGAGGGGGTCGCCGGAGAACGTGACATTGGTCCCGCCCGTTGTCAATCGACGCACCATTCCGAGCAACACCAACCAAATGGGCAGGATGCCGATCATGCCGGCGGGATTGGACCACGCCATCGAAATCACGAGAGGAATGGCGATGAGAGCCAGCAGCGTGTGTGATCCAGTCACCAGTGAGAGCGAGATGGCACCGCCGGCAACCATCAGCACGAGTGGAAGTGACGACCCTCCACGTGGGAGTGGTCGTACGTCGACGACCTCCGGCACCACGGTGTCGGGCCAGTTCTTCACGACAGTCATTGTGCCATAGGCCATAGGGCAATTTCGGGCCGCGCACTCGACCGACCTCAATCAGAAGGAGCCCATCGGTAGAGTGTGGTCGTGGAAAACCAGACCGATGCTCGTCGTGCTCCGCAGGAATACTTACGGGTTCTCTGGCGTCACAAGCTAACTGTGGTGGTGATCACCTTCGTGGCGGTCGCAGGCATGTTGCTGATTGACACGGTCCGCACTCCTGTGTACAGCGCGCAAACGACCGTGGCGTTCGCGGCGAACAAGAACTTAAGCGTCACCGCCATGAGCACCGACTTGATTCGTCTTGGGTCTGGACCCGTGCGCACCCAGGCCGTCCAAATCCTTGGTGAACCTCTTCCGGATTGCAATATCGCCCAGCAGGGTAACTCCTCGATCGCCAAGATCACCTGTACTTCGTCGTCGCCCCGACTAGCCCAAAAGGGCGCCAACGCCATTGCGCTCGGGTACAACGCGTACTACCGCACCCAGGCGATCCAAAACGACATCGGACTCGCGCAGTTCTACTCCACGTCCATCACGAACACGAAGTTCCTCATCGCCAACCTGCTGGTTCAGATCCACCAGGTAGGACGTAAATCCATCTTGGGTCGCATCTACACCAAGCAAGTGAGTCAGGCCTACGACTCACTCCAGTTGCTCCAGGCGCAGTTGAACGGCGTGCAACTCAACGAACTCAACCCGAAGACAGCTATCCAGATCATCTCCTACGCCGGCCGTCCCACCGTGCCCCTGACGCCGAAGCCGACGAGTGACGCACTGCTGGCCCTCGTCATTGGCCTCGCGATCGGCATTGTCGTCGCCATTGTGCGCGACACGCTCGACGACAAGCTCCGGACCCGCCAAGAGTTCGAGCAAATCGCGCATGGTCGACCGGTGATTGGGTCCATCCCCTCCATTCGGGAGTGGGAGGACCGCAAAACACCGCTGCTCATCGTGGCCGAGCAGCCCAAGAGTCCTCCGGCGGAAGCGTTCCGCTCTCTGCGAACTTCACTCCAGTTCATGTCGCTGGATGACCCCATTCGGACCCTTTTGATTACGTCGCCCGCCGCCGCCGACGGTAAGACGACGACGTCGGCGAATCTCGCGTACACACTGGCTGCAGCGGGCACCGAGGTCATCATCCTCGGCTGCGACTTGCGCAAACCTCGCATCCACGAATTCTTTGGCGTGAGCAACGACGTCGGCTTCACCTCGGTGATGCTGGGCGAAGTTGACCTGGACGAAGCCCTCGTGGAAGTCCCCGGCAGCACCTATCTCCGCATCTTGCCGGCCGGTCCGATCCCGCCGAACCCCGCCGAACTTCTCTCCGGTCGTCGCGCCCAGCGACTCATCGAAGAAATCAAGGAACGTTGCGACATCGTCATTCTTGACTCGCCGCCGATGCTGCCCGTGTCGGACGCTCAGGTTCTCGCCGCGCACGCTGACGGTGTGCTCCTCGTTGGCGCCTCGGGAGTTTCGACTCGACGCGACACCACCCGCGCCGTGGAGCTCTTGATGCAAGTGGACGCCGCGCTCGTGGGTCTCATTTTGAATCGCGCACCCCAAGCCGATTCCTACAACTACTACCGGTACGGCTACGGCTACGGGTACGGCTACGGGTACGGCTACGGGTACGGCTACGGATCGACCTACGGCTCGGGCGGCACGTACGGCTCACCCTCGCAGCCGATTCCCGAGAACATCCCCATGCCCGAAATCGAAGTTGAATCCCAGCGGCCGTCGTCCTGAGGGACGTCGGATCGTCGACGAGATGACCAGCGCGTGAGTCCTCGCTACCGCCACCGACGATCACACTTTCTTCACGATTTTCGCCACGGTTGGAATCACTACACCTTGCACCGTGACGGCGTCCGACACCGCCACGGCGAAGGTGTCCGCTTCGAACGCGCCGAACGACCACGGGGACAGTGGCGCGACGTGCCCCGACGACTGTGGCCACGAGAAATAGCGAAGCAAATCTTTCTCGGCGTCATGCTGGGTTGCGGTGTGGTACTCCTACTCGCTTTGATTTTCGGAACGATCGCTTTTCTCGACGCCCGCGGCGACCTCACCCAGGCCCAGAACTTGGGCAAGAACATTGTGGATCAGCGCGACCAATTGCTGAGTCCGTCGGGCCGAGAGTCAGCAACCACCAATCTCAGCCAGATGCACTTCCTCGCGGATCGCGCGGACGCCGATCTGTCCAATTCGCTCGCCATCTCCGTGCTCAAAATCATTCCGATTTTCGGCCGACAGGTGTCGTCACTCACGCAAACCGTCCACGACGTGAACACCTTGTCCGATCAGGGCGTCAAATTGATCTCCCGCGCGAACGACGTCATCGCGGCCTCCCATGGGACATCGATCAATCTTCCCACCCTCAAGTTGCTGGACCGCCAAGTGCACCGGTCGGCCCACATCATTGGATCCCTCACCACGTCGCCCGACGGCCTGTGGGGACCGGTTCGTAGCGAGAGGGTTAAGCTCAATCACGAGCTGCAAGTGATTTCCTCACTTCTCGTTCGCGGTGGCGAAGCGCTCGATTTCGCCCAACCCTTCCTCGGTTCACAGGGTCCTCGGACCTACCTCGTCGCGGGTCAGAACAACTCGGAAATGCGTGACCAGGGTGCGGTGCTCTCGTGGGCCCTCCTTCACGTCCACGACGGAAATTTCTCCATGGACTCGGCCGCGAGCGTCGGAACGATCTCGTTGTCGTCGCCGGCGGCCACGATCACTTCACCGACCACTCGGGCAGTGTTTGGGCCCTTCGAACCCACGCGAATCTGGCAATCGGTCAACGCGCCCGGCAATTTCCCCATGTCGTCACAATGGATGATTCAGATGTTTCAGAAAGCTCGCGGCATCCACGTTGACGGTGTCGTGGGCGTTGACGTACAGACCCTGGAAAACATCCTCAAGGTAACCGGCGGAGTCAACGTTCCCGCCATCAAGGGCGAGGTGACCACGGACAATGTCGCTCCCCTACTTCTCTACGACCTTTACAAGAAGTATCCCTACGGTTCCCAGGCCGCCCGACACGACGAGGTGGCCGCCGTGGCGCAAGCCGCCGTCGACAAGATGAAGAAGGGAAATTACGACCTCGGCGCGTTCTTGCATTCGCTGGCCAAGTCATCGCAAGGCCGACACCTCATGTTCTACGACACCAATCCTCAATTGCAAAGGACGGTCGTGTCATTTGGTGGAGCGGGAGGCATGAAGGATTACGGCGCCAACGCCGTGCACCTCGCCATGGAAGCCGGCGCCGCCGCCAAGGTGGACTGGTTCATGTACAGCGCCGCGAGTTACAACGTGCAACTCGACTCACAAGGCAACGCGTTGATCACGACCACGCTGCAACTTCACAACACCGCCCCGGCGGGCGCCAAGCCCAGCTACGCGCTGGGCTCGCGCACCAACGGACACACGCCGGGAGAATACGACGCTCGTTTGTTCTTCTGGATGCCCCGCGGCACGCAGGCTCCTGGTGCTCTCACCGAAGAGGGCCTGTCATTGCAGCGAGCCATCTCCTTCGTCTACCCGCAAGAAACCCAGCAGGTGGTCTTCACGTCCTTTATTCCGAACGCCGTCCGCCACGGCCGCTTCAGCCTTCACTTTGTGCCGCAAAGTTTGATTCACCCGACGGCCATGACCGTGAACTTCACGTCCTCACAGAATTACAACGGCCCGATCCAACAAAGTTGGACCGCCGACCACGAGGTCACTCTGACGTGGACGGCCAACCCGTAAGCATCGGCGCCACGCGAAGTGTTTCGCGGCGAAGGGTCTCAATCATCTCGCGATAATCACCAACATCTCCCGACAAGCCCGGGTCCAGAATGTCGTCCTCCACATCCGCACCTAACAAATCGTTGCGAGAACGGGTCCGGTGCAACAGCGCAATCCACTGGTCGAATGTCTCGTCCTGAGGCGAGGGAGGGTTGATCTGCGCCCGTCGCACAAATTCTCGCAACGTAAAAGACTTCGGCCACAGTGTCGTGTCGCGTACCACTGCTTCGCGCAACAACGCACGCTCCATGAATAACAACAGATCCGCCGAGCGCGCGTCCTCTCGCTCCAGGGTCTCGCCCAAGGGTGACGAGATCACGATGCCGGCCTCGTCCAGTGCTTGTTGCATCGCCGGAGGCGTCAAGCCGATGCCGCCTTCAGTTCCCTTCGACGTGACGGTCACGCCGCTGTGACGACCGACACTCGTCGCGAGAAGGGTTTCGGCGACAGGACTACGGCACGTGTTGGCGAAGCAAATGACGATGACCTTCACGGAATCTCCACGTCTTCTTGGGATGCGAACTGCGTCTCGTATAGATCACGGTACAACCCCCCTTCGGACATGAGGTTTTCGTGGGTACCCCGCTGAACAATGCGCCCGGCGTCGATCACCAAGATCTGGTCGGCGTGGCGGATGGTGGATAAGCGGTGAGCGATCACGAGTGACGTTCGGTGACTCATCGTCGCATCCAGCGCTCGTTGCACCGCCGCCTCACTCTCGGCGTCGAGGTGCGCCGTTGCTTCGTCCAGCACCACCACCCGGGGTGACTTCAACAACAGTCGAGCCAACGCCACGCGTTGTTTCTCTCCCCCACTGAGACGGTATCCGCGTTCGCCGACCACCGTGTCCACCCCACGCGGGAGAGCCCGCACGAGTTCGGCGATTTGGGCGGCTTCAAGAGCGGCCGCCACTTCGTCGTCGGTCGCGTCGGGCTTGGCGTAGAGCAGGTTGGCTTTGAGAGTCGTGTGGAACAAGTGAGGATCCTGGGTCACGACCCCGACCGTGTCGGTCAATGAGGCGTTGGTGACCTCTCGCACGTCGGCCCCGTTGAGTCGCACCGCCCCGCCGGTGACGTCGTAGAGACGCGAGACCAACATGGACATGGTCGTCTTTCCCGCCCCGCTCGGACCGACCAAGGCCGTCATCGTTCCCGGGGCCACCTCGAAGGACACACCAAAGAGAACGTCGGTGCGCGGAGTGTCATCGAGCTTCGCCACTGACTCAAGGGACGCGAGCGACACTTCGTGAGCGGCCGGGTACGCGAAGAAGACGTCGTCGAATTGCAAGGTGCACGGGCCCGCGGGGACAGTCGTCGCGTCTGGTGCTTCGGTGATCATGGGTTCTAGGTCGAGTACTTCAAAGAGGCGTTCGAAACTCACGAGAGCGGTCATCACGTCCAGGTTCAAATTGCTGAGTTGCGTCAGCGGTCCGTAGAGCCGGGCGAGGTAGGTAGTCAGTGCCACGATGGTGCCCGCCGTCATCACACCGTCGATGGACAGCACGCCGCCAATGCCGTAGGTGGCGGCCGTCGCCATGGAGGCGGTGAGCGACAACGCCACAAAGTAGAAACGCGAGTAGATGGCCTGTTCGATACCGATGTCGCGGACTTTGCCGGCGCGATCCTCAAAGAACGCAACTTCGTCCGCCGGTCGGCCAAATAGCTTCACGATCATGGCACCGGCCACATTGAAGCGCTCGGTCATGACCATGTTCATCTCAGCGTTGAGTTCCAAACTTCGCTGGTAGAGGCCCCCGAGACGCCGACCCACGCGTTGCGCCGGGAGCAAGAAGACCGGCAGCAAGATCAGTGAAATCAACGTGATCTGCCACGAGAAGAAAAACATGACGGTGAGAATGATGGACACCGTGATTAGGTTTCCGACCACGTTCGAAAACAGGTCCGTGAACGCCTGCTGCGCACCAATGACGTCGCTATTGAGGCGGGAAATCAGTGCTCCCGTTTGCGTGCGCGAGAAGAAGGCAATCGGCATCTCTTGGACGTGGCGAAAAACACGCGCGCGCAGGTCGTAGATCAGGCTCTCGCCGATGATGGAGGAGATTCGTCGCTCCACCAGTGAGAAGGCGGCGTCGACCAGAGCGAGCAGACCGACGAGAAGCGAAAGATTGATGACCAGACTACGGTTATGGCCGTAAATTCCTTTGTCAATGAGACTGCGCACCAGCAACGGTGGCACGGAGGCGATGAGCGCGTCGAGAACGACCGCGATCAGGAAGATCGCCAGAATTCGACGATAGGGGCGGGCAAAGACGAGAACCCGCTTGACGGTCCCCTCCTTCACCTTGTGCGAGAGGACATCTCGATTTCTCATTGATGACCGCATTCCGCGGAAATTACCCGTACCCATACTGCTCATCAGTCGCCCCTCGCCGCCCACGAGTGTAGGCAGTGAAACCTCATTCTGAATCCAACGACCGCCACACGAAACCAGTTGGCTATCGTCAGGAGTTCATGACGACCACTAGCACCACGGACTGGGCAGCCATCGCTCGACGCAATTCCCGCAGCGTACAGACCCTCATTGGGTGGATCTTTTGGGATCCGGGTGCGGTCACGCGATACGAACAACTCGGTCTGCCGGGACCACTCGGCTACATCGCGAGTCGGTCCGCCCCATTCGCCGGGGCGGGTCCGGAAGCAACGATCGCGTCGTTCGGCTCGATTTCCCCCGACGGGATACGTCTGGTCTTCCAGCATCTCGGCACTCCCTCGGCGTTCCACGCTTTCTGGTTGGCGCGCGATGCCGCCGTCGTCGACGGACTCACGACCTACGCTCCAGATGCTCGAGGTGGACTCGAGAGACTTGCCGATGATCTCAGCGACGTCGTCGCGAAGTTGCCAACGGTAGGACGACCCTTTTTTGCCGCGCACCTCACCATGGAGCAACCAGCCTCACCACTACTTCGTGGCTGGCACGCCGTCAACGCGTTGCGGGAATGGCGTGGCGACACGCACTGGGCCATTGTTGCCAGCCAGGGACTGAGCGGACCCGAGGCGTCGGTGCTGCACAACGCCTGGCTCGGCTATGACGGTGACTGGTTGTCGGTGTCGCGGGGCAATGCGGCGGCGTCCATCGACGCGGCGTGGGCCAGCTTGGAAAACAAGGGTCTTGCCGTTGACCGCAACGTCACGGACGAAGGGCTCGCTCTTCGGCAATGGATCGAAGATGAGACCGATCGTCGCACGACCTTGCCCTGGGAGTTGCTGGGCGTGGAAGGTTCCGAACAATTCGCCACGACCTTCGAACCACCTTGCGAGCTCCTCTTGGCGCGCGTGGACGCCACCGCCGGCGAGCGGTACCAGCCCGCGTCGCGTCAACGTGAGCCGTGGCGGCCCAATTAGACCACCACGACCGCTTCTCCCGGCGACAGCAGAGCGTCGTCGGTCGCGCCACCCGAACGCAGAAGGATCGTTCGTCCCTGCACATCAATTTCACACGCCTCACGTCCGAAATTGACCCAGACACTGACGACGTCACCGTCGGCACAGCGATCGAATGTAAGGACGTGTGACTCCACGCTCAGATTCTCGAAGGAGCCTCGCCGGAGAGCAGACTGCGATCGTCGTAGTGCGAGAACACGCCGAAAGAAATGTAAATAGGACTCGTCATCGTCGATCTGTGTTTCGACCGAGTAGTCGTCGCTGTCGGCGGCGAACGGTAGCCACGGTTCGCCCCGCCAGCCGTGCGGATAGTCCCTCGTCCACGGCATCGGTGTCCGACATCCATCGCGACTGCCCGGGTCCACCACCCGATCTTCCGGAATATCGCCGTTCAAAAGCCCGAGCTCTTCACCTTGATACATAAAGGGCGTTCCGCGCAGCGTCAGCAGAAGGATGGCCGCCGACCGAATCTTGACGGGATCTCCTCCGAGTCGGGACGCCACGCGTTGATTGTCGTGGTTCGACAAGACCCAGGTCGGCCACGCATCAACGGCCAAGTGGGCATTCTCGGTGCGCGTGATGAGGTCGCGCCACGCGTTGGCGCGCCACGGGGTGAGCAGCGAGAGGAAGTTAAAGGAGAGATCGAGTTCGTCGTGTTTCCCGTAATAGGTGGCGACCGCCTCTGGATCGAGGAGGTAGACCTCACCAACGCTCATTCGGTCATCGGGGTATTCCTCTAGGACACGACGAAGTTCACGAAGGTAGTCGTGAGTGACGGGCACGTCATTGAGCGGCACGTGTCCCACGAACAGGAGGTCATCGGGATCATCCGGCAGGTCGGGATCCTTGCCGACGAGATGGATGACGTCCATACGGAATCCGTCAATACCGCGGTCTAACCAGAATCGCAAGGTGTCGGCCATGGCCTCGCGGACCCGCACGTTGGCCCAGTTGAGATCGGGTTGTTCGGGAAGAAAACAGTGGAGGTAGTACTGACCGCTGCCCTCGTCGAAGGTCCAGTCCGGTTCGTTGTTCCACGAACTCAACCAGTTGTTAGGCAGTGAACCGTCAGGACGTGCGTCACGCCAGATGTACCAGTCACGATGCTCGCTATCTTTGGCACTTCGCGCGTCCCGAAACCACGGGTGCTCCTGTGACGTGTGATTGGGAACCCAGTCCAGGATCACTCGCAGCCCTCGTTCGTGGGCGTCCGCCACCAGTGCGTCGAAATCTTCGAGAGATCCAAAAGTGGGATCAACATTGCAATAGTCGCTGACGTCATAACCAAAGTCCGCCATCGGCGACGGGAAGATCGGCGAGATCCACAACGCGTCCACTCCGAGCCACGTGAGGTAGTCGAGTTTCTGACGAATACCTTCGATGTCTCCCACGCCGTCAGCGTTCGTGTCATAGAACGAGCGAGGATAGATCTGATAAAAGACTGCTTCGTGCCACCACTTCATAAGCCCACGCTAACCAGCGCGAGACGTCACCAGCAGGACTAGGCGAGAGTGGAAATAGACCGGGTCACGGCGTCGACGACGTGACCCAAGGTCCGTTTCGCGGCTTCGAGCGTCGTCATCCCACGGGCGATCGCGATGTTGAGGCCCGCGGCAGTTTCGGCCACCGCGATCACCGACGCGAAGGCGTTGTCACGGTCGAAACCAGCCTGTTCGAGCGGCGTCACTACTTCGACGTCGAAGCTGTGGAGGATCCTGTCGCGAAGAACACCCAAGGATGCGGTTTCCCCCGTTTGGTGGAGGGCCGCCGAAATGACGACGGCGAAGGCTGTCGGCATCGTGAGGTAGCGCTCGACGCTGACTTTCACGTACTGCGGATAACCATCCTTTTCCGGCGTGACCGACGTCAAGGCCGGGAAATATTCCAGCACCGCTTGTTCGTACATCGCCGTCAAAATCGCGTCGACGTCAGGGAAGAGTTCATAAAGCCACTGGCGCGACACGCCCGCCCGGTGCGCGATGGCGGTGACCGTCGCGGCTTCGAGGCCGCCTTCGACCACGAGCTGGCTCGCGGCCTGGATAATGGTGGTGACCCGTTGGTCTCTCTTGAGATAGGTACTGCTCATAGTGACAGGAAATCCCCGTTTGGGCCGAATGACGTCGGGAAGGGTCGGAAATCACGTCCGATCTCGAAGCGACGTCCTACGACGACCTAGGCGAACGGATCCATCGAGAAGGAAACGTAACGCTCACTCAAGTATACCGTGACGAAAAGAAAATTCTTTGCAGGCGGCGATAATTCGTCTTTCGCCGTGAGCGACGCCACAACGGCGTTCCTTTCGCTCTTTCGAGGCGTTGATAGACATCTCGCGTTGTCTATCCCCAATATCCTCGTACTCCTAGGACCTGATCTCGGCCACACCTATGCGCAGTACGTGGTGCCCTTGGGAGGAACGTGGCGACTCGACGGACCACGTCGAGACTTCAGTGTCTGCGAGTGAATTCTCGCAAAGTATCGATGCAACGCGGCCGTGATGTATCGGTGTGATTCCTACTACCAACAGTGGCGTACTGTTCGCTACGTGACGAAGTCGAAGCGCCGCGTAGCCCTTCAGCAATGGACGAAGAGGCGATGCCCGTGACACGCGCCACTGTGCTGCTCATCGTCATCATGATCTTGACCATCGTGGCCGTCGATATCACGCTCCTTCGTCACGCCTTTTGGCCCCGCCTGGCAACAAATATCGGCATCGTTCTGATTTGCGGCACCATCTACGTAAGGTTCATCGCGCGCTCGTAATGCGAGGCTCGCGCGAAGGACGCGCTAGCTAGGGGTCACGGCGCAGAACGTCGACGCAGACGACCTAGATCGAGTATTCGCCCACTGTGCCTAAGGCATTGTCCGCCACGAACAGTTCCGTTCCGGAAACCGCGAGACCGGAGGGAGAATTCATTCCACCCACGAGCGTGGCGTTCACTGTGCTGC
>Ga0007854_10000686_pt1 | contig 21921 bp, 16 predicted proteins | sample CryBogCBH12Aug08_FD_60382 | JGI IMG/M metagenome (GOLD analysis project Ga0007854, IMG submission 60382) | Freshwater microbial communities from Crystal Bog, Wisconsin, USA - CBH12Aug08 | ecosystem: Environmental > Aquatic > Freshwater > Lake | place: Crystal Bog, Wisconsin, USA | collected... | reverse complement strand
TTGCTGATTTCACGTCCTGTTGCCAAACTTTGATCGACGACTTAAGCGGCGGTGATTATGCCGCCACAACGGCGTATCACCGTATAGGCATACGACTAGCCGACCAATGGTGGCATGATAATGTCAGAAAACGGTGGCGTGCCGACTGTGTCCCGAATAGCATTGATACGCATGGCATGGCACTTGCACCCACAAGACTGACAAAATACAAAGACGAGACACGCGTGCCCCTATTCCTGCGTTCAGGCCTATTTTTGTGCCGAATTTCCCTGCTTTCTGTGTTCTGGCTGGCGTTTACCCTGACGCCCGCCTGTGCCACCGACGCGCCCGCTGCAACAGTACGCGTCGGAGTGCTCAAATTTGGAACAGTCAACTGGGAACTCGATGTTATTCAGGCCCACGCTCTGGCGCAAAAAAACCATGTCAACCTCGTGGTGGTCCCACTGGCTTCTGCAGATGCGTCAACGGTTGCGTTGCAGGGCGGAGCGGTAGACGTCGTTGTATCCGACTGGATCTGGGTCACGCGTCAGCGCAGCGCCGGGGCTGCTTATAGTTTTGTACCGTTTTCCAATGCGCTGGGCTCGCTGATGGTCAAGGCCGGTGGCCCGCTACGCAGCGTGGCCGATTTAAAAGGCCGCACAATCGGCGTCTCAGGCGGCCCCAATGACAAGACGTGGCTGCTGCTGCGCGCCTATGCCAGCAGCAAATTCGGGCTCGACCTGACCAAAGATGCCAATCCCGTATTCACGGCGCCGCCTCTGCTCAACGAGTTAGCGATGAGCCAGCAAGTCGATGCGGCGCTCAATGTCTGGCATTACGATGCGCAGCTTGAAGCGTCTGGGATGGTCGCGCTGATCGGGGTTCCCGAACTTCTGGCCGGACTGGGAATCAACAAGCCTATACCCCTCATCGGGTGGGTTTTTCGGGAAGACTGGGCGGCTCAAAACACCAAGCTGTTACAGAATTTTCTGGCATCCAGCATGCAGGCCAAAGACCTCATGCTCCACTCTAATGCCGAATGGGAGCGGCTGCGCCCCCTCGTGCATGCTACCGACAACACGCGTTTTCTCGCACTGCGTGACGGTTACCGGCGCGGCATTCCGGTGTGTGCCGATTCAGACTACAGCGCCAACGTAGCTGCCACCTTCCGGGTTCTGGTCCAGACAGGGGGCGAAAAACTGGTCGGTAAATCGACCAGCCTGGCAGAAGGCACATTCTGGCCGGGCTTTGCACTGCCGGTATGTCCAAAGAAATAGACGCCGCCAAAGGCTGGTCACGGGTGCTGGTACTGGTCGTGCTGGCGGCCGCATGGCAACTGGCGGCCATGCATCTGCAAAACCGCGCGCTGCCGCCGCCGAGCGCTGTGCTTGAGGCCTTGGCGAACGAAGCCCGCAGTGGCGACCTGCTCTTTCATCTGGGCAAAACACTGACCCGCGTAGCACTTAGTTTTGTGCTTGCCATGATCGCCGGCGTGGCACTGGGAATAGCCATGGGGCGCTGGCCACGGCTCGATCAGTTGCTGGACGGGTTGCTGATATTCGGCCTCAACGTGCCGGCGCTGGTAACGACTATTCTTTGCTATATCTGGTTCGGTCTGAGTGAAACGGCGGCTATTCTGGCCGTGGTTGTCAACAAGGTTCCGATGGTCGCCGTTACGCTACGCGAAGGTGCTCGCGCTATAGACCCGGGTCTGATGGACGTCGCACGCGCCTATCGGCTGCCCCCGCTGCGGCGTTTTTTCAGGGTCTATCTTCCGCAGCTGATTCCCTACCTTTTTAGCGCGGCACGCAACGGGTTGGCGCTGATATGGAAAATAGTTCTGGTGGTTGAGTTACTGGGACGCAGCGATGGTGTGGGCTTTCAGATCGGAAACTTTTTCCATTTTTTCGATATCGCCAGCATCCTCTCGTATACGCTCGCCTTTTCGGCACTGATCCTCATCCTGGAAGGGCTGTGCCTGCGCCCGCTCGAAAACCACTTGAACCGGTGGCGAACATGACAGGGCCCACCAAAAATAACCAGGTCCTGCAGATAGATATCGAGTCCAAACGCTATCCGTCTGGCACCTGCGCCCTGCACGACTTGCATTTCAGCGTGGCACCGGGAGATTTCGTTGCCATAGTCGGCCCGTCCGGCGCCGGCAAATCGACCTTACTAAAGATAATTGGTGGTCTGGACACGCACTTTGCGGGCAGGGTTCAGATGCCAGCCGAAACCCGCTTTGGCACCATGTTTCAGGAGCCGCGACTGATGCCCTGGCTCACCGTCCGTCAAAACCTGCAACTGGTCAAACCCGACCTTACTGCTGCGCAACTAAAAAATCTGCTCGCCGATGTGCGCCTGGATGATTGCGCGGAGTTATTTCCTTCACAACTGTCGGGCGGCATGCAACGCCGGGTGGCGCTGCTGCGGGCATTCATAGTTGCTCCACATATCCTACTGATGGACGAGCCGTTTCAGTCGCTAGATGCTCCGGGTGCGGCCCAATTGCGCCAGCAGCTGATAGCGTTGTGGAAACAAAGCGAAGCCACTGTGCTGTTCGTCACGCACAGCCTGACCGAAGCATTGTCACTCGCCAGTCGGGTGCTATTTTTTTCCGGCAGTCCAGCCCGGATCGTGCTCGATTACAAAGTAGAACTGGCAAATCCACGCACTATCGATTCTCCCGAAGTCGTGGCAATGGCACAGCAGCTTCTGCAGAGCCACCCAAATATATTGGGTGGAAGCGCGGGCGTTTAGTCGGACACCTTACCGCACATTTTCAGAAATGCTTGCTCCAGAGTTACACCCTCAGAGCGGCCCGGCAAATTTTCCGGCACCCCGTCGTAGACAACCTGCCCCTGATTGAGCACCAGCAACCGGTCAGCGTCTGCTATTTCGTCCACCAGATGCGTTGTCCATAGCACGGCCATTTCTCCCTGACGCGCGAGCGACCGCACTGCCGCCAGAAGCGCCTGCCGTGAAGCCGGATCCAGCCCAACCGTGGCCTCGTCCATCAGCAAAAAACGCGGTCGATGCAGCAGAGCCCTAATCAGTTCCACCTTGCGCCGGTTGCCGCCCGACAACGAACGCACGGGCAGCGCCGCCTGATTCAGCAATCCATGCTCACTCAGGCCCTGATCAATGCGCTCACGTGCCACTGCGCGCGAAATGCCATGCAAGTCCGTGTGGAACAGCAGGTTGGCACGCACCGTCAGGTCGAGATCAAGCGAGGCCTGCTGAAACACCACGCCAAGCCCTGCCAGCGCCTGCGCAGCTTCGGTTCGAAAATTGTGACCCAGCACCGACAGCGTTCCCGAGTCTGGCACGAATAGCCCGCTGAGCAACTGGACCAGCGTCGACTTGCCAGCCCCGTTGGGCCCCAGCAGCGCAACAAACTGCCCCGGGTACAAACGCATGCTGACCGAATTAAGGGCACGCTTGCTGCCATATGATTTTGTCAACTCGTGTGCATCTAGCACCGCAATCTGGTTCACAATGACAAGCCCCAAATATATTTCGACGGTCAGATTATCAACCCCGCCAGACACTAAATAATCATGCGGACCGGCACAGGCAAAATAATTATAGAAGCGTGCTTTACAACGGCAACTAAAGCAGTAATGGCATTTTTATTGCAACCCGGTTATCAACGTGCCCCGCAGTCCGCCGCCACTGCGCCACACTGTTCCAAAAAGTAACAAGCAGGAGCCAAATGACTTTCAGTCAATTATTTATAGGCAAGCCGTCACGCGCGTGGCTGACGGCTATTACACTGTGTTGTATGGGCGCCTGCGGCGGGGCATGGGCCGATGTTTTCGTCAGCAGCGAAAAAGACAATACCATTTTGCAACTTGACGCCGATGGCAAGGTTATTCGCGTTATGCCGGTCTGCCTGCGTCCGCGTCATATGGCCTGGATCAATATGCGCCAGCAAATCCTGGTGGCCTGTGGCGACAACAATCAGTTGGGTATTCTCGACCTCAAGTCCGGGCAACTGACTGGAGACGTTCCGACCGGAGAAAGCCCCGAGATGTTCGCACTATCGCCGGACGGCAAGACGGTGTTCGTATCAATCGAAGACGGCAGCCAACTCGCCGCATACGACATGGCCGAACGCAAACCACTATTTTCAGTCAAGACCGGCGCCGAACCGGAAGGTGTGCAGGTGAGCACCGATGGAAAGGTGGTGTTCGCCACATCCGAGGTCGCCAATACGGTGTACGCAATCGACATCGCAAAGCGTAAGGTCATTGCACAGGTAAAGACCGGCATGCGGCCGCGCCGTTTTGCCCTTACTCCCGACGGCTCCACCCTGTGGGTCACCAATGAACTCGGCGGCAGCGTCAGCGTTCTGGACACGCAGACCCTGAAGGTGCGTCAGACGCTCAATTTTGAAATTACCGGCATGCGTAAATCCGACATCACCCCGGTTGGACTCACAATGTCCTCTGACGGAAAAACTGCCTGGGTAACCCTGGGTCGCGCCAATCACGTGGCAGAAGTAGACGTGGCCAGCGCCACCGTCCGCGGTCTGGCGCTGGTGGGCAAGAGGCCCTGGGGCCTGGCACTCAATGCAGATGGCTCGCGGCTCTACGTGGCCAATGGCATGTCCGACGATATAACCATCATTGATACTGCCAGCCGTAAGGCACTGCGTAGCGCTCCGGTGGGGCGTTCACCGCATACTATTCTGGTTAACTGATATTCATGTCATTTCATTCAAAGCGTGCGCTTTGGCACTGCTTGCTCATCTGTGTATGTGGTGTCAGCGCCCATGCACAGACTGCACAGTTAGCGCAAGGTACCCCAAATATTCAAAGCCCCGCCGTCACGCTTGAAGAAGTTACCGTGGTGTCCACCAGTCCGGTAGGCTCAACCACGATCCCACTAAACAAGTTTCCCGGCAACGTGCAGACCCTGTCTGGCGATGCGCTTCAAAATAGTAGTTCCGACCTCACCCAGCAACTCAACGCTGCTCTGGGTTCGGTGCATATCAACGACACGCAAGGCAACGCGTTTGCGGCAGACCTGAATTACCGCGGCTTCACTGCTTCGCCAGTTCTGGGCACACCACAGGGCCTGTCGGTTTACCTCGATGGCATGCGCATCAACGAGCCATTTGGAGACGTTGTTTCCTGGGACCTTTTGCCCCAGATAGCCATCGAAAAAGTAACCGTCATTCCCGGCTCTAACCCTGTCTATGGCCTCAACACGCTGGGCGGTGCGATTGCCATGACTACCAAGAATGGCAACACCTTCAATGGCACCGAAGTCAGGGCGGGAACTGGTTCGTTCGGGCGGGCAAATATCGACCTGCAACACGGAAGCCACACTGACTCCGACAACCTATACGTTGCAGCAACTGTAACTAACGAAAGCGGTTGGGCCACCTACAACCCGAGCCAAGTGCGACAACTATTCGGCAAATATTCCAGCTATGGCAACAACTGGGAGAGTTCTGTATCCATAACCTATGCCGACAACCTGCTATTTGGCAATCAGGCGGTGCCACTGTCGATGCTCGATCAGGCTGCGCAAGGCTATTCGCATTCAGACTATTCGGGCACACAAAATGCAACCATCAATCTGCAACTGAGCCTCGAAGCAGACACTTCAAATACATACGCCGGCAACCTGTATTTGCGCTCACTGTCGCGCAACATTCTCAACAGCAACATCAACAACCCGATCATTGGCTCCACCAACAACCCGACTTGCGTCAATACGGCGGACTGCCCAGCTTCCAATTTACTGGCAAAGTACACACAAGACATTGCCGGACTCAACCTACAGTGGACCAACACTGATCCCATCGACGTAAGTAACACTCTTAGTTCTATCGGCACTATTAATCAGACGCTGACCGTCGGACTCAACACCGAATTCAGCAACACCAGTTTCAGCAACAGCGGCCAGGACGCCTGGGTCGACGCCAACCGCGCAGTAGTGGGTGCCGACTCCTTTACCTCACAGGCCAGCGTACAGTCTTCCAACCAGCGCATAGGCCTCTTTGCAACCAGCACGCTTGACCTCACCAGCCAGCTTTCACTCACGCTGTCAGGGCGCTACGACTATGCAACGGTCTCTCTGTCGGGCCTGTCATGCATCAACAACGCCGGCCTGTGCAATGGCGCCTCAAGCGTCGCCAATGGTCAATTGGCCGATGTCAGTGGCAACCACAGCTATCAGCGTTTCAATCCGTCTCTGGGCGTCACCTATTTACTCGACCCGCACCTGATTGCATTCGCCAACTATGCCGAAGGCTTTCGCACACCATCGGCCATAGAACTCGCCTGTGCCGACCCCACCGCTCCGTGCAGCGGCGTGCCCAACGCTTTTGGCGCCGACCCCGAACTTCAGGCAGTGGTCTCCAGAACCTACGAACTTGGTCTGCGTGGCAATCTGGGTAAGCGCCTGGTCTGGCGCACCGCGTATTTTCTGAGCATGCTGGATAACGATATCCTGTTCAATCAGAGCAGCCTGAATACTGGCTATTTTTCCAATGTCGGACAGACCCAGCGCCAAGGTGTCGAGCTTGGTCTGGACGGCCATATAGGTCGAATCGATTACGCGGTAGATCTCGACTGGCTGGCCGCAACCTATCAGAGCGCCTTTGCCGTAGCCAACCAGAACAACAGCGCCGCCAGTGTGGCCGTAACGCCCGGCGACACCATCCCCGGCATGCCCCAGTGGATGTTCAAAGGCCGCATCAACTATGCCCTCACCGAAGCCACGCGGCTCGGCCTCGCCATTCAGGCGCAAGGTAGTGCCTACGCGCGCGGCGACGATAACAACCTCGACCACAATGGAACTATTCCCGGCTACGCAGTCATCCGGTTCGATCTCAACTACAGCCTGAACAAAGCCTGGAATATCTACGGCGGCGTCAACAACCTGCTCGACGCGCACTACGCCAGCTACGCCTCACTGGCCAGCAACAATCTGGGTGTGGGCGTACCCGAACAATTCCGCGCCCCGGGCGCACCGCGCGCGTACTTTGCCGGAATTCAGGCCCGATTTTGATCTCAGGCCCGATTTTGATTTCAGGGTGCAGCCAGCGTAAGGCCGTGTGACCGGAAAATCTCGAGCAAGGTGCCGTTGTCGCGCAACTTCTGCAGTGCTTCGTCCAGCAGGCGCGCCAGCTCTTTGTTATCCGCCTTGACTGCTATCCCGAACGGCCAACCTCTGGGAGGCACGCCCGGCAAAACCAACTCTGAGAACGCCCACGCAGCATGGTCCGCGGCCGCAGCAAATACGGCCGCTTCGGCCTGCGCCAGATAGACATAAGCCGCCGCTAGCTTGCCATCCACAACCGCGCGCGCCGCTTCCACGCCGTCCTTGTACAGAGCAACCTCATTGCGCAACAGACCACCGTGGTAACCCATCAGCGCACTGGCCGCACCGGTGCCTTGCTCTGCGCCCACTTTTTTACCGACCAGATCTTCCGGGTTGTAGACCGCCGGCAAAGTTTGCGGATTGTGCAGAACCACCAGCCTCTCGCGGGCATAAGGCGCAAATATAAAAGCCTGCCGGTTCTCTTCCATGAAATATTTATCAACCGGAACGTGCAACATGAAATCGGCCGGTCCATAGCCCATGTAGTGCCCCTTCCAGACCATGTTGCGCAAATCGTCGCCCATGTTCTCGCCGGCATCAAAAGGTAAAAATGCCAACCGCAAATCCAGCTGCTTTGCCAGGGCCTGGGCCAGGCTTGCATCGACACCCTGCATACCCGCCGAGGTGCCGTCCGAATAGGGCGCGTTGTCCTTGTACAGGGCCACTTTCAAAACGCCTCTGGCCCGGATTTTCTCCATCGGAGAGGGTTCGTCGGCGCACGCTATTCCGTGGGCACCCAGCAATGCGGGCAAAGCTGCAGCCAATAGCGTTCTCCGGCGCAGCGAGTGTTGCACCGGGGTGGCATTTGTATCGGTCAAATCTGTCTCCTGTGAGTTCCGGTGAGTTATAGATAGCGGGCCAGTGCCACACCATTTTTTGTTCAGGGAGCGCGGCGGGTTTCCAGATAAGTCTTGATAGCCCACATCGCTTCCTGCGTCAGTATGCCTTCAAACGGCGGCATATACACGCGACCATCCCGCGTGCGGCCACGGCGCACGGTAGATACAAAATATTCCTGCATTTCAGCTATGCAGGCCTGCTTCTTTTCATCATCACCGAGCGACATGCAATCGTTGTCAAGTTTGCGCAGATCAGGCGAAATACCACCAGAAATAGCCTCCAGGCCATGGCAACGCGCGCAGTTCTGATTGAACGCCGAAGAGCCAATACGCAGGGCTTCATCGTGCGCAGGGCCGGTTGAATAGGGGTTGGTGTCCAGCCATTTTTCGCCAAGCTGCGGTAGGGTGCTGGTGTCCACAGAATGCGGCACCACATCGCCGTGAGCAAATGCGTTATGACCGGCAGAAGCCAGGCCGACCGTCAGTGCAACAGCAAAGAGCGCGGAATAAAAACCACGCTGCCTGGTAGTGTATTTGTTGTTCATATCTGCCTTAAGTGGGATTGGTGAAAGTTGAAAATGCATGCATTTCAGCAACTTTCGCGCCACCCGCAAGGCCGATCAAAACTTCACAAAATAGCCATCAAAGCGGTCAAATAACTAATGGTAAATACCTAGTGCCGGCACTCCTTTTTACGGAAGCTGTCACTTATTGACGCACGATGGAATGTCAGGCTGGCCTGTATTTTGCCCATTATTGATGATTGTCACAAAACGGAGCAGAATAGATGACTGACAGAGATTTATATATAAGTCCTGATAACCATTCGCCAGAGTATTCTCCGACCGTGTTTTCATCGGCACCGGGAGCAGAAGTTCTGGACTGGCAAAACGGGACGTTCGGAGACAAAATGAATCAATCCAATGCGTCGGCACTTGGCTCGTCTGCGTTTGGGCCACTGGTTGGCCCGTCGCTGAATAGCCCTGAGCATGAGTCGCTGATAGGACGTTCGCACCGCCGGTCCGAGGGCTATGGATTGTCCGAGGTGGATACGCCGGATTTTTCAGTGGCCGCGCGTCATCTGATGAACGAGGCATTGGAACAAAACCGCTTTCTATACCAGCACGCGGCGCCGGTCATGGAAACGCTATATCAACAAATAGCCAATACCCATAGCATGGTATTGCTGACCGCGCGCAGCGGCATGGTGCTGCACTCACTGGGTGACGCCGATTTTCTGGAAAAAGCCTCGCAGGTTGCGTTGCGTCCAGGTGCCGACTGGTCAGAAAAAAGCAAGGGCACCAACGCCATTGGAACCGCCTTGGTTGAAGAGCACCCGATGGTGGTTCACGGTTCGCAGCATTTTCTGGAAGCCAATCGTTTCCTGACCTGCTCCTGCACCCCCATTTTTGATCCTTATGGAAAAGTCATCGGCGCACTTGACGTGACCGGCGATCAGCGCAGCTATCACCAGCACACGATGGCATTGGCCCGCATGTCCGCACAGATGATCGAAAACCACATGTTCGCCGCGGTATTCCCGACCGAAGTCATTGTGCGTTTTCATTCGCGCTCCGAATTCCTGGGCACGCTGGTCGAAGGACTTGCAGTTTTCACGCCCGACGGCCGCTTCGTGACTGCCAACCGTAGCGCGCAGTTCCAGCTCGGTCAGACCTGCAACGCGCTCAGGGCACACACCTTTACGTCGCTGTTCGGGGTTGCCATGTCGCAACTGTTTGACCGTGTACGCCAGTCGGGCGAAAGGCCGGTCATGCTATGCCTGCACAACGGTGTTTCAGTTTGTTGTCTGGTTAAATTCAAGGCTCGCCACACATTTGAGAATATGGCGCACATCGACTCTGCTGCATCATCTCCAACTGCGGGTGCATTCAGTGCATCCAGTGTTCCTGGCGTATCCGCCGCCCCCGGATCATCCGGTGCTTCAGGCACAGCCGCTTCTGCCCGCACAACATCAAAGTCCCGGGAATCACTTTCCAGCCTGCGCTATCTCGACACCGGCGATCCACAGGTTTCAGCCGTTATCCAGAAGCTATACATGATTCGCGGGCGCGATATTCCGGTCATGATTCTGGGAGAAACCGGGACCGGAAAAGATCTGCTGGCACAGGCTATTCACCACGACTCGCCGCGCGCGCAGCACAATTTCATATCGGTCAACTGCGCATCGATTCCGGAAACCCTGATCGAATCAGAACTGTTCGGCTACGAGGAAGGTGCATTCACCGGCGCCAAGCGCAAGGGATCACCCGGGAAAATTGCGCTTGCCAGTGGCGGAACGCTGTTTCTGGACGAAATTGGCGACATGCCCAAACACCTGCAAGCCCGATTGCTGCGTGTGCTGCAGGAACGCAAAGTCAGCCCGCTGGGCTCGGGCAAAGAGGTTGATGTAGATCTCGCAGTGATCTGTGCGACCAACAAAAACCTCAAGGATTTAATTGCACGCGGGGAGTTTCGCGAAGACCTTTACTACCGGCTGAATGGTCTGGTAGTGCGCCTCCCGGCCCTGCGCGACCGGCAGGACATCGAAGTGGTCACCCGAAAAATACTCGCCAGCGTCTGCCATACAGCAACGCCCATCGGCATTTCAGACGAGGTGATGGCTGCCTTTCACACGTTCTCCTGGCCGGGTAATTTCCGCCAGATGTTCAACCTGCTGCGCACTGCCGTCGTAATGGCCGGATGCAGCGACTGTATTCAACTGCACCACCTGCCAGACGATTTCCTCGACGAATTGCGTGACAGTGGCGTGCTGGCTTCAATGCCAAGCGCAACCGGGACTACCTCCTCAGCGGTGCCAGTTTCATCAGCAGTAGCGGGAGCGGGAGCGGTTGCTGCCACGGCAACTGCGGCGGCACCCGATGCAGTTGCGTCCTTTTTGCCACCCGCAACATCTGAGGCGACCCAGCCGATCCGGCTTGAAAATGTAGCGCTCGATGCAATGGCCCACGCGCTACGTACAACCAAGGGAAATGTGTCGGTAGCGGCAAAAATGCTGGGAGTGTCCCGCAATACGATCTACCGGAAAAAGGCGCAATTGCCAGACGACGTCTGGACCTGATTATTTCTCTATCGACAGTACCCAGCGTGCCAGCAGATTGATCTGCTCGGCGGTGAGGGATCCGTGCGCGGGCATCGGAATGCGCCCCCATTTCCCTTTCGATCCATACTGAATGGATTGCGCCAGTGTGGAAACAGCGTCAGCGTCATTTGCATATTTAGCGGCCACCTTGACGTAAGACGGACCCACAATTTTTTCGGTCAGCGAGTGGCACGAAAGGCAGTCACTGCCCTGGGCCACCACCAGCGCCGCAGCGGCATCGGCTTCGCTAATGGGCTGCGCCGCATAGGCCATGCCACTCAGCAGGGCGGGAATGAGAATAATAGAGGTACGCATAGCATATTCCAGGCAAAAACAAGGGGTTGGCAGAAACGCGCCGTTCCGCACCAACCCCCGATCAAAAACGCAGAGTCGCGTTTACTTGGCGAGCTTGAAGGTCCAGACTGAACCACCCTGCTCCAGCATGTTCACTTTCTTGGCAACTTCGCCGCCCCAAAGCGGAACCGCACCACCCCAGCCAGAAACTACGGCAACATACTGATCCTTGCCATCGTTCCAGGTAATGGGAGGCGCAACCACGCCAGAACCGGTCTGGAATTGCCACAGCACCTTACCGGTCTTGGCATCGGCGGCCTTCAGGAAGCCTTCCGGAGTTCCCCAGAACACCAGGTCGCCAGCGGTCGTCAGAACACCACCCCAGAGCGGCGCATTGTTCTTGACTTCCCAGGCCATCTTGCCTGTCTTCGGATCGAAGGCGCGCAGCGAACCAATGTGGTCTTCATACAGCGGCTTGATCGTGAAGCCTGCACCCAGATAAGCGCCGCCCTTCTTGTAGCTGATAGGCTCGTTCCAGATGTCCATGCCCCATTCGTTGGTAGGCACGTAGAACATCTTGCTCTTCGGGCTGTAGGCCATAGGCATCTGGTTCTTGCCACCCAGGAAGCCTGGTGCTGCAAACACAGCGGTGCCCTTCTTGCCGTCGCCACCTGCGGCAGCCGGATCTCCGGGACGGTTTTCAGGCACAAATTTCGGACGACCGGTTGCAATGTCGATGCCGGTAGCCCAAGTGATGCCGTGTACAAACGGGAATGCATTGAGCAGTTTTCCGGTTGTAGCGTCATTCACGTAGAAGAAGCCATTGCGGTCAGCCTTGCCACCTACGCGCTTGCCATCCATATCGAAAGTGATGAACTCGTTAACACCGTCAAAGTCCCACGAATCGTTGGGAGTGCCCTGATAGTGCCAGACGATCTGGCCGGTCTTGACGTCGATGGCGACGGTCGATGCGGAGTACAGGTTGTCGCCCTTGCGAACGTGGCTGTTCCACGGGCCAGGGTTGCCGGTACCAAAATAGGCCAGACCCGTCTTGGGATCGTAGGTGCCGCCCAGCCAGGTTGCTGCGCCGCCGGTCTTCCATGTTTCACCAGGCCAGGTGGCGTTGGTGGTTCCGGTAATTCCGTTTTCCTTACCATCCTTGTAGCCCATGTGGCCTTCAACCACCGGACGCACCCAGACCATCTTGCCGGTCTTGGGGTCACGCGCCTCAACGCGGCCGACCACACCAAACTCACCGCCCGACACGCCGGTCAGCAACAGACCGCCAGCAATCAGAGGCGCTGCGCTCATGCTGTAGCCAGCTGCGTAGTCGTCAACCTTTTCTTTCCAGACCACTTTGCCGGTGTTCTGGTCCAGCGCCACCAACTGGGCGTCCAGCGTGCCAAAAATCACCAGGTTGTCGTACAGCGCTGCACCGCGGTTTACCACGTCGCAGCAAGGCATGATTCCTTCTGGCAGGCGATGCTCATATTTCCAGAGCTTCTGACCGGTCTTCACATCAAGCGCAAAAATACGCGAGTAAGACGCTGTCACAAACATCTTGCCGTTGTAAACCAGAGGCTGCGATTCCTGTCCGCGCTGCTTTTCGCCGCCAAACGACATCGACCAGGCCGGAACCAGGTTCTTGACTGTTTTGGTGTTGATGGTCTCCAGCGGAGAGTAGCGCTGACCCTGGGTGCCAATGCCCCAGGACAACACGCTACTGGTGTCAGTCGATGTGCCGGTGAGCATGGCGTCGGTCACTTGCGCCGACACATGGGCTGCGGCTGCGGCCATGAGCAAGCAGAGTAATTTCTGTTTCACAGTAAGGTCTCCAGTTTTTTGTTTGCGGATTGCACAGCCTCGCCAAAGGATGTGTCTGCGGACTCTCCCTGCACTGCGCAAGGTGAATATCCGTGACACCATTTCCGCAAATTCCATGCCACGCAATCTGGACCGACTTTTTGCGACCTGACGGTTCAATTTAGGCAATAAAACCCTACTGAAAGCCAGCAATTGCGCATTCCGTGGTTACAGCGTGCAACAGTGTTCCAAATTGCATCAATTGGACTTGCACCGCGCGCTCATCCGCGTAACAAGGGAACACCCTTGGTCGCCTGCCAGCGGCCACTTTTTTCCACCACCAGGACATCGACGCCCCAGGCCTTTGCCAGCGGCAACGCGCTTTCATAGCCTGACATGAAGATTACTTTGGTCACCGCGTCGGCCATCACGCAATGCGGTGCCATGACGGTGACGCTCGAAAACACCGGCGGCGAATAGCCGGTTCGCGGATCGATGATGTGGTGGCATCGGTGGTCCGCACTGAAGGTGCACTCATCGTCGGCCGACGTCGCAACGCAGCGTCCCTGCATGGCAAGGCGCGCCAGCACCGAACCCTGCTGCCGCGGATTGTCCACGCCCAGTATCCAGTCGCGCCCAAGCGGCGCCTTGCCCAGCGATGCCCATTCGCCGGTGCTGATCAGGGCCTGACGGACCCCGTGCGCGCGCAACCGGGTCTGAATCAGATCGGCAGCAAAACCCGGCGCAATGCCGTTCAGGGTTACGCCCATGCCAGCGCGCGCCAGCCTGATTTCGCGCTCACTGATCTGCAGATCCTTCCAGCCCGTGAGCGCACGGGCACGCGCCACTTCTGCGGCATCGGGTAAGGTCTGATGCTGCTGCGCCGCGCTATAAGCCAGCCAGAGCGGTTGCACCGTCACGTCAAACGCCCCCTGACTGCGCCGAGATACGTCCTGTGCGATGCGCAGTACCTTGAGCAGTTCGGGCTCGGGATTGCGCAAAAATCCGCGCCGGTTGAGTTCGCACAGCGCGCTGCTGTCCCTAAACAGGCTCATCTGGTCTTCCACCCGCCGCACCGCAGCTTCGCCCGCCGCAATGGCCTCCTCAGCCTGCGCGTTGCTGTCGTGCGCCACCCGCAATGTCATGGTGGTGCCCAGCGCATTGAAACTCCGGCTCAGCCAGACCGGGTCAGAATTCAGGGCGCCAGCACCGGCTGCAACACCCATCTGCATCAGCGTTCTTCGTTTCATGCTACGGCTCCTCCGGCCTGTTCTGTGCTCCGATCGCCTGGCCCTTCCCCACTTTCGTGTCGCTTCTGGATAAATATGGGAACGCAGAGCGTCGGGCTGGCATGAATCACCACGCAGTCCATGCACTGGAAACATTCCTCGTAATCAATCGCGCCACTCTTCTCAATTGCCTGATAGGCGCAATCGCTACGGCAACGCTGGCACGGCTTGCCGCACTCGGCGCGGCGCTCAATCCAGTCCGTCCTGCGTAACCGCCCAAACAGCGCCATGCCCGCCCCCAGCGGACACAGGTAACGGCAATATCCCTTGTAGACAAACGAACTCAGCAACAGCGTTGCAACGGCCCACAACACAAAGGGCCACTCGCGCACAAAATTCAGCGTGATGCTGGTCTTGAACGGCTCCACCTCCACCAGACGGTCGGTCCAGCCCACCGACACGCAGGCGCTCAAGGCAATAACCGCCAGCAGCACATATTTCAGCCGCTTGAGCTGACGGTCCAGTTCGGCCGGCACGCGCAGCGGCTTTAGCCCGAGTCGCTTCGTCACGCTCGACAACAAATCCTGCAGGGCGCCAAACGGACACAGCCAGCCGCAGAAGGTGCCACGCCCCCAGAGGAAAAATGTCGCCAGCACAAAAACCCACAACAAAACCGTCATTGGGTCGTACAGGAAGAACGCCAGACTACGACGCGCAATCAAAGCCTGAATAACGGCAGTAATGTTCACAATGGACAATTGGCCCTGCCAGTAGTGGCCGATAAAAACCACCGTGAACAACAAATAACTGTTCCGAAACCACGTCAGACGGCGCGGCGAAGCTACCAGCCAGGCGGGTCGGTACAGCGCCCAGGCCAGCACGCCCAAGGCAATCACCAGCACCAGCAATTCGTTCCAGCGACTAGTCCAACTCAACACCCAGGTTTTGCTGTCCGAACTCGCAGCCTGCACATAGCGTGATGGCAACTCTGCACTGAAGGCAAAACTCTTGCGCACCACCTCCGGCATAAACTGCCCCTTGCTGCGCGATACCAGCAGCTCAAAGTGCAGCGGTGCAGCGGGGTCCAGTCCCGCCGGAGCAATCACGCGAAACACACGCCACTGAATATTGGACATGTCATCAGACAACGCAGCGGGGAGCACCAGCGTCGTATCCAGATCCAGATCGCGCATCTCCAGCGACAAGCCGTCCTGCGTCAGCGACAGCCGGTCCGGAACCGTACCGCGCACAAAGTCTTCGGCCACGATCGGGTAATGGCCGCGCGTCATCACCAGCAACGCATGGTCGCCCGGGTCCAGACGCTGCTGCAAATAGTTCCACGTTGCCGGCGGCAGCAAGTTTCGCCCGACGCTGGGCACTTCGAGCGGGGCAAAATAAATCTCTACAAAGGGGTCTCCCGGTGCAAAGCCCATACCTTGACCTGCACCCTGACCTGCACCCGGACCTGCACCCTGAACATTGCTCTGCCCCACCCCCTCGGCAGCAGTGCCGACAAAAGCCGCGTCCACTTCGGCATTGGTAAAAATTTTGTGTGTGATCAGCCCGGCGCGCAACATGCCATCCCAATCCAGGCTGTCGTAGACATCGGTGCGTACACGCGCAATCAGATCCGGGTCCTTGCCCTCGCCAAAGCCCAGACGCGCACGCGCCACCTTGAGCGATGCCGCCAGCAGGCTCTGGTTGAGAATGCGCACCGAGGCCGTAGCCTTGGCCACACCGTCGATATACGCATTGGCGCTGCTGGCACGGTTGTTGGCCGCGCTCTGGTTGAGCCCGATCTTGATGCTTTGCTTGAGCGACAGGTTGCGGTATTGCTCCACAAATTTAAACAGCGGGCGTTCGCCCAACCCGTCCAGAAAAACCGGCTCGTGCTGCGACAACACCCGCACATCGAGGAAGCTGCCGTTTTTATCCAGTGCCACCAGCAAGTTGAATGGGGTGCCGGAGAAACCAGGAATAGCCGCAAAATCGATCGATTCAAACGCGTATGCCACCACCGGCGTGCTGGTGGCATCCTGCTTGTAAATCGGCCACACCGGCAAGTCGCGCTCCTGCTCGCCCACTATCAGCGGCGAGGGAAATGCCTGCTCCATCAGGGCACGAGTCATAACGCCCGCATGCGCCGGACCGGCCACAACAGCGGCAAGTCCCAATGTGCAAAGCGCCCCCCGCACACTCGACGCCAGCACACCGGCCCGCTCAATCAGCCAATGCTGCATGCGACTGTGTTTTTCAAGCATCTGGATGCTGCTCCCTCAACCTTCATCCACGCGGGCGAGACCAGCCGCGCTGCGGGTCGTAACCGCGCAGGGCCAGCACAAAGCACAGCGTTGCACCGCCCAGCACCACGCCAAAAGAGACCAGATTAAACTGGCCCTGCATGGCAAAGCGGACCAACTCCACCACATGCGTAAACGGATTGAGCCAGGCCAGTTGCACCAGCACCATGGCCCCTGCTTCTTCAAGTTTCCACAACGGATAGAGTGCCGTGCTGATGAAAAACATCGGGAAAATGACAAAGTTCATGGTCCCGGCAAAGTTCTCCAATTGGCGGATATACACCGACAGCATCAACCCCAGCGCCGCCAGCATCATGGCCCCCAGCGCCATCAGCGGAATCGCCAGAATCCAGTTGGCTGTGGCCTCGACACCAAACGCCCACGCCACCAACATAAACACCAGCATCTGAAATGTCGACAATGCCGTAGATGCCAGCAATTTAAACGCCAGCAACCAACCGCGCGGCAGCGGCGCCGTCAGCAGCAGACGCATCACGCCCATTTCGCGGTCGTAGACCATGGAAAGCGAGCTCTGCATGCCGTTGAACAGCGCAATCATGCCCAGCAGACCTGGCAACATGTACACCCGGTATTCAACATAGGTGTCGTAGGGCGCAATGATGGAGACGCCAAAAACATTGTGAAAACCAGCCGCAAAAACGACAAACCAGAGCAGCGGTCGCACCAGCGACGAAATCAGCCTGGAGGGCTGGCGCAAAAACTTGAGCGTTTCACGCCCGACCACTGCGCGCAACGCGCGGGCCATGTGCAAAGGCCGCGAAACGGCTACGGACGCTGTCGACATGTGCTCTCCTTTTCATCCACCCCCAGCGTATCGAGCACCTCCACCGGGTGCATCACGCCTTCAAACGGCGCCACCGCCGCCACGCCGTCCGCATGCGCCAAAAACACCGGCTGGCGCAGTTGACCGTCCCAGGGCCGGTACGACAGGCGCGGCCCCTTGAATCCATCCATGTAAATCGTCCCGCTGCGCAGTGCCCGCAGCTGTTCTGTAGGGCTTGCGGCGGGGTGCTCAGCCAGCACGCTGACGATGCTTTTTACCGCCACCCACGCCGCCCAGTCCTGCGTGGTCATGGGTCGGTGCGCGGACTTGAAAAAACGCCGTGAGAGTTGCGGCCCGCCGTTGCTGTCCCATTGCACGTGCCAAGCCTCTGCCACCAGTCCGCTGGAACCCAGCACGGGCCGAGGCAACTGCGTGTTGTAAGGCACACTGCGTGCAAACTCGCCGTCGCTGTCGATCACCACCACCGCGTCGTATGTGCGCTCGTTGGTCAGCAGTCGAATATTGCCCAGATCGCGCTCCCGGGGGTCGGCCGACAATTTAAACGGTGCCTGCTTGACCACCTTGACCCCGTAGCGCCGCGCCGATCGCGCAAATGCATCCCGCAGAATCTGGTCTTGCGGAGTGGGCCCCACCAGCACCAGCGCCTGCGTCCACGAGCGTGCCGCAAGGTACTGTGCCAAGGCATCGTATTGCATGGCGACACTCGGAAACGTATGCAACAAAGCAGAGAAACACGCGCTGCCGCGCAACACGTCTTCACCGGCTGTCACGTTGAAAAACAGCACACCCGGCAGCGCTGCCTGTGCCTGCTGCACAAAGGCGGCAACGTCTTCGCCACTCATGTCGAGCACCACATATTGCGCATGCGCCTCCTTGATGCGCACGATGAGCAACGGCCACTGCGCCGGGCCGGGTACCGTAATCGACTTGACCTGCAGCGTGTGACCCACCGCCGTCAACTCCGGGCTGGATTCTTCTTGCGCCACCCGAACCGCATCGAGCACGCGCCCCTGCGGATGCCCCGGATAATTGTGTTCGAGTCGCCGCGGCTGATAACGGGCGTCGGCGTCGATGCCCACCACGGCTAACGTGAGCGTGGCCGCACTGCATAACTGCCACGACTGCAACGACAAAAGCAGGCACAGCAACGCATAAAGCGCCGGGCGCCAAAAGTTTACGGGTTTGATTGCAAACACAGATTGGGGCATGTTGTAGTCGTCAGGAATTGGATCCGCTATTTTGCAACTTTGCTGCTGCGAGGGTCGGCTGTTGCCGGACAAGCGCCGGCCACAAGCCCCACAACCCCAGCAACGGCCCCGGTAGCAGCCACCAGGCGATGCCAACACCCGTCAACCCAACCGCGTGGGTGGTCAACGCAATCGAAGCCATCGTGATCGAGAACCCGATACAGGTTTGCAGGGCCAGCGCGCTGCCGATCTGGTCGGGCGGGCAAGCCTGCATCGCCAGCGCAGAAAATTGCGGCGAATCGGCCACCACGGCAAGTCCCCAAAACAACATCACAGCCATCAGCAACCAGGCCGGACTCTCCGACAGCAGCGGCAATACGGCACAGCACAATGCCGAACCGGTCAACGCTCCCGCCGCCACACGCGCGCTGCCAATTCGCCGCGACCAGGCGCCGCCGGCTATGCAACCCGCCGCGCCGGCACCAATAATCAGAAATGAAAGACCCGACACATTGCCCCACGCCAGACGGGTCGGCAAATCCAGCAGTCGCACCAGTACCGGCACCAGCGCCCAGAACGCGTACAACTCCCACATGTGACCAAAATAGCCCAATGCCGCCGCCCTGAATCCACGCAGGCGAAAGGCGTCAAAGGCTTTTACAAAAGACAAACCACCACCCGGCCGCGATTTACGCACCGCGCTGTGTGGCCCATCTCCCACCCACGCCACCAGCGCTGCCGCCAGCAGCGCCAGCACCGACGACCCCAGCACCACCGACTGCCACGGCAAACTAGCACCCAGTGTGCGCAGCGCATGCGGCAACGCCGTACCCAGCGTCAGCATTCCGACCAACCAGCCCAACGCGCTCCCGGCCCGCTGCGGTTGCCAGCCCACCACCATTTTCATGCCCATCGGGTAAATTCCGGCCAGCGTCAACCCGACCGCAAAACGCCACGGCATCGCGCCGTTCAGGTCTTGCGCCAGCAGGGCAAAACCGGCGTTGGCAATTGCACCCGACAGCGCCGCCACGACAAAAATGCGACTGGCCCGAAAGCGGTCGGCCAGACCGGTCAGCGCCAATGTCAGCGTGCCCACGATAAAACCCAATTGCACGGCGCTGGTCAGCAGCCCAATCGCAAATGTGTCGACGTGCCAGACCCGCACCAGATCGTCGGCCGCGCTATTGGCGCTAAACCATAGCGAAACCCCAAATAACTGCGCTACAACGATCACGCCAACAGCGTACATGCCCATTGAATCGACCTTGATCTAAAACGACACAAAACTGAAACGACAAAAAGGGGGCCGTCTTCCGGCCCCCTTGCTTTACAAGTCTACGTCAGCGCAATTTCAGAAGAAACCGAGCTTGGACTCGCTGTAGCTCACCAGCAGGTTCTTGGTCTGCTGATAGTGGTCGAGCATAACCTTGTGGGTTTCACGGCCAATGCCAGATTCCTTGTAGCCACCAAACGCGGCGTGTGCGGGGTAAGCGTGGTAGCAGTTGGTCCAGACGCGTCCGGCCTTGATGGCGCGGCCCATGCGGTAGGCCACATTGCCATTACGGCTCCACACGCCGGCACCCAGGCCGTACAGTGTGTCGTTGGCAATTGCCAGAGCTTCGGCTTCGTCCTTGAAGGTGGTCACAGCGAGCACCGGTCCAAAAATTTCTTCCTGGAAAATGCGCATCTTGTTGTGGCCCTTGAACAGCGTGGGCTGCACGTAGTAGCCGCCGTCCAGATCGCCGCCCAGATGAGCCTGCGAGCCACCGGACAATACTTCTGCACCTTCCTGCTTGCCCAGATCCAGGTACGACAGAATCTTGGTCAGCTGTTCCTTGGATGCCTGTGCGCCCATCATGCTGTCGGTATCCAGCGGGTTGGCGTGCTTGATGGCAGCCACGCGCTTGAGCACACGCTCCATGAACTTGTCGTAAATGCTTTCCTGGATCAGTGCACGCGACGGGCAGGTGCAAACTTCACCCTGGTTGAATGCAAACAGCACCAGACCTTCGATGGCCTTGTCCAGGAAGCCGTCGTCCTTGTCCATCACGTCGGCAAAGAAGATGTTGGGCGACTTGCCACCGAGTTCCAGCGTAGCGGGAATCAGGTTGTTGGCAGCGGCCTGAGCAATCACGCGTCCGGTGGTGGTCGAACCGGTGAACGCAATCTTGGCGATGCGCTTGCTGGTTGCCAGCGGCAGACCGGCTTCGCGGCCATAACCGTTAACGATGTTCAATACACCTGCGGGCAGCAGGTCGGCAATCAGTTCTGCCAGAATCAAAATGCTGATGGGGGTCGATTCAGCGGGCTTCAGAACCACGCAGTTACCGGCGCCCAGTGCAGGAGCCAGCTTCCATGCGGCCATCAGAATCGGGAAGTTCCAGGGAATGATCTGGCCAACAACGCCCAGCGGTTCCTGAATGTGATACGCAACGGTGTTTTCGTCGATGTTGCTCAGGGCGCCTTCCTGTGCGCGCACGCAACCAGCGAAATAGCGGAAATGGTCAACGGTCAGCGGAATGTCGGCATTCAGTGTTTCGCGAATTGCCTTGCCGTTGTCTACGGTTTCAGCATAGGCCAGCAGTTCCAGGTTGGCTTCAATGCGGTCTGCAATCTTCAGCAGGATGTTGGCACGTTCGGCAGCCGGGGTCTTGCCCCATGCATCAGCCGCTGCGTGCGCTGCATCCAGAGCGAGTTCGACGTCTTCAGCAGTAGAGCGTGCTGCCTTGGTATAGACCTTGCCGGTCACCGGCGTGATCACGTCAAAATACTGGCCTTTCACCGGGGCAACCCACTTGCCGCCAATGAAATTGTCGTACTGCGCCTTGTAAGCCACCTTGGCACCTGCAGTACCGGGAAATGCGTAGAGCATCGTTGTCTCCTGAAAAATAAATTTGGATGAAATCCCTTGCGGGTATCCACATCTACTCAAGTCGCGTGCCAACTTGTCCCGCCGCTTATAAACCGTTGATTTCATTGAAAAAACACACATTGCACAGCTTTCAGTCAACGCAGACCATGCCGCACTGCCGATCAACGCCTGTGCCATGTCGTAGCAAGCATGCTCCAGATTGCTCCAATTTGGCACAAGGCCACACCGAGGTACTGACAATCAGCGCAACATTGCATTCAACCCTACAATTCAGGGCTGACGAGTCCCCAGCATGAACCCCACTCTTTCCCCACTGAACTGGAACGCCGTAGAAGACGGTGCGCCACAGAATCACACCGACGCTAAAACAGAGCGAGAAAACCACAAGCTCGAG
>Ga0007854_10000685_pt1 | contig 21928 bp, 9 predicted proteins | sample CryBogCBH12Aug08_FD_60382 | JGI IMG/M metagenome (GOLD analysis project Ga0007854, IMG submission 60382) | Freshwater microbial communities from Crystal Bog, Wisconsin, USA - CBH12Aug08 | ecosystem: Environmental > Aquatic > Freshwater > Lake | place: Crystal Bog, Wisconsin, USA | collected... | reverse complement strand
GTTTGAACCGCGCTAGCTCCGTCGACCTTCGCTGCCTCATCGAGTTCCATGGGAATCGAATCAACAAAGCCTTTGAGCAACCAGATATTCACACCCATCGCTCCACCCATGTAGACCAAGAGAAGTCCTGGCTGAGTGCCTAAGCCAATGCGTGGCGCGAATGAGTAAACACGAGACATGATTACGTATACAGCCGAAAGAGAGAGGATCGCAGGAAACATTTGCACAAGTAGCAGGAGTTGTAATCCCTGCTTCTTTCCTTTGAAACGCAAGCGACTAAATGCAAAAGCTGAGGCAGCACCAATAACGACCGACAAGATTGCAACCACACCAGCGATAACCAGTGAGTTCTTCATCCAGACCAGATATGGAATTTTTGGACTTGTGAAGAGCATTGAGAAGTTGCGGAAAGAGATGGTCTTTGGAATAAACGAGGTTACCTGCAAACTTCCGGTAGGGCTAAGCGCCGAAAGAATGACTAGATAGATTGGGAAGAGCACAAAGAAACAGGTGACGAGCGCGATTGCATGGCGCCAAAGATCTTCTTTCAGCCATCTCTTCATGCGAATGAGTCCAATACCTTAGAGCGACGAATTCCATAGAGCGAAATGGAAGCGATAATAAAGAAGATCACCACGGAGATTGCGCTGGCAAGCCCTAGGTTTTGGGTACCCGCGCCAAATGCGATCTTGTAGGTATAGCTGATCAAAATATCTGTCGATCCTGCAACATCTCCCCCTAAGGTATTTGCAGGTCCACCACCCGTCAGGAGATAGATGATGTTGAAATTATTGAAGTTAAAGGCGAATGAGGCGACTAAGAGCGGTGACACCACTTGGAGAAGAAGTGGCAGAGTTATCTTTCGGAAAATCTGACCACTTGTCGCTCCATCAATCGCCGCCGCTTCAGAGAGTTCTGCTGGGATTGCCTGCAGTGCTCCACTAGTGATCAGATAGAAATATGGGAATCCAAGCCATAAGTTAACAATGATCACAGCCATACGTGCGTAGAGCGGACTTTGGAACCAGTGGACATGCGTTCCAAAGAGATGGTTGATGGCACCAAATTCGGTGTCAAACATTCCGCCCCAGATCAAAATACTCATGATGCTCGGCATGGCGTACGGCAAGATAATAATTGATCGATAAATGCGTCGGCCAAATAATTTACGATTCATCACAACGGCGATCAGAAGACCTAAAGCAAATTGGGTGAGCACAGTCAGCGATGCGAAGACCACAGTCCAGATAAATACCCGGATAAGCGGTTTGCGAATCTGCGGATCCGTAAAGAGCTTCGTGTAGTTTGAGAACCAGATGGGCGCACGCCAGCCAGGCTGCAAGATATCTGCTTTGTTCTTTATATTTGCAAAATCACCGGTGCCATTGTCTTTGTAGGCATTGCCTGTCAGTACATTCTTAAAGGTGTCAGTGCCCTTGTCATAAACCAGAGTCTGGCGCTTGAGGGATCCTAAAGTTCCACCCTCAATAGTGATGAAGTAATCGGAGGAGTATGTAAATCTGGCACTTCCCAATTGGGCATCTAGGGCGCTCTGCTCACTCGGCGTAAGCGCGTGAAATCCTGGCGCCGTTGCAACATCGCCGTTTTCATCGATTTTCAGAGTAGATGGGTCAAGATCAATCTTGGTGGTTTCTGAAGAAATAAAGTACTTCTTATTAGTGGGATCGGAGGCCAAAATCTCCAACTTCTTTCCGGCATCTTCTCCAATAACTATGTCGAAAGTGGTCTGATTCGCATCTGGGCGAACACCGGTTGAGAGGATCTGCGTGATCGCTTCCGGCTTGGAGATGTAATTTCCGGTCTCATAATGAAAGGCTGACATCGCCACGGTGTAGAGAATCGGACCGACTACAAAGGCGAAGAGGAAGAACATTCCGGGTAGGAAGAACTTCATTGGAATTGAAAAATTAGTGAGATATGTGATTGCCATTGCGAAGAGCGCAAAGCCTAGGAATATTGATATTGCATATTCGCGCTTTGCAAATGCGCTCATGATCAGCATCAAAAGTAGAGAGGCAATTAAGGTAACAACGATGTACTTCAAAGTCACCGTTACCTTGCGATGAAACAACGTCTCCACTGTGGCTATCCATTCAGTTGGTAGGTCTCATTAAGACAGTACGCGAAAAATATTTGTTATCGATCAATAAGCGAAACTGGAGGGCAGATTACTCTGCCCACCAGTTTCGTTACAACAACACCTTTACTATAGATATTAAATAATTAAATATCTATAAGAAAGATTTAGAGTTGAGGTATTCCAGCCGCGATATTGGCCTGGAAGAAGGAATCCATCTTCGCTGCTGAAGCGACTGGATCCTTTCCATTTACCAATACATCGGTCCAGAATGCTGGGAGAAGATCCCAGAAGCTCTTTCCACCAGGTGCGCCATTAAGGATTGCACCGATCTGTGGAATACCAGCGAGTGATCCAGACTTTCCGAAGCCCTTTTGAGCGTCAGAGATTGAACCATCCTTTTGAGCCTTCTTGTTTGCAGGTGGACGCAATTCGATGTTCTCGTATGCGACTGCACCAGCTGTTGAACCAAAGAAGTTGTTCAAGAGGCTCTTGGCACCTTGATCAACACCGTGAGCAGCAGCGAAGGTTGTAAGCATTGCGCCTGAAACAGATGCGAATGCTGAACCATATGTACCGTGCTTGATTCCAGGAACTGGCATGAGATTCATTGTGAATCCAGCCTTGGTGTAATCCTGCCACTCCCAGTTACCAATGATTGCGTAAGGGACTGTGCCTGCGAGAAACGCGGTCTTGCAACCGGTATCTGTTGCAGGGAAGAAGCCGTTGCTCTTGCCATTCTTATCCAAGAACAAAGCCTTGATATTTGCTCCGACTGTGTCTGAAGGAACTGGATCAGCAGTTGCACTGACTGAACCGTTTGCAGTCATGACATATGGTGCTCCGCCAAGTGCGCTAAGCACTGAAGCTGCGCCCCATGACATTCCGCCACCAGCAACGCAAAGACCAGCAGTCAACTTATCGGCTGCCTTGTTTGCAAGGTAGAACTTAACCATTCCGCCGAGTGTTGTTGGCTTTGGAGCGATCTTGTCATTGAAGATCATTGCAACGTTGTTGACATCTAGAGGTACGCCATAGAGAACGCCCTTGTACGAGAGGTCAAAGAAGTTATTTGCAGTGAAGTTGTTGCGCACTGTTGAAGACAAAGTAACTGGTGCCAACTTGCCTTCCTTAGCGCCTGTTGCAACCCAGTCATTTGCACCGACCACGATATCTGGACCGGTGAGTGCTGTTGCATTATCGAAAGCTGCCTTTAATGCATCAAAGCTTGAGAAAGGCACAATCTTGATGGTGTAACCAGGGACCCAGTTACCCTTTGCGGCAATTACTTTCTGCAAGTTTGGTCCGCGAGTTTCATCGGCCCAAACAATGATTGTGTTGGAAGCAGCATGTACAGGTGCAGTAACGACGCCGGCCATAAGGCCTGTCGCAACAGCAACTGCTGCTATCTTTCCAAATCGATTGCGAATCATATGACTCCTTCTTGAGGGTGTAGCTCACCATGAGATGAGGCTTGTGGTTGAATTTCAGTACTTTGCGGAGTTCAAGTCAAGGACTGAACGCTCCATTTGCAGGTTGTGGCTAAGAGATAGCACTAATTTTGCGCTTGAAAAATTAAAGCAAAAATATTGATACCGAATCGTTATATTCAAGGGCAAAAAATCGACTGGAAAGACTCTCTAATTTTATTTACTGAAATCTCTCAGTTTTAAAATTAAAACATCTGGGCCGCTGGTCTCCAAAGCGAGAACGGATCCTAATACCTGCTCTCCAATTAAGACTGAGTCGATGGCATATCCGATACTGGCAAGATCAATATCAATTCTTGTTTTCGCTCTCGCGACGAGGATTAAAAGACTCTCTTCAACACTCTCGCGAAGGTAGGCGACATGATCATCTGCGATTGCAACCCAACGCAACCCACCGTATGCCAGGGCATGGCTGTTGCGGCGAATAGTAGTTAACTGTTTAACCCGTGAGAGAAATTCATTATCCCAATCGGATCTATCTTCCCAATTAATTGTGCGTCTGGAATCTTCACCCCATGCGCCACGAAGTCCAATTTCATCACCAGCAAAAATCGATGGAACACCAGGGTATGTAAGCAGTAATCCCATGCCGGCATAGTGACGTTCTACATTGCCGCCAACCACGCTTCTAAAACGGGCAGTATCGTGGGAGTTAAGCAGCAACATGCTTGCAACGAGTGCGCGCCACGGCACTCCCCCGTTAAACATCTGCATCGCTGAAACCATTTCGCGTCCCGTAAATTGCGGAACATCAGTTGGTAATCCGAAGAACCCACCGACAACTTCTGGATCTTCTTGCAACCAACCCCATACCGGGCGCATAAAACCGTTGTAATTCATAGTTCCGTGCCAACCAAAACCGTCGAGATCGACTGGGAAATGATCAGCGTTCTCAGCGACTAGCCAGGCATCTGGATTCTCTTGATCCATAACGGCACGAATTCCGCGCATCACTTCGCGATTGAGATCTTGATCCTTAAATCGCCCAGTCATATTTCCTACATCAATGCGCCAACCCGCCATGTAATACGGAGCACGCAGCCACTTGCGAACCACTGAGTTCTTAGACTCCCACATTAACTTTCGAAGCTTGAGTGAGTTGTAATTTAATTTGGGTAATGAGGCAAGGCCCCACCAACCTTCGTATCCATGAGGGATGGTTTTATCCCAATAGAAAAATCCACGCTCTAGGCTCTTACGATCTCGTAAGGCTTTTTTAATCCAGGGGTTAGCTGCCCCACAATGGTTGGTGGTCAGGTCTCCCATAATGCGAATACCTTTTTTCTTCGCTGCCTTGCTCAGAGCAATGAGCGCATCATCGCCACCAAGAAGTGGATCTACTTTATAAAAACTACTTGCGTCATAGCGATGAGTAGAACTCGCCGGGAAGAATGGGGTGAAGTAAATCCCCGAGATACCTAAATCCGAGATGTGATCCAGATGTTCTTTTACTCCCTCAAGGTCACCCCCAAAGTATTCAATCCCAGTTGTCTTATCTTTTCCTTTGGGAAGATCATTCCAATCCCGTGGCACAAAGTTCTTTGGAACTTTTCGGACCTTTCCTGATTTTGCGAAGCGATCTGGAAAGATCTGATAGAAAACCGATTTGTTAATCCATTGTGGATACTTTGGTTTTGCAAAGATCTGAAAATCATTCGCGCTGGTTACATCAAATGGAAACAGTCCAGCGCCATTAAGCCAGTGATATCCAGTCTTTCCAACAAATAAGAAGCGATATTGCGCAACTAAATTAATGACGGGAGCTTTAACGCCCCACCAATGTTCCCAAGGGGTTGCCTTAAGCAGACTCATCTCAAAGGTGCGGGGTTCCGCATCATGATAAATACGAATGAAGGCTTTTTCGACTGGAAATCCGTGAGGGATGCGTACTTTAAATTCAACAAGCTCACCCAGTTCGGGTGAGCTTGTGCTTAAGTACAAATCGCTGCCGTCGTGATGGGGGTGCTTTATCTCCACTTTCTACCTCACATCAACTAGTAACCGGCGAGTTTTAAAGGTAAAACTAATTAGTTATGCAGTGCGTGAACGGTGTCATCCCAACCTTTTACATCCTTAGGACTACGTGGACCAGGGCCAACGTAACGAGCTGAAGGGCGGATCAGGCGACCAGTGCGCTTTTGTTCCAGGATATGAGCTGACCATCCCGCAGTGCGTGCTGCTGTAAACATAGATGTAAATAGTGGCGCAGGTACCTGAGCGAAATCAAGAACGATCGCAGCCCAGAACTCAACATTGGTCTCAAGCACGCGCTCTGGATGGCGTTCATGCAATTCAGCCAGCGCAGCCTGCTCAAGTGCGAGCGCAACTTCATAACGTGGAGCATTCAATTCTTTTGCGGTACGGCGAAGTGTGCGTGCGCGTGGATCTTCGGCGCGATAGACGCGATGGCCAAAGCCCATCAAACGCTCCCCGCGATCCATAATTCCCTTTACATATGCACGAGCATCTCCCTGCTTTTCCACACCCTCAATCATTGAGAGTACGCGCGCAGGTGCTCCACCATGCAGTGGACCTGACATTGCTCCGATAGCACCAGAGAGTGAAGCCGCAACATCTGCACCGGTTGATGCGATTACGCGAGCGGTAAAGGTAGAAGCGTTCATGCCATGTTCTGCGGCAGATACAAAGTAAGCATCGATTGCGCGAACATGAAGTGGGTCAGGCTCTCCGCGCCAGCGGATCATCATGCGCTCAACAACTGTATGAGCCTTATCAATTTCACTTTCAGGAACGACAGGAAGTACTACGCCGCGAGCGGATTGTGCAACATAAGAAAGGACCATCACTGATGCACGAGCTAAGTTAGAGCGAGCCTCATCATCTGAAATATCAAGAAGCGGCTTCAAGCCCCATGCCGGCGCCAGCATTGCAATAGCGGATTGCACATCTACGCGAACATCACCTGAGTGCACTGGGAGTGGAAAGCGTTCTGCGGGTGGAAGGCCAGGGTTGAACTCATCATCAACGAGCAATCCCCAAACATTTCCGAAAGTGACTCGACCCACTAGGTCTTCAATATCAACTCCGCGATAGCGAAGGGCGCTACCTTCTTTATCTGGTTCTGCAATAGTCGACTCGAAGGCGATAACGCCCTCTAGGCCCGGCTTGAAATCTTCGCTCACGAAAAATCCCTCCAAAGTACCAAAGTAGGTGCGCTTATTCTTACGCTAGATGCTGGCAGGTACAAACCCCTCGGCCCTAAATAGCCGAATGGGAGAAAGTGACGTTAGATACACCTATGAGCCAAGATGAGAGTCCAATTTCGCTCCCTAGTCGAGATGAGATCAGGGCGATGCGCCGCTCTTACGGTGAAATTGGCCTCCAAGAAAGTGCAGTCTCTGCCAACCCCATCGAACAATTTTCCAGATGGCTCTCCGAGGCGGCTTCAAACCCTTTGATCATCGAAGCAAATGCCATGGTTCTTGGAACCTATTCGGCCGCAGGTCCTTCCTCTCGTACCGTTCTGCTTAAAGAGGTTAGCGAAGCTGGCTTCTCCTTCTTTACAAATTACCAATCCAATAAAGGTCAGGCGATCTCATTTGACCCGCGAGTCAGCCTCTTATTCCCTTGGTATGCGATGGAACGGCAAGTAGCAATTCGGGGTCGGGCAGCAAAGGTGAGCCCAGAGGAGAGCGCGGATTACTTTGCGACCAGGCCGTGGAGTAGTCAGATCGGAGCTTGGGCTAGTTCGCAATCTCAAGACCTTGAATCTCGGGAGCATCTGCAAAGTCGTTTTGATGAGTTTGCGGCTAAATACCCTGAAGGGAGCGAAGTTCCAACTCCGCCACATTGGGGAGGTTATCTAGTTATCCCTGAAAGTATTGAGTTCTGGCAGGGTCGTTACTCCAGGTTGCACGATCGTTTGATTTACACCACATCTCCCGCCGGCTGGCAACTTTCCCGCCTGCATCCTTAGTAATGCTTTAGGGTTTGGCCATGAGTGATATTCAGATTCCAGCCCACCTCAAGCCGCGCGATGGTCGATTTGGTTGCGGTCCCTCCAAGATTCCAAGTGCTGCAGTTGCTGCCTTAGCTGCTAGCAATGAGTTGCTGCTAGGCACCTCACATCGTCAAGCACCTGTAAAAAATATAGTCAAAGAAGTTCGCGCTGGACTAGTTTCACTCTTTAATCTGCCAGAGGGATATGAAGTAATAGTTGGTAATGGTGGATCTACCGCCTTCTGGGATATCGCCACATTTAATTTGATTGAAAAGAAATCACAACATCTAGTCTTTGGCGAGTTCTCCTCTAAATTTGCTGCGGCTGCGAAAGAGGCGCCGTTCTTAGATGATCCCACGGTCATCAAATCTGAGCCTGGTACTCACCCAGTCGCAGTTGCAGAAGCTGGTGTTGATGTTTATGCCCTCACTCACAATGAGACAAGCACAGGTGTTTCCGCTCCCATCGTTCGCCCCGCTGGAACCGATGGCGCACTGGTGTTAGTTGACGCTACAAGCGCGGCTGGCGGACTTGATGTTGATCTCAACCAATGCGATGTTTATTACTTTGCACCTCAAAAGTCTTTTGCATCCGACGGCGGACTTTGGATCGCAATAATGAGCCCGGCCGCGATTGCTCGCGTTGAAAAAATCAAGGCATCTGGACGCTGGATCCCAGCTTTCTTCGACCTCACTATTGCAATTGAGAACTCCCGTCTCGAGCAGACCTATAACACCCCAGCTCTAGCGACCTTGATCCTGCTCAATGAGCAGATCAAATGGATGAATGCTGGCGGAGGACTTTCGTTTGCCGCGGGTCGCAGCAGTGAATCCTCTGCGCACCTATACCAGTGGGCGGAAGCAACCAGCTATACGACTCCATTTGTTGAAGATCCAGCCGCAAGATCAAAGGTGGTTGGAACCATTAACTTTGATGAATCTATCGATGCGATTGCGGTGGCAAAAGCCCTTCGCGCAAATGGAATTGTGGATACTGAGCCTTATCGCAAACTGGGCAAGAATCAGTTGCGTATTGCCATGTTCCCCGCTGTTGATCCAGATGATATTCGCGCACTCACCGCATGCATTGATTATGTGGTGGTGGAGTTAACCAAATGATGAGTGCCAAGATGAGACGCCGAGTCACCATCGGCGTGCTTATGTTGCTCTTTTTGCTAGCCGTCTTAGGCAGCGTTGGAGTCATTAAGTAACTTTAGAGCTGTCCCCAAATTTCTGAACGCCTGTTCTTTGCAAAGGCTGCCTGTGTATGTGCGGCATCCTTCGGCTTAGCTGGACCAAAATACTTAAAGCCAACTATGGATTGCGGCAAAATTGCATTGAGCATTTCTGCAATGCGTATAGAGCGGTGTCGTGAAAGCACCTGGTTATCTACACCTGTTTGAATATCTGTATAACCGTAGATCCAAATCTTCTTGTAACCGTTGGCTTGAATTGTTTTAAAGACGGAGGCCAGTTTTACAATATTTGCAGGTGTTAACAGGCTGACATCCACATCGTAGTAAATGGTGCCAAGGTGCACCAATCCGCCAGTTGGCTTATTAATTACTTTTAGCCCAACGGCTGCAGTTCGAGTCTTGTCATCATATGAAGTACCTTCAACTTGCATGACGTGGTCACCAAGGGTCGTGGCAGCAGAGACAGGGAAGGTCGTGGAGAAGTTGCCATCAGAACCGACTAAGGCCTGACCTAAGAAAATACCTGTGGAGTAGAGATATACACGTGCAATTGTTCCCGGTTTGAAACCAGAACCACTTGTTGTGGCATTAACTCCACGGATCAAATAGATCTGAAGACTCGAAGGTAACGCGATTCCATACACAGACTTCTTGTCACTGGCAATCTGAATCTTCCAATCCTTGCCAGAAAGTTCCACACCATTTCCCGTTGGAAGCAAGCTCTCCGTGACCGGATCGTTTCCGCCATCAACTATCGATTTAACATCCGTAGTTCCCTCTTTGACGATTGGAGCTGAGGTAGGTGCAGGTGAGGGCGAGTTCGTTGGAGTATCCGACGGGACAGGGGTTGGAGTTGGCGAAGGCGATGGTTTTGAAGTTGGCGTAGGTGATGGTTTTGAAGTTGGCGTAGGGGTAGGGGTTCCGTGTGGTTTTGGATCTGTGGTCGTTGCATCAGCCGCAAAAGTAACGCTTATAGCGTGACCGGCGGTGATGTTGGTGAATGAGTAAGAGTTAACGGTTCCAATTGAATTTCCATCTAATTGAACATTAAGAACGTGGTAACCACTGTTAGGTCTCATGACTACTTGCAAAGCAGAACCATAATTCACGGTTGTTGAACCGCTGGGAGTAATGCTTCCGTTAGGCCCCGCAGAGGAGATGATAATAAATGTAGTCGTAATGAATTTTGCACTAAAGAGTAAATCCGACTTGATGTTGTTATCGATTCTTGTGGGATTGGTGCTTCCATCACTCCAAGAGTCAAACTTGCTTCCCTTATCTGCCACCGCAGTTACCTGGGTCGTATTTCCACCGTCAGCCACGCTCTGTTCAGATGCTCCCGAGATCGATCCAGCACCACTCGCAACATATGAAACGGTATGAGTCGCTGCTGCATTCGCTGCAAATGAGGCAACGACAATATGGCTAGTCGAAATGGATTGGAAGTTGATACTGGTTATGGATCCACGACTGGTTCCATCAACCAACACATCAGCAATATGGAAACCAGAGGCTGGCGAGATAACAACGCTGCGGGATTGACCTAGGTTTACCGTTACAGAGCCGTTAGGTGTAACGGAACCCCCCGTACCGGCGGTCGCGGTGATCGTAAAGGTGATTGGGGTAAAGGTAACTTGAATTGAGTGCCCGGCAGATATATTTGAAAATGTATAAGCAGATGGGACTCCAACACTATTTCCATCTACTAACACAGAGCTAATTTGGTAGCCAAAACTTGGCGTAATTGTGTAGGTAATACTGTCGTTGAAATGTGCAACCGTGGTTCCTGGTTGGGTGATAGAACCATTTGCACCAGCAATCGCTAGAACATTATAAGTATTTGGAATAAAGGTAGCGGTAAAACTCAAATTTGAGGTGACGTTAGTTTCACTGCGAGAGCTGGAGGTTGAACCATCGCTCCATGATCCAAAGTGGTATCCGAAATTCGCTACCGCGCTCACGCTTGTTCCGCTATCGCCGTAGTTTACGGATTGGGAAGCCGTGCCTGAAATTGATCCGTTTGGACCTGCTAGATAAGTAACCGTTTGAGCACTGAGTGCAAAATTTGCGGTGACTGATTTGTCTGCAACAACTCCCAACTCCTGGCGTGAGGCTGTTGTGACTCCATCGCTCCAATTGACAAAGTAGTAGCCAGAATTTGCAATCGCGGTTACGTTAGAACCGGCCGTTCCGGAGGGAACAGCCTGACTTAACGATCCGGTAACTGTTCCGCCCGTTCCAGCGGTATAAGTCAAGGTGTAAAGATCTGGCACGAAAGAAGCCGTGATCGTTGCCGAAACCACTACTCCCGTATCGATCCGCGAAGCAGTGGTACTTCCATCGCTCCAGTGACTGAAGCGATATCCCGGATTGCCAGTAGCCGTAACGAGAGTGCCGCTCCCGTTGTAATTAATCGTCTGAGGTGCGGTGTTAGAAAGGTGACCATTGGGTCCTGCGGTATACGTCAAGGTAACTTGAGTAATTGCAAAGTTCGCAGAAACAGTGATGTTTGAATGAACAGCCAAGTCGGTTCGAGAAGCGGTATGAACTCCATCGCTCCAACTACTAAAGAGATATCCAGTAGCAGGCGTTGCCGTGACTGTAGTTCCGTTTGAATTATAGTTAATGGTTTGAGTCGTGGTTCCAGAGAGCGTTCCATTTGAATTTGCTGTGTAGGTCAACGTATATGTGTTAATCGCAAAGGTTGCGCTCAAGGTGTGGGGAGCCTGGTAGTTCGTGAATTGATAGGACGTTATAGGTCCTTGACTTACAGAATCAACCAGAACATCAAGTACGTGATAACCAGTACTTGGAGTAATCGTCACGGTTGGGCTCGAGCCCTGATTTTGAGCAGTCACACCCGACGGAGTAACCGATCCATTGCTTCCGGCACTTGTGGTTAAAGTGAAAGTTGTAGCGGCAAAGGAAGCCGTGTAGGTGACTGTTGCGGTGACGCTCGGTTCAAATCTCACTGGATTTGTATTCGAGTCGTTCCATGAGACAAAATGGAAACCTGCATTTGGGGTTGCGGTGACTGAAGTGCTGGGCGAGCCATAAGAAATTCCATTTTGTGTGGCTGTTCCAGATATGTAGCCACCACTACCGGCTACATACGTAACATTGTAAGTATGAATTCCAAAAACTACATCAATCGTATGGTTCCCCTGGATATTTGAGAAGGTGTATGTAGATAGCGCTCCTAGATTTGATCCATCAACAGTTACTGAAGTGATGAAGTGGCCGGCGCTTGCTGAGATCGTATAACCCTGGGTGGATCCATAATTTTCGGTCTTAGCGCCGATCGGAGAAACAGAGCCTCCACTAGTTGCAGTGGAGGTGATGGTGAATGTATCCACGGCAAATGATGCAGTTACAGATAAATTAGCGGTGATATTGAGATCAGTTCGAGATGCGCTGTGACTGCCATCGCTCCAGGTGGTGAAGTGATAACCAGTGTCTGCTTGAGCTGTGATCAAAGGTCCGTTGGTGCCCCAATTTACCGTCGTCGGAGTAGTACCTGAGATAGTTCCGTGAGTATTAGCGGTATAGGTCAATATGTATGTATTGATGGCATAGGAAACATCAATCGTATGATCCGCCGAGATCGCGCTAAATGTGTATGTATTGGGAGTACCAATGCTGGTCCCATCAATCTTTACATCAGCGATGTGGTACCCCGTGTGCGGAGCAAATGTATAGGTCTGGGCGTAACCATAATTCTCTGATGAAGTCCCAAGCGGGGTAATTGAACCATTTGTATCCGTCGTGGAAACCACGGAGTAAACGTTGATTGCAAAACGAGCGCTGTAGGTATGGTTTGCATAAATACCGGAGTCGGTACGCGATGGGGTGGAAACGCCATCACTCCATGAAGTAAAGCTATAACCAGTTTGTGGACTAGCCGTAACAAGTGTTCCGCTACCCCCGTAACCCACCGATTGTGTCGCGTGGCCGAGAATGGTGCCGTACCCATTTGTCGAATAGGTGAGAGAAAATGTGGCTGGTGCGAAGCTCACCGAAATCGAATGATCAGCCTGAATATTTGTAAAGGTATAAGAGGTTGGCGATCCGATATTTGTAGAATCGATCGTCACGCTCGATATTTGATATCCAACATTTGGAGTAATCGTGTAGCCGGCGGAATCGCCATAATTCTTGGTGGACCCACCAGGCGATGAGATAGTTCCATTGGAACCAGCTGAAGCAGTTACGGTAAAGGTCTGTGGGACAAAATTCGCACTGACAGAAATATTAGCCGTTACATTTACATCGGTGCGTGGGGCAGTTGTGCTTCCATCGCTCCATGAGGAGAAACGATAACCGGCGGCAGGAACTACACCTATGGTCGGACCACTGGCACCGTAATTAACTGTTTGACTAGTTGTTCCAGAGACTGCGCCATTGCTATTTGCGCTGTAATTCAAGGTGTACGTGTTGATGGCAAATGAAACCGTAATACTGTGATTTCCGGTGACATTCGAGAAGCTATAACTTGAGGCTCCACCAAGTGTGGTCGAGTCCACAAGGATCTGCGAGACGTGGTAGCCCGCTGACGGAGTAAAAGTAAATCCTTGAGTTTGTCCATAAGTTACCGATACTGAGCCAGGTGGAGTAATTGTTCCGTTGGCGTTTGCACTCGCGGTGATCGTGAAAGTGTCTATCGCAAATAGTGCTGTGACTGCCAGATCGTGGCTAACTCCTTGTTCAATTCTTGGATTAGCGGTACTTCCATCGCTCCAAGCAACAAAGTGATAACCGGTATCAGGTACAGGAGTAACCGCGCTTCCATTATTTCCAAATAAGACGCTCTGCGATGTAGAACCGGTAAGTGAACCGTTGCTGCTTGCCGAGTAGGTCAAGGTGTAGCTGTTAGCGGTAAAGGTGGCAGAAACGGTGTGATCTTGAGAGATGTTGCTAAAGAACCAACTGGCTTGTGGCCCTTTGCTAACGTTATCTACTAAGACATCTAAAACTTGGTAACCCACATCAGGGATGATGTAGACGCCGGCAATATCTCCAGTGTTCCAGACCTTTGCACCAGTCGGAGAGACCGACCCATGAACTCCACTTGAGGAAGTAACTGTGTAAGTCGAACCAGCTGGCAAATCCGCAGCAAAATTGGCAGTGTAAGTGATGTTGCCCAAAACTCCAGAATCCGTTCGAGCCGCCGTACTTACTCCATCGCTCCATGAGGTGAAATGGAATCCAGAATCGGCACTTGCACTGACTGCGGAGCCACTGCCTCCACTGACAACTACTTGCGGAGTTGAACCCGAGATATGTCCGTGAGAACCGTTGGCCAGGTAGGTGAGGGTGTACGAGTCCGGCAAAAAGTTAGCGGTCACAGTCAAATCGGCGGCGATAGAGGTGTCAGTTCGGGTGGCGGTCAAAATGCCATCGCTCCATTGATCAAAGTGATATCCACTGATGGCTACTGCAGTTACCGAACCGCCATCTGCCCCAGAGTTCACCGTCTGCGAAGTAGCTCCACTCACAGATCCACCAGTGCCAGATAGATAACTCAAGTTGTAGGTTGTCGAACTATTAGGAGCAAACTCCGCGCTGACAGTTATGTCGGCGGACACACCACTATCTGTGCGGGCGGCGGTTCCGACTCCATCGCTCCAGCCAAAGAAGTGATAGCCATTTGCGGCAACCGCGGTTACCTGCGATCCCGAGCTTCCGTAAGCCACTAACTGCGAAGTTGTACCCGTGAGAGAGCCATGAGCATTTGCCAGGTAAGTCAGGGTGTATGAATTGATGACAAAGGTTGCAGAAATTGTGTGATCCGTTTGAACATTGCTGAAGGTATAACTAGAAATAGCTCCGAGGTGAGTGGTGTTATCAACAATTACATCAGAAACACTATAACCAGCATCGGGAAGGATGGAGAAAGAGGCGATATCCCCTTGATGCCATTGCAGGGCACCGTTGGGAACGATAGATCCGTGCGTTCCGGCTGATGATGTAATGGTCAGAGTAGAACCGGAGTATCCACCTCCACCGGTTGTATCAAAATTCGCGGTATAGGTAGCGCCATAGCTCACATTTACATCGGTACGTGGATTGTCAGTTCTACCATCACTCCATGCTCTAAAAATATGGGTTCCATCTGCCTGCGCGCTTACTGCCGTTGTAGAACCACCCTGAGCAATATTTTGAGAGGCCGTTCCAGAAATGGTTCCACCCGAGTTAGCTGCATAAATTATCGTCACTGTATTTTGAGCAAAGGTGGCGGTTAGAGAGAGATCTGAAGCCCCCGCAATATCAGAGCGAGTAGCACTTGTACTGTTATCACTCCATTGTACGAAGTGATATCCGGCGGCAGGTGAGGCAGTTACAGCGGTTCCGGAAGCCCCTTGATTGACGGTCTGCAAAGTTGCCCCAGTAACAGACCCATTTGCTCCCGCGATGTAGATCAGGTTTGAAGTTGTCGTATTAAGTGGCGCAAATTGCGCACTCACACTCACATTTGCAGTGACGCTAGTATCCGTACGCGGGTTAGCTGTACTTCCATCACTCCAAGAAGTGAATTTGTAACCCGTTACCGGAACGGCATTAACACTGGTTCCACTCCCATTAGCTGCCACACTTTGCGAAGTTGTTCCAGTCACAGAACCGTGGCTGTTAGCCGTGTACGTTAAAGTGAAGTTTCCGGGATTTGCCGCGAAGGTAACGTTAATAATGTGATCGAGCACGATGCCATTGATCGTGTAGCTGGCGATCGCACCTTGTGAGACCCCATTATCTTTCACATCACTGATGTGATAACCCGCATTTGGGTGGAACGTTGCTAGGACTATATCGCCGCTATTCCAAATGGTGTAGACACCTGGGGTGATCGACCCTCCACCTGTGCTGGTGTAACTCACCGAGTAAGTCACTGGAACCAAAGCGCTCAAAATGAAGTTAGCGGTAAATGTCTGGCTTACCTTCACATTTGAATCTGTGCGAGTTGGATTAACATTTCCATCGCTCCACGCCGTAAAACGATAATTGGTGGCTGGGACAGCTGTCACAGATGTACCTGAACCGCCGTAACTCAAACCTTGCGAGACGCTTCCGGTTAACGATCCATTTGCACCATTTACTGCGTAGGTCAAAGTTACCGCGCTGGCTGCAAAGCTCGCAGCGATGGTGTGATTCGCGGTTATATTCGTAAATGAATAAGTGGAGACAACTCCGACGCTAGACCCATCTACAAGAACGTCAGATATGTAATAGCCCGTCGCTGGAACGATCACTATATTTTGTGAATAGCCGTAGTTCTCGGAGTTTGTTCCGCTTGGAGATATTGATCCATTACTTCCAGCTGTTGCCGTAATCGTAAATGTGTCGATCGCGAAGTTCGCAACATAACTTCTACTAGAAGTTATGTTCAGATCTGTGCGCGTAGTTGAAGAACCACCATCACTCCATGACACAAAGTGATATCCAGTATCGGCCGCAACAGCTACCGCCGAACCATTCCCGCCATAACTTAATAATTGGCTCGCCGAGCCCGCAGTGATAGTTCCGTGAGCACCCGCGGTATAGGTAAGTGTGTAGGTGTTCGCTGCAAAACTTGCGATGATCGAGCTATCTGCAGAGATATTTGAATAGGCGTAACTTGATACAGGTCCCTTGCTTACACCGTCTACCTGGACATCAACAATGTGATAGCCGGAGGCTGGCGTAATCGTGATCGAAAGGGAAGCCCCACTCTGAACAACAGTTGCGCCGTTTGGCGAGATAGTTCCGCCGCTTCCTGCAGAGGCGGTTATGGTATTGGTGTTATGAGCAAAATTTGCGCTAACAAAAGTATCGCTCGTAACTGCGGTATCCGTTCTGGAAGCGGTCGTTACACCATCGCTCCAGTTAACGAAGTGATAGCCAGAATTCGCTACTGCCGTAACCAATGTGGCATCGGTTCCAGAAGGAATCGTCTGCACCGAAGATCCGCCAGAGATCGAACCGTTGCTTCCCGCGCTATATGTAATAGTGACCGTATTTATTGCGAAAGTGGCTACCAACGTGTGATCAGCAGCAATACTAGAGAACAAATAACTTGTTACAGCTCCGACGCTGACACCGTCTACCTTGACATCGTATACGTGATAACCCGAAGAGGGGGTGATCACAACCTCTTGTGTATCGCCATAACCTTCGGCCGTCGCTCCATTAGGAGTTACGGTTCCATTACTACCAGCCGATGAGGTTAAGGTAAATGTATTAATAGCGAAACGAGCAGTTACAGTTAAGTTGGCCACGACTGCAAGATCTGTTCGTGTAGCGGATGTAATGCCATCGCTCCACGAGGTGAAGTGGTAACCGGCATCTGGAACCGCCATTACAGGGGCACCATCGGTCATCCAATTGACGATCTGTCCCGTGGCTGGAGAAACCGATCCATAGGAACCTGCTAAATAGGTAAGGGTGTAGGTATTTATCGCGAAGGTCGCAGCTACGGTGTGATTGGCAATATCGTTTGAGAAGGTAACTGTTGTGACAGCACTTGGGATTGCGCCATCGACCGATACACCGGCAACGTGGTACCCGGTATCCGGCGTTATTGTGATTACTTGAGTACCGCCGTAGGTAGCCGTCGAAGTGCCTGAAGGGGAAATAGAACCATTTGCTCCAGCCGTTGTGGTGGTAACCGGGTCGATGGTCAAAGTTGCAGCCACATAGTTGATGTTGTAATTAGCGGAGCTACCTACTCCGAAGGATGCGGCTGACGGGGTAATCGAGTAAGTGCCTGGATTTGTTCCAGGAACCCGGGTGAAAGTTACGCTCGTGATGGTGTCGGGTGAAACTAAGCCGCCTGAATTTACGGAGAAGCTGTTTGTAGGGTCGGCGCCACCAAAGGCGGTTGACTGATTAAATGCGGTGATCGTCAAGGGTTTTGGAAGAACGGTAATCGGTTGCTGGACCGGGGTGGCAGCCGCGTAATTTGAATTTCCATTTTGGTTTGCGGTTATGCTGCAAGAACCGGCGGCGATAAAGTGCACGACAGATGACGAGACAGTACAAACACTTGTGGTTGTACTCGTATAAGTGATTGCGTTTCCTGAACCTCCACCAGTTGCAGTGGGGGTATAGGTACCGCCATATGTTGGAGTAGTCGGTGTCGAGGTGATGGTGATCGATTGAGGCTCCGCGGTACTCGTAAAGAGTGAAGGCCCAGTTGCAAAGGCGGAATTAATAAAGACCTTTACATTCACCAACCCCGTGCCCATTCCAGAGGCGGTCGTTCCAGTGATAGTTGTTGAATTAACGACCGTAAACGGATTAAGAGCAATGCCGTTTACCGTAGCGCTTGTTGCATTAGTGAAATTCGTTCCAGTGATTGTCACTGCGGTACCGCCAACGGCAGTTCCCGTCGAGGGGGTAATTCCAGTGACGGTCATCCACTGAGCATTTAAGGTTAAATCTGATGTAAATGGGTAGTTCGTTTGATCCGCATATGAAACGCCGGTTCCATCCGCAAGGGTGTTCCACCCTAGAAATAGCGCATTTGCCAGAGTGAAAGCGTTGGGGTTGAGATTAGCTGCAACGCCAGATGACTGTGGCGCCATCGTCCCCGATCCCCCATTAGCTAGATACGTAACCTTCGTCTGATACGTAAAGGCGCCGTAACCAGTCACATCTCCCGAAGGGGTACTGACTACGACATCTGCCGCTCCAATTGATGATCCTGCTGGAGTTGTGATTGTGATCGATGTCGATGAATTAACTGTGAAGTTGGTGACGGGAGTTCCGCCGACCGTAACTGCGGTACTGCCACTAAAACTAACACCCGTGATAGTCGCCGAGGTCCCACCCGCAAGAGTTCCAACGGCTGGAGTAATTGAGGTGAAAGAAGGTGGCGCTATCGTGCTGAAGCTTTGCACGGGGCCATACCCGACATACGGGGTGATAGCTGAATCATTTGGAGTGCTCGTGGCCTGCACTTGATAGTAATAGGTAGTGCTGGGTGAAAGAGGGGTTAATAGCGCCGTGAAACTTTGCTCGCTTGCACTTGCTGAGAGGACAGTGTTATTCGATATACAGATCGCACTCGTCAGTAGTCCATATCCAAACCCCAGAACTGAAGAGACATTTCCAGTTGTGTTGTAGCAAATCTTTGCGTTGCTCTCTGTTCCGAGAGGATTGACGGGGAATGCGTTTGTGGTCAACTTGCCTGTGATGTTTGCAGATGTGGCAGTAATGGAATTGATTACCGGCAACGAGGTCATCTGTGGTCCAAAAGGTGCAGGAGCCGTCTTGCAATTAGCTCCATCGAAGTTTCCTGCGCCAGTGAGGGTGGTTTCTGTAACCAGGTGCATGGCAATGGTCGAACTCAAACCGGTGATATCTGCCGCAGATATTTCATACAAAGCCTTGGTTGGAGGGCTGGAAGCGGGCGTAGTCTCTGAATCCCAAGCATAAAGATTGCCCTGCGAATCAACCCATTGGGCGTCAAAACTTCCTGACAACCCAGAGGGGAGACCAGAAACATTTTTTGTAGTGGTTGTTGCAGTTGTAGGAGAAGTTGAATTGAGCGAAAAAATCGTAAGGCTTGTGCCGCTCAAGGCATACGCCTGAGAAACCCCACCACTGCCTGGATAGACGGCTATATCTGATGCGCCGGTATATGAAGTACCGGGCAACGAAACATTTGTAATCGAAGTGCTTGTAACGGCCGTTGAAGTGCGGTGCAGTGTTATTAATTGCAGCGTTGGGTTGGTTGCCGAAACCGCGAGCATTTGATCATTAGATAGGAAGTCAGCACCATCTTTATTCGTTAGACCGCTAATACTGGCGGCAGCTATTGAAGTTCCATCGTTCGCAAATTCTTGCAAGGTTGTGCCATTGACTATTCCATATAAGTAATTGTCCGCCGGGTTCAATCCGATTCCATCTAAACCTGCAACTGTCGGTGCAGAACCCACTTGCGAGAAGGTGTTAGATGCAGGGTTTAGCTTAAATAAAGTTCCGCCCGACAACTGGTAGAGCGATGCATCGCAAGCAAAAGGCGAACCAAATGCAAATGCACTTGGTGTGAAATTAATAGCGATGATTGGCAGAAGTGATACAACTATAAATAACCTTAATAAGCGTAGGGAATTCTTTTTGAAAACTCCTACGCTCATAGCTCTGAATTCCAATCAGATAGTTGCGCATGCTAGGCAGCCCGCGCGTGCAAAGTAAGTGCGCATGCTATCCAAGTGAGTCCTAGGCAATTAATTTAAATAGGTAAAAAATTCAAGGCAATAAATAAATCAATAATCTAGACAGAATAATTATATTTCGCCAGATGCCTCTTAGTTAGCAGCGAGATGAAGATCGCTCCTAGAGTTGTAATCGCACCACAGACCGCAATAGTTTCTCGAACTCCGATGACGTCAGCTAACCAACCAATGAAAGGAGATCCCACCGGAGTGGCTCCGAGAAATACCAAGATATAAAAACCCATCACGCGTCCGCGTAGTTCATGCGGAGTTGTTGTTTGCACATAAGTGTTTGCTGAAATCATCGTGGTCAATGCGAGGAAACCACAAAGTGGTAAGAGCAAGGCAAATGTTCCATAGCTTGGCATATATGCCTGAAAGATAAGCACGACTCCAAAGATTGCGGAACAGATCATAATGAAGGGAGGTCTGCGTTTTTGATCTAGCCGAGTTGAGACCAGCGCTGCCGTGAGTGAGCCGATTGCAAGCACGCTTCCAAGCAATCCAAAAGCCCCTGCATCTTTGTGAAATATCTTGGTAGAGATAAGCGCATTAAAAATCTGAAAGTTCAAGCCAAAGGTAGATGCAAAGAATACGGTAGCAATAATCGCAATCAAATCAATCCGACCACGGATATACCGCAACCCTTCCACAATCTTGCGATCCTTATCGTCCTTCGGCAATCGATTAAGTTCATCAGGTCGCATCAGGATCAATGCTGTAATAACGAAAAGGAAGGAGCCGGCGTTGAGTAAGAAGGATGGGCCGGTATGAAAGTACTTGATTAAGATTCCCGAGACAGCTGGGCCAATAAGGCGACCCATATTGAAATTGGCGGAGTTAAGGCTCACCGCATTTGCAATATCTTTCTTGCCCACCAATTCTGAGGTGAATGCCTGGCGCACGGGAGTATCGAGAGCTCCAAAAACCCCTAGAGAAAAAGCGAGCACAAAAACTTCTGTCATCGTGACCTTATGGGCAATGATTAACCAACCCAGTATGGCCGCCGTAACTCCCCCACCCGTATTAGTAAGGATTAAGAGTTTTCGCTTATCAAGACGATCGGCGAGTGAGCCGGCATACAAACTAAATAAGAGCATCGGCAGGAATTGCAGGCCTGTTACAACTCCAAGCGCAGATCCACCCTTATGAAGATCGGTAACAACGAGCCAATCTTGCGCAACGCGTTGCGCCCATGTGCCGATATTGGAAACCATATTGGCAGCAAAGAAGAGTCGGAAGTTGCGATGTTTGAAGGAACGGAGCGATCCTTCAGCGGATGACATAGTTGAAGTCTACAAGTGATGAGGGAGGTGAGAAGAAGTATGCTCGCCTGGTGAGACAGACGCTTCCAATAGTCATCGCTGGAACTTCGGCTTGGTTCATCGCACTCGTAATCGAATTAGCGATGAACGCACAGAGTTCAACGATCTGGATTTCACTCGTTGGAATCGGTTTAGGGGTATTGGGTACCGCCTACATTCTGCGTGGCTTACGGCGCAGCAAGAAGCGCGGGTAACTGACGTAAAGCCGTCAGCAAAGGTAATTAACCTTCGATCTGACCAGCAATTCCACGTAGTACCTTGCCAAGGCGCTCTGCCTCAACTGCGGTTGGATAACGACCATGACGCAATCCATTTCCAACTTTGTCTAACATCTTGATGCTATCTTCGATAATCGTTGCGAGATCATCAGCATTGATTCGAGTATTTGCGACAACCGATGCTGGCTCTTCAATGATACGAACTGAGAGCGCCTGAGGACCGCGACGACCTTCGGCAACTCCAAACTCCAACTTGGTGCCCGGCTTTACACTTGGGGTTCCGGTTGGCAGAGCAGAGGCAGCCAGATAGACATCCTCTCCCTCTTCAGATGAGATAAAACCAAATCCCTTTTCGAGGCTAAACCACTTAACGCGACCAATAGGCATTGGCTTCTCCCTTCTTAATAATTGCTTTAGTTTATCGGATTCAGTGCATCAGCCGCACTGAG
>Ga0007854_10000681_pt1 | contig 21950 bp, 19 predicted proteins | sample CryBogCBH12Aug08_FD_60382 | JGI IMG/M metagenome (GOLD analysis project Ga0007854, IMG submission 60382) | Freshwater microbial communities from Crystal Bog, Wisconsin, USA - CBH12Aug08 | ecosystem: Environmental > Aquatic > Freshwater > Lake | place: Crystal Bog, Wisconsin, USA | collected... | reverse complement strand
AAAGGATTTCCAACGGCAAAGACCATCTGCCCCACCCGCACCTGTTCGGAGTCTCCGAATGAGATTGGTGATAGTCCTTCAGCCTCGACCTTTAAGACGGCGATATCAGAGCGTTGGTCTGCTCCTGCAACCCGGGCGGGGAGAGTTCTGCCGTCACTCAGTTGGACGGTGACCTGCGAGGCTCCATTGACCACATGCCAGTTAGTGACAATGTGACCTTCAGGGGAGACGATCATGCCGGATCCCATCTTGCTGCCCGGTTTTACACCGCCACCGCCCAGACCGAAGAACTGACGAAGTAGTGCCTCCCTGTCGAGAGTGGCCGTAGTTGTGATGCTGACAACCGAAGGGATTACATGATCCACGAGGTTCGTGAATTCCATGTCAACAGCCTCCAACGACCCTCCCGATGGCAAAGGTGGCCTAGTGGTAGCAAACCGTTCCGGAGCACTCCGAATAATGCCGAATGGATTCTGAGGCTTGGTGGGAAACATCAGTCTCCAGAAGGCTAGCACGCCAATTAGAAGCGCCAGAATCAGCAGAAATAGCAGAAAGGCGGGGAGATTGCCGTGCCGTTTTTTACGAGCGGAATTCATTTGGAGGGATCAAGTACAAGACCGGAAAGAACATCCTCACGCAATTCCAGCAGGCTATTGGATCCCGCCTGAGGCATTTGCCAGAGGATCACTGCCAGTGTGCCAGTGGCGTCATTTGCACGTAATACCTCGGTGATCTGAAGGGGGGGATCTCCAGCCACCGGAAAGTCGAAGCGTATCTCATGGAATACTCCGGATTGTGATTCCTTCATGGGGGAAGCTTCTTCGCCAGCCTTACCCAATGCTTCGCGTGCGATTCCAAGTGCATAGGCACTTGCTTTCTGACCCGAGTCCTTGGCGCCGTTACGGTCAATGGTCATGCTCAAGCCGGTAATCCAAGCGTCATTTTCACCCGATATCTTTTCACGCGTTGCGATCAGCACCCCCCCCTCAAGCAATCTTCCCGGGAGCAGAGTCCAGTCCTTGGGAAGGGCGATTCGCGCATGGATCTCAGTGAGATCATGTATTAGCAGGAGGGGACGGTTCGTCGACGCAGGGGAGGGGGAGGACTGAGTTGCGGTTATGGAAGATGAAGATGCGGAACTACCGGCATCATTTGGAACCGAAGGGGAAAGAATCGGAGCGTTCGTCGCTGAGAAAAGCGAAGCAATGGGTGCGACAAAGAAGACAAGAAAGGCGCTCAGCGTGATGCGTTTCATGATTTAGGCATCGGTGGAAGAGGAGCATTCGGAAAGCGTTTTTGTAACTCGCAGAGAGCTTTCCTTGCTTCGGTTTCGTTTCCGGATCGTCGGTAGGCATCAAGTGCCTTGGCCAAGGCCTTGGGAGTTAGTACTGGATCGTCATAAAGCACACCTACCGTCATGTAAGCCTTTGCAGCGGAAGCATAGTCCCGTTGAGACATCAGTAAATCACCGCTCAGAATTCTGGCCTCAGCATTGATCGATCCCTCCGGTTGGAGTGTCATCGCCTCGTCCACCATGGAGGAGGCTTGGGGAATGTTTTTCATGGAGCGTTGTATTGTGGCCGCCACCAGCAGGGCTCGGGCCCTTGAAGCGGGGTCGCGGGCCAATTTTAGGCAGGCAGTAGCTGGTGTTTGTGCTTCATGAAATTTCCCTTCAGCTACCAATGATGAAGCCAGCGTCGCTTGGATCTCAGTGTCCGTGGATCCGGGCATTCCTTCCTTGGCAAGCGGGGCCAAGAAACGTTCAGCCTTGGAGGGATCGCCAGATTCCATGGCCTTGAGTCCGAGCCATCGTCCAACCTCCGGTGGAATGATGGTTGATTTGAGGGCGACGGCCTCTCTGGCCGCCTCCTCAGGACGGTTTTGATAATACTCAGCAAGGAGAATGCGCAGGCCCGCCCTTTCACCGAACTCCTTTGGATCACCGGCGCGAGCCATAGAAAGTTCCGTCACGGCCGTCTGATAGTCCTTGTTTTCCATCGCGGTCCATCCGATCCAGTAATGGGCCTGCGGTACAGCCCTGCTTTTTGGATAATCGTGAAGCAAGAGGGTGAATGCCTCCACCATGCCTTTGTTATCCTGTTGCTGGCCAAGAAGGAGTCCCTTTTGCTGCAGTGCCAGTTCCCGCTCCGTAGCTTTGGGATAACGCTCCTGTAGAAGTGAAAAATCGGCAGTAGCCCCGGCAAGGTCGTTTTGCTGCTGTTTCAGTATGCCTCTCTGGGCGAGGGCCGCTGGAGCACGTTCCTCGTCCGGGTTGGCCTCAAGAAAGCGGGTGAGGGCAGAGATGGCGGATTCTTTTTCCCCAGCCTGAGTAAGAGACCACGCCTCCTTGTAGAGAATATCAAGCTTGGAGGCCGGAGAGAGCGAATCAGTCGGGATGGTATGGTAGAGTTGTGCGGCGTCCTTGAATTTTCCGTTTCGAAGGGTCTCTTCTGCCTTCAGTAACTGTGCCTTAGCTCGGTCGCCGGGATCAGCTGCAGTGAGCAGATACTGATCGATTTCCTCGTTCAGAGAAGGTTTGCGGGCGGCATAGAGAGCCAGAAGGCGTTGGAATGGAGCAGAGGATGCGGCCTTGCTGCCAGGAAATTCCCTTATTATCTGATCATAGTCTTCAATGGCTTTTGAATTCTTCCCCAGTTTGCGAAACGAGTTGGCTTGGAGGAGAAGAATTTCAGCCTTGCTGTCGGGGTTAAGAGTCATAGCCCGATCGGAATCCTTCAGGACGCCTCCGTCATCTCCGGACTGCGCAGCTAGACGTAATACGCCCAGAGCAGCCAGACCCTGCCACTGACCGGAATCCTTGGATGAGGCAACTCTCTCAAACAGCTTCTTGGATTCAGCTGAATTCCCAAGCTCAGACTGGAGGATTGCAGCCTTAACAGTCGCTTCGGACAGGGCTTCAGGGGAAATTCCCTCCGGGGAAAGGTTTGCCTTTGAACCAGCAGAGAGAATCTGGTTGTACCATACGAGCGCCTCCTCCTTTTTTCCGGCAGTTACGGCACTTGAGGCCAGTTGAAGTAGGGCTGCGGTCTTATAGGAGCTTTCACCGGCGCTTTGAGCAAGTGACTTGAAAAGCATTTCAGACTGATCCTTCTGGCCGTTTTTGTCCCGGCAGATGGCTTCCCTGTACATTGCTGCAAGTCGGATGGATGGATCGGTCGCTCCTTTCGAAGAGCGGTTGAAATCACCGGCAGCATCGGGAAAGTTCCCCCGGGCTTCACGCAGTTCTCCAAGTCGGAATGCTGCTGAAGGATCAAATTCTCCCCCTGGGTATTCCTCAAGGAGTTTATTGAAGGTGGCTTCAGCAGCAGCGACATTTTCCATCAGCCGCTGGGATTCTCCCAGGCGGTAGAGTGCATGCTCTCGACCCTTGGTCTCCATGGAGGCCATCGCTAGGAATTTTTCGTATTCCGGCACGGCTGACTCTGGCTGCTTTCGGGTAAAGAGCCCATCCGCTACGGCAAGCTGGGCAGCAGCTAGTTCCTCTGGATTCCGAGCAACGGATGGGGCAATCCGAATGCTACCGTCCGTGTCGACGGGCCGAGGAGTAATCTCAGTTGGCAGTTCGGGATGCGGTGAGGAAGATCGAATCTCCTCAGGCATTATCAGACGCATGGATGGGGGAGACTGGGTAGAGGGAGTGGAAGCCGTATCCGCTTGAGTTGGAGAGGGGGATTGAGTCGGGGGAGGTATTGGTAGGGGCGTTCCGGCGGGCAGAGCACGCAGGACAGGAATTTCCGCGGGAGGCTGATCCGGAGGATGGAAGTCAGTGACGGGAATGGCTCGCCGCACTTCCGGTTCTTGGGTTCCAGAAGCGAGTGTCTGGGCATAGATCCCGTTCTGCCATATACAGAGCAGGAAAGTCGCAGAGGAGAAACGAGTGAGATGCCTGCGTAAACTCACGGTGCTGAATCGTTCTCGGGGGCGGCCGTTGCAAAGGCCACATTCCAGATGTTGGCGCGACGGCAGAGATCCAAGGCCTGTACAATATGGCCGTAATCCACTCGCCGGTCACCACGCAGCACAACCGCCTGATCCGGATATAGGGAAGCGACTCGGCTCAGTGCTGAGAGAAGGTCCTCGGAGCTCATGGTGCGTCTATTCATGACAAGAGAACCATCGGCCTTTACGTTAATGATTACCTCCCCGACCGAACTTCGTTGTTCTTTGGATTCGCTGGCCGAGGGCATTTGGACATCCAATTCGCGTTCCTGTCGGGCAAAGGTCCATGTCAGCATGAAAAATCCCAACAACACGAGCAGGATGTCGACCATCGGGGCTATAAGGAAGCTCCGTTGTTCAGGTTGGATACGCTGACGAAAGTTCACGATTCGTCGGGGTGATTCTTAGGCTCTGGGATCCTTCTTTCTGGCGATGACCAGCTTCACCAGAAGAAGAGCCGTTGCTCCCTCCATTTCCGAGATCATATCCTGCACTCTTCCCCGGAACCACGCGTAGGCCGCCATTGCTGGAATACCGATGATCAGTCCAGCGGCGGTTGCAACCAGAGCCTCGGCAACTCCTTCCGCAAGAAGCATAGGGCGCGATGCGGCTACATCATTGGCCATTACACTAAAGGAGCGGATCATGCCAAACACCGTTCCGAGCAGACCGAGCATCGGTGCGATTGTGGCGATGTCTGCTAGCCATGCCACTCGTTGGTTGAGCAGGGAAGCCTCTCGGCTTCCCTCCGTCTGTGCAATTTCTCGAAGTTGGTCATCTGTAGCGGAAGGATTGCGTGCTAAAAATTCCAGAGTCCGGCTGATTATGACAGCCGCAATGTCGCGGTGACGGTTGGAAATGGCAAGCAGACCCATCAGATCCCCCTTGGCAAGAAGTGCCTCCGCCGTTGTCATAAATCGGGGCCCCGCGACCGCTCCCCTGCGGAGAGTAGCCAGATAAACAAGGACCAAGGCAAGAGTGATTACCGAAAGGATCAGAAGTGGAATCATTACCGTCCCTCCAGCAACAAGAAGCTTTGAGAGTGTTTCAGGTCCAGTTCCCTTCAGAGACAGAGAGGGGAGGGCTGTCGCCGTTTGGTTGGCCGAACTGGTATCGGCTGCCTCAAGCATCATTGGAGCCAGAAGAAGGGCAGAGACAAAGAATGTGCGTTGGAGGAGATTCAAGGAACGGAGAAGATGCATGATCAGGTGAAGGGTTGACTGCTTATACCATCTCTACGCTTATTCCGGTAGAAGTGGCTTGTTCTTTTATTGAGAGGACTAGTTGTTTTTGATCCAAATATCTGCGGAGAATGTGTCCACGTGAAGATCATCTACGCCATGAAGCATGGCGTACCGCGATCCCCGATAACTCAATGGCCGCGAAAAATGCACATTCTTCCTGTATTAGGGTTGCCAGATTTCATAGAATACCTGATAGCCGTCAGCAGGCAAGGACGGCTCGGAGGAAAAGATTGCTAAGCAACCCGGCAAAGAGAGCCAATCCCAAGCCGGTGGATCTGTGAACCCCGCGGGACGGAGATTCCCGTAAGTTCGGTCGTGCTTAACAGAGCCTGAGAGCCAATCGGAATTTCTCTGAGCAGTGCTTCTCTGCGTTCCGGGTCGAGTTCGCCAAAAATATCGTCAAGCAGAAGAAGGGGGGGGAGGCAGGCAAACTGAGCAAGCAGGGCGGAAACAGCCAACTTCAGCGACAATGCCACTGTGCGACGCTGTCCCTCTGAGGCAAAGGAGCCAGCTGCGATGCCGTTGAGCATCACGTTTACATCATCTCGATGGGGACCCACACGCGTCTGCCGTAGGACGATCTCCTCCTGACGGCTTTCTTCAATATTCTGGAGAAGAGGAGGTATTGACCCGGGTAGATAGCTGATTTCTAGATCCTCTCCCGAGATCCTTCGGCAGAAATCCGCAGCCAGCGGAGCTAGTCTGGAAACAAGGGCTGCCCGTACCGCAGTGATCCGATCTCCCGCCTTGGCCATGGGGATGGTGTACGAGTCGATTTCACGGCGTGGTTTTCCTTCACGGAGCAGCAGATTGCGTGATCTGAGAGCCTTGTCATAGGTTTTCAAATCGAGGCCGTAACTGCCGGAAGACTGTAAGCCAGCACTGTCCAAGAGCTTTCTCCTTCGTTCCGCAGATCCATTGACAAGGGAAACGTCGTCGATTTCGAACCAGACGATTCTTCCCTTGGAGAGGTAGTCGGCTGAAGATGATTGGAGGACACCATCAAGCCGAAGGGATCGAGTCGGTGGAGTGTAGTTGAGGGAGAGACGGGTGTCGTCGACCATGCCTTCAAGGGCGAAGGCAGGCTCACCAAATCGCACCATTTCTGCCGGATTCTTTGTTCGTGGGGAACGAAGCCTCAGCAGCATGCACGCGGCCTCAAGAATAGAGGTTTTCCCTCCCGCGTTGGCACCGGTGATAAAATTCAATCCCGGTTCCGGTTCATATCGTAGTTCCTTGAAGCAGCGAAAACCGCGTAGGGTAAGTTGGTTGATCTTGCTCAAATGGAGTGAGCACCACCTGAGGTGCCGACAATTACCGCAGGGCTGCCAGCACGGGTGCGGGGTAAATGCCCAACGCGAGAATTCCGGCTCCGAGGAGGGCGATAAGGAACCTGATTGTAGGTGAGACGTGGATCGGAGTTTCTTCGGAGGGTTGCTGCCAGTACATGGCACGGACAACCTTGAAGTAGTAGTAAAAACCCGCAGCAACCGTTATAATACCGAGCGTCACCAACCCAAAATGTTCTTGGTTCAGGGCAACTTCAAAGACGAGCAGTTTGCCGATGAAACCCGCCGTGAAGGGAATGCCTGCCAGCGAGGCCATAGCAAGAAGCATGCCGCCAGCAAGGAGGGGAGAGCGTTTTGAGAGACCGTTGAAGCGGGAGATCTCGTCACCGCCAGTAGCTTCCGAGACTTCCATGAGTACGACGAACGCAAGAAGGGTCATCGCGAGATATGCGGCAAAATAGAAGCCGACCGCTGGGATGGCCATTATGGATCCCAGACTTGCAACGCCGATGAGCAGGTAACCTGCATGTGCAATGCTGGAATACCCGAGCAGACGTTTCATGTTGGTCTGAGGTATGGCAGAGAGATTTCCAAAGACGAGGGTTAGTCCGGCGAGAAGAGTGACGAGCACATAAAGTTTATGGGCGACTGTCGGGATTATTTCTAGGGAGAGAAGGAACCGGATGAGCACCACGAACCCAGCAGCCTTTGAAGCCACCGAGAGATAGGCCGTCACAGGAGTTGGTGCTCCCTGATAAACATCCGGTATCCAGAATTGGAAGGGGAAGGCGCCTATCTTGAAGCTCAAGGAGACCAGGATGAGGGCAATGCCGAACAGCAGCGGCGGAAGGGCGCTTGGGGGCAGCTGGGAAACTGCGATGGGAAGGGTAATCAAGTTGGTTGTACCGGTGACGCCGAAAACCCAAGTAATCCCATAGACAAAAAAACCAGTCGAGAGAGCTCCCAGAATCAGAAACTTGGTACCCGCCTCCAAGGAAGCTACGTTCTGGCGAAGATAGGTTGCCAGCACGTAGAGAGTGATTGTAGCAAGCTCAAGCGCGACAAAGATCATGACGAAGTCGACGGCAGAAACCATCCACATCAGACCTGCACAGACAAAGATGGGAAGGATTGAAAATTCACCCACACCACCTCCTGCCCGCTCGGCGGGGAGGAATCGTTCCAGCACTGGGCGGAAGCCGGGAATCATCAACAGAACCACGATCGTCGCAGTTAGGAGAAAACGGATAAAAAAAGTCGAAAGAAAATCCGACGTTATAAAGACGGCATCGGCGGAGCCCGCATCAGGAGCATGGAGGGGCACGAAACTCAGCAGAAGAATGACCGTGAGCCCGCTTGCGCCAAGATAGGCAAAGCAGTTCTTACTGCAACGTTCGAGAAAGGCATCCGCAAGCAGCAGCGCGATGCCCAGAAGGACAACAGCCAATTCGAGATAAAGGGTGTTCACGATATGTTAATCAGAGAGTGTTGGTATGGAACCATCGGGGGATCAGTGGTGCAGCGCCGTACCGGCCATCCTAAGGATGAACTGAGGATAGAATCCTGCTATCATGAGGGGTGCTAGCAGTAAGATCACGCTCCAGCGTGCCGTCGGGGTAATGTCGATCAGTGTTTCCCATCGAGAGACGAGTGGACCCCAGAAAATGTTGCGGTAGGCACGAAGCATGTAGATGGCCGAGACGACCACGCCCCAGACTCCCACAACGACAGGGATCATCATGATCGGCCCGTAGGCAGTGGCGCCGAATAGGACGAGGATTTCTCCGGCGAAGTTGGCGAATCCGGGAAGCCCCACCGAGGCGAGAGCGACGAAACCGAAGAGAAGTCCGAGGACGGGGGTAACTTTACCCAGGCCGCCCAGTTCTGCATAGTCAAGCGTCCCTGTGCGCTGGCGAATTTCTCCGCAAAGGGCGAACGCCGCTGCGACCGAGAGACCATGAGCAAACATTAAAAGAGATGCCCCGTTGACGCCGATCAGATTGAGGGAGGCAAGGCCGAGGAATATATACCCCATGTGCATCACGCTGGAATATCCAATCGTCCAGTCGAGTCGCTTTTGGGCGACCGTCACATAGCCGATGTAGAGGATGTTTCCTATCAGCATCAGGAGTAGCAATCCATTGAGCTGCTGCATGGCTTCGGGGAACAGGGGGAGGGCGATTCGGATCAAACCGTAAAGGCCGAATTTTTTCAGAACCCCCGCATGGAGCATTGCGGCAGGAGCGGGTGCGGAGGCATAGGCCGGAGGAGCCCAAGAATGAAATGGAAAGAGTGAGACGAGTGAACCGAAGCCGATCAGCAAAACCAAGTAGATCCACGCGGCTGGGTGGATGTTTCCCGCGAGGGAAAGTTGTTCTAGTTGGCGCAGGTCGAAGGTGCGAAGATTTGCCGGAATACTTAGGTAGAGGGCTAGCAGGCCGATCAGCAGAACGAAGCTTCCCGTGCCGAGGTAGATGGTTGCTTTCCACGCAGCGGACTGACGATCGCCTGAGCCCCAGATGCCGATCAGCAGGAAGGTCGGGATCAATGCCAGCTCGTGGAAGGAGTAAAGGAACAGAAGATCAATCGAGGAAAAGGCCCCAATCACGCCCGCCGAGATGAAGAGAAGGCAAACGTAATAGAGTCCCTCTTGCTTGGCGATTTTCGGAGCTACCCGGAGAGCGGCAAAGGTAACAAGGGTCGAGAGCAGGAGCATCGTCAGGGTCAGTCCGTCGGCCCCCAGAATCAGATTAATTCCATACTTTGGCATGACATGCCACTCGGAGACAAACTGCCAACCTCCGGCATGGAGGTCGTATCGGGAAAAGAGAAGAAGAGAGGCTAGCAGGTTGATCAGGGCCGCCCAGAGCGCAGTACGGCGTGGATTGGCCCCGGCTATGATGAAAAAAGAGGCCGCCAGCGGAATTGCAATCAGCAGTGGAAGGATGAGTTTCATGTGCGGATGAAAATTAATGCACGGTGAGGAGCACATAGATCAGAGCAATTACGCCTGCTCCAAAGAAGAAGGCGTAGGCCTGAATATTGCCGAGTTGCAGGAAGCGGAGGGCGAACCCAAGTGTCCAGATGATCGTGGCACTGCCCCTGACAAGTACGCCGTCAATCAACCAGCGATCAACGAAGGCGAGAAGACGGGCAAATCCCCCCTGCACATTGGCCACAATCCACTCATAGAGAGTATCGATATAGAACCGGTTTTCCAGAAGCGGTATGCGCAGCGGATCCTTCACAGCCTTGCCATAGAGGACTAATGCCAGAGCAATTCCAGCAACGAACGCTCCTAGAAAAACAAGAGGGACAAATCCGGGGACTTCGGGCTCTGCAAGGGGTCCAATTTCATGAAAGAATAGGTGTTCGATAAATGGCCATCCGGCCCCGATGGCTGGTATCGAGAGCAGAACAAGGGGGACTGTCATTACCCTAGGTGACTCGTGCGCGTGTTTTGCAGCTTCCGACCGGGGAGAGCCAAAGAATACCACCAGAGCCTGCCGCGCCATATAGAAGGGGGTCAGTGCGGCGGCGATCACTACCACCCAGAATACCCCACGATGATGGTCCCAGGCACAGGCCATGATAAGATCCTTGCTGTAATGACCGCTGAAGAAGGGACAACCCGATAGGGCCAGCATTCCGGCACAGTAGGCTAGGAATGTAAGCGGCATCTTGTTCTTCAATCCACCCATCTTCCAAATGTCCTGCTCGTGGTGCATCCCCAAAATTACGGAACCTGCACTCAGGAAGAGTAGGCACTTGAAAAAAGCATGCGTGAAGAGATGGAACATTGGCAGAGCTGCCGAAACGGCGAGACCGGCAGCCGTCACCATGTAGCCGAGTTGAGAGATCGTCGAGTAGGCCAGAATGCGCTTGATGTCATCCTGACCGATGGCGAGCAGACCAGCTCCTAGTGCCGTGATGGCGCCCGTCCATGCAATGATTTCCGCAGCTTCCGGAGAGGCAGAAAGCAGAGGAAAGATGCGGGCAAGGAGATATACGCCAGCCGCCACCATCGTCGCTGCGTGGAGAAGGGATGAGACCGGAGTCGGACCCTCCATGGAGTTTGGGAGCCAGACATGGAGCGGGAACTGGGCCGACTTGCCGACTGTTCCGCAGAAGATCAGTATAACCGCAACGGATAGAACCGCAGGATTGATATTGCCTGCGGAAGCGTTCAATCCGGCGAATGAGATGGTTCCGGCGGTGGTGGAAGTGCTGGTGGCGATCCAGAAAAGAAGGATGCCGAGCATAAAGCCGAAGTCCCCGATCCTGTTGACGATGAAAGCCTGCTTGGCTGCATCAGCGGCAGAGTCTTTCTGAAAGTAGTGGCCGATCAGGATATAGGAACTCACTCCCACCAGTTCCCAGAAGATGAACATCATCACGAGATTGTCGGCTAGGACGATGCCGAGCATCGAGAAGAGGAAGAGGGCAAGGCCCGCAAAGTAGCGACAATACCCCTCTTCTCCTTTCATGTAACCGAGCGAGAAAATGAATACGAGTGGTGAGATCGAGGTCACGATTACGAGCATCGTACGACTGAGAGGGTCAAGTGCGATTCCGAAGGGGAGAGTGAAGGAGGGGCCGAAATCAACCCAATTGAATCCATGGAAGTCGGCATCCACCCCACGGGTGAAAATAATCCATGCACCCAAGGCTGCGATCAGGGAGGAGAGAATGGCAAGGCCGGCTGCGAGCGGTTTGCTAGAGCGCGTCACCAGCAGGATCAGTGCCGCGGCGACGAGAGGAGAGACGAGAGTGATCCAAGCGACGGTGCTCATGAGTCTGGTGGCGGTCAGAATTTCAGATGGTCGAGGTCCTCGACATGGGTTGTGCGTCGAGCACGGTAGAGTGAGACGATGATTGCCAAGCCGACGGCGACTTCAGCCGCAGCGACAGTGATGATGAAGAACACCAACACCTGCGGGTCGTAGTTCTGCTGGCCCGATACAAGCCCGAATCGCGAGAAGGCTATCAATGACAGGTTTGCCGCGCTGAGCATCATTTCAAGGCTCATGAAGATGATGATGATGCTGCGACGGAGCAGCACGCCACCGAGTCCGATGGCGAAGAGAAGTCCGCTTGCTATTAGGTAGTTGGCCAGAGTGGGCATGGTGGAAACGTGGATCAGCGGAGGGTTTTGCGGCTCAGGACGACCACTCCGACAGTGGCGACCAGCAGGAGAACTCCGAGAACCTCGAATGGGAGGCCGAAGGAATGAAAGATGGTCATGCCTATCATCCTCACATCGCTAATCTGTGGATCGTGTTGAGGAGGAATGGGCAAGGAGAAGGCGCTCGTGGAGGTGACGATCCGGATCAGGATGCAGAGGAAGGCTGCTACGACGAGCACGCCGCCAGCGGTTGCTCCGATGTTCAGGGTTCTGCTCTTCTCGGTACGCAGGTCAAGCAGCATGATGATGAAAAGGAAGAGCACCATTACGGCACCCGCGTAAACTAGTACCTGAATGATGCCTATGAATGGTGCGTCCAGCGTGAAGAAGAGAGCAGCCAGACTGACGAACGACATGACCAGACTCATTGCACAGGAGACGGGATTGCGGAGGAGCACCACGCAGGTCCCGAAGGCGATCATCAGCGTGGCAAAGAACCAGAAGGCGGAAAGAAGCATGATGATGGAGGTCAGTAAGGGTTGTTACTTGAGTTCGTTCCACTTAAAGACGAGTCCCGTGCGGACGCCACCCAGTTTGTATAGTGTCTCCTTATCGTGGATCATTTCGTGACGGTTCAGACCTGTGATCGAGTAATCCTTGCGAAGATAGATAGCCTGCTCGGGACATACCTCCTCACAGAGGCCACAGTAGATGCAGCGGGTCATGTCGATGTCAAACTCCTCCGGGCGCTTCTCCACCTTGCTCCACCTGTCCGCTCCAGGGATCTCCATCGGCTTGATGGTAATGGCTCGCGGAGGGCAAATGAACTCACAAAGCTGGCAGGCCACGCACCTGTCCTTCCCGTGCTCATCCGAGACCAGAGTAGGTGCGCCTCGATACCAGTCGGGCATATTGGCGTCCCACTTCTCCTCGGGATACTGCATAGTGACAATTCCCCTGTTGAAGAGGGCGCGCTTCAGGTGCTTCCATGTGATGGCAAGCCCTGCAACAATGGCGGGAACATAGCACCGTTCTGCCAGAGTCAGTTTGGGGCGGTTGACGACGATTGCCATCGGATTCAGCGTGGAAGGATCCCGGGGATGATCATGGTGGATGGATTAACGGTGGATGATGGCCAGAATAAGGGCTGTCAGGAATATGTTCCCGAGGGCTATTGGAAAGAAACCGAGCCAACCGAGTCTCATCAGCTGGTCGTAGCGGAAGCGAGGAAGGGTCCAACGGACCCATATGAAGAAGAGGAGCAGCATGGACACTTTGGCAAAAAAGATCAGAATATTTACAAGGCCCCAGAAAAAACCGGTCGTCCCGTCTGGAATCAGGGGACAGCTCCATCCCCCAAGGAAGAGCGATACGATGGCTCCCGATCCCGCAAACATGGCTGCATATTCACCGAGGAAAAAGAGGGCGAAATTCATTGAGGCATACTCGGTATGATAGCCGCCGACCAGTTCCTGCTCGGCTTCGGGAAGATCAAACGGGAGACGATTGGTTTCAGCAAATATCGCCACCACAAAGATGAAAAAGGAAATCATGAGAGGGATCCAGAGCATGACCCGCTGTAGACTGACACCCGCAATGAAGGAATGGATCACCTCGGCGGGGTTGTGGAGCAGGGAAGCAACCGAAAATCCGCTTGGCCAGAAAGGTGCGACAAGCCAACCGTTCCGTACCTGCCAGTCAACAATTGCGTTCAGGTTCAGTGAACCGCAGATCATGAAAACCGGGACTACCGAGAGGCCCAGAGCCAGCTCGTAGGAGATCATCTGAGAGGATGATCGGATGCCTCCCAAGAAAGGAAATTTCGAATTCGATGCCCATCCGGCAAGAGTGATGCCGTACACGCTCAGCGAGGAGATGGCGAAGATATACAGGACACCGATGTTGAGGTCGGCGATCGTCATCTGCACCCCGAAGAGGGAGCTTCCAAAGGGAAGAACCGCGAGAACCAGGATCGGTGGTATCATCACTAGCTTCGGAGCAAGCCAATAATAGAATCCGTTGACCGATGCGGGCTGGAAGTTTTCCTTGGTCAGGAGCTTGATTGGGTCGGCTATCATCTGCCCGAGACCAAAGAATGGGATATCCTTTTTCCCCCCAAATAGGGTCAGGGGGATGCCGACGCGGTTCGGGCCGACGCGATCCTGAATGAATGCGCTCACCCTGCGTTCGGCATAAACCGTGACGGAAACGACCCCTAGAACCAGATTGAGCAAGATGAATGACTTCAGGAAAGTCGTCCAAAGAATGAACACCCACGGGATGTTGAGAAAGTGAAGGATCAGGTCGGTGTCCATTAGGCGCGGAAAAGAATCACAAGCTCTGACCCGATACCTTCCCGAACCCCTTCTGTCGAGACGCAAGAGAGAAAAAATCTACCATCCTCCGATCCTTCTTGAAGAATCCTCAACCTCGACAGCAATCTTTTACAGATGAAGACCCTCCGGCTTGGCAAACTAGGACCCGTCGTTTCGGAGTTAGGCTTCGGAGCCATGGGAATCTCGGATTTTTATGCCTCCAGTGCACGGAGAGATGATGCCGGGGGTCTGATGACCATCCAGGCGGCCCTTGATGCCGGAATCACCCTGGTCAATACCGGTGACTTTTATGGGATGGGACACAATGAGCGACTTATCGGCCGAGCATTGGAGGGGCGGCGTGATCAGGCCGTAATAAGCGTGAAGTTTGGCGCCCTCCGCAACCACAACGGGGCCTTTCTTGGCTACGATGCCCGTCCAGCAGCGGTGAAGAATTTCGCCGCCTACTCTCTCCAGCGCCTAGGGATCGATTGCATCGATATCTACGAACCTGCCCGTCTCGATCCCTCTGTTCCGATCGAGGAAACTGTTGGTGCTATTGCCGACCTGATTCACGAGGGCAAAGTGAGATACCTCGGCCTCTCCGAAGTGAACCCGGATATCATCAGGCGTGCCCACGCCGTCCATCCTGTAGCCGCTCTTGAAATCGAGTATTCGCTAGCCACAAGATTCGTCGAGAGGGAGATCCTGCAGGTCTGCCGAGAACTTGGGATCGGAATCGTGGCATACGGAGTCCTTTCCCGTGGCCTCCTCTCTGGGAGGTTGGGCGGGAACTTCGAAAGGGGGGACTTCCGCTCCTTTACACCGCGGTTCATGGGAGAACACATGAGAGGCAATATTGCGCTCGTGGAGATTCTATCAGAACTGGCCCGCGACAAGGGATGCACCCCGGCCCAACTGGCCCTCGCGTGGGTCCTCTCCCAGGGTGACGACATCGTTCCGTTGATTGGAACCAGCAATAGTGTTCGCCTTCTGGAAAATCTGGGAGCTTTGGAAATAAGGCTAAGTTTGGCAGATCTGACTGCGCTAGATAACGCTTTCCCCGACGGGGCCTTTCAAGGGGATCGCTACCCTTCAGCCGCTATGCACGCGGTGGCGGGCTAGATCCGACGATTTTCTTTGGAGGAAATCCGATCAGAGAGCTCCGATGCCCGGTCGCTGGTAGCGGAAGCAGGAAAGATGGGGCGTTTCAGGAAAGTCCTTTCCGAAGGCTATCGCTTTGAACTGCATCCCCATAGAACCAGGGTGAAGGAGTGTATGGAGGGCCCTGCAGTCCTTCGTAGTTTCCGGCGAGGAAGCGCTGCCAGAAGAGCCGAACATTCGGAGCCACGGTTCAGCCGCGCCGAATAGAAAGTGGTGCTGGTCGTTGTATCCGAGAAGTGAGTATCCGATATTCCGAGCCGATGCCGCCAGGGCGGTGAAATCCACCTGAGAGGTGATATCTCGCAGTCCCGGCACTCTAAGCGGATCATTGAAGCGCCTATGGGATTGGCAGGCGATCAGTGTTCCATCCGCACGGTGGGGAGCATAACGGTCCTCACCGGCTTGTCCGTAATCAATGGTCAGAACGAGTCCCTGATTTATCCGCTTGTACAGGGTCTCCAGCCAATGAGTAGTTCCAAGATTCACCTCTAAACGGTACCCCACCGGGAGGGTTAGGGGCAGCAGGACCGCCGCAGCTGCCAAGGCATTATCATTGATGGGTCGGATTGTCCAAACGAGTGAGTCCCCATCCCTTCTGACGCACTCTTCCTTCCAACCGCTTTCATCCCATCGTAGCGAGTGGACTGGAAAGGCGTCGAGAAGTTCGTTGGAAAGATGGATGCCAGTAAAGCTGGGGAGTTCTTCTGGCGATCGCACCCAGTCGGTGTTCTGAAAATGTTGAAGCTTTTCCCTTTGGCGCTCCAGGTTCACCGGGAAAGGTTCAATGATCATGTATCTCGCCGCCTGAGAGAATAAGTCTTTGGGTTCCATGACCGATTCGAGTAGATCATAGGCCATGGTTCCGTCGTTTGCTCCCTGCTCAACGATCAGGAACTCGGGTGGGCAATCCAACCGTTCCCACGCCTCCCGGCAGACAGCGGCAAGAAGGCGACCATAGATTCTCCCCACGCTAACGCTGGTAAAGAAGTCACCCTCTTTTCCTATCCTCGCCCTACCGGAGGCATAGTAGCCGTGTTCAGGATGATAAAGTGCGAGTTCCATGAACCGTGCAAACGATATCATCCCGCCCTCCGCCTCAATCTCCCCGAAGATCAACTTCAGGAGGGGGTCGGTCGTTTGATGCGGTTCCTTGAGATGACCCGAGATCGATACAACACGTTCCATCCCTTTTGTCCCCCGTTCCGCTACTCCCCACGAGTCACTTCCCGGACATAGATGTTGATCTGACCGTCATCCTGCCGTTTGATCGAGATGATTTGGAATGGGCGGAGGCTATCCCTTGAGAGGATGTTGCCCTCCCCCGGAGGAAGGGTGCCGGCCGGGAAGTCCACAATCACGCGCACTCTCGAACTGGGACCCATCGGAATTCCGGCCAGTGCTCCCTGAGGGCGCAGAACGGAACGCCCATTGCCCGATGCGGTAACGGCAAAGCGCCCTTTCAGGTAGTGGCGTTCCCCACCTATTCCTTCAGCAAGAAGGTTGTCCGCGTCCGATGCTTCCACGAGTCTCCCCCGTGGCATTTTTCCGGGTTCATAAATTGGCCAGACTTCTGAGGGGATGGTTCCTGTCGGCACGTTAGAGGGAGGGCCAGCAAGAGTATTCGTGGGTGTTCCGGAGGGAGTTGCTACTGGCAAAGGTGTGAGTTTCGGTGCTGGCGTTGGAGTGCTGAGTGGCGTCGGGGTTTGCATTGGCGTCGAAATTGCTGGTAGAGGGGTTCCGACTGGGATTGCCCTTGGAACAGGCGCCTCGGAGGGGGTCGGGACATTCTTTGGGGTATTGAGCGGAATGGCGGGAAGGACCGAGGGGGCATTGACTGCTATGGCGCGTGCAACATTCACGCCGCTGTCAACGGTTCGTCGTGAGTCGGGATTAGAGGACAGGGTTGTTGGCAGTGCCTTTTCAACCCGAGGTTCGGGTGCCGGTGTGGCCATTTCTTCAGCGATACGCCGCAGGTGAGATGGGTTGTTTTTATCCTTCGCCTTCACAGCGTTGCCCCCGGAGAGTTGAGCTATTTCACTCTCCGTGAGCACTGGGACTCCTGCGTCCAGATTAAGCTCGCTGGGGGGTTCCAGCGAAAAACTAGCGGGATTCTGTCCCGAACCGTAGCTTCCGTAGAGAAGGGGCATGGTGGTCAGCAGAAGACGGTTGTCGGAAAGCCGGGTGACATGGATGACAGCGGAGAGGTCCAGTGGCTTCTCAAGTTTGATTTCCTGACCCTTGGTCAAGGCTCGTTTCAGACCGGGGAGATTCTGTGCATCGGCGGTGAAAAGTTGTTCCAGAAGAACTTCCGGTTGCTCAACCGCCTGCAGAAGAGCAACGAGACCAGGCTGGCTGAAGGTCTCCTCTGAGAGGGGGAGAGTGCCGACGACCCGGTAAGTTCCGACCGCGTAGGGAACAAGATCACGGTTCTGGTGGTAGTTACGAATAAAACTTCTGAGCAGGGTTGCATTTGTCCGGAGGATTTCACCCGCGGTCATTGAGCCGAATCGCTCAAGAAGCTGGCCCGGTTTTAGAAATTCGCCTCTGGGTGCGGCCGTGATTTTAAAACGCTGTGGAGGCTCGATTTTATGGAGGCGTTTGAGGAGATGATAATTGGCCGTCTTCTCAGGGTTGGAAAAGATGTAGTAACTCCCCATCCAACACAGGAAAACCACACCTATCAGCAAGAATAGGAAAATAGTCCAACCAAAGAGCCCATCCGAAGGTTCAGTACCCCTGCGACGGCCGGAGTAGCCATGATAACTGTAACGATTGCCTGGCATGAGTCGTTAAAGAAAATCGGTGGATGAAACTAGTGGCAACTGAAAACGGGATTTCTGTGACGACTGTTCCTAGATTGATTGCTTGGAACTCCCCGAGGGTTCGAAGGAGGTTCCGCAGCCGCAACTCCTGCTGGCTTTGGGATTGATGATTCTGAAACCTGCCCCGGTGAGGCCGTCGGTGTAGTCGATGGTGCAGTCATCCAGATAATCGCGGCTTTCGGGATCTACTGCCACAATCGCGCCGTCCCTTTCCGTCACCTCATCACCTTGTTGCGGTCCCCCCAAGCTCATTGAATATTGCAGACCGGCACATCCTCCCTTTTCTACGGCGAGGCGGAGGCCAGGCGTCCCCCTTTCCACCGCAAGATCGCGCAGATGTTTTGCCGCCTGTTCCGAAATATGAATCATGGCCTTTATGCTATGGGAGCCGTTTTCCGAAGTCAAACGGGGGCTCCGAGGCAAGAGGCACTGGGGATACCCGAGGCTCCGGCAGATTAGAGACCCACGAAGATGGAGAAGCTGTTTCTGCCGATGAATATTACTAGCATGGAGAGGGTGTGCTGAAGACGGTTTCAGCTTTTCAGTTCCGGCTTTTCACCTTTCCCTCTTACCCATGGGTGATATCCGATTACTTCCTGATGTACTGGCAAGCCAGGTCGCTGCTGGCGAAGTTGTTGAGCGCCCAGCTTCCGTCGTCAAGGAACTCGTCGAGAACTCTATTGATGCCGGAGCCAGTCGGATCACCGTGGAGTTTCTACGTGGCGGCACTCGCCTGATACGAGTCGCCGACGATGGGCGAGGGATGGATCGCTCAGATGCACTTCTATCCATCGAGCGTCATGCCACAAGCAAGATCCGAGAGAGTGCCGACCTTGCTGCTATCATGACCCTCGGATTCCGGGGGGAAGCGTTGCCGAGCATAGCCAGCGTTTGCCGTTTCAGGATGTTTACCCAACGGCGTGAAGACAAGGCGGGAACTGTGCTCGAGGTGCTCGGAGGGAAACTCCATGAAGTTCGGGAGTGTGGAGAACCTCCTGGAACACGGATTGAAGTGGGAGATCTTTTCTTTAATGTTCCTGCGCGTCGTAAATTCCTGAGGGGGGAGCAGACCGAGGCGGCCCATCTTTTGAAGCAGATTGAGACGCTGGCCGTCGCGTATCCCAGGATTTCCTTTGTCTGCCTGAGGGATGACAAAGAGGTGTTCCGGTTGGCTTCCACGGAGGACCTTGCCGTCCGCTTACGCGACCTCCACGGTGAGGATTTCCTAAAACTGCTGGTACCCGTTCCCTGTCTTGAGAGAGACGGGGTTAGGGTGCATGGATGGATCGCCCGTCCAGGAGAGGGACGAACCGACCGTGCCCAGCAAATGCTTTTTGTGAACGGTCGGATGATCAGGAGTCCTGTTCTCTCGATGCCACTTCGTGAGGCCAGTGACGGAATGCTCGCCAAAGGGCTTCATCCCCCGGCCATTCTTTTTTTCGAGATGGATCCCGCCGCTGTGGACTGCAATGTCCACCCCGCCAAGAGAGAGGTGCGTTTTCGTGACCCGGGATTGCTTCGTTCTGTGACCTTGGCTGCCGCCCGTGCAGCATGGGAAAGGGCTTTTCCAAGCCAAATCACTCCGGGATCAGCCCTTCCGGATCCCCTGTTTCCTCCAATAACGAGATCCGAGGGCCTTTCCCCGTCATTTGCCAATCAAGGAGAATTTCTTACTGGGCGGAATTTTCTCCCCTCCAGAGGGGATGAGTCACCCCAGGATGTTTCCGAATCCCCTTTGTCGATTCCACGATATCTTGGGATGTTGTCATCCCGTTACCTGCTGTTTGAAGAGCAGGGGAGTCTCACGATGGTGGAGATACGAGCGGCCAGAGAACGCCTGCTGTACGAGAGCTTCCTTGCGCGCCTTGCCACCGGGGAACTTGAAAGCCAGCAACTGCTGATGCCGGAGATTCTGGAGATGTCGCCGGCCGATCTGGCTTGGATTGATGCCCACCGATCCATCCTTCATGCTGCCGGTCTTGTGGCAGAATCCTTCGGCCGGGCGAGCCTGAAAGTGGACGCTGTACCGGCTGCTGTCTCCCTACTTCCGGTCATGGAGATTGTGGTGCGGCTTGTGGATGAACTCCGCACCCTTGGAGACTCCCCTGAACTGGACCGCTACGGACGAGAGGCTCTTGCCTCCTCCGTCAGCCGTCTGGCTGCTTCAGGTGCGAGGATGCCGTCCGGTGAAGTGGGTGCAGTGATGTTGCTCCGAGAACTTCTGGCCTGTGATCTTCCTTATGCCACCCCTGCCGGACGTCCCACCATGACCCAGATCTCCTCAGGAGAACTTCAACGCCGATTCATGGCATGATCGTCCGGTTCCGTTGCCAGAATGCTGCCGACCTGTCATAAACGGGGTGTCGGTGACCCCGGCAACTACGATCCTAATGTCTGACAAACTACTCATCGAACCGGCCACGCTTGACGATCTGCCGCAGCTTGCCGATCTGCTCTACGATCTTTTCTCACAGGAGGCCGATTTCATTCCCAACCGTGAGAAACAGCTTCGCGGGTTGAGGCTCATTCTGGAACAGCCGAGCCGAGGACGCATTTTCGTCCTAAGAAACGGTGTCCGAATCATCGGCATGATTAACCTACTGATCACCATCAGCACGGCGGAAGGAGGATTTGTTCTCATCTTGGAGGATCTGGTGGTTCATCGGGATCATCGCGGCCAAGGATATGGTGGACGTTTGCTCACCCATGCCTTGGCGTATGCAAGGGAGAAGGGGTTCCTTCGCGTGACACTGCTGACCGACAAAATGGAGAATCAAGCACGTGCATTCTATGAACGGCACGGATTCCATCAGAGTGACATGGTCCCGATGCGTTATTATTTCATGCCGCATGAGTGAGGAAACCAAGGGGGTCGTGAATCTCGGGTTTGCTCGAATTGACTCCGCGCGCCGCGAGAGGTGCGGGCGTCCGGAGGTAATCTTTGGGGAGGGAAAGACAGCCGAGGAGATTGCCCGCATAGCCGCCGTCATCCATGAGAGGGAAGGCCATGTCCTTGTCACCCGACTCTCTCCAGAATTGGCCATGCAGGTCCAGAGACTCCTTCCGGAAGCGATATACCATGAGCGGGCGCGCTGTATGACACTTGGTTCATCGAGCGGGAAGCAGGGAGCTCTTCACATCGGGGTTCTCTGTGCGGGAACCTCTGATCTGGGAGTTGCAGAGGAGGCGGCCGTTACACTGGAGTTCTTCGGACGTTCGGTGGAGCGCATTCACGATGTCGGTGTGGCTGGGATTCACCGCCTTCTTGGCGAGATGGATCGCATCCATGCCTGCGCGGTTCTCATTGTCGTTGCAGGAATGGAGGGAGCTTTGCCAAGTGCCGTTGCGGGACTGGTGGACATGCCGGTGATAGCGGTTCCCACGAGCATCGGCTACGGGGCGAGCTTTGGAGGGCTTGCAGCCCTGCTCGGCATGGTCAACAGCTGCGCAAACGGAGTCACGGTAACTAATATTGACAACGGTTTCGGTGCGGCTTGTGCGGCGGATGCCATCCTGCGTCTTGCCGAGAGGGGCGTTTCGGGCTGATGAACAGGCCGGCCGCCTTTGTTCTCGCTGCGGGAGTCGGAACACGATTGCGCCCTCTGACCGATATTCTCCCGAAGCCGCTGGTGCCAGTCTTCCACAAACCGCTGCTTACATTCGCCCTTGATAGTCTCCTTGCGGCCGGTGCGGGAGTTCTTGCCCTTAATACCCACCATCTTCCCGGAGCATTCACGCAGTATTTTGGTGAAAATCCCGCGTACCGCGGTCATTCACTTGAACTTTTCCATGAGCCACTTCTGTTGGATACCGGCGGAGGTATCCGCAATGCCAGCAGCGTGCTGAACGGTGGGACTTTCCTGCTCCACAACGGCGATATTTTGGCCGATCTGCCGTTATCTGATTTGCTGGCGGCGCATCGGACATCGGGAGCCCTTGCAACCCTTATGCTAAGGGAATCAGGAGGCAGGGCAAATGTCCGATTTGATGCGTCGACTGGGCGGGTTCTTGATCTGAGGGGGGAACTCGGT
>Ga0007854_10000678_pt1 | contig 21976 bp, 16 predicted proteins | sample CryBogCBH12Aug08_FD_60382 | JGI IMG/M metagenome (GOLD analysis project Ga0007854, IMG submission 60382) | Freshwater microbial communities from Crystal Bog, Wisconsin, USA - CBH12Aug08 | ecosystem: Environmental > Aquatic > Freshwater > Lake | place: Crystal Bog, Wisconsin, USA | collected... | reverse complement strand
CGCCCGGTGGTCGCCTGCTTCCACTCGGCCAGATCTTCCTGCGCACTCACGCCAATGACAGCGGTGCCGGTGGAAATGATGTCGTTCACAATACCAAGACCCCGGCCCGAGGCCAGATGCGTGGCCGTAGGGCCCTTGATTTTTGCGATAGTGCGCTGCGCGACCCGCATGCCGGTGCCCTGATACAGCGCCCGGGGAACGATGGTGGTCGACGCCACCGGATCAAAGTAGCAAATAGCGGTAGCGCCCGCTTCAAGTTGTGCATTGGCCCAGGCGACGGTAAAGGCTTCGTTGGCCTGCATCAGTTTTTCAAACCGCACGGGCTGTTCATGGATGAGTTCCAGATAAGCATGAAAACCCATCTGCATAACGGGCAGTGAAAAAGGCGATATCGCCACACCGACAATGGGCACCGTATCACCCACGCGCTGCTTCAGGCCTCGAATGGTTGCGAGCACCTTGGCCAGAGGTGCGCTGGACTCGATGTTTGGCACTTGCAACGTATCAATGTCCTGCGATTTCCCAATCACCGGCGCGCCACACAAGGGCGGGCCATCCGGCAGATAAATCGTGCTGCCGCCCCAGGCCTCGGTCTCGATGGACGCATGAAAGAAGGCATACAAACAGTCGCTACGGTATTTTTTAAGCAGCCGCATTTGCCCTTCCACCACGTTTTCTGCGCTGGAGAAATAGTCTTCGATGCTGAGATTCAGCTCTTTGGCGCCGTGCAAAGTGGTCAGGAGAAAAAGGGGCACCTGATCGGGTTCTTTTTGCCCCAACGCGGTGAGGGTGCGCTGCATGCTGTTCATGGCGGGGGCGTTCATTGCATCTCTCCCATGAGGCGTTCGACGATGGCGACCGCGTCGGACGCGCTTTGGCCCATGGCGTCGGCGCCCACCTCCCGCCACAACTGGTCGTCAAAAATAAACGGCGCGCCGCCGACCACAACTTTTACGTCAGCGCCGCGGGCCTTGAGTTGGGTGCAGACTTCGCGAACCTTAAGCGCCGATGGCAATATCAGCACGGAAATCAGCAGCACACGCAGATGGTCGGCAATAGCGCGTTCTACCAACTCGTTGACATCCATACGGCCGTAGTCGAAAACTTCGAAGCCGCTGGCACGCATCACCGAATACACAATGCGTTTGCCCAAATCGTGATAGTCGCTCAGCACCACAATGGCCGAACGGGGTTGGTGTTTGCGATCCGGGTCGCTCGGAGGGAGTACGCTGTCGACCAGCGCTTCACAAAAGCGCCCGCTCATATAGACCTGCGACAGCGCGACGCTGCCTTCATGCCAGGCGGTACCAATCTGCTCCAGCGCCGGCAGTACTACTTTCTCGACCGCCTCCAGTGGGCTGTATTGCTGCAGCACGCGCTGAAACAAATCTTCCGCCTGTGCCCGATCCAGCGATTCCAGAGCGTCACGAAACGGCTTGATGAATGCATCCATGGCCAGAGCTCCCCAAAAAGCACCTTGGGAACACTGTAGCCAGCCTGAAATCAGCCTTGCTGATGCATGTCAAGCTTGCGGGGTATTTACGAAGGAAAGGCGTTTGTGCTGCGTTTCAATTTTTGGTTGACGGAATTCAGATGACATTTCTGCTACATAAAACGCATTTAAGATAATTTTGCTAATATCTTCTGGGAATTAATCTGCACCCTTAATTCTGTGCACTTATTTCTGCGCAACTTTTTCTGCGCCAATATATTCATCTAAGGGAGTAATAATGAAGAAGTTAGCTTTGGTGTTGTCCATCCTCCTGCTAAATGCATGCGGCGGAGGTGGAGGAGGAAGTGCGTCCAATTCCGATGTTTCGGTGGCGACAACTCCTATTGCTTTGGGCCTTACAGACACATTTGCCTTCTCTGCCGTGTACGGCGGTGGTGGCGTCTGGAATGGGAGTTCATCGATTTCAGCAAGTGGCGAGGCGGATGGCGGCGGAGGTGCCGGCGATGGAGAATTTATTCAGGTCAAAGCAAATTTCCCGTATTCCGGAAATCCAACCGGCACACTATATTGGAAAGATCTTCGGTCTCAGTATGGAATCGGCGGAACCTATGGAACGCTGAATATTCAGGTTGATTCCACCAACGGAGGCTATAAGGTAATCAGCGCGTCGTTGAATGGCGGCGCTTTTAACCCGCCAAGTGCCAACCAGCAAAATATTTTCGTCTCGACCAACGGAATTATTTCAGGAACCGTTCCACTTCCAATTGGTTCCGGGCAAGACACTCCGTTTACAGCATCCCGGTTTGCCGACACCCCGGTCGGCGGCATTTCTGCGTTGGCGGGACAATATGTCTACGGGTCGCTGTATGCAACTGCTGGCACTGGCGCCAACCCAAGCGTCGGCCATGGAATACTGTACATAAATCCGACCGGTGCCACGGCAACCAGCGCAGTGGGACGCGCATGTACATATCCGGCAACTACATACTCGCCTACCTGTCCAGGTTTTGACGTGAATATTGCATATAACAACCCTCCGGCTACCAATGTGGTACAGATTACGCTTGCGCCAACGCAGTCCATCGCCACAAATCAGGTTGGCTTCAGCCTTTTGGCGGTTTTTAAATCTTATGGTTCGAGTGGTCTGTCTTTTAGCGGGGACTTTGCGACAACTACTAATGGCAATACCGGCATCATCTACGGAAGTCGAATTCCTGCGGTGGCTATTACACCGGCTTCCTTCGTTGGTACCTATGCGACTTCGATTATTTCCAACTTTAACGCTGGCAACATATCCGGATTGACACACAACTATGGTGCAGCTGACGTTCAAAGTGTTACCGGTAGCATTAGACTGGCCGACATTAATCAGGCAAATTCATTTAATTGCACGACTGCGCAAGCCAATGAATCAGTGATTACTGCAGGACCGAATAATGGATCGTTGACGCTGGCCCCGGTAGTTAGTACAGGGTCGTACCCAACATACGTGATCCAGATTGACGTGGATACGTACATTGGTGTAAACGCCGACTCCGTTGCAGCCAATGAGAACTTTTCATTGATCCGCACCACTGCGACGCCGCCAGTTGGGGCCAGTGGAGGAATTTGCGCGCCGATTTAAAGGTTTACCGGTGTGGTAACGCACCGGCAGCGCATCACGCGTCAGCGTTGATGCGCTGTATCAGTTTTAGCAATACCGCTTCGGCCTGATCATTTTCGACCTGACAGGTGCCGGCAGCGTTGTGGCCGCCTCCGCCGTATGAGAGCATCAGTTCACCGACGTGGGTCTTGCTGCCGCGGTCGAGAATTGATTTTCCGGTGGCGAAGACGGTATTCTGTTTCTGCACGCCCCACATGACGTGGATAGATATATTGCACTGCGGGAACAACGCGTAAATCATGAAGCGGTTGGTAGCCCAGATGGTTTCCTCGTGTCGCAGGTCCAGTACCACCAGATTCTGGTGGACGGTGCTGCAACGCAGCAGTTGTTCACGCGCCTTGTCGGCGTGGGCGTTATAGATTTCGATGCGCTCCACGACGTCGGGCAGTTTCAGGATGTCATCAATGCCGTGGGTGCTGCAATATTTGATGAGGTCCATCATCAGCTGATAGTTGCTGATACGGAAGTCCCTGAAGCGGCCCAACCCGGTACGCGAATCCATCAGATAGTTCAACATGACCCAGCCGGTCGGGTTCAGAATTTCATCGCGGCTAAATTGGGCGGAGTCGGCTTTGTCTACCGCATCCATCATTTCAACCGTAACACGCGGGAATGCCTTTGCGCCCCCGTAATAGTCGTAAACCACCCGCGCCGCCGACGGTGCGGACGCAGAAATAATATGGTTGGGACGCTCACCAGTGTTGCGGATGGTCTCGGATTCGTGGTGGTCAAACGCGATATGTGCGGCCGCCACGTATGGCAGATTGGTGGTGATATCACGATCAGTAATATCAATTTTTCCGTCCTGCATATCCTTAGGATGGACGAACTTGATGTCGTCTATCAGGTTCAGTTCATTCAACAGCACAGCGCACACTAAACCATCGAAATCGCTGCGGGTAACCAGACGGAACTTATCGTGGGTCATGACGGTCCTTTGAATAGCAAAATATCAGCATGCAGACCTATTCTGCAAGCCGGTTATCGTACTGTAAACGCACTGCAATACAGAAAAATAAATACCGCTAGCGGATGCCCGAAAGCCTACCGCCGAATAGCCTCTGACAGTGATGCGGCCAAAAAGTCGTAGACCAGACGAATACGCTGGCTGGAGCGGATTTCCCGGTGCACTACCAGCCACATGGGCAGCGGGCGAATAGGTAACTTTTGCGGCAGTACGGGCAAGACATCGGGGTCCCGGACAGCCACATAATCCGCTAAAAATCCTATGCCAAGTCCTGCCCGCACCGCTTGCCACTGGGCAATGAAATCATCCGTGCGAAATGCAAACATTTCCTTGCTGGCGGTATAGCCCATGTGCCGGAAGCCGTCCAGGATGGAGGTGTCTGCATCGCTGCCTATGAGGTCGTGTTTCAGAAGATCGGCCGGTTGCTGCAACGGGCTGTGTCGCGCCAGATAAGACCGGTGCGCATAGGCGCCAATGCCAACGTCGCCCAGCTTTTTTGCAATCAGGGTTGCCTGATCGGGGCGCACCATGCGAACGGCTATATCGGCTTCCCGCCGCAATAGATTGCTGACCCTGTTGGTGGCTACCAGTTCTACCTGAATGTCGGGCAACGACTGGCGCATGCGGGAAAAAATGGGCGGCAGCAACTCAATCGCAACGGGCGTGCTGGCACTAATGCGCACAGTGCCCTTGGTGTTTGACTGCGTCCCGGCAAGCATTCGGGCCAATTGGTCAGCGCCGTCGGCCATGCTGCGCGCGCCCTCCGCCAACCGCAGCGCCGCGGGTGTAGGAACTACCGCTCGTCCGGTGCGTTCAAAAAGCAATACACCCAGTTGCTGTTCCAACGCGGCAATGTGCCGCCCGACCGTAGGCTGACTGGTACGCAACACTCTTGCAGCACCCATCAGACTGCCCTGATCAAGGGTTGCCACAAAGGACTGAATCAGGCTCCAGTCAAATAGAGAAGGTTTTGCAACGGCCATCTTTATATGCAATATTGCATTTCAGATATGAACATCTATGCAATTGTGAAGGTTTCAGATTGTTCACACAATACCCGCATCACAACACATTTCAGAAGGATCAACGCCATGAATAAGACCGTATTGATATTGGGAGCGCGGGGCCGGTTTGGACTGGCAGCGGTTCATGCATTTGCCAGCGCCGGATGGCATGTGAAGGCGCTGGTGCGCCCGGGATCAGCAGCCAGATTGAGTGCAGACACCAACTCCGGCATCGAATGGATCAGCGCAGACCTGCAGGACAGCGCTGCAATTCAACAAATATCGCGTGCAACCAGGGGCACCAGCGTGGTCGTACACGCCCTGAATCCGCTCTACACCGACCGGGCCTGGCAAACCCAAGCGATGCCGCTGACACAAGCCGCCATCCGGTTAGCACAGTCGCTGAATGCCACGTTGATGTTTATGGGCAACGTCTATAACTTTGGTGCCGATATGCCTGCGGTGCTGACTGAAAAAACACCACAACGTCCCTCCACCATCAAAGGACAAATTCGGGTCGCGCTGGAGGAAGAAATCCGAAACAGCGGAGTGCGCGCGGTGGTTATTCGTGCCGGTGATTTCTTTGGCGGTGGCACTGGCACCTGGTTCGATCAGGTCGTTGTAAAAGATATACGCAAGGGGCGAATAACCTATCCGGGCCACGACCATGTAGCAACGCCATGGGCCTATCTGCCTGATCTTGCGCAAACGTTTGTAGAGGTTGCGGCACAACTCGATAGTCTTAGTGCCTATGAGGAATTCAATTTTGCCGGCCATGCCCTGACTGGTCGCCAATGGATAGACGCGCTTCAACCGATCGCCCGCAGCGAAGGCTGGATAGGGCCGGATGCCCCGTTGAAATCGAAACCCTTTCCCTGGCTATTTATCAAGATGGGTGCGCTGTTCAACCCGGTCTGGGCATCGCTGGTGAAAATGCGCTATCTCTGGGACACGCCCTACACGCTGGACAACACGAAACTGGTAAAACTATTGGGCGCAGAGCCTCGCACCACACTGCCAACGGCGGTGTTCAACGCACTGAGTCCAGTTTTACACGGGTGACAAGCGACTGGTGCGCTGCAACTCGGAAGCAATCGCCACACGGTGGCAATTTTCAAGATTCTGAGCAATGGTATCTACCACCACCGGGTCGAGCTTGCCAATCTGCACCTGCTCTTTCATCATGTCCAGCACCACCGCGGGCGGCAAAGGGCCCCGGTAAGGACGCGTCTGGGCCAGGGCCTGAAAAACATCGGAGGCTGCAACTATGCGGCTTTCGAGCGAAATTTCATTGCCCGAGCGATGATACGGATAGCCCGAGCCGTCCATGCGTTCGTGGTGTTGTCCTGCCCACAATGAAATATCTTCGAAGCCGTGAATTTTGCGCAGAATGTTATAGGTATCAAAACTGTGGCGCTGCACCGTGGCGTATTCAAGTGGGGTGAGCTTGCCGTTTTTTTCCAGCAATTCATCGGGCACCCGCAGCTTCCCCAGATCGTGCAATAAACCGGCTAGTTCCAGCATTTCGCAGGTTCTCTCACCCAGACCCAATAGATGGCCCAGATAGCTGGAAAGCGAAGCAACTCCCTCGGAATGTTCGCGTGTAAAAACACTCTTGGCATCTACTATTCGCGAAAATACGCGGACCAGATCGCGCAGTTCCTTAAAGCAAATATCGACAGCACGGGAGTCGAACATCCACTGCGCAATATAGCCATTAACGTGCTCGCCTTCCAGCGCAAACCAGAAGGCTTCTGATGACGCAACTTCCATAAAACAGTCCACCAGAGTGGGCTCGAACCAAGTTGAGCGCTTTTCCTGAATGCGACGACAAACGTCGTTTTTGGTCAGCAAAAGATTGTCGCAGGTGCCGCTGGCCGTAAGGCATGAAATATCAATCCGGTCGGCCAGATAGATGCAATTGGCAGCCAGTTTCTCCTCTGGCGTCAAAGTAACATCCTGCAACTCGTCCCAATGTGTATGGTGAAACCGAACCAGACCGGCCAGTGGCTTGAGCAGTTCGCACGACTCCAGTAACTCGGCCCCAAGGACACAATGCTCCTGTTCCATTTCCCACTCAAATTGGGCCACCTGCGCATGGATCAGGGTTTTGGACACACCACAGTCATGCAAGATAGCCGCCTGAAACAGGCTGTCCAACTGTTGGGGGGCCCATTTAGCCCGCTTGGCAATTTCGGTCGCAATAAAAGCAACCCGCTTACCGTGGTGAATATGGGTCACTCCAACCAGATCAAGCGCATCTGAAAGCGAATAGATGGCTTCGTGCAGATTGATATGGAATGTGGACAATTTTGACCCTTTGAATTCTGTCAGTATGAATCATAGTGCCATTCATAATAATCTTAGCCACGCTTGATATGCATCAACACGATTTCGATCCCCGGCACTAGCATGCCACAGCGCGTTCCATTTGTCTGACAGTTAATCGGGCACTCAGTTCCGGAAATGAACAACTATTCCTTGCCGCACCTGCTACAAGGCGGTCTGGCACTGACAAACAGATCGCAAAGCGACAATATTGTTGCGGAAGAGTTGTACCGAAAAGTATTCCAACTCATACCGGACTCACTGAATATCAACCGTATGGGCGATGGTCTGTACGTTTCCATCAATCGCGGCTTTTCCAGAATAATGGAGTATTCGGAATCCGAGGTTATCGGAAAGACATCGATCGAACTTAATATTTGGGTGCACCCGGCCCGGCGAGATCAGATGATTGAAATTCTCAACACGCACGGCTGGGTTCACAATTTTGAAGCCCGTTTCCGTTCGAAAAGCGGCGTAGAGATTGATGGGCTGATGTCTGCAACCGTTTTCCTGCTTGACGGTGTGCCGCACATTGTCAGTCTGACACGTGATATTACCGAATCGAAAAAGCTGGAATTTAGCCTGCGTGAAAAAGAAAGCGAATACCTTCGGCTTGCCGACAATCTTCCGGTTTCTGTGTGCACCTTTACACCGGACGGTTTGCTGACCTTCGTCAATCAGACCATGGCGACGAGCCGCTCACTCACGCGGGAAGAAATGATTGGCCTCAACATTTTTGACCAGTTGAATCCATCGGACTTATTGTCTTTGCAGCAGGGCTTGCAAAGCCTGACGCCCGAATCTCCGACCGAAACCCACGAGCAGGTACACAGGCATTCAAACGGGAACTACGGAGTAGAACAATGGAGCAACCGGGGTTTTTTCGATAACACCGGCAAGCCAGTTCACTACCAGGCTATCGGTGAAGATATTTCGGAGCGCAAGCGCGCGGCCCGGGAACTGCAGATAGCGGCAACGGCTTTTGAATCGAGCGTTGGCATTGCTATTACTGACACCGCGCAAATGGTTCTGCAGGTCAATCATTCCTTTACGGAAATTACCGGCTATAAGGCCGAAGAGGTGGTTGGCAGGACGCTCGATATGCTAAGTTCCGGGCGACATGGACCGGATTTTTTTGCCGCTATCTGGAATGCCGTTGAGCAGTCGGGCAAATGGGAAGGTGAGGTCTGGAATCGGCGTAAAAGTGGAGAAATATATCCGGAGTGGTTAACCATAACCTCCGTTAAGGATGTATCCGGAAAACTCTCACACTACGTTGAGACTTTTACCGATATAACGTCCAGAAAAACTGCCGAAAGCCAGATAAACAAGCTGGCGTTTTACGACCCGCTTACGCTGCTTCCCAATCGCCGTCTGCTGGCGGACCGCACAAGGCAGGCTCTGGCTTCGAGCGCGCGTTCGGCACGCGATGGCGCATTGCTGCTCATCGACCTTGACTATTTCAAGACACTCAATGACACACACGGTCATGACAACGGCGATCTGCTACTAAAGGAAGTGGCCCGGCGCGTTAGCGAATGTGTGCCCGAGGGAGACACTGTAGGGCGTCTGGGTGGTGACGAATTTGTCGTATTGCTTGAAAATCTGGCTGACCAAAGTCTAGAAGCTGCCAATCTGGCAGAAGATGTTGCCGAAAGAATTTTAACGGCTATTCGCCAGCCCTACGAACTGGCAGGGCAACATCACAATATTTCGGCCAGCATAGGAATAGCGCTGTTTCTGGCTTCAAAAAACAGCAGCAAAGATCTGATGAAGTGCGCCGATATGGCGATGTACAAAGCGAAATCAGATGGCCGAAACTGCTGGTGCTTCTACGACCCTGAAATGCAGGCCGAAGTAAGCGCCCGTGCCGCTTTGGAGTCGGGATTGCGGGAAGCTTTGAGACAACAGCATTTTCAACTTTACTTCCAGCCCCAGATGGAAGCCAATGGGTTGGTTACCGGCGCCGAAGGCCTTATTCGGTGGTTAGACCCCAAGCGCGGCATTGTGGCGCCCGGCGAATTTATACCGCTTGCCGAAAGCACGGGATTGATCCTGCCCATTGGCCATTGGGTATTGCAGAGTGCCTGCGCGCAGTTGAAGCAGTGGGAAAGCATACCGGGCTTGCGGCACCTCACGCTTTCGGTCAATGTGAGCGCCCGGCAATTTCATCAGGAGCATTTTGTAGAGCAGGTTCTGCAGTTGCTGCATTTCAGCGGATGCAACCCAAATTTGTTAAAGCTCGAGCTGACTGAAAGCCTGATGGTCGACAATGTGGAAGAGACGATCCGCAAGATGCTGGCGCTGAAAAATCATGGAATCCAGTTTTCGCTGGACGATTTTGGCACCGGCTATTCGTCGTTGTATCACCTCAAACGACTGCCGCTGGATCAGCTCAAAATAGATCAGAGTTTTGTACGCGACATATTGGTCGACCCCAACGATGCAGCCATTGCACGGATGGTGATATCGCTGGCCGAAACCATGGGGCTATCGGTAATAGCCGAGGGTGTAGAGACACATTCCCAGTGCGAGTCACTGAAGTTGATGGGCTGTGATAAATATCAGGGCTATCTGTTTGGTCGCCCTGTATCTATCGATCAGTTTGAGAGCCTTGCTTGCGTTGTCAGGCAGCCCTGAGCGACTGGTTCTTCAGCGGCATCTCACGTATTCGCTTGCCCGTGGCGGCAAATATTGCATTAAGCACAGCAGGCGCTGCAACCGCAATTGTGGGCTCACCCACGCCGCCCCAAAATCCACCAGAGGGCATGACAATACATTCTACGCGCGGCATATCGGCCATGCGCACTACAGGGTAGTCGTGGAAATTGGTTTGCTCAATGCGCCCATCCTTCACCGTGCAGGCGCCGTATAACGCCGCCGACAAACCGTAGGCAAATGAACCTTCAATCTGGGCTTCTATCTGCTGCGGATTAACGGCATGGCCGGGGTCGGTGGCGGCAACAATACGATGCACGCGCAACTGGCCGGCAGCACTGACCGAAACTTCGGCACAAGCGGCCACATAGCTGCCATATCCCATCGTCTGCGCCAACCCCCGAAAAACGCCCTCGGGTGCGGGCTTGTCCCAACCGGCACGCTGTGCAACAGCATTGAGCACCGCCAGAGGCTTTGTATTACCAGCCAAAAGTTTGCGTCTTAACGCCAGCGGATCCTGTCGGGTAGCGTGTGCCAGTTCGTCAATGAAGCACTCCACATACAGGGTATTCTGATTGAGATTGACGCCGCGCCAGAAGCCTGCCGGAACGTGCGGATTGTGCACCGCATGATCCACCAGCAGGTGAGGAATAGCGTAGCAAAGTGATGCCTCCGGCCCTGGTGGATTCAAGCCTTGAAAGGCTACCGGATCCTTCCCGTTCTTTATATTTTGCGGCGCAACCGTGGCCATGATGGACTGGCCAGACAAGCGTATATGCAGCGCCTGGATATCGCCCTTTTCATCTACGGCGGCTTTCAGTTTGCATTGCGTAACCGGGTGATAGCGCCCATGCGCCATGTCTTCTTCACGCGACCAGATCAGCTTGACAGGAGTGCCCGGCATGGCCTTGGCCACCAGTACTGCCTGGGTGACGTAATCGGTAGAACCACGGCGCCCGAAACCCCCACCCAGATGTAGTTTGTAGACCTCGCACTGGTCTGCGCTGAGCCCCGATGCATCTATTACGGCTGTGAGTGCGGCCTCGCCGTTCTGCGTCGGCACCCACGCTTCGCAACGCGCAGGCGTCCAAAGTACGGTTGCGTTCATGGTCTCCATCGTTGCGTGATTCTGGTGTGGGTACGAATACACCGCCTCGATTGTTCGCAACGCATTTGCCAATGTATCTTTGGCATTGCCGACCGAGTTGCCAACCACCGCATTTTCCTGCGTTAAACCTGCGCGCAGAACGCCAGCAAACTCCGTGCTGGAAGCCTTTGCATGGGGCCCTTCATCCCACTGAACCGGCAATGCATCGAGCGCCGATTTAGCACGCCACCAGGTATCTGCTATTACCGCTACCGCACTGCTACCGACACGCACTACTTTTTTGACTCCGGGCATCGCAAGAACCGCCTTGTCGTCAAAACTATTCAGACGGCCACCAAATACCGGGCAGTCTCGAATAGCCGCATTCAGCATGCCCGGCAGCACCAGATCCATGCCGTATATTTGCTTGCCGGTGGTTTTGTCTACCGTATCCAGACGGGCTAGTCGCTTTCCAGCCAGTGTCCATTCGGACGGCGCCTTAAGCGTGATATCCGTCGGCACTGGCAGCTTACCTGCGGCTTCGGCCACCGCGCCGTAGGTTGTTCTGCGTCCACTGGGCGCGTGGGTAATCACACTCTGACGTGTGCTGCACTCAGAGACTGGCACGCTCCAGCTATTGGCAGCCGCCTGCAACAGCATTAAGCGAGCCGCAGCGCCTCCTTTGCGCACATATTCATTACTTTGACGAATACCCTGACTGCCACCCGTACTGAAATTGCCCCAGGCCCGGTTGCGTTTCAGACTCTGACCGGGCGTTGGATATTCGGTGCTAACTCGCGCCCAGTCGCAATCGAGTTCTTCTGCTACCAATTGGGCCAGACCAGTTAGCGTGCCCTGCCCCATCTCGGAACGGGCAATACGAATAATTACCGAATCGTCAGGCCGTACCACAACCCAGGCATTGACTTCGGGTGGCCGGGCGGATGCGGGAATATTTTCGGACACTTCAGCCGAATGTGCCAACTGAGGAATATGAACCGCCAGAACCAGTCCGCCTCCCAGTGCGGCAGACACTTTGAGAAAGCTGCGACGGGATGCGTTCATGTTGTGCTCCCATCAATATGCTGAATACTCAAGCCGGCATCAGACAGTTTTCCGGACACCACTGCGTGTATGGCTGCTCGAACGCGGTTATAGCTTCCACAGCGGCAAATATTGGTCATTACGGCGTCAATGTCAGCATCGGTGGGGTGGGGTTTTTCCCGCAACAGAGCCGTGGCCGCCATGATCATTCCGCTTTGGCAAAAACCGCATTGTGGAACGTCGAGTGCCGCCCATGCTATTTGCACCGGATGAGATCCGTCTGCCGATAACCCCTCAATGGTGACCACTTTCGCAGTTGCTGGCACGCTCGATAGCGGACGCACGCAACTGCGAGCCGCCACTCCGTCTATGTGCACGGTGCAAGCACCACATAGAGCCATTCCACAGCCATATTTAGTGCCGGTAAGGCCTAGTTGCTCCCGAATAACCCAAAGCAAGGGGGTATCTGCCTCGGCATCTACCGCCCTGACAGCGTTGTTCACATTAAGTTGCATCATACGGTTGGCTCCTGAATCCCAGATCGGTACCAACTCAAATAATAGTCTGAACAGAGTTCTGGTGCTCTTTTTATTTCAGGCGCCGAATAACTCAGAACGAATAGCTGAACTGGGCGCTACCTTCCAGACCCTTGAAGCTATATCTGCGTTCCTCCAACCAGAGCTTTCCCGGCTCCAGACGCAGCAAAGTACTGCAGCGGGTACCGTATTCAGGCAGGCGTATAAATGCAGACGACAACGCACGTTCGCGTTCCTGGTCTATTCCAGTATTTGGCAACACCGTATCCGGCGCCGTTTGCGCATCTCGCAATAACGACCATGCCGCAAGATCCTGTATCGGTCGGGGCTTGTACTGAAGGTCCGCAAGGCCTTGTGTAATTTTTTTCAGTTTTGGCCACGGCGTATAAAAATCAGCGTTCGAAACCGCCCCAATGCCGGGGCCAATTAAAAATGCGCGCGCGTTGCGACTCTCCAGCCCCATCAACTGACTGCCATCCCAGACAAGCAGATTAAACGCGTTATATTTTTGTGTATCTGGCAATATCGCGTCCAGATAGTTGGCTGCCGACAGCTTGCCGCTCAGAAAACCAACGACCAGACCGCCGCGCGATTCGGCCGTTTCACGAAAATCTGCAGGACTCCGGTAATTGGTCAGGGCAGCCATACGACCACTGCGCGAAACTCCCAACCATGTGCCCCCGGCAGTGAGATCGCGCCCCGCGAGAATTTCGCCACCCTCCCACCAATGCAGCGGCTCGGTCGGGCGGGCATAAAACTCGTCGCGGTTGGCCGCCAGCAGCAGACTTTGCTGGCCGCCACTTTGCCAGTTCCATGCGATCAGGCACATAACGGGTCAAAGGGTCACGATAGTTTTTCCGGCAGGCAATCAGTGTCCCGTCTTGAAACGCGAGAAGGTACGGGTCTGTACCTTGCGAATAGCCTGCGGCAGCGCATCAGGTGCATACATCGTCTTCATCGTGGCTTCGTCCACGAAAATAGTGGGGTTCTCTGCCACTTCTTTCTTTACAAACTTACGTGAGGCCGCGTTGGGGTTGGCATAGAAAACCTTGTTAGACAAGGAAGCATGCACCTCGGGACGCAAAATGTAGTTGATGAAGAGATGTGCGTTTTCTACGTTTTTAGCGTCGCGCGGAATAGCCATCGAGTCGAAGAACAGGGTCGCACCAGTCTTCGGAACTAGCGCCTGAATAACCACTGGCGTCTTGGTCTTGGCATCCGCTGCGCGCCGTGCGGCTATGTTAATGTCTCCCGAATAGCCCAGCACCACACAGGTTGATCCACCAGCCATATCCTCGATATATCCGGATGATGAAAACCGGGTGATATAGGGTCGGATAGCCTTCAGGACCTTGCCGGCAGCTTCATAGTCTGAGGCTTCCTTGCTATAGGGGTTTTTGCCTGCATAGAGCAGTGCAGCCGGAATCACGTCAGAAGCAGAATCCAGAACGCTGATGCCGCACTTTTTGAATTTGGAAGCATATTCCGGATTGAACAGCAGTTCCCAGGCATTGTCGGGCATAGGCGTGCTTCCCAACGCGGCCTTTACCTTGTCCACGTTGATGCCCACCGTAACGTAGCCCCACAGCCAGTTGACCAGGTATTGATTTCCGGGGTCGACCTTTGCCAGTTGCTCCAGCACACCCTTGTCGAGATTGCCCCAGTTGGTGAGCTTGCTGCGGTCGAGTTTTTGCAGCAACCCGCCTTCAATTTGTGTTTTGGCGAAGTGAGCGCTGGGCACCACGATGTCGTAGCCCGTGTTACCGGCCATCAACTTGGCGTGCAAAATTTCATTGGTATCGTAATTGTCGTAACGGACCTTGATACCGGTTTCCTTTTCAAAGTTCCGGATCGTGTCCTCAGCAATGTAGTCGGACCAGTTATAAATGTTGAGAACTTTGGATTTATCAGCTGCCTGTGAAGTTCCAAACCCCAACACTGCGCCACTGACCACCAGCGCCAGCCCCACCCGTTTGAGTACCGATTTCATTGCCCGAAGTCCTTTCTGAAAGAGTTAAAAATGGCTTTTCCCTGTAAATTCCCGTCACGTATCGCGGGTAATACAGCTTAACGCCAAATTTTGCGAATAATTTGACGAGCGAAAGCCAAGTTCAATCGCTGTGGGAATGAATCATGCCGCAAAACTTGCCGATGCCGAGCCCTTTGCAAGCGGGTTGCAGATCCTTCAGACAAACTTCATAGGGGCGGTGGGCTTCCATGCACTGCGCCGCCGAAAGATTGGCCTGCGCAGTCACTTTAAAAGACTTGATCGGGCTGGCTGCCGCTTCCTCCCGCAACCCACAGTACTTACCAATGGCGAGGCCGGCACAGGTCGCATTCATTTCTTCCACACAAGCGGCCTTTGGACGGTTCTCTTCAAAGCAGCGTGCGGCATAGGTTTGCGCTTCAGCAAGCGCACGATGCCGCTGCGCATCTTCAGCTATTTCCTTAGCATCGTGTGCCCGCACAGGAAGCACTAATGTCCACAAAAAAATGGCTGTCGCATAAATAACCAGACTATTTTTAGGCATCTTAAACGGGCTTTGAGTGGATAACAGATTCGAGTGTATCGGCAAGGGCCACCTTGCTGAAAGGTTTTGTCAGAAAGCCAGTCATCCCGGCCTCAATGCAAGCGTCCTTATCCGATTGCATAGCGTTTGCTGTCAGTGCAATGATGGGCGTATTGGCGTTGGGACCGGTGCCTGTCCGGATTGCGCGAGTGGCTTCAAAGCCATTCATCACAGGCATTTGTACGTCCATCAGAATTGCAGTGAAAGCCCTCGCCAAAGCGGCTTCAACCCCTTGCGCACCGTCAGAAGCCAAAGTGACTTCATAGCCCAGTCGCTGCAATATGACAGTAGCCAATTTTTGGTTGATGGGATGATCCTCCACCAACAATATAGTTTTCGCTGAGTCTTTTTGCGCTGCAGTCAGCGTTGCGCAAACATCGGCCAACTCAGAGGACGCTGACGTCGATGTAGAAGCTGATGCCGATGCAGTCTGAGTGGTGACGTTTCCAGCCTCATGCCTGATAGTGCTACTGACATCGGCGGCGCGTTCTGCGACGACATCAGACGTTCTTGTCTGTTCTGCCGCAGGCTTGAGTGGCAACTCAAACCAGAACAGACTGCCCACCCCCAGCGTACTTTCCACCCCAATGCGTCCACCCATTCCTTCCACCAATTTTTTGCAGATAACCAGCCCCAGACCCGTACCCCCAAACTGCCTTGAGGTAGATGCATCAGCCTGCACAAAGTTTTGAAACAGCTTCGAAATGGTTTCAGAAGAAATACCTGTGCCGGTATCGCAAATTTCAAATCGCAATCCACCATCAACGGCAGATATAGCCAGACGGACCTCCCCCTTGAGGGTAAACTTTACGGCGTTTCCAACCAGATTGAACAATATCTGGCTGATGCGCAAACTGTCGCCCAGATAACTTACGGACAGCTCTTCGGGCAACTCAACTTCCAGCGAAATTCCTTTGTCGTGCGCCTTGATTCGCAGGGATGACGTCACCGCATCTACAACCTGCCGGAGCAGAAAGACGCTCTGCGCAAACTCCATGTGGCCAGATTCAATTTTGGAGAGGTCAAGAATGTCGTTGATGACGGCCAGCAACGTTTCGCCGGACAACTGAATATTGCGCGCATAACTGAGCTGCTCCGGGTCCAGTTTCGACTCCAGCAGCAAACCAACCATTCCCAGAACTCCGTTCATGGGAGTCCTGATTTCATGCGACATGTTGGCCAGAAACAGGCTCTTGGCCCTGTTGGCATCCTGTGCGAGTAATTTTTCCGACTCCAGTTCCCGTCGCAATCGGGCCTCAGCCAGTTGTGCCCGCATAAGCAACAGCGAGACCAGCGCACCCAAGGCGCTGACCAATGAAGCGGCTGCAAAAACGGAGCGCTGGTTCGACACGTAATTTGTAAGAATAGTCTGCACCGACTCACCCACGACAAAATTCAGCCCGTAGTCTTTGCTTTGTACGTAGCCGTATATTCGTTCAATGCCGTCGGAACCCGATACCTTGCGGAATAGTCCGGTAACAGGGGCACCTTCCCGCAAAAAGGGAACGTCCCGAACAACCGAACCGAGCGATGCCTGGGTGGCCGGATAACGCGACATAATTTCGCCACTCGACCGAACCATCGAAACTACGGCATTGACGGGAATGTCGAGCGTTTTGGCAAAGTCGCCGAAATGATCGGTGCTGACCGAGACGACCAGCACGCCACCAAAGGCGCCATTCACAATAATAGGTCGGGTGAACTGAATCGACCATTTACCCGAGACCTTGCCTTTGACCGGTTTGCTGATGAATAGCGAATCCAGTTGCGGATTGTTTTTGTGCACCAGAAAATGTTCTCTCTGGCTCAAATCCACCCGTTCAAGAGTTTTCACCAGATTGGAAAACGCCAGAAAGCCGTTTGGATCGATTACAGAAACCTGAAAACTAAGGTCCTTGATATTGTCTTGACTGCGCTGAATTACCCGTGCAAATGAATGCGCGTCGCCATGCCAGTGCTGGCGGATATCCAGCAGAATTTCATTGATTCTTTTAATGGTCGACCGTGAATTCTCAGCGAAAACCCGTGCTTGAACGACCTGCTTTACTTCTGCTTCATGCAGGTAACTGTTGCGACTGCGGTTCAGTTCCCAATAGGTTGCCAACCACACAAGCGACAGAAACAATAGTAGTACGACCGACGTGCGAACAACCGCATAGGCCCTGTCATTCCATTTATCTGGCTTGCGCAACATGTCCGAAATGTACTATGAATGGACTGGAATTGCCCACCATAGCCCAACCCGGACTACCTATACAACAGGGTGCAGTGAGCAGGCGTGGTGGGTGGTGCCCTGCTCTACCTGAATAGTTGCGTGCTGAATGGAATAGCTCTCCTTCAACTTCGCGGTGATGTTGTCAACATATTCGTCACCCGGATAGCCTGCCGGGACCACAAGGTGCACAGTCAACGCACTTTCTGTCGTGCTCATACCCCAGATGTGCAAGTCATGTATATCAGTAACGCCCGCAAGGCCGCGCAAATAGGCCTCTATACCATCCACCCGGATACTCTGGGGCACCGCGTGCAAAGCAAGCCGAAGTGACTCCCTTAGCAAACCCCATGTTCCACGAATGATAAGCAGGACAATGACGATGCTGGTCACCGGATCCAACCAGTTCCATCCGGTAAATCGTATAACCGCCGCAGAACCCACCACGCCCAATGCCATGCCTGCATCTGCGGCCATGTGCAAATAAGCGCCCCGAATATTCATGTCGTCTTTATTGCCTTTCATGAATAGCAAGGCGGAAAAGCCATTGACCAGTATTCCCACCAGTGCAACCACAATGACAGTGGTTGTGTCGATAGCCGGGGTGGTCCAGAAGCGCTGGACAGATTCCAGCCCGATGGCCCCACAACTAATCAGCAAGAATGCCGCATTGGCCAAGGCAACCAGAGTTGACGATCCGCGCAGTCCGTAGGTGAATCGGGAGTTGGGGGTTGTTGATGAAATAGCTGCCGCGCCCCACGCCAGTCCCAGACCCAGAACATCGGAAAGGTTGTGTCCGGCGTCGGCCATCAGAGCCGTGGAATGGGCCAGATAACCGTATACCAGTTCGACCACCACAAATAGCGCGTTCAATGCAATGGCGATTGCAAAGGCTTTGCCTTGCGAAGTAGGGTCGCCGTGGCTGTGCACATGCCCATGATGGTGGCTGCCGTGATCGTGTTCCGCGTGATCGTGGTGATCGTGGTGATCGTGGTGCGTGTGGTTGTGGGGCATGGCAGGATGCGCGAATACCTTTCGCTGGTCTCTAATCATGAAAATGATGAGACCAGCATAGCACGAGAACCCGCCCGCAATGCACCGGTCCGGATCAGGGAAGGCGGAAAGTACCTACCAACCGGTCAAGCACCGACGCTTCGACGGCAAGTCTTTCTGCGGCAGCTGCGTTTTCTTCAACCAGTGCCGAGTTTTGCTGCGTCATCTCATCAACTGAGCGAATAGCCTTGCTGATGTGCTGCATTTCTTCAGCCTGATGCTTGCTGGTTTCATTGAGGCGCGAAATCAAATCATTGATGGTGCCAACCTGCGTAACCACCTGCTGTACTTGCGTGCCGGCCTTTCCTGCCATTGAAGTTACCTGCCCGATAGAGTCCACCGCATCGGTAATGAGGCCTTTAATTTCTGCTGCAGCGGTGGCACTGCGGGTGGCCAGCATGCGCACCTCTGAAGCAACTACCGCAAAACCGCGCCCTTGCTCGCCCGCCCTCGCCGCTTCAACCGCCGCGTTGAGCGCCAGAATATTGGTCTGAAACGCAATCGAATCAATGACGTTGGTGATTTCTGCAATCTTCCGGCTCATTTCGCCCACCGTATCAATCTGGGTTACCAGTTCGCGCACCGACTGCCCACCGGTCTGCGCGCCGGTTGCAGCACTGCGCGCTGCATCACTAACGTCGTTGGATATGCGGGCGTGCGACTGAATACCATCCAGCAACTGGTCAAGAGAAGCGCTCGCTTCCTGTAGGTTGGCTGCCTGCAACTCTGTGCGTTGCGACAGGTCGCTCACACCTCTGGATATTTCTTCTGAAGTACTCGCGATCAAGCCACTGCCGTTGCGCACATCTGAAACAATGGTTGCCAGTGCACCGCGCATATGTTCCAGATGCGACACCAAGCGTCCTACTTCGTCGTTGCCGCTTTCAAATCGAACCAACTGGAGGTCGCCTTCGGCAACCCGGGTTGAAATGATTTCAGCGTCGTTAATAGGGTGCGTAATAGAGCGCGCAATAGCCCAGGACAGCAATACGCCGCCAACCAGTGCGCTCAACATGATTGCTATGATGGCCGAACTGCCTTCTACTGCTCCTTCTCGGGCGTCGTCGTACGATTGACCAGCCAATTTGACTTGCAACTCCATCAGTTTTTCAATAGACGACTGAAACCCGGGCGCCATCGGACTGATTTTGTTGAGATAAAGAAATTGCCCGTCGTCATAACTGCCATGGGTCACCGCGTTCATGGCGGCTTCGAGTGCATCTTTGCCGTACTTTTGCTGCTGTTCCTGAAACACCAGATACAACTGCTCAATTTCAGCCGTACGAGGAATAGCGGCATACTTTTTCAGTGCGTCCTGTACCGACGCCAGATTGCGGGTGAATTCAGCACTGCGCTTTTCAACATTTGACTCGCCCGGGTTGACCAGCGTGTCCATCATCAGCACCCGGTTGCGCTGCATAAGATAGTTCACGCGCGACAAGAGTTGGACCGGAATAGCGCGCTCTTCGTAAACAACACGCATCCGTTCGTTCAGATAGCGGAACCCTGTAAGACCAGCGACTGCAATGGCGCAAAGGCAAATCAGAAGCGTTGCAAAACCGGCAAAAAGCCGCACCCGGATAGAAAAATTGCGCAACACCAACCCCTTGTAGGACAAGCAAGACAAAATGCTGCTCCGCATCCATGTCAATAACGTGACATATCCACCTTATCGATGAAGACTTTGCGCCACCGTGGGTTCGTTCAGACAGGTGCGGTAGTTCGCCAGCGCCAGGTCAGCGCCGCTACTGCAATTGCAAGTTGGACGATAGTGCCCAACCACGCGACGTCTTCCCCCGCAGAATAGGGAATAATCAGCTGCAGGGTGAGTTCGCCGCCCGCAGCCTTTACCAGCCAAGGCAAAAGAGCGTGCAATACGACCAGCGTAAGGCCAAATGCAAAGCTGGCACGCCTTGGCTTGGGTGAAAACCAGAAAAACAGTGCAATGGCGCTGTCTCTAACCATCGTCAGGACCAACACAAGGGGTCTGCTGTGAAAAGCATCCAACCATAGCGCGCCGGTATGTGCCACCGATTGCGCCTCCAGCGTGATCCAGAACGCAAACAACATGGCCAGCAACAAAATTACTGCCCAGCCAGGCAACTGCCGCACGGCCCCACGCCAGTCACCTTCTTGCCAGCGCGCCACCACCTTTTGCCAGACGGTGCGTTGCTGAGGCTCGGCCAGCAGCAGGCCGTAGGTTATCACCGCGCAGGTGATCAGTCCCCCACTACCAAATATCAGCGCTCGATTTTCGCCGGAAAATCCCGCTACATAGAAACCCACAAGCACTGCAAAGCCCGCAAGCCCCCAGGGCACTTGCCGCACTGCCAGCACTTCGGCCATTAGACGCCACGCCGCACACACAGCACAGGCCGTAAACAGAATGCTACTGATCAGCAACATGCCGGACGCGGAAAAGGTGATATCCCACCACTGGACCTCACCGAGCTTAAAGGTCGAAAGCATGGCCGGAACAGTCCACAGCAGCACCATGACCAGCGCCGCCACTCCCCCACGCTGGCTACCCGCGCCGCCTACCTTGACTCGCTGCAAATGTATAGCCACAAGCAACGACTGAAGACCCAGACCCGCCACAATAGCGGTGAGTGCCATTGTGAATACCTGTGGCGAAAATTCGGTGCTCAGTGCGCTTGGAATAGCCACCAACAGGGCCAGGGCACCGCCGTACCAGCCGTAAGAACTTGCCCCCAACAATTTGCCCCAGATCATGGCCCAGGGCTGCATGGCACTCATACGTTGCTGGTCCCATGTGCGATCAGCCACTTCATCCAGCACACTTGCGCCGGCGGCCATGGTTCCGACAACGTAAACCGCGATGCAAAACGCGCCACTGGCCACCATCGTGAGTGCCATAGCAACTGATTTTTGCGCGGTCAGACAGGTTGCCGCGAAAGTCAATAGCATCAGCGCCGGCATGACGGCCAGGCGTGTTGGCGAAAACTGCAGCCAGAGTTGGCGGCGAAATTCGGGGTTCATAGAGAGCTTTCGGGAAGGGTGCCAGCGCTGGCGCGCGTTGCGGCCAATGACCGTAAATAGGATTGCTGCAGGTTTTCCGTGATAGTTGAAACATACAGCAGGCCGAACCCTTCTTTTACGCAGGATCGAACCAGTGCCACCTGTGCAGCAGAATCGTCCTCGAATAGCAATTCAACGACTGGCCCCTCCTTTGTGTTGACCCGAACGTGTGGTTGCTGTGCCAGCCAGACGGATGCGTCAGTGGCATCCCCCAGAAACTCCATGCGCAAATGACGCCTGGCCGGGGCGTAAGGGCCCGGCTGACCCGTCAGGGAGCGATGTTCCATGACACTGCCAAGGTTGATGGCCAGCATATGGGTGGAGTATTCGTCCAGCTCGGCCAGAATGTGGCTGGAGACCAG
>Ga0007854_10000675_pt1 | contig 21993 bp, 21 predicted proteins | sample CryBogCBH12Aug08_FD_60382 | JGI IMG/M metagenome (GOLD analysis project Ga0007854, IMG submission 60382) | Freshwater microbial communities from Crystal Bog, Wisconsin, USA - CBH12Aug08 | ecosystem: Environmental > Aquatic > Freshwater > Lake | place: Crystal Bog, Wisconsin, USA | collected... | reverse complement strand
TTGCCGGGGGGGGAGATGGTCTATTTACCTCTGAAAGCCTCTTCCGGGGTGATTGGTGTGCTGACCTTATTGCCGCTTAATCCCGCGCGGATTGCGCTACCGGAACAGCAGCGCCTGCTGGAAACTTTTACCAGCCAGATTGCGCTGGCGCTGGAACGGGTGAAGCTGGCCACAGAAGCACATATTGCCCAAGTGAGAATGGAAACAGAGCAATTGCGTAACTCTTTGCTCTCCGCGATTTCGCATGACTTGCGTACACCGCTGGCAGCGATTGTGGGTGCCTCCAGCAGTCTGGTGCGGGATGGCGACAGGTTGACTGGCGAAGCTCGCAAGGAGCTCGGTCTGGCAATTTATGACGAAGCGATGCGTATGTCCGGATTGGCAAATAACCTGCTGGACATGGCGCGACTTGAGGCGGGCGGAGTTATACTGAACCGGCAATGGCAACCGCTGGAAGAGGTTCTTGGCGGCGCACTGGCAGGATTGAGTGCCTACATGAATAACCATCCGGTCACCATCAAACTACCGCACGATTTGCCATTGGTCGAAATAGACAGCATGCTGATCGAACGGGTGTTTGTGAACCTGCTGGAAAATGCGGTGAAATACACATTACCCGGGACACTGATCGAGATTTCAGCCTCAAGCAACGAGAATGAAATGGTGGTCACCGTATCCGACCATGGTACTGGAATTCCGGTTGGCGAGGAACAACGCATTTTTGAAAAATTCCATCGAGTTGCCAGCGAAGGCAGCCAGGGAGGGGCAGGTCTGGGCTTAACGATCTGCCGCTCTATAGTTGAGGCGCACGGTGGAAGGATTTGGGCGGATAATTTGACCGCCGGAGGTGCCGCTTTCCATTTTTCCCTACCCTTGTCCGAGCCGCCTTTTATAGAAGATGAGGAGGCAGTTTAGTCATGGACCATTCTGCCACACTCATCGTTATCGAAGACGAAGTGCAGATACGACGCTTTTTGCGGGCTACGCTGACCTCGGAAAACTATCTGGTTCATGAAGCAGAAACGGGCACGCAAGGACTTACCGAAGCAGCCACCCGAAAACCGGATCTGATCATTCTGGATCTGGGGTTGCCCGATATGGATGGCGTTGGCGTCGTGAGGGAGTTGCGTACATGGTCTGCCGTTCCCATCATAATACTGTCCGCCCGCTCACAGGAAAGCGACAAAATTTCTGCTCTGGATGCGGGAGCGGATGATTATCTGGTCAAGCCATTTGGTGTAGGTGAATTACTGGCACGAATACGTGTGGCCTTACGCCATGTGCCTAATGTACAGAATGGAGAAGAAGAGGGCCTTTTTTCGGTGGACGAGTTAAAGGTGGATAGAATCCACCGCAAGATTACCGTCAGCGGGTTGGACGTTCACCTTACTCCAATTGAATACCGCCTGCTGACAGTTTTGGTAAATCATGCAGGTAAGGTGCTGACGCATCGTTTTTTGCTCAAGGAAGTGTGGGGACCAAACTATGTGGAACGTGCTCATTATTTGCGTATCTACATGGGAATTCTTCGCCACAAACTGGAAAAAGACCCGGCTCGTCCACGGTTCCTGCTGACGGAAGTTGGGGTAGGTTACCGCTTGGCAGTAGATTGATGTATTAACCCCAATTGCGTATTTTTGATTGATTATTACTTTTTGCCGCAAGCCATTTTCCACATTGACTCGACTAAAGTGCCGGTTGCCACCGGAGCCCATTTCCACTTTTCGGCATCCATGTAAGTATGAACAACATTTCCCGAGCCCATATTTTCCGAGAAAAAAGAGAGCGTAATTTTTCGAACCTGCGTTTTCTGGCAATCGTATTCCTGTAATGCTTTTGCGGATAAAAAAGACTTTCCAGCTTCTTCCTTGCCCGGGTCCTTCAGGTCAACCAGTCCCCACATTTTAACTATATTATCGGTTTTGTCAGTGCTAGGGGGGGCAACATAAGTCGTTATGTTTCCATTGGTTCCAATTTTAACCCAGTCAGCCATTACATCACCGCAAATAATCGCCAGTAGTGTAACCAAAATAAACTTATACATTGCTGTCTCCGTATTCCTTAAAGTTAAGAACTCTACCAGTATTTCCAATTCCCGCCTATATGCCAAACTTTCAAGCAACTCTTAGTAGGAATAAACATAATTTTATTATATGTGTTATTGTTGCACACGTTATGTGGTTGTTTTGTGTTACTGTTCGAACATTTGGTTCGTCATGAATAGCTAGGGGAATGCAGTTTAGGGTGCCTCATTAAAGTACACACAAGGCAACGTAACCAATCTGATTTAACGGATGAACAATGTCAATAAATGCGATGGTTCAGGTAATGTCAGACAACGAATTGATTAGACTTCATAAAAATAATTTTGATGTCGTGCTTACTGTGTTATTGGTCGAAGACGAAAAAGCGCAGGCATTGCTTATTTCGTCGTTGCTCGGTCAATATGGCCATAAAGTTCATATTGCTCACTGCGGAGAACAGGCCATTGAGATGTTTCCGCAAGTTAAACCCGATCTGATCTTGATGGATGTAATCATGCCGGGGATGGATGGTTATCAAACGACTAGAATTATCCGTGCTAAGCATAAAGAATGGTTGCCGATTATTTTTCTAAGTGCGTTATCGGAAAAAGATTCTTGTATTACAGCTTTAAATGCAGGTGGGGACGACTTTTTAGCTAAACCGGTTGATACTGCTTTGCTCCTTGCAAAAATGAATGTGATGGGCCGCATCCATTCAATGCAAGAAAAACTCCGCCACAATGAGAAGGAACACCTGCTGTTCCAAACCATACTGGACAGTGCACCTCTCGGTATCTGGATGCTGGACGTCGATGGAAAATTACAGTTTGTCAATCATACTTTTTGCAATACAGTTGGAATTTCTGAACAACAGTTCTTGTCCGCCAATCATTATGCGGATGTTTTGCCCCAATCGATAACAGCCAGTTGCATAAAATCGGATCAGGAATGCTTCGGGCAGGATGAATCTCACCTTTCGATGGAATGTGTTCCTTTCGCGGACGGCACCACCCATTTGCTTGAGATTACAAAAGTTAAACTGCTCGATCGGAATAAGACCCTCATCGGATTGATAGGATTGGCTGTAGACGTTACCGACCGAAAAAAAACCGAGGACAGATTGCGTTTGACTGAAAAAGTGTTTAAGCATACCTCGGAAGGCATTTTGATTACCGATGTATCCAGAAATATTATCGAAGTGAACGATGCTTTTTGCCAGATTTCTGGTTACTCCCGCGAAGAGCTGATCGGGAAAAATCCTCGCATACTTCACTCAGGTCACCAGAGCAAAACATTCTATTGGGATATGTGGGAATCCATCCATACAACCAGCCACTGGGCGGGGGAGGTTTGGGATCGAAAAAAGAATGGGGAAATGTTTGCGGCCTGGATGACAATCTCGGCACTCTCCAACGAAAATGGAGAGGTCACTCATTACGTCGGTATCACTTCCGATATCACGCTGCTCAAGCAACATGAGAAGCAATTGGAACATATCGCCCACTATGATGCCTTGACGGGTATCCCAAATCGTACCTTGCTTGCCGATCGAATGAAACAAGCGATCTCCCAAACTTTATGGGAGAAAAACATGACGGCAATATGTTATCTCGATCTCGATGAATTCAAGCAAATTAACGATACCCAGGGACATGAGACGGGTGATCGGGTTTTGATTGAAATCGCCCAGCGTATTCAGAACACCATACGCGGAGGGGATACGGTTGCCCGACTGGGAGGCGATGAATTTGTGATTCTGCTATTGGGGCTGGAAAAAGGTGAAGAGTGCGTGTCAACTTTGATTCGCCTGCTTGAGGCTATAGCAAATCCGATTTTCGTGAATGAAAGGGCCTATTCAGTCAGTGCCAGTATTGGGGTCAGTATCTATCCACTGGATGACGAAGATCCCGACACGCTTCTAAGACACGCAGACCAGGCTATGTACGTGGCGAAGCAATCGGGAAAAAACCGCTATCATGTCTACGACCCGACATTTGACCGAAGAGCTCGTGACCAGAATGAATTTCAGAATAGTATTCGTTACGGACTGGAACACAATCAGTTCGAGTTGTATTACCAACCCAAGATCAACCTGCGTACGAAAAAGCTGGTGGGGGCGGAAGCGCTGATCCGCTGGCACCATCCAGAGCGCGGCCTACTGTTGCCGGCAGAGTTTTTGCGCTTTATTAGTAATACCGAACTCGATATTCATATCGGGGAGTGGGTGACTTCAGCAGCCCTGGCTCAGATGAATCGCTGGAGAGCTGAGGGGCTGGACATCGAGATCAGTATCAATATCTCCGGTTATCACCTCGAATCACCCCGTTTTGTCGAGCATTTGCATCAACAGCTTAAGCATTATCCGGACATCCCGTTTGGTAAGCTGCAAATCGAAGTATTGGAAACGGTGGCTCTCAATGAAATTGCAATCGTTCGTGAAGTGATTGAGTCGTGCCGAAAATTTGGCGTGGGATTTGCTCTGGATGATTTTGGTACCGGTTATTCGTCTCTATCCTATCTAAGCAGCCTGCCTGTCGACGTGCTCAAGATTGACCAGTCTTTTGTTAGAGACATGCTCGAAGACAAGGGGGATATGGCGATCGTTCAAGGCATTATTGCTTTGGCTCATGCTTTTGAACGCCAAACGGTGGCAGAAGGGGTTGAGACTCAGGATCACTATCGTGTTTTGCTCGATTTGGGCTGCGAACTGGGGCAGGGATTTGGTATTGCCCGTCCCATGCCCGCTACCGAGCTATTGAACTGGCGAGCTTTATGATGCCATTTACACTAAATTTTATTGCCTTAAAGGATGGCTTGTGAATTCCTCCAATGCACTTCTCCATGCGGCCGAAAAGCTTGAAAGTTTACCTGCAATTCCGGTTGTTGCCCAAAAAATACTGGCACTTAAAATTGCCGACGACGAGTGCGAGCGCGCTCTGCTTGACTTAATCGAAAATGATCCTCCCATCTTTTCAAGAATAATCGGATTGTCCAATTCATCGTTGTTTGGCATAGGAAAAAAAATTCTGTCGTTAAATGATGCTGCTGCATTGCTTGGAAGTAAGCGTATCAGAATGATCTCGCTGAGTTTCGCCATGATGTCATCCTTGCCGACGCAAAAAGCGGGCCTTTTTAATATTAAGAGATTTTGGCAACATAGCCTGTCAATTGCCATGACGATGGGAACGCTGTTGAGTTTTATGCCAAATGAACTTCGTCCTTCCGAAGATGAAGTCTATTTGGCAGGTTTGCTACACGACATTGGATTTCTTGTGCTGGATTACCTTGATCCGGAACTAAGCAATAAATTTCATACTTGTGTTGCAGCCAAGCCTGGGTGTCCGGTCGGGGAAATGGAAATTATTGGCACGAGCCACTGTCAGTTAGGAGCCGCGTTGGGTCATCACTGGGAACTTCCTGAATCGATAATTTCGGTGATCCGCTGCCATCATCCCGATGAGTGTAATCCAGTATTTATCCGACAACCTCTCATTAGCATGGCCATCCTTGCTGAAAAATTGCTCCCTACTTTTGGTATTAATGAAGCAGTAAATCGAAAAACTGAGGCGGACGATTGGCTGGTCTTAGGTATCGATCCCCTCAAAGCTGACCAAGTCATGGCAAAAGCTCTAAATCATATCGATGAAACGGAAACAATCTTATCTTGAAGTATCGATTATTAGATAATGCTAATGTATATGAAAATATTAATAATTATGTGTGACGATTGCACATATTGAGACATTTGTGGTAAGGTTATTGTGCTTGGTCGCCCTCATCTAAAGAATCAGGTCTTTAAAGTTGAACAAGCTATGTAAGTCGCATGGAAAACTTGCTGTTATGCGTAACGGTTATAGTCACTGAATTTCGCATGGAGAAAATGAAATGTTTGATACAGCAAGCAAGTTATATTTTAAGAGGGCTCTGTCATGAAACTGGTTGACCCGATACGCTATGTAGGGCTTAAGGAATCACGACGACTTCCCTCGCCTAAAGGTTTGGCACTCGCTATTGTCAGATTATTGCAGCAGGACGATTACAGGTTGGAAGATCTGACCAGGCTGGTTCAGTCTGATCCGGTTATCGCAGGCGAGTTACTCAGATTTGCAAATGCCGCGTCATACGGTCATAGCAATCCCATTGTGTCTATTTCCAAAGCGGTTACAACACTGGGCTCACTTCGCATACGTGTAATCGTTATTGCTTTTTCGGTGATCAATAATAATCGTAGAGGTAACTGCCCTCAATTCGATTATGAAAAATTTTGGTCTCATGCCTTGGCAACAGGCATTTCAGCACAGGCATTAGCTTCTCTCGTGAAAATTAACATAGAAGAACATTTCACGGCAGGGTTGCTATGCCGACTTGGGGAGTTGGCACTGGCTTCAATCTTCCCCGAGCGCTATGGCGAGATCATTTCAAAATCGCATGCTGGAGCCCCTGACCGGATTGAAATGGAACGGGACGCTTTCGGCATTGATCACCGTGAATTAAATTCCACATTGTTGCTGGAATGGGGATTGCCCTTAGAATTAGTCACTGCGATTTATCATAGCGAATATCCTGATAACGAAGAAACTGAAGTTGGAACCCGTATTAAATCTATCACGTTATCGTTACATGTCTCACTTGCTTTTGCCGACTATTGCGTGACAGAAGATGTCGCTGAGCGTGAGGCGCTCTTGCAAAAACTGTATTCCAAGGCGGCTAGAATAGGAATCAGTCAAGAGGAAACAGACCGGATGGCTGCAAAAATTATTACAAGCTGGCAAGAATGGGGAAAGTTTCTGAAAATTCATACTTGTGAAGTTAAATAATTGGCAAAGTCATAGCCTTCGTGCAACAAGCAGGTTTCAACCGAAAAATAAAGAAGCGCTATGACTTCATACATGACCGGTGGATGTCATTGCGGTGCACCGTGTTATGAATATCTACCGAGCCGGTGATGGCGGGGAACTGCCATTGCCGTGATTGCCAACGAGCTAGCGGAAGCGGATATGCGCCAATTTTTTGTCCCAAGCGCGGCTGTCGCTTTAACGGGTGATGTGAAATATTTCGATATAAAAGGGGATAGTGATCACAATGTAACCCGCGGATTTTGTGCAATTTGTGGCTCACAGATTTTTGGAAAAATCGAACTGATGCCTGGGTTGCTGGCAATCAGTGCCGGGAGTCTGGATAATCCGGCTATGTTTAAACCGAGTATAGATTTGTGCACTTTTTGTGCACAGCATTGTGACTTCATGTTGCCAGACTTGCCAAAATTTCCCCTGATGCCCCCTGCTCCAAAATAAGCTTTTATACTTGGTCTAGACAACGCCCGGCTCTTGCCCGCAATATTGTGTATCCAAAAACGAACGCTGGGACGGAAAAGGTTATCCCCGTGACTCTCGGCCAAAGATCTGGATTTTGTCACCTGACTTGTGTCGGTGCTTGATGTTCCGGTATGTTGTCGACGCTACAACTTCAGCAAACTATTAAGCTGCCTGTGTCACAAGCAATTGAACGAACAGTTGGATTTTCATATTGGTTTCAGGACTGACCGAAGTAAATTCAAGACCAGCGAGATTGCGGCTTCCATCATGTATTAACTTGACGACTTTGGCATAGATATCAATTGCCGTAAAGTCAACCAAAGGCAAATAAAATTCAAGTTTTAGGTCGTCGAATGTGTTGAGTTCGTTTTCGATTTTTACGAGTACGCCGTGATAACCAATGTCAAGGATGGTTGCGCTGTTGACTTTAGGCATTATGAACTTGTTTTGAACAAGGTAGAAGGAGCAGGGCAGGTTAACTTCCACGCGATGACTACGGCGAACTTCTTTGCGTGGAACTTCCAAATTTAGTGAGGGAATCGAATATAACTCGCGCAATTTGACAGGATCTGGCTTGCCTTTGACGAATACTTCAATTGCTTCGCTGGCAGTGACGAAGTTATTGCATTGATTAAACGTATTTTCACTGATCAAGACCTGCCCTCGCAGACTGAATGCTTCAATGCGCGAAGTGAGATTGACTTCATCTCCAATTACCGTGTATTCGGAATAAAAGTTTGAACCAAATTTGCCCGCCATCACGTTACCTGTGTTGATACCTATTCCCATGAAGAGCTCGGGTATTCCATCCGGGCGGTCTTTATTGTTTAGTTCAACCATGGCGAGTTGCATCTCGGCTGCGCAAGTCAGGGCACGTTGTACATCGTCAGGATACTCGAACGGTAATCCGAACAGAACCATGATTGAGTCACCCATGAATTTATCAATTACGCCATGATGGCGTGAGATAATTTCGCTCATTTTTACCAGACAGCGATTGAGCATGGCAATCACGGTACCAGCTGGCAGAGCAGAAGTGATGGAGGTAAAACCTCTCAAGTCAGCGAACATGATTGTGACTTCGCATTGCACAAAGGAGTGCTCCAGATCAGTTGCGTCAGTCTCCCCGTCTGCCCCGCAAGCCCTCTGGATGATTGATTTCATCTCAGTTTCAGCAGAACTGCTAAGCGGTGCACCATTTTCTCGTGCAATTAATGACTGCAGTCTACGCACTGCCTCTTTGCTTGGACTGTCTTTCATGTGTTGATGGGTTGCATAAAAATAATCAATGCACTATAGCACAAGCAGTTAACAGCCCAAAACTACAGGATATTTCTGTCAATTTTAGAAAACACTGGATGATGTATTGCCAGACAAATTGAGAATTTCCTTATAGTATGGCAAGGTATCCAGTGATTTATGGCCAAGATTAGCTATTGATAGCTGGAGTGACAGAAAATTTAGCAAGATACGGATGAGGAATTATCATGAAAAAGGCAATATTTTTTTTGTCAGTCTTGTTGTCGGGGTGCGATGGTGTTTCTAAATCTGATATTTCTCACGCAATCGAAATGTGCGAAGGACACAGTGGCGTAGAGAAGGTAGTTCAGTCTAAATCAGCAGATTACGTGGATATTTATTGTAATAGTGGTGCGCAATTCACCGGAGTTGCCAAGCTCAAAGAGCTATCAAACTGTAAAACCGTTATGAATCAGCAATTTTGTAATTAATGAGTTTCTGAAACTCAAACATTAGAGATAGGAGAATTAATGGATAGTGACCTTGAATTAATGACAAAAGAACAATTAATTGCCGTGGTCAAAGAATTGCGTGCCGGTATTCGCGCACATCGCGATTGTTCCGGTCATGATCTCTGTTGGTATCACCCACAGCTGTGGTCGTTGTTGCCTGAAAAAACAGAACTTACAACATGGGTGCCAGAGTGGCCTCAATTTATGAGTGGTTGTATCAAATATCGCCAATCATTAGACGACCAGATTCCTCATTCTCCCAGAACTGAAGATAAGTTCAGTGAATAAAGTGGTGAAATAATCAACCCGCGCTCAGCTAAAACTTTGCTTATCTAACTTCTCGCATTCATACCATTGAGGTGATCACTCTCCTTTGTCGATTTAAAAAAATCATATAGCTTTAAACAATGGAGGCATCAATGTCCAATTGCAACAATGTTAAGTTTAACTGCCCAGTAAGCTTTGAAGTCAAAATCGCCCTTGTAATTGTCGTGTGTGGCTATGAACATCAATAAAATTTATGATCAAATGAATACATTTTTAACAGATGGTGGCAAAAGTTTTAAAGTGCATATTTCTGGTTCTGGCAGGTCAATTGTTATGCTTCATGGATCGACTGCTATGGGTTACTCTCGCCTTCTTTGACTTCTGGCTGTTAACCCATGAGTCATTTTCAGCCGAGTAAATGACAGATTTCTTGAGCTTTACCGTGTAGATGGAACGATATCTATACTGTACATCATATCGAATAGTTTGAAGGTAGGGTTTTTACCCATATTTACCATTTGCTGAGTAATTCAAGCTTCATAAATTCCTCATTAAAATTTCACAGCTCATGTTTAGGATTTGTAGCGCAAGAAGTGAGTTGCCACATTGTTGGAAGTTGAGGAAATGATTATGACAACGGAAATTACACCCGGCCAAATACAAATTGAAAATCAAAACTGCGTAGTGCGTTTGTTTAAAAGAACTGAATTAGTTGAGTGTGTTACAAAAAGAAGGGGTTGCCAATGGGCAATGCCTATTGGACATACCAGCTTAATGTGTAAAAATCCATCTGCAATTCAATACGTTTATTCAGATAAACGCCGTAATCTGCAAATAGACGCTTTATCAACCGACATGATGTCTTTGGCTAAAGAGCTTGGATAAGGCTGTCAAAATAATGACTGCTTAGGCCAGCTTTATATTACAGTCCATAAAGAGCATTTACAGCTTTAATTGCATGACTTCCAAGCCCATGTTGCTCTTAATCTAAAACTGTAATGCCAATTTTTCTACACCAAAATAAGGCTTGTGGGATGGCAGACTACTTAGTATTGGTTTTCCATTTGCACAAAAACGGTAGCCGATACCACGAACAGTCTGCACTAGACAATCGAGGCCGGACGGTTCCAAAGCTTCCCGCAAACGTCTGATATGCACATCCACTGTGCGTTCCTCCACGAATACGTCATTGCCCCAAACCTGATCGAGTAATTGAGAGCGACTGTAAACTCTCTCTTTATGAGCAATAAGTAAATGAAGAAGGCGGAATTCAGTCTGTCCCAAGTCTATCACCGTACCTTTGGCGCTGACTCGGCGCGTGGAGAGAGATAATTCCAGTCCGCCGGCGCACAATGATTCGTCGGTCATTTGTGTTGACATGCGGCGCAGTAAAGCACGGACACGCGCCATCAGTTCGCGTGGTGAAAACGGCTTGGTGATGTAATCATCCGCACCTGATTCCAAACCCATCACTATGTCATGTTCCTCATTGCGCGCTGTCAGCATGATGATCGGAATATTGCGAGTGAGCTGATTAGATTTAAGTCGGCTGATAAATTCAATGCCGCTTAGCCCCGGCAACATCCAGTCGAGAATGATTAATTCGGGCAACGCGTTGTTGATATGTGTCATAGCACTGGTCGCATCGAGCGCCTGAATCGCGCGGTAGCCACATTGTGTGAGGTTGAATGCCACTAATTTTTGTATCAATGTATTATCTTCCACCAGCAGAATATTTTCAGTCATATTGTCTCCATCTTGTCTATAGCAAGAAGTACTCGTAGCGAATTCGAGGTAGGATTTATGATCAGTTTTCCATTGAAAAAACTAATTGGCACTCACCAAGCTTGGCAATGACATGCTGCGCGGCCAGTTCCGGGTTCCAGTCTGCAACAATAGATATGTAAAAATCACCAGTGGGTAACATTACTTTCACACGATCAAGTTTCATATGGTTACTCCCAATTCATTTTGTTTGTCGATGGGTACAAATTCATCTTAACAACAGTAATTTAAGGGGGCAATAGTCCACTTGGACTAACATAAATTAAGGTAATTGTTGGGTAAACTAGTATAAAAATGAATGTGATAGTCCGAACGGCTTATAACAAGGATGTGATTTGATCAATAATTTGTAATGAAACTATGGTAGTTAGCTACATGTGCTAAATGGTAAGCCTAACGCGCACTTTATTAGGTTTATTGAAATGTATTGTGTGATTCATGAAGGGTCTAAGAAAGACGGCTAAGCATTTTGTTACGCTACGGATAGACGTGTTCCCCCTGATTTAAACACACCAATCACTGTCGCCTGTGAAAATCCAGCTTGATAAAAGTTAGAAAGCACTTCTTTTGCTGCAACAGGATCAACGCTGACCAGTAATCCACCGCTGGTCTGTGCATCTGCCAGAAGCCGTTGCTGCCAAGTTAGCAGATGCGTCGAAAAATCGATCTCGTGACCATAGCTCGCCAGATTGCGATCAATCGCTCCCGGCCCATAACCTAGCCGGGCCAAGGGCAATGCTTCAGACAGAATCGGCACTTGATCGAATTTAATCTCTGCGCTCAGACCTGATCCACGGCAGATTTCCAACAAATGCCCGGCCAAGCCGAAGCCGGTCACATCGGTCAGGGCGTGAACACCCTCTAGCGCAGCCAGTTTGCTACCCACACTATTGAGTTGAGTTGTATTCGCGATCATTTGCGCATAGCCTTTGTCAGACAATACACCCTTCTTTAAAGCTGCAGCCATCACGCCCACACCCAGTCCCTTACCCAGTATCAATAGGTCTCCCTCCCTTGCTTCACTATTTTTCTTGACCTGATCTGGGTGCACAATACCCAAGGCCACCAAGCCGTAAATTGGTTCTGGGGAGTCAATAGAGTGGCCCCCTGCCAAAGGGATGCCGGCGGCTTTGCACACAGATTCTCCCCCCTGCAGGATGGCGCGTATGGTCTCGACAGACAGCTTGTTGATCGGCATGCCAACAATGGCCAGAGCCATGAACGGCGTACCTCCCATCGCGTATACGTCAGAAAGCGCATTGGTTGCGGCGATACGCCCAAAGTCAAAAGGATCATCCACGATGGGCATAAAAAAATCGGTGGTTGCGATGATGGCCTGCTGGTCATTAAGGCGATATACCGCAGCATCATCGCTGGTTTCCGTGCCAACCAGCAGATTGGAGAACGGCAATTTTTCTTTAGCTTCCCCGAGTATTTCCTGCAACAGGGAGGGAGCAATTTTGCAGCCGCAGCCGCCACCGTGCGACAATTGGGTTAATTTCACTTCGGACACGAATTTTCCTCTTTCAATAATGTTTAGAACCGCGAAACTATCACAGCTCGATGAGTTTGACGAAGTTATCGATGTGCGCACCCCGGCGGAGTTCGCCGAAGACCATATTCCGGGAGCGATTAATTGTCCCGTCCTGTCTGATGCAGAGCGCATTACGGTAGGCACATTGTACATGCAACAATCGCCTTTCGAGGCGCGTAAAGTCGGTGCAGCTCTGGTGGCTAAAAACATCGCCGAACACTTGCAAACGCGTTTCTGCAACCATCCCAAATCCTGGAAGCCGCTGATTTATTGCTGGCGCGGAGGCCAGCGCAGCGGCGCAATGAGCATCATTCTCAGTCAAGTGGGTTGGGCGGCACACAAGCTGGAAGGCGGCTACAAAACGTATCGTCATGACGTGCGGATTAAACTGGAAAGTTGGCCGGATAATTTAAAACTAAAAGTGATCTGCGGTCCGACCGGTTCTGGCAAAAGCCGACTGCTCCACGCACTGGCAGAAAGGGGTCAGCAAGTGCTGGATCTGGAAGCGCTCGCGAAACATCGGGGTTCGGTGCTGGGCAGGTGGCCCGATCATGCTCAGCCTTCGCAGAAAGGGTTCGAGGGACAGCTTCTCCAAGTGCTGCACAGTTTTGATCTGACGCGTCCGGTTTATGTGGAAGCGGAAAGCAACAAGATTGGTCGCATTACCCTGCCTAATTCACTGGTTACCGCAATGCATAGTAGCGATTGCCTGTTGTTGGACACGGCTATCGAAGTACGCGTTGCCGGATTGTTGGAGGACTACCGGCATTACCTTAACGACCCTGAACTACTCATCACGCATCTGCAAACGTTATACCAATTTCATGGCGCAAAGGTACTGGAACACTGGACGGCGCTGATTCACACCGGTGACTTTGCAACGCTGGTTGGCGAACTGCTCACTTTACATTACGATCCAAGCTACTTGCGCGCGACTTCAACCCACTATCCGCTGATCGAACAGGCACAGCGTATTTCGTTAATTGAATTATCGGGTGACTATCTCAAAAAAATTGCCGCGTCACATGAAGTTACGGGTATGCAGTGCTGAAAGACGTTGTGCGTTTTGCCCTTCGAAGCCGAGCCTTAGCAGTCGGGCGAGCCGGCCTTCCGCCATATCAGTCATGAGGGTCTGCACGCGGGTGTAGCCGGTGGCGATTGCGGCAGGCGTAAATTCCCCGGCAGCCAGCAGAATCAAAGCGTCGAACACTTCCTCGTTAAGGCCTGACGTGCCGGATAAAGCCTCATAACGCGACTCCACCGCTTGGCTTAGACGTGAGCGAAACTCCGGTTCGAACTCCAGACGGTGCAGCAAATGTGCCATGCCGAAGGCCACATGGCGCGCCTCGTCGCGTGCGGCCAGACGGGCAATCTGGCGGGTCACAGGATCGGGAGCGTGGGCATGAAGAAAATTGAGCAGGCTGACGAAAGTGCCTTCGCCGAGCACCGATAGCAGGAATCCTGCGACTGAAAAATCCGTCTCATCGAGCAGGGTCTTGAGTGAAGCCTGCCCACCCGCCGTAGACAGCGCCGGTTCGCGCCCGCGCAGACGCAAACGGCGCGTGAATACATCAATGTGGCGTGCCTCGTCAGCCACCTGGATAGCCAGCACCGCCTGAACTTCACGAAAATGGGGATGCATCTGGCCGAGAAAACGTGCCGGAACGACCAGTGCAGCGTTTTCATTTTCTATCATGTAGGTCATGACTTGCGCCACGGCATCTTCCACTTCGTCGGCAAGATCGAAAGGCGCGTTCCAGTCGATAGCCTGATCAGGGTCCCACTGCGCAGCGACGGCCTGGGCATAAAGCTCGGCTGCATTGTCGGTCCACACCACGTGTTTTTGGTTCAGGCGAAAAGAAAACTCCGGCGATCCCGCTTCGATGGTGGCACCCCGCGCAGCCAAGCCGTAGCATGGAAGCGCATGTTCGTGAACTGCTCCCTCATTTTGTGGATCGGCATGACCAGATGAAATTGCCCCGCGCCAGCGCCCCGCGTGAATGTCACTGCGGATGATACTGGCTTGGCCATCAGCAAAAGTCAGCGGATGTCCTTGAGAGCGGCACCAGGCGGAAAGTTGCACTTCCCATCCGGGGGCGTTTCCGGTGACGCTTATCTCGCCGCCGACTGGTACGCTACTCAGGCCATGCTTGATGAGCAGATGGGCACCCGCATCCAGCCCCAGATTTTCAATATCGATAATCGCCGGCAAGAATGCTTCCTTTATCGTCGTAGAAATTTTCGTCATTCACTGCGCGTTCAAGCAGGCTGTAGCCGCTGGTACGTCCGAGGCGCCATGCCTTAAGCCCTTCCAATTCCAGCAGCGGGCGCACCTCGGGATTATCCCAAGCCATTCCCAGCAGCAACTCGACAAAGCGATCCACTAACTCGGATTGAGCGCCGGGGCTTGCGGTGAAATTGCAATGGTCGTAGGCTCCGGTACGTGCCACGATGCAGGTAGCGCCTGCGGGAAGAATCCCCTCGCGCGAAAAGGCGATGTGGTTGCCATCGATCATCCATGCCGCATCGATTTCACCCGCCATCAGGGCAAGCGCCGCATCGCGCTCACCGCCGATGTGATCGCCATGTTTGCCGCTGAGCAGATCGAAGCGCCGTGCGGTGTAATCGCGACCGGCAATCAAACCCCGCGTGCGCAAATGATCGAGAGGGATTAAGTTGGCCTGGGGGGAATCGATCGCACCGAATCCGATCACCTTGCCGACCAAACTGGATAAATCGCCAGAACTATCTACAGTGGCGGTTTGGGCGATGTCGGAATAGCTGCGCACCACCAGCACCGAGGCAAGATCGCAATCGGTATCGCGCATGGCCACGGCCCGCACGCTTTGGCCGCGTGCACGCGCCATGCGTTCAGCCCTAACCCATGCCAGCGGCGAATTCCATGCGATGTCCAGCTTGCCGTCGAACTGCGCTTCGACCTGGCGTTCGTAATTGGAATAGAGTATGTAATCAAACTCGAAATCGTGACGCCGAAAGTACTCTTTAAAGCCTTCCCAAATCGTCACCACTTTTGGCGCATACGCTACTGCGCCCATTATCAGAGGCCGTGTCATTGTGTTTATACTCCTCAACCGAAAACCGGCATGCCGCAAACCGCTTTCCCGATAAAATCGAACAGCACATCAGAAGTCGGTGCCATGATGGATGCGGCACGGGCATCACGGAAATAACGCTCGACGCCCACATCCTTGCGGAACGCGGCACCGCCGCAAACACGCATGGCGATATCGGTGACTTCCAAGGCCGCCTCAGCGGCTCCCGCCTTGAGCTGCATGACACGCAACATGGCATCGGGACGACTTGCAGCCAAAGCAGACACGGTGTCGTCACGCAAGGTACGCACCATATCTGCACGGATACGGGCACGTCCGATATAAGCACGGATCGTCGGCAAATCGGCCAAAGTACTGTTCAAGTGTTCGAATTTATTTCCGCTCACATGGGCGACTGCACGGCTGAGGGAGGCTTCCATGATACCCATAGAGCTGGAAGCGATCAGCGTGGCGAATACCGGCAGGACAACTCCGATCATGATATCGAAACCGCCGCCATCGGCACCCAGCATGGCTGTCTGCGGCAGACGCATGGCTTTGCCGACCACCGGGGCCGAACAGTTACCGCGCAGCCCCATGCCGTCGAAGGGCTGAGTCTGGCTGAGTCCGGCATTCTTGCTGTCTGCCAGCCACAAGGTGCTGGCCCCCTGCGCTTCCGCCGGACGCGACGACCAGATGTAGGAATCGGCCTCTAACGCCGAAGTCACCATGGTTTTTGCACCATCGAGAAGATAGTCGTCGTTATCGCGCACGGCACTTCCGACCGGCGCCCAGAAATGGCTACGGGAACTCGCTTCGGACCAGGCCAGCGTGGAAAGATGACGGCCGGCGGCAATCTCGCGGCGAAGCGACTCCGCACCGAATTTTTCGATGACTGCAGTCGAGCTGAAATGCATGGCGACCACCATCGCGGTAGAAGGGCAGGCTTGCGCGATGCGCTCAATCGTTTGTGCTGCCTCGGCCAGTCCGAGCCCCATGCCTCCCATTTCGGGTGCGCTGGTGAGGCCGAGCAATCCGGCCTCACCAAGCGCGCGTATGGCCGCGCGCGGAAATAGGGCATCGCGGTCAACGGCAATGGCGGCAGGTTCGATTACGTCGTGAATAATGGTGTCGAGTTTTGCAAGATACGTCATGGCTACCCTTTGTTAAAATAAAATGGGCGCGGCCAGAAAGTGTGGCAGAACGATAGAGATGACGATTCACCGCACGTAATTTTCGGACGGTGAAAGCTCCGGCCTGTTGGCCGCGGTGAGCTTCGTACCTCAAGGATCTGCTGACCTGTACGCTGGCAGCGCGTTGATACGGTACATTCCATCGTACACAGCTCAGGGTGACTTCACGCCGGCCGTCTGACCCGGTTCACATTCCCTGTATGGATGAGAAACGGCGTTACGGCGAGCCAACAAGAGGTAAGTACGACAGCGTGTTCAGTTTAACAGAATCGGTAATGAAGAACTCTATGAATCATCCCAATTCCCATAGCACTAAAAGATCAACTCGGCTTCAGATTTGATGGTCATAACAATCAAATTTTTGCGGTAATTATAGAAGTTATTCGCGAGGCTCCAAAGTGGCCGGTTTGACTTCCACGCTCATGCTCTGGCGCTTACGTCCGCCAGGCGTTGGTGCATCGGGTACTCCTGCAATTTGACCCCGCATAAAGCGACGGCGTAATTGACAGGCCCAGCCTTGGGAAACGCCAATCACCTGAGCAGTGTCAGTCAAACTCATTGAGTAGTCCAGCGGCAAAACAACCGCCTGTGCTTGACGTAACTGTGAGGCAATTGCCTCGCGGGCACGAATCAATATCTCATCATTTCCACTGGCTCGACGTGACATAACTTTCTCCATCTGGGTTGATGGAGAAATATTATTACATTAATGAATTAGAAATGAAATAAGCTACCAAATGGCAAATTGATCGAATGAGCGCCGACTTTTGGAAGTTCAAGTCAAGTTCTGCAACTGGCTCAATTGCATAGTTGTGAGCTATATGCCGTGCAGAGTAGGTGTTTTGTCTGAGATTGACTTGTTAACAGGTTTTTTGAGCCGGTAGTAGGTTTGTGATCTGTACATAGTTTATTCGGCATTCAACAGGAGTTTCCTAAAGAAGGAGCGTAATTAAATATGTAAGAAGTTATTTTTTGTGAGCAACGTAGCATAGCGACGCAAATTGGATTATTTATTGAACCTCAATTTGGCCAATATGAAGCAATTGTATTACCCTTCTCATCAATAACCAGCCATGACTCTTCGCCTTGACGGGGGGGAATCTCGGATTTTTTCCCCAGCTTGATGGCAGGTACGCCATCAACAAATAGTATGTACATGATTTTCTCCATTAAACAAGTTGCATGAAGTTTAATGGTTCGAGGCGGCATCCTATCCGACAATCAGAGAGAAAAAATATCTTTTGTTTTTAGCTTAACTGTCCAATGCAAGTGGCACAAGAACAGTCGGAATGGCATCCGGCAGGGTATCGGGATAATCTTTGCTGTAATGCAATCCCCGACTTTCGTGACGGGCCAATGCACTTTGTACTATGAGATCGGCACTTAATACCAGATTGCGCAGTTCAAGCAAGTCGGCTGTGACATGGAAATTGGCATAATACTCATCAATTTCTTCGTGCAACAACTGGATGCGGTGACGGGCCCGGTGTAACCGTTTGGTGGTTCGTACGATGCCTACATAGTCCCACATGAAGCGACGCAGTTCTGCCCAGTTGTGGGAGATCACGATTTGCTCGTCGGCATCGGTGACGCGGCTTTCATCCCAAAGCGGGAGGGTAATGAGTTCATCTTGAGGCTTGCCAAGAATGTCCGACGCAGCTGCATCTGCAAATACCATACATTCGAGCAAAGAGTTGCTGGCCAACCGATTGGCTCCGTGCAGACCCGTGTAAGCCGTTTCGCCGATTGCATACAGATTGGCGACATTGGTGCGACCATTCAGGTCGGTGACAACGCCTCCACAGGTAAAATGGACTGCCGGTACGACGGGAATAGGGTGCTTGGAAATGTCTATTCCCAAATCCAAACAACGCGCATAGATCGTCGGGAAATGCTCTTGCAGAAATGACAAAGGTTTATGCGAAATATCCAGATATACACAATCCAGACCGTGTTTCTTCATTTCAAAGTCGATGGCACGCGCCACGATGTCGCGAGGGGCAAGTTCGGCACGTTCATCGTGCCAAGGCATGAAACGGGTACCATCAGGCAGTTTAAGCAGACCACCTTCACCCCGCACCGCTTCCGAGATCAGAAAAGATTTGGCATGGGGATGATACAAGCAGGTCGGATGAAACTGGATAAATTCCATGTTCGCCACATTACAACCGGCGCGCCAGCCCATGGCGATGCCATCTCCGGTCGCGGTGTCAGGGTTGGTTGTGTAAAGATAGACCTTGCCTGCGCCTCCTGTTGCCAGGATGGTGTCCCGGGCCGCAATCGTGACGACTTCATCACTCAGGGAATTGAGCGCATAAGCACCGTGGCAGCGATTGTCATGCAAGCCAAGTTTATTGCCGGTGATCAGATCAATGGCGATGTAATGTTCCAGAAGGGTAATATTGGGATGCACCAATACCTTGGCTGCGATAGTTTCCTGAACAGCGTGGCCGGTTGCATCCGCAGCATGAATGATCCGCCGGTGGCTATGCCCACCTTCGCGGGTTAAATGATAGCCGGTATCGGAACTGGCATCCCGGGTAAAAGGTACGCCTTGATTGATCAGCCATTCGATCGAGTCTCTGGCATGTTCGACTACAAACCGCGTCGTGGTCGGATCGCACAGTCCGGCACCCGCAATAAGCGTGTCCTGTATGTGCTCGGCAAGGGAATCTTCTTCCGACAAAACCGTGGCGATTCCCCCCTGCGCCCAAGCGCTGGCACCTTCCAGAAGTGATTTTTTGGTGATGACTGCCACTTTTCGTTGATCGGCCAGCTTTAATGCCAACGACAGCCCTGCCAAGCCACTGCCGATGATCAGTGCATCAAATTGCAAGGATGTAGCATGAGATCGATTGTCCATAAGTATGGACTATAGCAAATCCACGCGGTTTTTATCAGTAAAAAATTATCCCTATTGCGGAATGAACTTATTTAATTGTGTTGTGTCAATGACTGCAAAGAACCAAATTGGCTGACTCATCCATCCTGTCCGGTTATACTAGCGTGCCACGTTTGGGTTGGCACTAAATAATAGAAGCGGGATAGCAGGGCATGGGCGACAGGGAGGTCGATCAGCAGTTGGTGGAGCGTGCTCAACGCGGAGACAAACACGCCTATGAGTTGCTGGTGGCGAAGTATCAGAGGCGGCTTGCAAGGTTGATTTCGCGTTTTGTGCGAGATGCTTCCGAAGTCGAAGATGTGACTCAAGACGCTTTTATAAAGGCCTACCGTTCGTTGCCGACGTTCCGTGGAGAGAGCGCGTTTTACACTTGGCTTTACCGGATTGGCATTAATACGGCAAAAAATTACTTGCTGGGTTTGAAGCGGCGCCCTCCAACAAGCACACAGTTTGATTCGGATGAGGCGGAAGGTTTTGAGGATGCGGGTCTGTTGCACGAAGTTAACACCCCGGAAAACGAATTGATGAGCAAACAGGTAGTCGCTGTGGTGAACTCTTCACTGGATGAGTTGCCTGATGATTTACGCACAGCGCTTACCTTGCGCGAAATCGAGGGATTAAGTTATGAAGAAATTGCGGATGTGATGAATTGTCCTATTGGAACCGTTCGTTCCAGGATATTTCGTGCCCGTGAAGCAATTGCAGAAAAATTACGCCCGTTATTGGGTACCAGTGAAGAAAATAGGTGGTGAAGATGAAACAGAATATTTCAGCGTTAATGGATGGCGAATTATTCGATGACGAAGCCGATGCTTTGCTCGACAAAATAAAGCGCAATCCGGACATTCACACTGAGTGGGATCTTTATCATCTGGTGGGCGATGCCCTGCGCCAACCTGAACATCTTCACGCCGATATAAGGCTTTCATTGCATGAACGTCTGATGGCTGAGCCCACAGTGGTAGCGCCACGTAGTCGTATCAAACAAAACGTGAAATGGTTTGCCCTTTCAGCAGCTGCATCCATAATGGGTATGGCTTTGGTCGCATGGATGTCGGTACAGATTGGTTCAGGGCCGGCACCCCAAGTGGCCATGCAACAGACACAGAGTGCATTGCACCCTGCAAACTTTCCAGTCAAGCCGGCAATGAATGATTATCTGATGGCGCATCAGGAGTTTTCTCCCAGTACCGAGGTTCAAGGCGCCGCTTCTTATATACGTACCGTGGCAGCAGGACAATAGTGCAAGTTACTGTTATTAATCAATTAGTTATATTTTTTTTGGTGCTATTCGCCGGGCAGGCCGGTGTTTGTGCCGATCCTCTCCGCCCGGAGGATTTGATCGGATTGAAAGCCATGGCGTTCGCTGCGCACCAGACCAATTACAGCGGGACTTTTGTTTATCAGTACGGTGGGCATGTCGAAACCTCCCGTATTACACACATTGTCGATCAGGATGGGGAACATGGCAGGCTGGAAAGTCTGGACGGCCCCCGTCGCGAAATTATCCGGCATAACGATGAAGTCTGGTGTGATGTGGGTAATGGTAAAGTGCGGATTGCCCTTCGCCAGGGAGTGAGTCAATTTCCAGCTCTTTTACCTGAACAACTCAACTTGCTGAGTAAAAATTATCTGATCAAACAAGCTGAACAAATGAGGCTGGCTGGATATAATGCCCGTGCAATTATTTTTAAGCCTAAAGATAATTTGCGTTACACACACAAAATGTGGGCGGAAAATGTTTCCGGCCTGTTGCTGAAATCTGAAGTACTGGATGAACACAGCGATGTGATTGAGCAATATTCTTTTACGCAATTGAGTATCGGCGGCGACATAGACCGCACATGGATTTCTCCTAATTTACCCACCGTTGACACACATGAACGAGCTGTTCAACATGCCAGCCCAGCCCATAAAAACACTAACGACGACGAAACGCCCCATGATGGTGTTGCTCGTTTTGCTCAAAATAGTCAAAAACTGATTGCATCGAACTTTGTCAGTGGCTGGCGAGTCGATGCCCTGCCTGAGGGATTTAAAAAAATAGCAGAGTTACGACGCCAGATGCGCGGTAGAGATATTCCTGTTACTCAAATAGTATTTTCTGACGGACTGGCCGGTATCTCGGTTTTTATTGAAAAATCGGATAGTGACAGTGATGACCATACA
>Ga0007854_10000674_pt1 | contig 21999 bp, 15 predicted proteins | sample CryBogCBH12Aug08_FD_60382 | JGI IMG/M metagenome (GOLD analysis project Ga0007854, IMG submission 60382) | Freshwater microbial communities from Crystal Bog, Wisconsin, USA - CBH12Aug08 | ecosystem: Environmental > Aquatic > Freshwater > Lake | place: Crystal Bog, Wisconsin, USA | collected... | reverse complement strand
CTCGACGAGCTGGCCCCCCGCGGCACCTGCCTGCTACCCGACGTCTGCCTCTCCGAGGGCCGTTTCCTCGACGGGCTCAGCCTCGAGGACCTTCCTCGCCCCGTCACGGTGGTCCCCACCACCGGACAAGATCTACGACACGCGGTGCGCGACGCGCTCGCGAAAGGACTCGTGCACTCATGAAGAAGCCCCAAGTCGTCATCGTCGGGCGGCCCAACGTCGGCAAGAGCTCCTTGGTCAACCGCCTGGCCGCCAAGCGCGTGGCCGTGGTCGAGGAGCACCGCGGCGTCACCCGCGACCGCAAGGCCGTCGAGGTCGAGTGGAACGGGGTGAGCTTCGACGTCGTCGACACCGGCGGCTGGCTCGAGGCGGGCGACGAACTCGAGGAGAAGGTGTCGCGCCAGGCCGAGGCGGCCCTGGCCGAGGCGGACCTCGTCTTGTTGGTCGTCGACGTCACCACCGGCATGGTCGACGAGGACTCCCACGCCGCGCGCTGGGCCCTGCGCTCGGGCCGACCCGTGATGCTGGTGGTGAACAAGGTCGATGACACCCTCCACGAGGCCAGCTCCTGGGAGTTCCTCAGCCTCGGCGCGGGGGATCCCCACTGCGTCAGCGCTCTGCACGGTCGCGGCGCGGGGGACCTGCTCGACGAGATCGTCGAGCGTCTCGACGGCGTCGTCGAGGAGCACCCGATGCAGAACATCGAAGAGGACGGGGCGCTGCGGGTGGCGATCGTCGGACGACCCAACGTCGGCAAGTCCACGCTCTTCAACCAATTGATCGGCGAAGAGCGTTCGGTGGTGCACGACATGCCCGGCACCACGCGCGACGCCATCGACACCCTGGTCGAGACCGAGGCGGGCCTCATCCGCTTCATCGACACCGCGGGCATGCGCCGTCGGGCCAAGACCGAAGCCGGCCTCGAGACCTACGCGGTGCTGCGCAGCCTCGACGCCCTCGACCGCGCCGACATCGCGGTGCTGGTGATCGACGCGACGGTGGGTGCCACCGGGCAGGACCAGCGACTGGCCGAGCGGATCTCGGCGGCCGGCTGTCCCTCGCTGGTGGTCCTCAACAAGTGGGAACTCATCGCCACCGAGGACCGCGAACGGGTCCTGGCGACCGTGGGGGACCGTTTGGCCTTCCTCGGCGACGCCCCGGTGCTGAAGACCACCGCGACCTCCGGACGCGGCGTGCACCGCATCCTGCCGGCCCTGACGACCGCCGCCGCCGATTACGTGAAGCGGGTGCCGACGGGGGCCCTCAACCGGGCTATCCGAGACCTCCAGGTCAAGCAGCCCGCGCCGACCGGCAAGATCCGCTACGCCGTCCAAGGGGCCACCGAGCCGCCGACCTTCACGCTCTTCATCGCCGGCAAGCTTCCCCCCACCTACCTGCGCTACGTGGAGCGCACCCTGCGCGAGCGCTTCGAGCTGGGATCGACTCCCATCCGGGTCCGCGTGCGCATCGATTGATGGCTCGATGGTGCACTGACTGCGACCGCCCCGTGGAGGGCGAGACCTGCGAGGTCTGCGGACGAGAGGTCGCCGACGCCGCCGACGCGGTCCGCGAGAAGGTGCCGCTCAAGTGGAAGTTCTTCATTCTGGTGACGGTGATCTACCTCATCTGGCGGATCTATCAGTTAATTTCGTGGTTGTCGCACTGAGAGGAGAGCGTCGTGCCGATCTACGCCCTGGGCGAACGAGTTCCCCGCATCCACCCCGAGGCCTTCGTCCATCCTGACGCCGTCGTCATCGGCGACGTGCGCGTCGGCGCCGACTCCTCCATCTGGCCCGGCGCCGTGCTCCGCGGCGACTACGGGACGGTCATCGTCGGCGAACGCACCTCCATCCAAGACGGCGCCGTGGTGCACGCCATCGCCGAGTACCCCACGGTCATCGGCAGCGACTGCGTCGTGGGGCACCTGGCGCACCTCGAGGGCTGCGTGGTGCACGACCAGGCCCTCATCGGCAGCGGATCGATCGTCCTGCACGAGGCGGTCATCGGATCGGGGGCCACGGTCGCGGCCGGGGCCGTCGTGCGCAACCGCAGCCTGGTGCCCGAGAACGCCCTGGTGGTGGGCGTGCCCGGCCAGGTGAAGGAGGGGCTCAGTTCCGCCGAGGCCATCGTCGCCAACGCCCAGCTCTACGTCGACAACGCGCGACGCTACCGCGTCGAGCTGCGCCGCCTCGAGGACTAGGAGTTCGAGACCGCCACCAGGCGCTCGAGGGCCTGGGCGGCGCGGCCGCTCGTGACCGACTCGTGGGCCTGGGCGAAGCCCTCGTCGAGCGTGGCGGCCCGGCCCGCCGTCATCAACGCCAGCCCCGCGTTCGCGCAGACCACGTCCATGACCGGGCCCTCCCGGCCCGCCAGGAACTCTCGCACCACGCCCACGTTGTCCTCGGTGGCGCCGCCGCGGATGGCGGCGACGTCGTGTCGTCGGCCGAGCAGCGCTCCGGCGTCGATCTCGCTGAGGCTCACGCCCTCGGCGTCGACCGTCACCAGCGTCGACGTCGCGCCCAGCGACAACTCGTCGAGGCCGTCGTGGGCGTGCACGAGCACAACGTGCAGCGGGTCGTGGGCGTGCACCACCTGCGCCATTGCGTCGATGAGGTGGCCTTGGGCCACGCCGATGAGTCCCCGGCGGACCCGGGCGGGGTTGGCGAGGGGGCCGAGCACGTTGAAGATGGTGCGAAAGCTCAAGGCCCGACGGATCGGCGTCAAGTAGCCCAGGGCGTGGTGGTAGGTGGGGGCGAAGAGGAAGGCGATGTTGGCCTCGTCGAGCGAGGCGGTGACGACCTCGGGTGTCACGTCGAGACGGACCCCCAGGGCCTCGAGAACGTCGGCCGAGCCGACGGAGGACGACGCCGCCCGGTTGCCGTGCTTGGCCACCGGCACGCCGCACCCGGCCACGGCGAGCGCCGCCATCGTCGAGACGTTCACCGTGTGCAACTGGTCGCCGCCCGTTCCGACGATGTCGATGGCGTCGGGGCCGACGCTCAAGGTGGTCGCGGCGGCCAACATCGCGTCCACGAAGCCCGTCATCTCGGCGACGGTCTCGCCCTTGCAGGTCAGCGCGGTCAAGAAGCTGGCCACCAGGACGCCGTCGACGCGACCGGCGAGGATCTCGGCGAGAGCGTCGCGCGCCTGGGCGCGTTCGAAGTCGGTGCCGCGCACGAGGGGCTGCAACACGTCGTGGGCGAAACTCGACACTGCGGTCCTCTCGTCGAAGTTGCAGTCCAAATTAGCCGCGCCAGCGGGGAGCGTCGGCCGGTACGATGAGGTGATGCCTCGCACCTACTTGGACGCGATTGAAGCCGTCCACCGGGAGCGGGCGGCTCGCGACACGCGTGACTGGCGAGAACGCGCCCGCGGCCTGCGCTACGACGGGCCCCGTCTCGAGGACGCCCTGCGCGCCGACACGCGGGTGCGGGTGATCGCCGAGGTGAAGAGGCGCTCACCCTCCAAGGGCTGGCTCAACGAACACCTCGACCCGGCGTCGCTGGCGCGCGCCTACGCCGCCGGGGGCGCCGCCGCCATCTCGGTCCTGACCGACGAGGAGCACTTCTCGGGGTCGCGCGCCGACCTCGAAGCGGTTCGCGCCAGCGTCGCACTCCCCGTCCTGCGCAAGGACTTCACGGTGAGCGAGAACGACGTCGTCGACACCGCCGAGATGGGGGCGAGCGGGGTCTTGCTCATCGCCGCCATCCTCAGCTCGGAGGAACTGCGCCGCTTCTGGCACCTGGCCACCGAGTTGGGGCTGAGCCCCCTGGTGGAGGCGCACGACGCCCGCGAGGTGGACCTGGCGCTGGAACTGGGCGCGCGCATCATCGGGGTGAACCAGCGCGATCTGCACAGTTTCGAGGTCAACCCCGCCCACGCCGCCGCCATCATCGCCGACATCCCCCCGCACGTCGTGCGGGTGGCCGAGTCGGGGCTGCGCGGGCCCGAGGACGTGGCCGCGGCCGGACGGGCGGGCTTCGACGCCGTCTTGGTGGGCGAGAGCTTCGTGACCGCAGTCGACCCCGCCGCCGCCGTGCGGGCCTTCGCCGACGTGGACCCGGCCGCGTGACGAGCGCCGCCGTCCCGCGCATCAAGATCTGCGGGGTGACCTCGCTGACCGACGCCCAATTGGTCGCTGACGCCGGCGCCGACGCCCTCGGTCTCGTCTACGCCTCGTCGGTGCGACAGGTGGTCGGTGACGTCTCGGGTCTCATCGTGGCGCGCTTCTCGCGTCAGCTGACCTGCGTCGGGGTCTTTCGCCACCAGGAGGATCACGAGATCGTGCGCATCGTCGAACGCGACAACCTGACCATGGTCCAACTGCACGACCCCGCCAGCGAGAACCTGGTGCGGGCGCTCGCCGGTCGAGGCGTCCGGGTGATCCGTGCGCTCTCGGTGCACCGCCCGCAGATGAGCGCCCACGAGCTGGCCGCCATCGACGCCGTGCTGGTGGACGGCGCGATGCCCGGCAGCGGCGTGGCAAACGACTGGAATCGAGTGTCGTCGCTGCGCTTCGACGTGCCGATGCTGGTCGCGGGTGGACTCACCCCCGACAACGTCGCCGAGGTCATCGAGACGCTGCGCCCCTGGGGCGTGGACGTGGCCTCGGGCACCGAAGTCCTCCACGGGGTCAAGGACCCGGCCAAGGTGACTAGTTTCGTTGCACGAGCCCGCGCGGCTCTCAGCCAGAAAGGTCCGCAGTGAGCCACACCCCCCAGTACATGAGCGCCCCGAGCGAATCGGGCCACTTCGGCGACTTCGGCGGGCGCTTCGTGCCCGAGGCGCTGATGCCGGCCTGTCTCGAGCTCGAAGCGGCCTTCGTCGACGCCTGGTCCGACCCGGTATTCATCGAGGAGTACCGCAGCGTGCTGCACGAATTCGGTGGGCGCCCGACCCCGATCACCTACCTAAAGCGGCTCTCCGAGCGACTGGGCGTGCAGGTCTACGCCAAGCGTGAGGACCTGGCCCACACCGGTTCGCACAAGATCAACAACGTCGTCGGTCAGACGCTCCTGACCCGGCGCATGGGCAAGACCCGCGTCATCGCCGAGACCGGCGCCGGCCAGCACGGTGTCGCGACGGCCACCGCCGCCGCCCGCTTGGGCCTCGAGTGCACGGTCTTCATGGGCGAGCTCGACACGCAGCGACAGGCCCTCAACGTCTTTCGGATGGAACTGCTCGGTTCGAAGGTCGTGCCGGTGACCTCGGGTTCGCGCACGCTCAAGGACGCGGTGAACGAAGCCATGCGCGAGTGGGTCACCTGCGTGCACGACACGCACTACTGCCTCGGTTCGGTCATGGGACCCCACCCCTTCCCGTGGATGGTGCGCGAGTTCCAGAGCATCATCGGCCACGAGGCGAGCGAACAGCTGAGCCAGCGCGGCGTCGGCACGCCCGACGTCGTCGTGGCCTGTGTCGGGGGAGGTTCCAACGCCGCGGGAGTCTTCGCCGGCTTCGCCAACACGAGGGCGCGCCTGGTGGGCGTGGAGGCCGCCGGGGGAGCGGCCGTGTCGAACGGGTCACCCGGCGTCCTGCACGGCATGAAGTCCATGTTGATCCAGGACGAACACGGTCAGATCGAGGAGGCCCATTCGATCTCCGCGGGACTGGACTATCCCGGCATCGGACCCGAACACGCCTACCTCGCCGCCGAAGGGCGAGCGCAGTACGTGGGCATCGGCGACGAGGACGTCCTCGACGCCCTGCAGCTCCTCTCGCAGCTCGAGGGGATCATTCCGGCCCTCGAGTCCGCCCACGCGGTCGCCTGGATCGTCCAAGAAGCCGGGCGCGACATCCCCTCGGGTTCGAGCGTCCTGCTCAATCTCTCGGGGCGTGGCGACAAGGACGTGGCCCAGGTCCGCGACATCCTTCGAGGACGCGCATGAAGTCCCTCGAAGTCACCCTGCGCGACCTGCGCGCCACCGGACGCAAAGCCCTCGTGCCCTACTTCATGGCGGGCGCGACCCCCGACTGGGTCCTGCACGTCGAGGCCGCCGTGCTGGGCGGCGCCGACGCCATCGAGATCGGCATCCCCTTCTCGGACCCCATGATGGACGGCGTCGTCATCCAAGAGGCCGCCGAGCGATCGCTGGCCGCCCGCACCACGCTCGAGTCCATCTGCGCGCAACTCAGCGAGCACCGCGCGGGCGCCCCCCTCATCGCGATGACCTACTTCAACATCTTCCACCACTTCGGCCTCGAGCGCTCGGTCGGACGACTCAGCGAGTGCGGCATCCGCGGCGCCATCGTGCCCGATCTGACGCTCGAGGAGTCCGCGCCGTGGCGTGCGCTCTGCGACGCCCAGGACATCGCCACCATCTTCCTGGTCGCCCCCTCGACGACGCCCGACCGATTCGTGTCGCTGGCCGCGGCGACCCAGGGCTTCTGCTACGCCTCGGCGCGCATGGCCGTCACGGGTCGCAGCCAGGGTGGGGGAGACGCGCAACGCGTCGTCGAGGCGGTGAGGGCCGTCTCGGACGTGCCCACCTACGTCGGGATTGGAATCACCACGCCTGACCAAGCGCGAGAGGCCACTCGCCACGCCGACGGCGTCATCGTCGGCTCGGCACTTGTCGACACGATCCTGCGGGGCGCCACCCCCGGAGACACCGAGCGCTTCCTGCGGACCTTCCGCGAGGCCCTCGACGAATAACCACTGATGGATAGGTGAAATTCTCGTCGCTTGTGACGAATTTCACAAAGAATGTGACTTTCGAATGCCCGATTCAGCCGCCGCCAAGGGATAGAGCTTGCCTTGGAGCCGCAACGCGTGGCTCCAGCATGAACGTTTGGGGGGAATTATGGCTGATGAAAAGGTAGCGGATCCGGGTCCTCTCGGTCTGGCGGGATTCGCGATGACCACCTTCGCGCTCAGCAGCGCGAACGCGGGTCTGTGGAAGGGAGCGGGGGTCGCCACGGCGCTGTCCCTGGCCTTCTTCTACGGGGGCATCGCCCAGATCCTCGCGGGGCTGATGGAGTTCGTTCGCAAGAACACCTTCGCCGCGCTGGCCTTCACCTCGTACGGCGCGTTCTGGCTCGCCTTCTACGGACTGGTGAACTTCCAGCAGGCCCTGGGCACGGCGACGAGTCCGAGCGGATCCACCGGTGTCTTCTTGTTGGGCTGGACCATCTTCACCCTGTACATGCTGGTGGCGTCGTCGAAGACCAACACGGTAATCTTCGTCACCTTCATCCTGCTGAGCATCACCTTCATCCTGCTGACCTGGGGCAACTGGGGCGCCTTCGGCGCCCACGCCAACATCGTCAAGATCGGCGGATGGACGGGTCTGGCCACGGCGCTCGCCGCGTGGTACGGCTCGGCGGCCGGTGTCATCAACGCCACCCACGGCAAGGAAGTGCTGCCGGTGGGTCCGCGCAACTGATTGAGCGATTTGCGCCACGACGCCCGGGTCCTCGACCCGGGCGTCGTGGCAACTTGGTAGAAATATACGAGGCCGTCGGTGACGGCGACAGTCGATGAGGTGCGAAGTGGGGGAATCATGACGGAAGCAAAGATCGAAGCCTGGCTGGAAGAGGACCGCGAGTTCGCGCCGAGCGCCGAGTTCGCCGCGCAGGCCAACGGCCAACCTTCCCTCTACGACGAGGCCAACGCCGATCCGGTGTCGTGGTGGCGTCGTCAGGCCGACCGCCTGACCTGGGACGTCGCCCCGACCACCTCACTGGAGTGGGAGCTCCCCAACGCCAAGTGGTTCGCCGACGGCCGCCTCAACGCGTCGGTGAGTTGCGTCGACGTCCACGTGCGCGAGGGACGGGGCGACCGCGTGGCCTTCGACTGGGTCGCCGACGCCGAGGGCGAGTCGCGCACCATCACCTACCACGAGCTGCAGCGCCAGGTCTGCCGCACGGCCAACGCCCTGATCGAGCTCGGGGTGACCATGGGGGACCGCGTCGCGGTCTACATGCCGATGATCCCCGAGGCCATCTTCACCATGCTGGCCATCGCGCGGCTCGGGGCCATCCACTCGGTTGTCTTCGGCGGCTTCTCCGCCGACGCCCTCGCCTCGCGCATCCTCGACTCGGACTGCCGCTTCGTGGTGACCGCCGACGGCGCCTTCCGGCGCGGCGCGGCGTCACCGCTCAAGCCCGCGGTGGACGAGGCGCTCAAGTCCTGTCCCAACGTGGGGGCCGTCTTGGTCGTGCGGCGCACCGAGGGCGCCGTCGACTGGGTGGAGGGCCGCGACCACTGGTGGCACGACATCGTCGAACGCCAGAGCGACGTCCACGAACCCGAGTCCTTCCCGGCCGAGACGCCGCTGTTCATCATGTACACCTCGGGCACGACCGCCAAGCCCAAGGGCATCTTCCACACCACCGGCGGCTACCTGACCCAGGCCGCCACCACCTACTACTACGTCTTCGACGTCAAGCCCGAGACCGACGTGTGCTGGACCGCCGCGGACATCGGCTGGATCACCGGCCACAGCTACATCGTCTACGGTCCCTTGATCAACGGGGTGACCCAGATCATGTACGAGGGCCTGCCCGACTCGGGCGGGCGCGACCGCTGGTGGAAGATCATCTCGCACTACAAGGCGACCATCCTCTACACCGCGCCGACCACCATCCGAACCCTGATGAAGTGGGGCCACCAGATCCCCGAGGCCTTCGACCTCTCGTCGCTGCGCCTGCTCGGTTCGGTGGGCGAGCCCATCAATCCCGAGGCCTGGATGTGGTACCGCAAGCACATCGGCGCCAGCCGCTGTCCCATCGTCGACACCTGGTGGCAGACGGAGACGGGTGCCATCTTGTGCTCGCCACTGCCGGGGGTGACCGCCACCAAGCCCGGCGCCGCCATGCGCGCGCTGCCGGGCATCTCGGTGGCCGTGGTCGACGACGCGGGCAACGAGGTCGGCAACAACCAGGGCGGCTACCTGGTGGTGACCGCGCCGTGGCCCTCGATGACCCGCGGGATCTGGGGCGACCCGGACCGCTTCCTCGAGACCTACTGGAGCCGCTTCCCGGGCAAGTACTTCGCCGGCGACGGGGCCAAGCTCGACGCCGAAGGCGACCTCTGGCTGCTCGGACGCGTGGACGACGTGATGAACATCTCCGGGCACCGGCTCTCGACCACCGAGGTCGAACACGCCCTGGTGGGCCACCACGCGGTGGCCGAGGCGGCGGTCGTGGGCGCGTCGGACGACACCACCGGCCAGGCCATCGTGGCCTTCGTCACCCTCAAGCTCTCGGCCGACGACGCCGAGGAGGACCAGGCGGCCTTGATCGAGGAGCTGCGCGCCCACGTGGCCTCGACCATCAGTCCGATCGCCAAGCCCCGTCAGATCATCTTGACCCCGGAACTGCCCAAGACGCGCAGCGGCAAGATCATGCGCCGCCTGCTGCGCGACGTGGCGGAGAACCGCTCGCTCGGCGACGTCACCACTCTCACCGACCCCACGGTGGTGAACATGATCGCCGGACTGATGGACAGCCACGCGTCCAGCGAGGACTGATCAGGAGTCGAAGCCGAGGCCCAGTCGGTCGAGGAGGCGCAGCCAGAGGTTGCGTCGCCCCTGATTCTCGTCGGCGCGGCGGATCGACCACTGGGTCAGGCGGATGAAGATCCACCGCAAGGGTTCGGGCGGGAAGGGCAGCGGCTTGCGTCGCACCATGGTCAGTCGGGTGCGGGGACTGTCGACGCCGTCGAGCAGGTCGAGCAGGGTCTGGGCGGCGAATCGGGTCGCGCCGACGCCGAGCCCGGTGAAGCCGAGCACGTAGGCCACCCGTCCACGCTGCGCCGTGCCCCAGAAGGGCGAGAAGCGCGTGCAGGTGTCGATGGCGCCGCCCCAGCCGTGGGTGAACTTGATGCCGGCCAGCTGCGGGAAGGTCTTCAAGAAGTGACCCGCCAGGGTCGCGAAGGTCTCGGCGTTGACGTCGTAGTGGCGCTGCACCTTGCCGCGGAAGTTGTAGATGGCGTCGTAGCCGCCCCACAAGATGCAATTGTCCTTGGTGAGGCGGTAGTAGTGGAACTGGTTGCCGGCGTCCGAGACGCCCTCGCGGCCGCGCCAACCGATGGCCTCGAGCTGCGCCGCCGTGAGGGGCTCGGTCACCAGCTGGTAGTCGAAGACCGGCACGACGTACTTGCGCGCGCTCTTGACGAGCGAGGGGAAGACGTTCGTGGCCAGGGCGACGCGCGAGGCGGTCACCGCCCCGTAGGGGGTGTGCACGCGAACCCCGCCTTCGACGTCCTCCAGGCGCAGCACCTTGGAGTTCTCGTAGATGACCACGCCCAGCGAGAGGCAGGCCCGCTCGAGGCCCCACACCAGTCGCGCGGGATCGACCATGGCCGTGCCGTCGGGGTCGTAGATGGCCCCGTGGTAGATGGGCGAGTGGATGCGGGCCTGGACCTCCTCGCGCGACAGGACCTCCACGTGGTCGCCGAACTCGTTGCGCAGCCGCGCCTCCTCGATCATGTCCTCGAGCTGCCAGGCCTCGACGGCGACGCGTAGTTCGCCGGTGCGCTCGAAGTCGCATTCGATGCCGTAGCGCTCGATCGTCGCCTCGATCTCGTCGAGGTTCTGACGACCCATCTCCTCGATGAGCGCCATCTCCTGGGCGAAGCGATTCATGCCGTTGTTGAAGCCGTGCGTCAGCGAGGCCGAGCAGAAGCCGCCGTTGCGACCCGACGCCCCCGCGCCGGTCTCGTACTGCTCCACGACCACGACCTGGCGCCCAGGGTCGCGCTCCTTGGCGATCAGCGCCGTCCACAATCCGGTGTAGCCGGCCCCCACCACGCACAGGTCGGCCCCGACGTCGCCGATCAGGGAGGAGTGCGCATCGGGTTCCAGGGGGTCCGCGTCCAACCACCACAGTTCGGGCTGGAGGTCGCTGAGGTGTCGCAGAACAAAGTTGTTCTTGTGATCCATAGAGCCGGCGGCGGGGCCGGGTCACCTTCTCTCGCGCTCGACACGGCACCCGCGGCGCCGTCACGACTTCGCGACGAGTCTACCGACGCAGCGTCCGGGCGCGGTCGAATTGCACCGGCCAGTCGACGACCTCGTCGAGCGCCTCGGCGGCACCCAGGGCCCAGCGAGGGTTGCGCAACATGGCCCGGGCCAGGAACACGACGTCAGCCGATCCCTCGGTGAGGATTCCCTCGGCCTGGGCGGCCTCGGTGATCAGGCCGACCGCCCCGGTGGCGACCTGGGCCTCCGCGCGAATGCGGCGCGCCAGGGGGACCTGGTAACCCGGGGCGACGGGGATGGTGGCGCCCGCCACGTTGCCGCCGGAGGAGACGTCCACGAGATCGACCCCGTGGCGACGCAACTCGCGGCACAGCTCCACCGACTGGTCGAGGTCCCAACCGCCGGGGGTGTAGTCGGTGGCCGAAATGCGCACCAGCACGGGCGTCGCTTCCCCGACTCGCGAGCGGACGGCGTCGACCACCTCGAGCAGCAAACGGCAGCGATTCTCCAGGGAGCCGCCGTAGCGGTCCTCGCGCCGGTTCGACAGGGGCGAGAGGAACTGGTGCATCAGGTAGCGGTGGGCGCCGTGGATCTCCACGGCGTCGAAGCCCGCGGCCCGGGCCCGCTGCGCGGCCTCGGCGAAGGCGACGACGACGGCGTCGATGTCGTCGAGGGCCATGGCCCTGGGGACGGGGTAGCCCTCGAAGGCGACGGCGCTCGGCGCGACGGTGGGCCAGCCCCCGTCATCGCTCGTCGCCACCACATGGTCGTCCCAGGGACGCATGGTGGAGGCCTTGCGCCCGGCGTGGTTCAACTGGATGGCGATGGCGCCGCCTTGGGAGTGGACGAAGTCGACCACGGGGCGCCACGCCTGCACCTGTTCGTCGTTCCACAGACCCGGGCAGCCCACCGAGATGCGCCCCTCGGGCGTGACCGCCGTCGCTTCGGCGACGATCAGACCCGCGCCGCCGGTCGCGAAGGCGCCGAGGTGCACGAGGTGCCAGGGGCCCACGACGCCGTCGTCGGCCGAGTACTGGCACATGGGACTGACCCACGCCCGATTGGGCAGAGTCAGCGAGCGAAGTGAGATCGGCTGGAACAACTGGGACATGTCAACCTTTCGACGGCCCCCCAGCCTAGGAGCGGCGCGTCGCGCCGCCGCTCCGAGGGCGCCGGCGTCGCTGAATTCTCTTCAGCCCTCGCCCCCGGTGGGGCGCTCGACGTGGTCGACGACGTGCAGGCCCACCAAGATCCCCGACACCGCGCCGGTCGCGTCGCGAATGGGCTGCACGCGCACGCTGGTGCGCACCAGGGCGCCCGCGGCGCTGCGATAGCGCAGCGTGAGTTCCTCTTGGGGGGCTCCGCGCAGCAGGCGCTCGCGGGACTTGATGGCGAGCGGCAGGTCCTCTTCGTGGATCAGGGCCCGCGACTGCGTCCCGCGCAGGGCCTGGGGGTCGTAGCCGAGGATGCGTCGTACCGACGAGGAGATCCACACGATCTCGCCGTCGACGTTGTACTCGTAGACGATGTCGGGCGTGCTCTCGGCCAGGGACCGGTAGCCCATCTGGGAGGCCCGCAGGGTCTGCGCCGACTCGACCTCGGCGGTCACGTCGCTCAAGGTCACCACCCGATTCAGCGGCCGTCCGGCCTCGTCGAGGACCGTGTGGCCACGCGCCTGCACCCACAGCTGGCGGCGGTCCTTGGTCCAGAAGCGATGGCGCGTCAGAGCGGGGGAGGTGCCCGCTTGGCGTCGCGCCGCCTCGACTCGACCGAGGTCGTCGTCGGGGATGAAGTCCTTCGCGGTGCGCCCGAGGAAGTCCTCCTCGCTCCAGCCCGCGAACTGCGTGATCGACGGCGACACCCAGGTGATGATGCCATCGGCGTCGGTCAGGATCACGACGTCCGAGGCGTTCTCCGCGAGGAGGCGGAAGCGCCGCTCGGACTCCTCGAGCGCCTCGCGGGCCAGGAACTCGTCGTCGGCCAGCCGCGCCGACCCCACGCGGGCGATGACCGTCCCTGCGTCGTCGTGGACGGTCCTCAGGGTCGTCAAGAAGTGGTGGAACGAACCGTCACGATGGCGGAACTTGACCGCGAAGCGCGTGCCCGCCGGGTCGTCGCTCATCGCGAGGTGCGCGGGGCGCTGGGAGATGTCGTCGATGTGGTGCAGCGTCGACAACGACGCGCCGATCAGCTCCTGCGGCCGCCAGCCGAGCACCGGTTCCACCGAGGGCGAGATCCACTCGATGACGCCCACCGTGTTGACCCGATACACGATGTCGGAGGCGTTCTCGACCAGGAGTCGGTAGCGCTCGATCAAGTCGTAGCGCTCGGTCACGTCGCGCCAGGTGTAGCTCAAGGAGTCGCCCACGCGCACCGCGCGGATGTCGTAGCGCCGATCCGACTCGACGATCTCGTTGGGGTAGACGTAATTGTCGATGACCAGCGGCTCGCCGGTCTCGAAGGCCCTGACGTAGGAGGCGAAGAGCTCCGATCCCCGATGTCCGGGCAAGAGGTCCAAGAGGCGCTGGCCGATGAGTTCCGCGCGCGACACGTGGTTGTAGCTCAGGGCGGCGTCGTTGGCGTCGACGTAGATGAAGTCGACTACCTGGCCGTCGCCGTCGGTGACGGCCTTGAGGACGACGTGGGGATCGATGAGGGTCTCGAGGGGCGCCATCTTCGACCACTTCTGCTCGATCTCGGCGGTCACCGACGTTCCGCCGGCCGGACCGGGGCTGATCTCCAAGAAGCCGCCGAAGGACGCGACTCGCTCGCGCATCAGGCGCAGACCGAAACCCTCGCGGCCGGAGAATCCGATGCCGTCGTCACTCACGGCCACCACCACGCTCTGGCTCTCGAGGGTGACCGTCAGGGAGCATCGACGCGCCCGGGCGTGGCTGAGGACGTTGCTCAGCGCCTCTTGGGCGATGAGGTAGACGACCTCTTGCACCGGTGCGGGCAATTGATCGACCTCGTCGTCGATGTCGAAGGAGACGTCGAGTCCGCCCTCCCTGATCGCGTCCAGGGCCAACTGTTCGAGGGCGGCGCGACCACCGAATTCGTCCAGCAGGGGCGGCCGCAAGGTCTTCCAGACGCGCTGGAGACTGTCGATCAGCTCGATCTGCTCCTCGCGCAGGGATTCGAGTCGGTCGCGCAGGGCGTCGGGGACCCCCGCGGCCAGCACGTGCTCGGTGGTGGCGAGAAGCTGGTGGCACCGCTGACTCAGGTCGTCGTGGAGCCGTCCCGCCAGTTCGCGGAGGGTCTGGCTGCGCACGTCGTCGATCTGACGGGCCAGCTGGCGCAGGTCCGCGAGCTCGCGCAGGGCGTCGTTGAGCAGTCCGTCGTCTTCGTAGAGGAGCCAGGCGAAGCCGCCGGGGACTCCTTCCTCGTCGGCCAGCGGAAAGGTCAAGCAGCCGACGCTCGTGACCTCGTGGTTCGACCGCGTGATCAGCAGGCGACCGTTCCAGAGACCGTGGATTGAGGCCAGGTCCACCAGGAGACTCTTGAGGTTGACGTCGTTGCCGCCGGAGAGGAACTCCGAGCAGTGGCGCCCGATCACGTCGAGGGGCCGCCAACCGTAGCGCGCCTGCGCCGTCTGGTTCCAGTCGGTGATGATGCAGTCGTTGTTCATGGCGAGCACGGCCATCGAGAGGGCCGCGAACTGCTCCAGCGCGACGCGCGGGGTACGCGGCTGCCTCACGCCCGACCCGCTGACCATGAGCTGACGCGATTCGTGGGAAGCATGGATTCATTCTCGCCGATTCTGAACTCACTCCATCGATGGGGGAGAGCGTCGTCGGAGCCGCCCCATCCACGGACCGCGCGATTCCTCGCACTCCGCTGCGAGGAACGCCTGGTGTAGGGATTCACTGACACAAGAACGGCGGTAACGCTGACACGTCAAAGGTAGGAATGACCACAGGTTTCTTCCCCGGAATCAGCGGATCTCTGGGAAGGTGTTCTCACCTGCCCCTCGGCAGGTCGGTCAAGGTTCCATGTGGGGGCGCGCTTACCACGATGAGCGCGCTCTCACATGGTGCCGATTTCTCACCCCGAGGCCGCGCCACTCGAGGTTCCGCGCGGGTGATGCGTCCCTCACTGAAATCCAGCCAGGGACCGGTCGTGTCCCGCGGCGCTGAAGCCTCTCGGGGGCGACTTACGGCGTCGTCTCGGCGCAGCCGTTCACCGCGTTGCTCCACTCGGACTGGATCTGCCAGACCGTGGTGAGGGATCCGACGCTGAGGGTGACGGGGGCGAGGTAGTTGAAATTGCACTTGTCGCCGATCTCCGCACCGTTGGCGTCCACCCACCCCGTCGGGGGAACGGGGTCCGTGACGGCCTCCATGAATTCGTGCGCGGTGTTGTCGGCGATGGAGCGCGTCCCGTAGCTGTAGTTCGTCACGTTGGCGAAGTATCCACTGGTGGGATAGCACGATGTCGTACCCGCCGTGTTGGGCATGTAGGCCACCTGCACCGTGGTCGCGCTGATGACGCCCGAAGCGTGCCAGGCGCAGTAGTTCACCTTGGGCAGATTGCTGGTGTACACCAGGTAGATCGCGTTGGGATCGGGGCTCAGGTGGTTCGCGCTGAGCACCTTGGACACCTCGGCCACGATGGCCGCCGTGTTCGGCGCAGACTTCGGCGGGGTCGACGTGTCGACGAGCGACCCCATGTACTGCGTCGTGGCCGGCCCGCCGACGTACTGGTTCGCCGTGGCGAGGTAGCTCGAAGCGCTGAACCCTCCCAGCAACGCGGCCATTCCCGTCACCAGGTCGGAGGGGAAGTCGGTCGGGGTGCCCCAGTAGATGGCGTAGGTCTTCGAATTCACCAGCACCTTGCCGCCCTTGTACACCACGGGCCCACCGGATTTCGCTCCCGACTTCGCGGCGTAGTCCTTCGCCAGCGAGTGCGGGCCGCTCGACGCGCCGGCGCCCACCGCGGGGAGGGACAGCACCATGAGCATCGAGACGCCGGCGAGGCAAGCGGTGACGTGGTGACGGTCGTGTCGAATCATGGTGGGGATGCTAGCGCCGACGACGCCGAGGACTCAGGGACCGACGCGGTCCACCGAGGTGGCGGGGCGTCACCCCTGGTGGTCGGGCTGGGGAGATTTGAACTCCCGATCTCTCGGCCCCCAGCCGAGCGCTCTAGACCAAACTAAGCCACAGCCCGCGAGGAAACAATGTTAGCCGCTCGCTCCGAGCATCTCGATGCGACGACCGACGCGAACGGCTCCGTGCAGGAATTTGCGTTTCGCTATACTGCCTGTCGGGTCAGCGTTGCCCCGACTGGTGACGCCATGACAAAGACCCCCTCTCTCTACGATCCCGCCTTCGAGCACGACGCCTGCGGCGTCGGCATGATCGCCGACTTGACCGCCTCGCCGAGCCACGCCACCGTGAGCGACGCGCTGACGATCCTCGAGAACCTCGAGCACCGGGGGGCGACCGGCGCGGACGTCGATTCCGGTGACGGCGCGGGCATCTTGTTGCAGATGCCCGACTCGTTCATCCGCGACGTCTTCGGCGACCAGGTGCCGGCGCGCGGCAGTTACGGGGTGGGCTTTTGGATGCTGCCTCGCGACACGCCACGCGCCGAGCTCACCTCGGCGATCGAGAAGCACTTCACCCGCCTCGGACTCGCGACCCTGGCCTGGCGCGACGTCCCGGTGGCGTCGGGCATCCTGGGTCCCACCTCGGCGGCCTCCGAACCGGTCTTCGTGCAGCAGCTCGTCGTGAACGACGGCGCCGCGGATCTCGAACGCGCGATGTATTGCGCGCGCAAGGTCGTGGAGCACGAACTCGACGTCTACGCCGCCTCGTGCTCGCCCCACGTCGTGATCTACAAGGGCATGCTCTCCTCGCCGCAGCTGCGCGCGTACTTCGAGGACCTGCGCGACGAGCGGCTCACCTCCGCGATCGCCGTGGTCCACAGCCGTTTCTCGACCAACGTGCTGCCGCGCTGGGACCTCGCCCAGCCCTTCCGCTACATCGCCCACAACGGCGAGATCAATACGGTGCGGGGGAATCGCAACTGGATGACCGCTCGCGAGACGACCCTCTCGAGCGACGCCCTGCCCCTGCCGGTGTCGGAGCTGACCCCCATCATCACCCCCAACATGAGCGACTCCGCCAGTTTCGACGAGGTCGTCGAGCTGCTCGTGCAATCGGGACGGTCCTTGCCCCACGCCATCTTGATGATGATCCCCGAAGCCTGGGAGCGCTCCACCGCGATGGACCCGGCGCGACGCGACTTCTACCGCTACCACGCCGCCTTGATGGAGCCCTGGGACGGTCCCGCATCGGTGACCTTCTGCGACGGCCGGGTGGTCGGCGCGGTGCTCGACCGCAACGGACTGCGACCCGCGCGTTACTGGGTCACCAAGGACCAGCGCGTCATCTTCGCTTCTGAGGTCGGCGTCTTGGACATCGATCCGGCCAACATCGAGCGCAAGGGCCGCCTGCAGCCGGGCCGCGTCTTCCTGGTGGACGTCGAAGAGGGGCGCATCATCGACGACGAGGAGCTCAAGGCCACCCTGGCCGCTCAGTCGCCCTACGGAGAGTGGCTGGCCCGTCAACAGGTGTCGCTCGACGAGCTCGAGCCGCGCACCATGTTGACCCCCAGCTACGCCTCGGTCGTGCTGCACCAACGCCTCTTCGGCTACAGCGAGGAGGACCTGCGCCTCATCGTGCGCCACATGGCCCAGGTCGGCGAGGAGCCGATCGGCTCGATGGGCTCCGACGCCGCGCTGCCGGTGCTCTCGCAGCTGCCGCGCCCCCTCTTCGACTTCTTCACCCAGCTCTTCGCCCAGGTGACGAATCCGCCCCTGGACGCCATCCGCGAGGAGCTGGTCACCTCCACGCGCGTCACCATGGGCGGCGAGGACAACCTGCTCACCGAGAGCGACAAGCACTGCCACCAGATCGTCCTGCCCTCGCCGGTCTTGAGCGTCGACGAACTCGCCAAGATTCGCTACATCCACGAGGCCCAGGCCGACTGGGACTTCCTTAGCTCGGTCGTGGACGGCCTCTTCGCCGTCGCGGGCGACGCCAGTGACGCCGACCGCCTCGCCGACGCCGTCGCCCGGGTCTGCAACGACGTGGTCGACCTGGTGCGCTCCGGCGCGAACATCGTCATCCTCTCGGACCGCAACACCTCGCCGGAGCTGGCGCCCATCCCGAGCCTCTTGTTGACCTCGGCGGTGCACCACCGTCTGGTCGACGAGCACCTGCGCACCAGCGCGGCCCTCGTCGTCGAGGCCGGCGACGTCCGCGAAGTGCACCACGTGTCGCTCCTGCTCGGATTCGGCGCGTCGGCCGTGTGCCCCTACCTGGCCTACGAGAGCATCGACGCCCTGGTCGCCGAGGGCCGGATCTCCAGCGAGACCGCCGCCGAAGCTCGCTACCAGTACGGCAAGGCCCTCAACAAGGGCGTCGTCAAGGTCATGTCCAAGATGGGGGTGTCGACCGTCGCCAGTTACGTGGGCAGCCAGCTCTTCGAGGCCGTGGGCATCGACGAGAGCGTCCTCGCGGCCTACTTCCCGGGCTTCCGCTCTCGCGTCGGTGGCATCACCCTCGCCCACATCGCCCGTTCGGTCCTCCAACTGCACCGTCAGGCCTACTTCCCGGCCAGCGCGGAACGCGTGGCGCTGCGCAATCGCGGCGAGTACCAGTGGCGCCGCGACGGCGAGGTCCACCTCTTCAATCCCCGGACGGTGCAGAAGCTCCAGCACGCCACGCGCGAGGGGCGTTACGACATCTTCAAGGAGTACACCACCCTGGTCGACAAGCAGGCGGACGCCGCGGTGACCCTGCGCAGCCTGCTGCGGCTCAAGCCGGCCGCCACGCCCCTGCCCCTGGACCAGGTGGAGGACGTCGCGTCCATCCTGCGTCGCTTCTCCACCGGCGCCATGTCCTACGGCTCGATCTCCGAAGAGGCGCACTCGACCCTGGCCATCGCCATGAACGCCCTGGGCGGCAAGTCCAACACCGGTGAGGGCGGCGAGGACGAGGACCGCTTCGACGTCGACGACCCGCGGGGCAATCGGCGCAGCGCGATCAAGCAGGTGGCCTCGGGCCGCTTCGGCGTCACCAGCCGCTACCTGGTCAACGCCGACGACATCCAGATCAAGATGGCTCAGGGCGCCAAGCCGGGCGAGGGCGGGCAGCTGCCCGGTTCCAAGGTCTACCCCTGGATCGCCAAGACCCGGCACTCGACGCCCGGCGTCGGCCTGATCTCGCCGCCGCCGCACCACGACATCTACTCCATCGAGGACCTGGCTCAGCTCATCTACGACCTGAAGAACGCCAACGACCGCGCCCGTATCCACGTCAAGTTGGTCGCCGAGCAGGGAGTGGGGACCATCGCCGCCGGAGTGGCCAAGGCGCACGCCGACGTCATCTTGATCTCGGGGCACGACGGCGGCACCGGCGCCGCGCCCCTCACGTCGCTCAAGCACGCGGGCACGCCCTGGGAGCTCGGCCTCGCCGAGGCGCACCAGACCCTGGCCGCCAACGGCCTGCGCAGCCGCGTAGTGGTGCAGGTCGACGGCCAGCTCAAGACCGGGCGCGACGTGATCATCGCGGCCATGCTCGGCGCCGAGGAGTTCGGTTTCGCCACCGCACCCTTGGTCGTCTCGGGCTGCGTGATGATGCGCGTGTGCCACCTGGACACCTGTCCCGTCGGCATCGCCACGCAGAACCCGGTGCTGCGCGAGCGCTTCACCGGCCGACCCGAGTTCGTCGAGAACTTCTTCGAATACATCGCCGAGGAGGTGCGCGAGTACCTGGCCCTGCTCGGCGTGCGCAGCCTCGACGAACTGGTGGGGGACGTCTCGCGCCTCGAGGTCGGCTCGCTGAGCGACGACGCCAACACCCTGGACCTGAGCGCCCTCTTGGTGGCCACCGATCCCGGACAGCGGCGCCACGCCATCGCCCAAGAGCACGGGCTCGAGGACGCCCTGGACTGGCAGTTCCTCGACCAGGCGCTGGCCGCGGCCACCTCGGGTCGGCCCCTGCGCCTCGACCTGCCCATCCGCAACGTCAATCGGGCGGTGGGCACCCTGACCGGCAGCGCCATCACCCGCGCCCTGGGAGCGCGCCAATTGCCGCACGACCACGTCACGATCAACCTCACGGGTTCCTCGGGTCAGAGCCTGGGCGCCTTCATCCCCGCGGGACTCACCCTTCGGCTGAGCGGCGACGCGAACGACTACGCGGGCAAGGGCCTCTCGGGCGGGCGCATCGTCATCGCGCCTCCCGCCACCTCGACCTTCGCCAGCGACGCCAACATCATCGCCGGCAACGTCATCGGCTACGGCGCCACCAGTGGCGAGATCTTCATCAGCGGCGTCGTGGGGGAGCGCTGCGCGGTTCGTAATTCGGGCGCCACCATCGTCGTGGAGGGGACCGGCGACCACGCCTGCGAGTACATGACCGGTGGCGTCGTCGTCATCTTGGGCCGCGTCGGGCGCAACCTCGCCGCCGGCATGTCGGGCGGCACGCTCTACCTCTACGATCCCCACAACGAGGTGCACGACCACCTCTCGGCGGGGGTCTACGAGATCGACCCCATCGAGTACACCGACGAGGACGTGCTCTCGCCCCTGCTCGAGCGCTACGTCGCCGAGACGGGGTCCGCCGTCGCGCGCTCGATCGTCGAGGACTGGCGTCGCGAGCGCATGAACTTCGTGCGCATCGAGACCTCGGAATACCAGCGAGTGCGAGACGAGATGCGCAATGGGTAAGGCCACCGGATTCCTCGAATACCCGCGACGGGGACCGGCCACGCGAGCGGTGCCGGTGCGCCTGCGCGACTGGCGCGAGGTCTACGAGCCCCAGAGCGACGCCGAGGTGCAGACCCAGGGGGCGCGGTGCATGGACTGCGGCATCCCGTTCTGCACGCAAGGCTGCCCCCTGGGCAACCGCATCCCAGTCTTCAACGACCTGGTCTTCCAGGGGCGATGGGGCGAGGCGGCCGAGCAGTTGCTCGACACCAATAACTTCCCCGAGTTCACCGGCCGCCTCTGCCCGGCGCCGTGCGAATCGGCCTGCGTCCTGGGAATCGGCGCGGACCCGGTGACCATCGAACGCCTCGAGTACGAAGTCATCGAGCACGCCTTCAGCTCAGGAATGACCGTGCAGCGCGTCGCGGCCGAACCGAGCGGACGGCGCGTGGCCGTCGTCGGATCGGGGCCCGCGGGACTCGCGGCCGCCGCGCAACTGGTGAGCGCCGGTCACCACGTCGAGGTCTTCGAGCGGGCCGACGCCGTGGGCGGGCTCTTGCGCTACGGCATCCCCGAGTTCAAACTCGAGAAGCGCGTCCTCGACCGACGCCTCGACGCCATGACGGGCGCGGGGGTCGTCTTTCACGTCTCGTCCGACGTCGACGCCGAGCGTCTCGACCAGCTGCGCCGCGACTTCGACGCCGTGGTCCTCGCGATCGGGTCGACGCGCCCGCGCCTCATCCCGGTGCCGGGGGCCGACCTCGAAGGCGTGTACCCGGCAATGACCTACCTGGAGTCGGCGAACCGCTCGCTGCGCGAGGGCCGCCCGGCCCGGATCGACGCCGCGGGCCGCCACGTGATCATCCTGGGCGGCGGCGACACCGGGGCCGACTGCCTCGGCACGGCCCATCGCCAGGGCGCGGCGTCGGTGACCCAGATCGAGATCATGGACGAGCCGCCGCACGAACGCCCCGCGGACCAACCCTGGCCCACCATGGCACGACTCTTCAAGGTCACCTCGGCCCACGAGGAGGGCGGCGAGCGCCTCTTCGCCACCGAGACCCTGGAGTTCCACGGCGAGGGCGAAGTGGCCGAGATCGTGCTGCGCGACCTGCACAGCCACGAGCAGCGCCGCGTCCGCGCCGACCTCGTCCTGATCGCCGCGGGATTCGTCGGTCCCGAACTCGACGCGCTGGGACTGAACACCCCCGAGACCCTGACGCCGCGCGCCACCCTCTCGGTGAGTGGGTCCTGGCGAGTGGAAGCCCTGAGCGGCTCTCCCGTCTTCGCCTGCGGCGACGCGGTGCGCGGCCAGAGTCTGATCGTCTGGGCCATCGCCGAGGGCCGCAGCTG
>Ga0007854_10000672_pt1 | contig 22049 bp, 28 predicted proteins | sample CryBogCBH12Aug08_FD_60382 | JGI IMG/M metagenome (GOLD analysis project Ga0007854, IMG submission 60382) | Freshwater microbial communities from Crystal Bog, Wisconsin, USA - CBH12Aug08 | ecosystem: Environmental > Aquatic > Freshwater > Lake | place: Crystal Bog, Wisconsin, USA | collected... | reverse complement strand
AGTTCCACTGCTGCAAGTTTTAAAATACATGCCTTGCTCAGTCGAAATCCAAAGAGCGGTTGACTTTGCAAACAATGTTGAATCAGGAAAGCACGTTACTCTGGAAGGTGAATTTGTTGTTACCCAAGATTTTGATGTCAATACCGATACCGGCGAAATTGCGCAGCAGGAACAAAAACCAGAACCAGTGTCGATTGAACAAAAACCAGCGGAAACCCTGGAATTTCCAGACGCACCGCCACTAGATGCGTATGCAGAGCTTGACCGAAGCGCACAAATACAAACGCGCCGTAACCGTGGAATGGAGATTGAATAATGAGCCGTATTTTATTTTATGATACAGAAACTACTGGTTTGCCTCTTTTTAAAGAGCCGTTGGAACATCCAGAACAGCCGCATATCGTTCAAATTGCCGCTATATTGGTTGACGAAAAAACCAGAAAAACCATTCAGAGCATTGACTTAATAATCAAGCCTGATGGTTATGAAATTCCAGAAGAAATAACACAAATACATGGAATCGATACTGCCTTTGCCTCTGCTTGTGGAGTTCCGTTAATGAAAGCAATGTCTGTTTTTTTTCATCTATGGGATGGTCGAAAACGTGTTGCTTATAACGAATCTTTTGATTCCAGAATTGTTAGGATTGCTCAGCATAAAATGGGGATTGAAGAAAAGCAATTGGACGAATGGAAGCTTGCGCAGTCTGAATGCTGCATGAAAATGACCCAAAAAATCATTGGTGGAAAATATCCAAAACTGTCTGAAGCTTATAAACATTTCATGGGCAAAGAGCTTGAAAACGCTCATAGCGCTATGGCTGATGCTTTGGCTTGCCGTGATATTTATTTTGCAATTAAGGATTTGCCATGAAAATCCAATCAATCGATATTCAAAATTTTCTAGGCGCTGTTTGCGTAAAAGCGGCCTTAAATACGCCAATCACCTTGTTTGCTGGCAAAAATTACGCCGGCAAAAGCTCAGTACGCGATGCAATCAATTTGGCGCTGACCGCTGATTTAACGCGGATTAGCCTGAAAAAAGACGCGGCGCAACTGATCACCACTGGTCAAGAGTATGCCGCTGTGGAAATTACCACCAGCGATGGGGATTACGGCGTCACGATCAATAAGGCCGGCAAAATTACCGACAACCAAGCTGGTAAAAACACGCCGGCGGCACTACCCTATGTTTTGAACGCCCAGCGCTTTGCAAGCCTGAACACCAAAGAACGCTCTGAATTTTTATTCGGGCTGATGGGAGTTAAAACGTCCGCCGACGCCATTAAAAAAAGATTGCTGGAAAAAAACCTTAATCCGGCCAAAGTCGAGCAAATCACCCCGTATTTAAAATCCGGATTCGACGCCGCCCATAATGAAGCTAAAGCCAAGGCCCGTGATAGCAAAACCGGCTATAAAACATTGACCGGCGGCGAGACATGGGGAAAAGAAAAAGGCGGTCAATGGCAACCGGCTGAAGTAACCCAAACCGTAGACCCAGAGCACATTCAAAAACTGATTGAAAACGCCCAACGGCAAGTCACTCATTTTGGAATTGAATTGGCCGACGCACAGCAGCAATTAGGCGCGGCAAAGCAAGCCGAACAGCAAAATATCGATCTTGTTGCCAAGCGCCAGCGACTTGAAGAAAAAGCCGGAAAAATTGAAAGGATTAGGCGCAAGTTGGCCGTCGATACCGAAAACATGATTACCTGGCAAGACAAGGTTGCCGCCACTCGGTTAGGCGCTTCCGGAAAGCCAGAATACGACAGTGCCGAATGCCCATGTTGCAAAAAGTTATTGCGAGTAATTAATGCTAACGGCCCGGTCGCTCTGGAAGAATATTTGCCACCCTTGCATACCCCAGATATTGATGCCGTGCGCCGGCTGCCGGATGAAGAACGGGCCTTAGCGTTGCTTGAATCAGCTATCGCTAATGGTAAACGCGATTTAGCGGAAGCAGAGCAAGCCGGCATTCAATTAAATGAATTGCCAGTAGAGTCGCCGGTTGACATTGATGCAATTCAAGCTGAAATAAAAGTTCTTAACGATAAAAAAAGCGCCTGGCAGCAGGATCACAATAAATATAGCGCTCAACTTCAATTGCATAACGAGCAAGTCGAAAAAATTAAAAAGGTGCTATTGCTGCATGTTAACATACTGGACTGGACGGCAATAGCCGACGCCCTGGCACCGGACGGCATACCGACTGAATTGTTAAAAAGCGTACTGACGCCAATCAATGACAGGTTAAAAAATTCTGCAAATTTAGCCGAATGGATGGCTGTCACTATTGACAACGATATGAGTATTTATGCCGAATTGCTGCCATACAACTTACTGTCAGAATCCGAGCAATGGCGGGCGGACGCAATGATTGCCGAAGCAATAGCGTTTATTTCAGGCATAAAGCTGCTTGTGCTAGATCGAGTGGACGTGCTCGACCAGCAAAAAGGCCGTGCCGATTTGTTTTATTGGCTGGATGAATTAGCTAGATCAGGAGAGCTGGACACGGCCCTGCTGTTTGCTACGCTGAAAACCGCACCAAACAAACTATTGGATACTGTGCAATGCGTTTGGATTGAAAACGGCGTAAACCAAGAATCTGTGCGGGTGGCGGCATGAAAGAATGCCCAATATTGTTTTCAACGCCGATGGTTTTAGCGTTACTGGAAGGCAGAAAAACGCAAACACGGCAGATTGTTAACAAACTTAACAAATTAGGAAAAACACAAGAAATAAATTACAGGAAATCATTAAACAGTTTTGAAATAATTACAAAAAAACATAAGCACCATTTACATTCAAATGAATTTTTGGAGCTTTGTCCTTACGGTTTTTTGGGTGATGGTTTGTGGGTTAAGGAAACGTACTCAGAAACCCATAGAGCAGATGGAACCCCCGTTATTCTTTACAAGACAGGTGAAAACATTCCAATCGGGATTAAGGATGGCAATCAGTTTTTAATTAAAGACTTTCGGTCAACTGAAGATGTTTATGTTGACAAATGGAAGTCATCAATCTACATGCCGCGCTGGGCCAGCCGTATCAATCTGGAAATTACCGGAGTTAGAGTTGAGAGATTGCGGGATATTAGCGAAAAAGACGACAAACCAGAAGGGATTGAAAATATTGGAAAAATTATTGATTGCTGGAAAGATTATCAAGCAGACCACGATTATAGAGATGAAAACTTCTTACAAAAGGCTGGAATTGCATTCAATCAACCAATTTTATCCTATAGGTCTCTTTTGGAATCAATCAACGGGCTGAATTCTTGGAAGGTGAACCCCTGGGTATGGGTAATTGAATTTAAGTTAGTTGACAAAGCCTGTTAAAACCTTAAAATAACAATACGGATTTGCACCCGTTAAAGAGAAATAACACAAGTCGATTTTATTACCTGGGGATTCTCTTCCCGTGCAAACTGGTAATGGAGTCGGCTTTTTTTATGCGAGGAATTTATGAACAAAGAACAACATGATGCTTTATTGAAAGCCATTAAAAATATCGGCGCTGCCATTGATGCGGAATTCCGCCGCAAAGCACGAACAATCAATGATCGGTGGCATTGAAGTTCCTTAACCTATGCGGGAAGCGACGGAAGTTGGTGCCGTGTATTATCTATCCAATATTGTTAATTCAGAATATTTTGAAGAATATAGATGGGAAAGCGATGACATAGATTTATTGTGGTTTAAACGCGGCTTATGCCAAGCCACCAAAGAAGGCGCAATAGCTCAGTCTAAGGCGACGATTAAGCTTTACACCGGTGAACAACAATGAAAAATAATCAAGAAATAATCGCCACTCTAAAAGAGGCAAATGAGTTATTTTATTCAGCAAAACAGTCAATAATTGAATACATTGACGCTAAGAAACAAGAAATTCAGGAAAAAATCGACGACCTTCCCGAACCTGCTAAGACTGATAAATGGAGTCCGCCAGAAGGCGATTGGTCTATGGATTTAACGGGTAGAGTTTTTTATGGGGATTCATCAAACTATCTTAAAATGTATGGCGCTCAATTTGATACGGAAGAACAAGCTGAGCGCGCCATCAAGATTATCAGCCGACAGCTTTGGCTGTTTCATTTGGCTGAGGAGCTGAACGGTGACTGGGTGGCGGATTGGGGAAATGACGACCAAGTAAAATATGTTTTGGTTTTTAATACAACAACAAAACAATGGAGCGACGACGGTTGGATAAAATTCAGATATGAAGTTGTCACTTTTTCACAACAAGCCGCAAAGAAAGCCTGTGAATGGCTTAACACCGGATATGTGGTGTTGCCATGAAAAAATATGATGATATTGCTTATTCTATTCTGCTTTGGGGTACTACAATATTCTACTTAATGGGAGCGGGCGGCCTTGTTTTTTGGGGAATAGCAAGAATGTGGGGGCTTATATGAACAGAGAAGAAATTTCCAAGGAATTTGAAATAAAGTTTAATGGGATTTATGGTTGTCATTCGATAACAAAAATTTCGGCAATTAAGTTTGCCGAGTTTATCTTGAAAAAATCCCAGAAATGGAATCCCGCAAGTGAACCGCCGGACAATGGCCGTGACATTCTAGTTTTGGTTAATTTCGGCAAGGTAAATGTTGCGCGAAGTGGCCGCTATGTTTTTAAATTTTCAGAGGAATCAACGGGCGATTATTGGGATTCTGAAATTTTGGATTACAGAGAGTCGGATGACACCTATTATTGTCCAGAAGGATATTACCTAATGGGAATAAATGAAGGTGATAATGCCTTGATACGCATTGACCAGCAATCAATTATCGGCTGGCAAGAGCTGCCGCCAGTGCCGTGAGTAATGAAAGTCATTGATAAAACCCTAAAAAAGAAAGTCGATGTCTGCGACAAGGATTGTCCGACTAAGAAATGCTACTGGGCTAGGCCTGATCCTGGCGTATTCACGCAAGGCCAAGGCTACCGGCGGCGCTCAAAAGACCAGGGCTACCTATGTGGCACTAGGGAAATACGGGGCTGTCCAGAATAATTTACCTAGAGATAAAACAAAATGATTAACCGTAACTTACCATACTACCCCAAAAATATGACCATGCGTGAGCATTTGGCGTTTAAAATTCTTGAATCATGGGAATCTAACTCTGAACCTTCTAAAAAATTATCTGATATAGAAGCTTGCTTTTATGTTGCTGATAAATTTATCAACTACGCCAACCAACAAAGGGAAGCTCAAAACGAACCGCCTAAAAAGCTGCGCCACATGCTGCAAGATGGCGAAACCTGGACTGCCGAAACATTGCCGGATATGAATAAAAAAGTTATTTACATTACCAGCACTCCTGGTCAATGTTTTGGGCCTAGCTATGCAAAACATTTATTATTTAAAAATATTAAGGGATGGGAATACATCAATGACTGAATTAACAAAAGAACAACTTGAAGAATTTTCCTTAATGAGCGGCGACCTTAGCGCCATGCTGCAAGCGGTTTACAAGAAAGGCCGGTTAGACAGGGAGGAAGAATTAGCGCCGTTTAGGCGTGAATTGACATTAGAGTTTAATGACGTAACCGTACAAGCTGATTTGTATGCAGATAATTTAAGCTTTAGCTATTTGGATAGATTTTTAACAAGGTCTCAAGAAACAATATCCGAACTAACCGCAGAAGTCGAATCAGTTAAGCGTCAATTGAAACCGGTAGGCAAAGCCTAGGATAGTTAAATGAGCATATCACCTAAAGAAGAAATCGAAAATCTTATAGAAATACTTGAAATTGGAAAAGATTGTTTAATTTATGTTTTCAAGGGTACTAATAAAATAGAACTTGATGACTTTAAAAAAGGTCTTCAAGAATTTGATAAGCAAATTCAAAAAGCAAAACTAAGCCTTGCGGAAATTGATTTTTAATGAATTGCCTAAACTGCCATAAATGCTTAAGAGGAATAAGCATAAACGGATTCAAGCTTGCTTCTTTGCAAATGATACTTTGCCCGGTATGTGGTAATAAAAGATGCCCTAAAGCATCAGACCATGAGCTTGATTGCACTAATAGCAATAAACCTGGTCAAAAGGGAGGTGTTTATCCCAAGCCCGGAATCTTATAATACTGACCAGTTAGAATCTGGCTAATGATTCGATCATACCGGTGCGGCAATTCAGCATGAGCGCGGCTAGATTTAATCTCAGCCGCCGCTTTTTGCCAGTCTTTAGCAGTCAGCGCCGCCCGCATATTTTTAAATTCCATAAACCCATCAACGCCAAGATTAAACGCCATGTTTAAACAAGCATCTTTTCTTGGTTGATCGAGTCCGCGAAAACCGGCCCACCGACCGGCGACTTGATCTTCAGTTAGCTTGGCGTCCATAGATAATAATATGTCGCACTGAGACTGGGTGATTGTATCGCCAATCTTTACACCATTAAGGCACGGTGAAGTTTTTAGATTATGGCCAACACCAATAGACGGATTGCCGTAAATATCAAGATAACGGTGCAGCCGTTCGCCTTCTTCAAACTTTAGCTGCGCGATAAGTTCTTTAGTTGCCATCACTCATGCCTTTTATTTATAAAGATTTTTTACGAGCACGTCTAGTTTCTTTCAGCCTGAAATACACGTTAGTTATGTACGTCAACATGCCCAAAAAAACCCCACATGCAGCGGCATTTTCGTTCAGCCAGTGCAAAAGATCGCCAAATACTAAACCGCAGCTAATGACGTAAGATGCAACCGAAGATAATTTGGCGTCTTCCATATTTTTCACCTTATTGACAATCTCTTAACCAAGTTTCCCTTGCCACCGCTGCCGCTTGTAAATCCGCATCTGACATTCCGGCCAATTGCTCGACAGAATAATTAACCGGCGGCGTTTGGCACTTTGACGGGCTGCCAGGCGGTACTATGATCGGTTGTAGCAATTGCCCCGGGACTAACGGCAACTGACTGGTCGAGCAAGCTAATAAGCTGGTCATGAGTAAGAGCGGCAACAGCCGTTTTAATTTGGTCATCGGTTGGTTTCCTTTCAGGAATTAAAATAGCGGCGGCGGCAGTACCAAGGCGGAATAACGGCAAAGCCCCAGCATGAATAGCGCCCGGAATGTCGCCGGCCAGCACCAAACCAACTGCACCGATTAAGGACTCAACATCGCCAGCGGTAATGCCGGTAGAGCCAATTGCCGCTCCGGCATAGGTAGAGGCTTCCGTTGATCGTGCTTGAGCAGTGGCGGCAATTGTTGCCGCCATGCTAGATACGTTGCTAACAATGCTGGATACTGGGTTAGATTGTTGCACCCAATTACCGGCGGCGTCTTTAGTCCAGCCGGGCGGGGCGTCAATAGTATTGTTTTGCATTTATACTCCCATTACTGTTGCTGGAATGTTGTAGTGAAACATCACCGGACATTTAATATCAATGTAAACCGGTGAAATAAAGCCATAAGCTTCGCCTGATTTAAAAATCAACAGCCTTGGCGCTTGTTCATTTGGCACGGCCTTAATGTAGTGGCCGCCTTCCAGCAATTGAATATTGATAATACCAACCTGTAAATCAGGAGCATCGGCAATAATATCAGCTTGCCGTTTCCATATATCCAGGCCATGACAACGCACCAGCTCAGAAAATAATTGATGATCGGAAAATCCCTGAAACTGCGCAAAATCGGCCAAGCCGATAACCGTCTCCAATGAGCTGACCGGCAATGATGGGTCAAATGGAATACCCATTTTTTGCACAACTTCATCAGAAAATTTGAATTCTTTATAACCTTCGATCTTCGGCACCGACAACAGCATCAGTCCATCAGTAGCAACTGTTCTGTCACCAATGTTAAACGGCTGATTAAATACGCCGTCACCTTTTTCAATAAAATCTTCTAATCGCATGTGTTTCTCCTTATTTACCGAACATTACCCAGTAAGGTGTGCCGGATACGTTGACGAACTTCATTTTCAATGAGTAGTAAGTGCCATCGCCAGGTAAGGCAATAACAGTTGGTTTACCGAGCATACCATAGCTATTTGGGTTGGTCATTGTAAGCACAGTGACGGCCGCAGCAATAATAATATCCTGTTCCTGGCCTAAAACTGGATTGGCTGGCAGCGCCACCGTCAAAGCCGCAATTGCGCTATTATAGATAAAGGCTTTTTGCGTATTTGCTGGGATTGTCACGGTTGAGCCAGAACTAGGCGAAGCGGATACGGCATAGCTTGTACTCCAAACCTCTGGCCCGGCTGTCGTCATTAAAGCGCCAGCATCTGCGCCGTTAATAATATGCCGAGAAGTCACATTTTGCGCGGAAAGGTCTGGAAAGTTGATCGCAGTTACTTCCGGCACAGTGACATGTGTAGCACCGCTGTTCTGGATATTAAAGTCCATGCCACGGATTGCGTTGCTTATCGAACCGGATAAGTTCGCATCCAAGGAAATATTCACACCAACTACATACAGCATCGTTCCGACGTTAGCTGCAAGATGGGCATTGAGTGCAGTCCACCGACCAACAGAACCTAAATTGCCATTCATGTTAGCTTCATACATTTGCACGTATGAAGGCTGAGAGGTCGCGGAAGCATTCCATTTTGCTTCATTTGCTATGTCTTGGTAATTAGCACCGGTCAATTGGTTGTTGTACCAACAAATTTGCGCAATTTGGTGAGCGGGTGCGCTTTGACCTGTGCCCTGCACATACAAAATTGATGCGTTTGGCGCGGTAACGCAAGTGCTACCCGGCGAAGTCGCTAAGGTAAAAATTGTTCCGCCAGGAGCGTATTGACCACTCGCTGGTTGTGTAAGCGCCACATTTTGCGCTGCTGATGGAAAAGTCGATGGACCCCATTGAGTGCCGTCACTCACCCATTGCGCCCCTTGGTCAAGCGGGAAAGCGGTGTATCCTTGATAATTAGCAGCCTGATAATTCGCTTGCAAAACCGCCAAAGAAGAAATTGTGCCAAGAGAATTGAATGAATACTGATGACCATTGGCGTCTGTGGCATAAATTAAGTTTTTCCCAGACGAATCAAATACGCCTTGCACATTCGCCACATTTTGCGTTGTCTGGACATTTGGGCCTAAATTTGGCATACATTGCTCCTTTAAAAATTATCTTCCCAGCCAGCGGCAAATAAATACCCTGATGCTGTGTTTGAGGCATAAAAAATTGACGAACTTTCAAGCATTAACGTCGCCATAATATTGGCTTGAGAATATCCAGAGCCGCCGGTATGCAAAATGGGAGCCGGGTAACTGGTTGAATTTTGAGCGCCATAACTGTTGCTTGGCGCAGCCATAATAATAGCGGTTCCGCTAGTCGTTTGATTGCTGGCTAAAACAATTTGAGAAATCGCGGTAGGTGGCACTAATGGCGAAATAACCGCCCATGTTGGGACATTAACGTCACCCGCTACGCCAGAGGTAAGCAAAGCCGGTTGTTTCAAAATGACTTTGCTGTTTTTTTGGTTAAATTGGTTATTAAAAATAACCGAACCGCTTGCAGTTTTAAACCAGCCTATGCGAGCAAAGTAAGTATATCCAGATGGCAAAGTTGGACCAGAAGGGTAATAGCTTGCTGAAAACAATAACGCGGATGTAAAAGTATTGGGGTTATATATTAAATAAATTGCATACCAAGTTGAATAAGCCCAAGAGCCTACATCTAAGCCATTTGCCCCAACGGTGCCGCCAATGCTAGCCGACAAATTAACGCCGGTTAAGGTTAAATAATTTTTAGAACTTTGCAAACTAATTTGTTGGCAAGTAACAGTAAGCGCAGTCGAGCTGGTAGTCTGTATTGATAATCCATTTTTTGCCGCTGCTATTCCATTCTGAGACCAGCCAGAAGCGGGAATATAATTTATTTCCTTCCAGTTTCCAGAACCTAGGCTTTCAAATTCAGAAATATCGCCAACGCCATTTACTCGATTTACACCGCCAATCAATTGCATCGAAGTGGCGTTATAAGTTAACTGAGCATTGCCGCCCCAAATTAAAGTTCTTTTTGCACCCGCTGCAATCGTATCAAATGCAACGATTGTAGTTGATCCTGAAATATTGATGGTATTAGCCGCCGCCGCTCCTATTGCAACGGTTGTAGCACTAGCAATTGTGACTGGCGGCGCTTCGTTAAGCGCGTTTGTCATCGTGCCGCCGGAAAGAGCCGAATTTGCTACAATATTGTCATAAGTGCCAATGACGTTAAAATAGGTATCGGTCAATACGAATTTATACCCTAAGCTCGGGTTTATCCAAATTTCACCTGGTGGGCGGCCTCCGGAATCCAAAGGAATAGGATTAGCCTGAGCAACAGCGCCGGCGGAATCGAAATAAGTAGCGGTCGGCGTGGTCGATCCGGCCAAATAGGTATAAATTAAACCGCCAGAATTAGGCGCACCGGTCGGCAAAAAACTTTGGTATCCGTTAAAAATTGGCGATAAGGCTAAATTCATGGTGTTTTATGCCCTGGTATATTGAAGATGAAGACGAGCGCGCCAATAACGATTTTTTGGATTGGTGTCGCCGCCAGGTATTGAAAAAAAATGAAAATCCAGATTCATTTCAACCCCTGCTTTCTCGAAATGTCGATAAGCCGGACACCAGCGCCGGGGCCGAGTGAATTTTCAACCTGAGCATTGATTTTCTTTTGCCGCGACCGTTCTTTGAGTGCCCCAGCAATGCCGCCAGTTGCTTTATTCAGCATATGTTCGGCTGCGCCCTGAAAATGTTCGGCCAGCATGTTTACGGCAGTATTTGAGTTATTTACAAACGACCCGCGCGGCTGTTCATTCACGTATTGCGCCACTCTACCTAATTTTTCAACGTGTTCGATCATATCGGGCGGCAATAAATGCTTCAATTTTGGCTGAATTTGGCGCAAAGCTTTGTTATAGGCGGCTTGCGAAAAATTACCGCCATTTTCATGGATACCGGCGCGTTCTTTTAAGTGATGAATGACGCTGGAAGCAATAGCCTGACTTACCAGCGGGTCATGTTCCAAGTTTTTACGCATTGTTTCGATATGTTCGACTTTGCCATTAATGATATGTTTTCTGACAAAATCATCTGCCAAGCTTTTTTCATCAATCGCGCCTTTATAGGCCGGGTCTTCACGTAACAAATCAAACCGTGCTTTAGCGGCGCTGCGGGCTGTATCGGCAATTGCCTTAATTTCAGACGTAGCTTCCGATATAGGCATTTGTTCCAATGTATCGCGCACAATTGATAACGCATAAGTCCTATTCCCATCTTCGTGGCGTTCGGATTTACGAATTTCTGCTGCCAAAATAGTTCGCAAATTCTCAAACTGCTCGTAAGTCATGTGGTTCTTTTTGACAACATTTTGCATAATGCTTTTGACAGGTGAAGGCAAAAACTCGCCTTTCATGTGTTTATGCAATTCAGCGTTAGCAGTTTCAACAAATAATTTGCCAGGCATGGGAAATTGACCGCCGTTCGCGTCCTCAAGCGCTTTATATTTGGCGGAAATGTCAGCGCGCAATGCCTCGTCCTTGGTTTTATAGGCTTCAATTAACTGCTTACCATTTTCATAGGCTGACGTGGTATAAATATCCGGCGCGGCCTGCTCATGGAAATGTTCAAAATTTTCACCCAAAGCGCGGTTTTGTTCATTAAATCGACGTGCATATTCTGGATGTTTAGCTCGAAGGTTTTGTTCATTGCTGAGGTGAATAATATCGCCTGTCGCCTGGCCTTCAGTTAATCTGACCGGCTCCGGCAATGACAAAGCATCTAAATGACGTTCGGCGGCGGTCGGGTTTATTTGCCCCGCTTTTTCGGCTGCCGCTATTTCCGCCTGTGTGATTGGATCAATACCCATTGCCGCCGCCCGCTCTGAAAATTTAGCGGAAGCCGCGCCGGCTGTTCCATAATTAGCCGCTTCAGGCGCAGCTTTTTCAATAACGCCAAGCCGTTTAGCAGGCAACAATAAGCCGGCTAGGTTAGCGCCGGCTTGAACCAAGTTTCCGGCAATGGGGTGGCCGGCCTCATGCAGCTTTACATCCGCCCAATGCGCCGGGTAATTGATAACTTCACCGATTTTATCAACTACATCAGAACCGGCGCGTTCAGGCGTTCCGGGTTCGCCTTGGAATGTCCGGTTTTTCATTGCCTGATGTTGCCAAGGAATAGACGCTTCAACCGCGCTATGCAAATCATGGCCTTCACCGAGTTTATACAGGCCACCAATACCTGCGCCAACAGTGGCCGCCGCGCCTGTTAAGGCATGGGCCGCCGCCCCAGCACCCATCCGCAGATAATCGGCTTGTGCTTTGGCAGCATCCTTTCCGAATTGCAATACTTTACCGGCGGCGGTATCAATTACGTTTTCTGGTTTTTTGGCAACTTCCTGTTCCGTTTTGGCCTGTTTCACTCTATCCATGATAGCGCTAAAATCTTCAAGACCGCTTTGTGGCTGGTCTTTTTCGGTTGGGACGCCTTCGAGTACCTTATTAACGTATTGAGTCGGGTCAGTGCGTTTAAAGCCGCCGTACAACATCACGGCCTTAGGATGATCGCCTTTCGCGCGCTCCAGCATTGTTTGGTAATGATAATCGGCGGCGGCACGGGCTTCGTGTTCGTTAAATGGGTCGAACTCCATGCCTTTTTTGCGGTACTCCATCACCACATCAGGCATAAATTGATAAGGCCCCATTGCGCCGGTTTTCGGGTTAATGGCGTAAGGATTCCCGCCGCTTTCCGCTTGGCGCAAATTGTCCAATAACTTAGGATGTGTACCGTAAGTTTTTTCGGGCGAAAATGCGCGATTATCTTTGGGTTCTGCTTCTTTGACTCGCGCCATGATAGCGCCGAAATCTTCCATTATTGCCCCGACATTGCTTTCATGGCGTTGTAACTGCGCTCGATTTCCTTCATGCGCTCAGAATTTTGGCCACCCATTTCTTCAACGAACGCGGCTGCATCTTTAGGACTTGTTTTTGATAATCGATACAGACGCATAGCTTCAACGCTAAAAGCTTCAGGCCATTTAGTGATAAATTCTCGCATCGCCTGCGGGCCTTTTTGAGCCGCTTTGTTAAAGCCTTCGGCGTATACTTGTTTACCGGCAGCTAAAGCATCCAAGTCACTGACGGCGCGTTTTAGGGCTTTTGCCGCCATCTGAGTATTGCCTGATTGAATTTCATTATTTTGAATTTCAAGGTTGGTATGTGTTCCCATTTCGGCATTCAATGCCGCGGTATTCTGGCTGATGTAATGGTTAAGTGTATCGACCAAAGCCGCTTTGTCAGTCAAAACGCCAGGATTACCAAAAATATTACCCACCCGTTTAATCAGCATGGCGTTAGAACCGGTCGGGCTAAGGTCGCCGTTTTTTTCGACCGCATCCAATAAATTTAAAATACTTTCGTTGTTGTAATGTTCACGCGGCACGGATTGAGCCGCTTGAGCGGCGGTATCCCGTGCGCCATAAAGATTATGGGCAGTTTCCGGCGTTTCGCCAGGGCCTGGAAACATCGGGCCGATTTGTGGCTGGCCTTGGACGGGAACGGGCTTAACCTGGATAAATTCGCCATTTGGGCCGCGCTCGAACTGAAAAGGCAAGCCGTTGATTCCAGTGCCGCCAACCTGATGCTGTTCACTAGGCGTAATCTGATTTTGAACGCCTATTACCGGCTGATTTTGCGGCACAGGCTGCCCGTTGATTTGCGCCATTGGGTTAGCGTTGTACATGACCTGAGTCTGTCCGTTGTTGAATGTCGGCCCTTGCGGTTGCCGGATGGCGTTTTGATCCGGTACACTGAGAATAGCCTGTCCAAACTGATTTTTGAGATCATTCCAGGCCTTAACCTTCGCTTCTGGCGTCATGCTTGGCGATTGCAATAGACTTGAAAACCGGTTGCTGGCTGCTTTCCATATTGGCGCGGCATCTGGATTGCCGGAAAAGCGCTTTTCAATTGCTGAATACTGCTCTTCCGGCGTTCCACCTGTGGCTAAAACTTCCTGAGCAATAAATGTGCGCTGTTGTTGGTTAAAGCCAGATAACGCTTGCTTGGCGGCAATGTTGTTTTGATCGGCATTATATAGGCCGCTGATGTGTTCAGCGCCTATAGTCGGCGCGCCTTTTAAAACATCAGCGCTTAATTTTGGCCAGTCATATTGCTGATTTTCGTTCAAATATTCTGAAAAACCGTTTTTAGCCATATCGCGAATATGATTTTGCTCGTCCAGCAATTTTTGTTGGCGTTCATTTTCAATATCTTGGGCCTGGATGTGCTTAACCGAGGACACCATGTTAAGCAATTCGCTAGGCTTGAATCCGCCGCCCTGAGCTAAAAAACTGTAATCAGGCATAGATATTACCCTTGTGTCTTGGGTTGTTTATTCAGCAAACTGGATAGCAAAAAAGACGATCCCAAATTAGACGCCGAATTTCCTACTCCACTGATACCAGCAGAAAGCGCATTGCCAGAATTAACGATATTGCTACCAATTTGACCAGCATATTGCGCACCAGCATTGGCGGCATTAGCCGCTGAAGATTGACCTAATCCGGCAATATTAGACAATCTGCCATAAATATTGTTTTGATTGGTATTGTAATTTTCGTAAGCTTGCTGATAAGCGCCGGATGCTTGATTTTGAGCATAATTATTCAATGCAGTTAAAGCGTTGCCCCCAACTAATCCACCGGTCACGCTGTTGGAATTATTTAACGCCTGTTCGCCTTGTCCAAGTTGCCACGCATAATTTGGCGCAAGATTGGCGTTCAAGTCATTGGCGTTAAATTGATGGGTAAATTGACCTTTGGTCACGCCGCCATTTAGCCCTTTCATAATAGAACTTAATGACGTTTGCCCATTCTGCAAATAGGGCTGAAAATTTTGTTGGGCCGTTTGCCACATTGAATTTTGTAAATCAGCGGCATTGTTAGCTGAATTTGAAGCAATTAATCCGCCAGCAAGTGAAGCGGCCCCACCAATACCAGCACCAATACCAGCAATAGTTGCCGCAGACGCGCCAAATACTGAAAATGGACGAATTGCTACAAATATCAATCCAAAAATCGGGTTATTCTTCAGCCACATGGGTTAATTCTCGCTGTTTTTGGTTAAGCAATTGTACATTGTCCCGACCGCCTAATAACTCACAATTTCTCATGTCGGTCAGCTCTTCGACAAGCGCATCAATATCGGTAGTTGCGGTTACATGGTACGTTGTCCAGACCGTTTCTTCTAAAGCGAATCCGGCACGCTTAATGCCGGGTTGACTAATGAAAGTATTGGGGGCGGCCACTTCGGTTTGTGAGGTCGTGCCGTCATCATGCTCGGTATAAACGATAATCCGCCCGGCGCTGATCGTGTTTAAATGTTCGGTTTTATGCATTGCGCCGGTCAGCATCACGCCAGCGGGTATTGTCATTTCTCGGGCCATCATGCAAGGCTTTCCATCAGCATTATTGACAAAATAATGACGTACCGGACAAGAAACCTGGTCAAGGTTTTGCTGAATATGCGCTTCAAGTTCTCTAATTTTGCTCATGATACTCGAACCATTAATACCGAACCATTGCGATACATTGCGCCAATTTTAACACCGGCGGCGGCGGCGGCGGCATCATTCGCATAATTTCCAAGCGCCGTCAGTGTTCCAAATTGTGCAATACCTGATAAAAACAAATACCACTGGGGTGATACCGTACCTGAGGCGGTTAAAAAAGCGGTTTGGGGACCTGGGATATTGATTTGCATTAATGGTCACCAGTTTGAGTATAAATTTCAACGCTGATCAATGTCGCATTAACCGGGTCAGTCATACTGATCTCATACACCCTATCGCGCGACCAACCCATTTTCCTTTTCATACACCGGTTTTTGTAATGACCTACTTTGCCTATCGGCAACATGTAACTATTGCTCCAAGTTTCGCCGGCGTCATCCGACCAGCGCAGCATAGATTTAGGGTCAAAGCCTTGACCAGTTTGAAGGCCAACACCGGACTGAAACTGGAATTGAATCTGGTCATAAAAAACTCGGTTCAAATCCGCAATGATATGAGGAGCGCGGCGGCGGCGGTAAATTTGATTGCCATTATCGGTATAAGTAAACCGATCAAGTGCGTAAACATTGCCGCTTGCCGCATCGCCAACAAGATTTAGTCCATTGAATGCACAATGGCAATTTGCAATGTGACGATGAAGCCGACCAAAACCATCTATACTGGCGCGTTTGTGCCAAAACCCTGACGATGTGTCATAGCACCACGTTTTGTCCTGTGACGGAAACGTGAGCATGTAAAATTCATGGCCGGCTTGCTGATAAGTAAAAGCAACCGCGTCGTCAATTCTGCCTTCGGAAATGTCGTTTTCAATAGCATGGGTTGAAATGCGTTTTTCCGTATAACCTTCGGCCATGTAAACGATAGCTTCCCCGCGTTCGTTTTTTCCCAGCCATGCGATCGATCCACCCAGTCGCGCAATAGATCGCCTGGCGGCGCAACCCACCTGCATCGTCGAGCCAGGAACGACTTGAAAAGGAAACGGATACGCGCCCACATTAACCCAGACCTCGGTAGTGTATTCGCCAAACAAATAAACTTGCCGGTGATCGACAATCAATCCAATGATGTTGTCCGGAGAAGACAGCATGGAACCAAAACTAATGCCAGGAGTAACAGTGGAAAGCGCACTTGTGGCCGCCCATTGGTTGCCGCTTGGCTGATTGTAAATGATAAAATCGTCAATAAAACAGCAAATATCGCCGCCTTGAAACGCGCCATCAGTATTGGCTATTTGAGCAAAAACGCCAGCCGTTACGCCGTTTAATACATAGGTGTACCGGTTGCCGCCATCAACAATATAGGCCGATATTCGGTTATCAGTAATGCTGACGCTTCCTGAGCTGCTTTGCAATACGCCTATCTGGGTAACGGTATAGGATTGATCGACTAAATAAACAAATGGGCCGCAAACGATTAAAACTTGTGATCCGCCCGGCAATGGATAAATTGCTCGGACTTCACCGGCATAAGGTAGTGAAAATAATAAGTAAGTGCCTGGTGTTGGGTATAAAACTTTAAAGCCTTTTTTAACCGCTTCAACATTTTGGTCAATTTCAACATACCAGTTGATGCTTTCCTGTGCATCTTGCCAGATGCTGGTTGCTTCATAATCGCCGCCAATGAATCCGGCAAAATCCGCCATTATGGCCGCCCAAATCCACCATGCATAATAAAACCGGCGTCCGGGCCGTGCATGGCGATAACAGGATCAAAGCTAACCGTTTGCATGGGCTGCATGTTGGTTCTGGCAATTTTTGATCGAAACTCGCGGGCCTGTGCGTCTAAAAATTGCATCATGGACGCTTTGCCGTAACCCGGCGCTAAAAGTTTGGCCAACTCCCACAGCAGCCACATTTCATAGCCGGGTGGAAAATTAACGGCCGTCGTTATGCTGCTAAAGTCAGTCAATGCCGCCAGGCTGAATAAATGGATTTCACCAGTAGAAGGCAAACTCCAAAATGTCAAAACGCCATTCGGCATAGTGGGCTGATAATAAACGGCTCTAGGCCAAGGCCCGTTTAACTGCTTCAATCCAATCAAGTTGTATTGCTCACGATTAAGCACTGTCACCGGGTAATCAATACCGGCCACCCGTACAAATGCCGAACGGATAGATAACGGCCTGGGTGCGACAATTTGACCAGATGGCCCGATTGTCCATGTGGTTGATCCAGCAACGTTATAAGCCGTTTCGTTTATGTAAAAAACTGCAAACTCATCATTGCTACTAGCGTCCAGAAACCGATTAAGCATATTCAGAGCATCGGTCGCTAGAGCAGGATCAAGATATTCACCGGGAGCCAGTGCGCCTATCGCGCTTAGTGAACCGTTGATAATGTCTAGCGCCGTTGCCATGATTAAATTCCCTGTACGTTACTGAAATAAATCGTGGTGGTATCCGTACCGCCACAAATAGCCGCCAATGTATCAGAATTGCCGACATAGACCGTTATTTCGGTATTCGGCAATATTGGTGTATCGGCGGTTGATGCGGTAATGGTTACAGTGCCATCCTTGCTATTTCCCCACTTCACAAACGCTATTTTAGAGCCGTAATTAACGATTCTAAAACAGTCATTGTTGGCGCTGTCTCGCGTATGACAAGAAACGCTTGCTGAAGTCGAAGTTGCGCTAATCGAATACGAATCATTGCCCGCGCCGATATTAAGGACTTGAGTTAACATCAGTAAACCCCATTTGGGATAGTTTGATCTTCACATCGAGTAATGACACCCAGCAAATTAATCGCAGTTGCGCCGATTGTCGTGCCAGTCAAATTGCAAAACTGAATCGTCAAAGTATTAGCCGCACTTGCCCACACGTTGCCGATTGCAAGGCCGGTTACGTGTGATAGCTGGTTAATTTCAACAAAATCATTCGGCAACACGCCTTGCACGGTATAAGTTGCAATTGCAGAAGTATTAGCAGTTACTGATGGCGTGTTGCCAGAAATATTAAACATAGTTTCCATCAACACATTGCCGCGCGCTATTGTGCTTTTCCCGGCCATGATTCCCCCTTAAGGTAAGTCGGCAATTTCATAGCCGTAAACAAACACGTCCATAGTAGCCGCCGCGCCTTGTGCTGTACCCACGTTCAGATACAGAGATCCGCCGGGGCCGGCCGTTTGCACGGCGTTGCTGTTAATGGTGCGCTTGCTGAATACGGTTGCGCCGGTCAATGCCGACAATGCCGCGTTACTAACAATTGCCGTGCCGCCCGCATTAGCTGACGGGAAAACGCCAGCCGCAGCAGTGGTTAAGCTCGTGCTGGCATTGGTAAACACCACCGCATCGACGCTGAACTGAGTTGCATTAATAAGCGGGATTAACGTATCGCCAGTGGCATTGACGTTAACACCGCGTTTATAGCCCAGCAAGCGCAATGCTTGTGAGCTGTTTAATGGCTGCGCGTTGACCGCGCCGCTTGTTGCAGGGCCTGGATTAGCCATAATAAGTCCCTCCTTAGGCCGCTACGCGAACGGCGAGTTCTGGATACAGAGGAGCCCAACCAAACAACACGTCAAAACGTGCAGGAAGGGAATCGTTATTGATGGTGTATTGCCGAACCAGACGGATGCTCAATCCAGCATCCTTATCACTAGATCGACTGCATTTATCCACACCATCGACCATAGGCAAATCAGCGGTAGCAAACGCAAAGGCGTTTTTGTGGAACATGATGTTTTGTGGCGAAACAGTACCAGCGCCGGATACACCAATTGACAACGGAGTAACAGTTGCTGTACTGCTGGTGCTAGTCACTACACAGTTTTGGAATTGACCTGCCGTAATAATGGCCGGTGAAACATTGACCGAAATAGTGCCCGAACCAGATGCAGATACGGTCGAGTTAACGACAAAATTACGCAACCGGCCATAGCTTTGACGATTTTGCGGGTTGACGCCATAAACGCCGGCAATGGTAAAAGTGTCGCCTTGATTTAAGGTCAGCGCCGCGCCATTGGTTAGCGTAATTGTGCTGTTAGATGCCCAGCCGCTAGACAATGCGCCAGCCATGGTGCTAGTGTTGTATGTCAATGTACTAGCAGATGCGCCGGCCCAATAGCCAAAGTTTTGCAATGCGACGTTTTGATCTAAAAACCAGCTTAAGCCGGCGGCGTCGCGTCCCATCATGCCTTTTTTATACTGATCGCCAACTGTGTTTTCTGGCGTCAGCAAGCCTTTCAAACTATCGACAATTGCCGCATTGGTGAATGGTTCCATGACAATTCGGCGATTGCCGTCACGCGGGGCCGCTTCAGAATCCAGAATCGCTTGTGCGTTTAGATAGGTTAAAAAACTGGTTGGGGCTGTGCCGGGAATGCCGACAATGTTGGCTACCGAGTTTTTAGCCATTTGCAGACCGACATAGTCAATCCGGTTGGCGATAGCCGCAATAGCGGGTTTAACAATCCGTTCACTGAAATCGCCCAAGCTCAACAACAGGTCTTGAGTGGTGAAGCTGGTGTCAACGTGGAACTGGTCGCCGTAGTTAGCGGTTGAACCGAGTACCAGCGGCACATATGTTTCATTAAAATCCTCGACGGCCAGATTAGGGCCAGACGTGCCGATAAAGCGGCCAGGTTTGCGGATGTTAAGAGTATTGCCGATTTTTGCGCCAGTACGCGCAAATTGGTCGTCGTATTCACGCACGACGCCATCAGCAAAGGTTAATTGGTTGGTTAAAACGTCCAGAGCATCGTTAGTGATCTGGGATATTGTGAGTAAATTATTTGCCATGACCTTATTCCAAATAAGGCCCTAGCTCATTATTTTCCGGTCTGTTTGCGGGCGCGGTACTCAGCGAGAGTGCAATTCTGTCCTACCACCATTTTATCGAGTGGCAATTCGCCTGTAGCCGTGCCGCCTTTGACCGGCGTAATGGGAGCCGGGGCCGATGACGGTTTAGGAGCAGGTTTTTCCTGATTTTTAGGCGCTTCCAGAGTGACTTCAAGTTTTCCCAATTTTCGCAGTGCGGCGGTGGGTGACAACTTGTTTAGCTCGTCGATTAACTCAGGATTTTTGGCAATGTGGTACAGCAATTGCGGGCCTAATTCGCTTTCAAGGATTGCTACGCCGACTTCCTGATGTTTAATTGGCGTTTCAATCGCTTCAATTACATCTTCGTAATCGGGTGTTGCCACTTGAAATTCAATTTGGCGAGACTGGAAGCTATCAGCTACGCTTTTTTGTGCGGCCTTGGCTTCAGCTTGCTGTTGTTTTGCCGTTTGCTGCTTTTGAAATTGATCAATTTTCCAATCGGTCAATGCATCAGTATAGGACTCAATATCTTTAAAATCCTTAGCTTGCGGCTTGCCTTCCTGTTTAATCTCTTCCTGAGGCTGTTTTGTGATTAATTTCGCTTTCAGTTCAGCAATTTCCACTTCTTTCTCGGCAATTGCTTCATCTTTGCTTTTTAATTTACCAACCAACCCTTTAATGCGCTTCTCAATCGGGTTTTCCTGCCCTTCTTGCTCTTTACCTTCATCGGTCGGCGGGTCACCTGCGGGTAGGTCGGTTTTTTTGACTTCCTCGCTCACGCCTAGTTCATTTCCCAGTAAAAAAGCGTTAAAACTTTCAGAGTCGTGGGTCACTCTATTTTCACCAGCCATAATCTACCTCACGCATTAGCGGATCAAGTTTTTTACATAGCGCCGGCACTACTCGGCGCTAGATTTAGCACAATGTTATTCTAAATTGCTGATTTGTCAACCGCCATTGTTTCAGCGTCAGCGCGGTCTGTGAATTGCTTTAGTTGCGTGGCGTCCAGATGTTTGCAAAGCAACTGTACAATACCGTTAATTTCGGCAACATTCTGCGCGCCGATTGTTCTCGCCATCACGTCATGCAATCTAGTTCGCTCAACGCTATCGACCTGCCTAATTTCTTCTTGTTGCCAATGCAAATTGTCTTGAGCGCGAACGGTTTCTTGCATAAGTGTTCTGCGGGTTTGTCCTTCTTGTTTCATTTTCTCAAGCTCGAAACCGTATTTTTTCTCTGTTTCAGCCGCTTGCAGGGCTTGCATGGCTTGCTGCAACTGGGTTTCCAGTTGTTTTAGCTTGATTTGTACTTGAGGTGGTATGTCGCTTTTATCGTCAATTTGCGCGAGCGGATTAGCTGCCGCCAGCCGGTCGGCAATAATTTCAGCGCCGGGGAAGTCCATGTTTCTGAAAATCAAATCGCCAGCTACCTGCCATATTTGCGTATCTCGATTGGCAATAGCTAACATTGCCTCAACCGCTGCTTGACGCTTGCTTTCAGTTCCGGGGCCGGCGTCCATTACCACGTCATAGCGGCCTAGCGTCAAATCATTTTTGATGATGTAAGCGCCTTGGGCGTCGGTCTCGCCGGTTTGCTGGTTGACTGTAATAATATCGGGCTTCCCGTCATCACCGATAATGCGTAACATCCGTTGCGTATCGTAAATGCGTGGGATCAGGTCAAGGATAACAGTACCTGCGTGTGCAATTGAGCGCGTCAAATTGTCGAAATAATGAAAATTAGAGTTGTCCGCCTGCATGGCATCGGCTTTTTTAGCTTCGCCGCT
>Ga0007854_10000670_pt1 | contig 22097 bp, 17 predicted proteins | sample CryBogCBH12Aug08_FD_60382 | JGI IMG/M metagenome (GOLD analysis project Ga0007854, IMG submission 60382) | Freshwater microbial communities from Crystal Bog, Wisconsin, USA - CBH12Aug08 | ecosystem: Environmental > Aquatic > Freshwater > Lake | place: Crystal Bog, Wisconsin, USA | collected... | reverse complement strand
CACAATTCTATCGATCCCTTTTTCTTGATTCAGGAGATCATCCAACTTCGGAAAGAGTTCCAGGCATCCCTTGTTCCCATCAATGGTGACTTCGGGCAGCGGGGGACAACCTCCACCAGTAAGGAGTAACGCACGTCGTTTCCCTGGACCGTGATTATTCTTCAGAAGTTCCACGATACGAGGAGCATAGTGCTGCATATTGCTATCCCCGAAGAAAAGAGTCGTGGCACCGGTTCCACCAATTTGATCAAAACAGAGGCTCTTGGGGCCATTTAACCCAACCAAACCTCGCAAGGAATCCTTGTCTTCAAGAGCGGATTTAAATTTGATAATCTCATTGGGTAGAGGCCTTGGCATTAGGACTTTTTGCCATGCCAATAAGCCTAGAAGACCCGTGATCAGGAAGGCAGCAACTAGTGTTGGCACTATCAATCTGGACTTATGATGCCGTAGTCTTTTTTCAATGAAGAAATAGGTGAGAGCTGACAGCAACACCGACAACCCTAGGGCGATAAGAAGATACCCGGGCTTCGGACTTTCCCCCTTAACGATATGGACAAAGGATAGTATGGGCCAATGGAAGAGATAGAGCGGATAGCTGATAAGCCCAATCCAAATCACCGCAGGATTTGAAAGTATCTTCCTATTTACCCAGCCCCCCATGCCTATGGTTCCTGCCCCCCCTTCCATTAGCAGCAGCGTCCCGGCAACAGGAAGCAGGGCCCTCCATCCAGGATATGAATCACCCGTTTTGATAAAAGCGAATCCCATCACCAGAAGAGCTATTCCACTCCACGACAGGGCATCTCGATACGTTGTCACTTCATTCTCATGGCCTCGATCGTAGTGCCACCATGCCAGCAAGCTTCCTCCTAAAAACTCCCAGGCCCGATAGGGAGTGAGAAAGAAATCAGCCACTCCACTCTGTAGGGACATAACCAGGTTACCCACCAATGAGGCGATCAGTAAAGTCACCGAGACGAGAACCAAGGACCACTCTCTCTTCCAAACAAGCAACAGGATAGGAGGGAAAAAGATATAGAACTGCTCCTCGACTGCCAGTGACCAGAGATGGAGTAATGGCTTAAGGCACGAAGCTGTATCGAAGTATCCGCTCTCCTGCCAAAAAACAAAGTTCTGGATAAAGAGTGTTCCGGCAGCCACATGCTTGCCAAGTTGCTTAAACTCCTCGGGCAGCATGATTAGCCACCCGTAGGCCAAGCAGAGCAGCAACACAGTAATGAGTGCGGGGAAAAGTCTTCTGATTCTACGGGCATAAAACTCCCGGAAGCTAAAACTGTCCTGTTTGTGGCTTTTGTAGAGGATCCCACTAATCAGATAACCACTGATCACAAAAAAGATATCAACCCCGATGAATCCGCCAGGGATTATCCGGGGGAAGGCATGATAAATCACCACACCAAGCACCGCCACAGCTCTCAACCCATCAATGTCAGATCGATACTTAAGCAAGATCATCAACAGGCGTATCAGAATTAACTTCTATTGCCTTGCAGCTCCTGAATTGTCAGCGTAATGCCCCGCTCCAAGGATAATTCAGGTGCCCACTGCAGCTCTTTGGCAGCCAGATTATTGCATAGAATGTTTGAAGGAATATCAAAGGCACGTCCCGGCAAATAAATTTTATCCAACTTTCTTCCGACTCCTTTGCCAATGATGTCTACCAGTTCGTTAAGTGTGGTTCCCCTTCCAGAGGAGACATTGAAGATCATTTCGTCACCTTGATATTCCAGTGCATTTACAAAGGCCTGGGCCACATCACCCACATGGAGGTAATCACGGGTCACAGAGCCATCCCCCCAGATCTCGATCTTTTCATTGCGAAGCGCCTTGTGAATGAAAGCGGTCACGGCACCCTGGGCCGACTCCACTCTCTGCATTGCACCAAATGGGTTTGAAACCCGGAGCATCACCGGCCTGATGCCATGCAGATCCCTGTAAAGTCTTAGATACTTTTCTATAGCCAGCTTGGTGACACCATACGAGACAGTGGGATTTGTCGGATGCTTCTCGTCCACAGGCAAATATTCCGGAGGTCCATAAACAGTCCCACCAGATGAGATAAAGATGATTTTTCCGACTTTCTGGGTGACCATCGCCTCAAGTAGCCGTAGCGATCCTACAAGATTGCTCTCCACATCGTAGATGGGATCGTCATTCGAGTTCTTGGGCAGGGTTGTCGAGACCAGATGCAAGACTGCATCCATGCCCTGCAGCGATTTTTTCAGGTCTGCTTCGCTCAGCATGTCGCCCTCCATCCACTCCACTTTCTCATGAGCGGCAAAAGTTCTGTAAGGCCGAACCTTCGGTCTTTCGAAAATCCGTACCGAGTGCCCCTCTTGGAGTAAAAGATCACAGATGGCGGAGCCTATAAATCCTCCACCTCCAAAGACCGCACACTTCACCGGCACTTTGCTTGGAAGCCTTACCATGACTCACTGGGGCATTTGGACCGCAAAGACCATCCCGCCCTTGGCCTCGATCAGATATGATACATACTGCCGGGGGAGCAGGGCGCTCATTACCTTCCAGATCGAAGATGCCTCTTCGGAGATGTCCTCGATTACCACCCATCCTCCCGCCTTGAGCTTTTCGATTGCAAAGGCAAGAACTGCCAGGTTGGCATTCGGGGCATGCAGACCATCATCGATGATCAGATCAAGCTTTCCCGGCATCTTCTCACCGAGTTCCTTGATCGTGACAGCATCGGTCTGATCGACGAAGTAAGTTTTGATCCCTTCTTCTTGAAAGAGAATCCTCTTATCGACATCTGCACCATAGATTGACGTCCCGGGAAGATATTCACGGAAGGCACGCAGCGAATTCCCGGGCACCCAGATCTTGCCCATGTTGGAAACGACATCGGTATTTGTGGTTCCCAAGCCGATCTCCAACATTGAATCGATCTTCCCGAGGCTCTTAAGTACTGCCCCATAGACAAAGTGGTAGTCATGGTTCTGTGACTTGTCGCAGCCATAGGAGTCAAAGATCTTCTTCAGCGCAATCGCTTCCTGACTGGCCCCAAGATCTTTGCAGAACTGTTCCGCTGTGACAGGCACCAGAGACACACCGCGAAAGCGATCAGCCATCAAGGCCATTGTTGGGAATATCTGCGTAGCCGATAGAATCGTCAGATCATGGATGGTTTTTTCGAGTCCCTGATAATATCCCGATGTATTAGGAGCGAACTGTCCCAGTCGTTTGATTTCACTGATTTCCCGACGATAAATGAAATTACTGACGGTTAGTTCCAGACTCCTCTTCAGGGCGTAATAAGCGTGGTTGATTCTGACTAGGAAAGGAACTTTTCTGAGCAATGCGATGACTTTTTCCATGACTAAGATTTAGGTATTTGAGGCCTATACTATTAAAAGTTTAGCTTGAACCTAGTCGCAACAGACAGCCTTTTATGCGACGAGTCTTTGGGCCAATGCACGGGCTTCCAGCCGTATCTCTTCGGAAAACTCACCCGCCGTTGTTCCCAGACTCCCAGAAGTTCCGATAATGGGAGGTGAGATTTCCAACATCCTGCAGCAAGCCGAGTGATTCGCCAGATCATCGTCGAAGGCGCGTTCAAGCGTATACCCCAACGCATCCTGTACGCGCCGGTAAGAATCACCCAAGACTTCCAGGTAAAAATCCCGATTCACTCGATAGAGGCGTGTATCGACCAATGCTCCCGGGGCGACTGCCACAAGCCCCCAAGGGACTCGAATCTTACGTTTAAGAATTCCTAAGACGGCACTCCCCATTTGATTGCCATAAAGAGGCGTGAGATTTCTACGAATCGGATTGAGTGAGTGAGAATAAAATCCACGACTCACAAAGAACTCTCCCATCCCCTCGCTCGAAAACATCATTCCGATGCCCTGACAGAAAAGCTTCCCCGTCGATTTCATGAAATCATTGGATCCACGCAGGATCTCGCTAGTTTCCAACGCCTGCCTGATCAGATCCCCTTCTCCATAACCTTTTCCCTGAATAGCGGTTCTTTTGGATGAAACAACCTGAACGAACTCCAACTCTTTTCCATATTTATGGGCGGTTTCCACCAAGATCTCGGATCGGATCTTCGTAGAGCAGTTTTTGGCAAAGACAACCTTCTCTGTGGAGGGATCCCCCAACCATGCAAGCAATCCCTGCATATGGGCTTCAACCCTATCGCTTGTCGTTGAGAGCGCCACATAAGGCGTCTTTCCCGCGTCGAGAGTCGCGGTGATGAGCAAGGGAGTCCTCTTCATATTTCAAGTTAGGATTTAAGACCTTCCGTCCTTTAGCGATTTAGGAAATACACACGATAATACTTCCCGGAGCACACAAGACTGTACCCCTTTGGCAGACCCTCTTCTCCCCCGCTGACTGCCTCAACAATGGCATCAACGTTATTCGGATTGGCAAGATGCCCGCTGTGAAGCTTCAAATCGGGCAAATCATGATGTAACTCGCGAAGGAGTCCATAGATTGCCGAATCTTTTCCATCAATCACTACTTGCGTCACATGGTTCTCTTTTAGAGTCCCTGCAATCTTCCTGATCTCCTCTAAGCGACCCGGAAAGGCGATGCTCATCTGCTCCTCCTTGGGCATCCTAAATACAGACCACCATCCCAACAGATGTCGCTGTCCAGTGTTGGAGATTTGAGGCCAAAGGTATGCCATTTCAATCGCGGTGATGAGGATGGGGAGCCACTTAGGCCTGAAGAGATCCTCAGCTTTGCCAACCAGTGGTGCCGCCATGAAGAATGCCGGGATCAGCAAGCGTCCTCCCCACGGCTGCCACCGGAAAATTGCACAGAAGAGAAGAAAGGAGCCTATCAGGACACATGTCAGGGCAATGGTTCCCGAACCCTTTCTAAATGCTGGTATCAAAAGAAAGATTGGAATCAGCAAAGCCAAACTGATCTGAACAGGTGCAGGAATCTCGTCCTCACAACCTACGGCGTAGAGGAATTGGAATTTGGTACCTTTGAGTTGCTCGAAATTGCCATTCGTATGCGAATCATCGGGGTTTGAACCGATCTTCTTAAGAAGGATTCGCGTTCCAGCCTCTAAAGATTTAATGAAGCCTTCAGAACCACAGGCATATTGGTTTGCTAGATTCTTGATCGCCACTCCGACTACCGATCCGGGGTCATGGGTATCGTTAAGTAGTGCTACGGCATCTCCGCTTAAAGAATGGTAAGATTGTAAATTGCGTATGGAATTGGGTGCCATTGGCATCAAAGCAATCAGCAGTCCTGGCACTATGGCCATCAGCAAGGATTTCCACTCTCCACTTCTTGCGCATGCCATAAGAATCAATAGAGCCGATGCAGGGAGATATGCTGCCGTTGTCCCCTTGCTTGCCATGGCCAATCCCGCGGAAAGCGCAGCAAGCAAGAGCAACGGCACCTCGGATTTCCTCTGATGGTTCCATATCCTCAGACCGATCAACAAGGGGATCAGAATGTAGAACGCTGCTACAATATCGTTCTTTGCATTGGATGCTTCGAAAAACACCACCGGAACCAGGGCCATGAAAAGAACTGCAAGAAGCTGAGCCCTTGTGCCGCCACCGATCCCCTTTGTGATCAGCGTCACCACTCCACAAGCCGCCACAAAGAAAAAGAATTGTGTCAGATTATGCCAGTCATCACCTCCGGAGAGCAGCATGAGATTCAGCCCCAAATACTCTGTCAGCACGGGCTGAAGATTTTGGTAATTATAGGTTGCATCGAAGTGCTGAACACTTCCTTGCATTAACCAGAAGATTTGGCGCGGCAGATGATACGCCTGAACGTCGTAATTACAAGGGGGTGACGCAATCGCCATGCGGAACATGAGAAAGATAAGAACCGTGATGCCCACCGCTATCCATATCGGCCCGCTCACGATTTTTCTTAACATACGATTCCACTCCCCAGCACAATCAAAATCCGAGCTCATTGAAATCACAAGAGCTGTCGGGATGAGCAAATAAATCCCCCATGCCGTAAAGACGGGCTTGAAGTTAAGCATTCTGCACCCGGATAGTACTTCCGTGAGTACGAGGACAACGATCCCGAGAAGAATACAGGCTAATGAGAGACTCCACCTCCAGGATCTCGCATTCAACTTTGTGCGTTGATAAAAAAACAACGCCCAGACGAACGTTGCAGCGAAGGGAAGAATGCCTAAAAGCATCATGGTATCAGCTTTTTCTCAACGATATGCCTGCTAAACGATTTAATCTTTAACCTAACAGGTTATATTTAAGGATACACCAGATGGCCTGAAATCCATCCTTCCAATTGATTTTCTTCCCCTCGGCATAGGTTCGACCGTGGTAAGAGACAGCCACTTCATAGATTCGCACACTTTTTTTGGAGAGCTTTGCAGTGATCTCAGGCTCAAAACCGAAGCGATTTTCCTCAATGATAATGCTTTGAAGGATCTCTCGCCTCACTGCCTTATAACAGGTCTCCATATCAGTGAGATTGAGGTTAGTGAACATGTTAGAGAGAAGAGTGAGAAACTTATTACCAACTGAGTGCCAAAAGTAGAGCACTCGATGCTCCTCCGAACCGATGAAACGCGATCCGAAGACAGCGTCAGCTTTACCTCTCAGAATGGGTCCCAAAAGGATTGGATATTCCATAGGGTCATATTCCATATCCGCATCCTGAATGATCACGATGGGAGCCATAGCATAGGAAATACCAGTACGCAGAGCGTCCCCCTTTCCCTGATTTTTATCATGATGCAATATCCGTATACGCTTATCCTGCCCACCACTACGTTCAAGCAGCTCACGCGTTCCGTCACTTGATGCATCGTTTACTATAATAAGCTCTGCAACATTGGGTTGCTTCAAGACTGAAGCAACAACATCTTCTATAGTCGCTCTTTCATTATAGACAGGCATCACAACACTGAGGCACTTTTCTGACATGTATGTTTTTAGCGTTTTGTGTTTATTCGTTCAGATAGAACTTCCTTCCAGAAGTCCCGATCATACTTAGCCCAAGCGTGGCATCCAAACGGTAGTTTCTCCCTATTTCGCTCATAAGACCAACGTGGATCAACTTCAAAGGCAAATGGCAGAGCTGCCTCCGCAGGTGCCACGTGAAATGATGAATCAAATTTGGGGGTCTCGATAGCCCAGAAAACATCTTCGTTGTAGGGGAATTTCTTCAATTCATCCTCCACGGTATGATATTGAGAGAACGGATTGAGTCCAAAAAGCGCCGAGATTTTTGTATAGATGCCACTTTCCATTGATTCGAGTGGGGGCTTCCATGCATACTGACCCCACCGCGGGTAGATGGATCCGCTCACTATTTTTTGCCCTAAAATCCTGAGATAGGAATTAACCCGTCTCAGTGATAGTCCTCCATTCCCCACACGCCACAAACCCGGTCTATGATCCTTAGCAAATCCCTTGAACCAAGGGGCGGCAAGATAGTCATACCCCTTTGCCATCCACTGATTCAGATCACTACTGAAGATCAGGCAATCGAGTTGAGCGATCAGAATATATTCATGATCACTGAATCGCTCATAAAAAACACTCGATTTCAGCAATCGGTTATAACCCTCAATTCCTGCAAAGAATTCATCAGAAAATCGTTCGATGGTTTCACCATCTTTCACAACCAGTGAGAGATCAAGGGATTGAGGCGCCACGAAGCAGATGCCATAGCCCGATAAACGCTTTCGAATTGAGGCCAGCGAGATCTCCTCATCAGACGTCATTATTGACCGATAAATCGGCACCACAATTGCACAGGTAAACCTGGTCAGCATTTTTATTTTCGTCAAAAGCGATGCTTTGCCCACCTCATCATCGGATGCTCAATATATTCACTAATAAGATACGCTATTAAAAATATGGAAATAATTGCCACCAACCCACCATGGGCAATGAGAGGATGGTGTATGAGGTAAAGCGGATAACTAATGAAGGCGATCAGCGAAACTGACCTCAAGCGAGGAATCCATGCCTCTAATGCAATGACTCCCATACATACAGCACACCCAATCAAGTAGTCATCTTTAAGTGCATCATTCCATGAAATTCCAAAAATGAGTGTTTTTGCCGTGAGAATTAGTCCTGTATTAGTTATCCAAAGAATCGCGCATTGAGCAGTATTGATTGTTTTTTTATGTAAAATGAAAAGGAATGCCCCAAAGAATAGATAGAATATACATAAGATATTCCATTTTGGATCAGAAAAGTGAAATCCTGGATATTTTGTATTCAGGAATACTAAAGTCATCAGAATCACGCCTGTAGAGACAATATATCCCAACAGCAAAGCCTTTTGATCGTCTATTTTTTCCCTAACAACGAAAAAATATATTATATATGCCAAAATATAGAATCTTGTCTCAGTGTGGAGAGTCCACATATCAATTCCAAAAACATTCATATTTTGAAAGAAATCACCATTGAAAAATAAACCCTGAAGAAGAAGTTTAAATGAAAAGACACACGTACAGATGGATGGGAAAAAGTAATTTACAGCGCCCAAAACTATTATTGATACCGCTAGGGATGGTACTAATCTGAAATACCGCTGAGGTAGAAAGTTGATGATATTTGACTTGGTCAATGTCAGGAATATTAGGTATCCACTTATAAAGAAAAACATGCCGACTCCTAATGTGTGCAGCTTTACCCAAGAAGTGCTACTGCTTTCATAGTCATAATGGTGACATAGAAAATGCCCCAATAAAACCAACAAAACAGCTATCGCCCTAATAAAGTCAAATACATACAACCTTTCTTTTTCTTTAGAGACCATAAAAAGCGATCAACGTGTTAAACCTGGAACATATGTCACGACAGTTCGAAATCCAGCAAGTCCGGGCAGGATTCCAAAGACCCTTTCCAAGGCATGAAGCATGCTGCCGTCAATAGGAACCGGCTCTTCGGGATAGTCCTCCCACGTGAGATTCAGATCGATCAGCGGCTTCATAGCGGCTGTTCTTGTCCAGAACATGGTTCCGACGGGGAAGTTCATCGATGCCTTCTGATTGGGCGCATGGTATCCCATTTTCTCCAGAAGTTGCTTCCCGTAGATGTGATTTCCCTCCCAGCCGAAGCAGCCCGGATCATCAGGATAGACAATACCAACGGATGGATCTCCGGTCATTTTGGTCAAGATCGCATCCATCATCCCTCCCTTTTCCCCAACAAGCCCCTTCTCCAGAAACTCCACCCAATTCTCGAGATAATCATCATGGGCATGCGGGGACTTCTTGGAGTGCAGGTGACCTACGATCTCGTAATCACTGAAGAGCCTGGGACCAAATCCTGTGAGAAAAGGCGCTATGTCACGGCCTCGATTAGGAAACACAGCGATCTCTTGAGCCTGTAAACCATACTTGCTCAGAGTCCCTTGAACCTTCACCTTTCCCTCCTCACTCGTTGTGCTGATGAAGAGGTCGGGTTGCGAAGTGGATGTCTTGATCGACTGAAGCAGATCCTCGGCACCATCCGTATAATGGAGATGCAGATGCAGCGCCACTCGGGCTGTTTGTGGTTTTCTGACTCCCCATTCCCTATCACTATCACTTTTTCCCATTCCCTCTATCACTTCCGTCAGCCAGGCTCCGGCTGGCTTTCCCTTGTGAATGAAATCGATCGTCGGGTCCCCCTCCAGATCCGAGTTATGATTCCTATAAACTCCGGGGTGGAATCCAGGGCATGGCTTTCTCGGCTTCCATCCAGATCTCCATGCGACCAGATAGTCTCGGTAAGGACGCTGATCCAAGACTTCGATCTTCGGGTATGCGTATTGCGGATCCAGTAATCCAGAAGCTTTGATTTCAGAAGATTGTTTCTTTTCTTTTTCAAGGAAGCCTGTTGCTTCTTTGGATAATTGCTTGAGTTCTGAAGTGAATCCCAGCGAACTCAGACTCTCCATCACTCTTGTGTGCAGATTATTATCGCCCCCTATGAGCGATACTGCTTTTGCTTTAGTTTCTTGATTGGGGAAAAGCAGTATCGTGGAGTCACGGGAAGACTTCTTCAACCTCTCGATCTGACGGGACGTTGAAAGGAACTCAGGAATGTAGTGCAGGAGCGGCAATCCAAGTTCCCATACATTTGGCAAAACATCACCACCCTCGAGAGACAGTGCCACCACAGCTTCTACTTCTGAGAGGTTTTGAATGGATTTAATCTCCTCGGCTACCACTGCCCCAAGATCTCCTCTTTCCAGCGGTCCCACTGTTACCACATCTTTCCAATGACGAATATATCGCGGATTTTCGTGAAGATAAATGCCCACGACATTAAACTCGGTCTTTAGTTGCTCAACCAAGTCACCAAACGAGGCGCCATAGACAGATCCCCGTGTATCATCCGTGATCAAAACCACTGCTTTCTTCGATGGATCAATTTTCCCGTCCTGTAATTCCACATCAGTCTTAAGCAAGTATTCCTTCCCTCGATTGAAGAGATGGTAATGAAACCACGGCAGCTTCTCCCAAAGACCAGTTGGTCCCTGACGCCGAGAGCAATATACGACTACCTCCTTGCGACTGAACCCCTTCTGTAAGGGGTTCAGAAAGGAGAAAAAACCAATAATGATACTCACGTTGGAATGACTCATTCGTTCTCTTTCGGAGGCCATTTGAAGCTGAAATCTTTCTTCTTCTGATTCAGATTGGGGTTGTAAGCGGGGTCATTGGAGAGGAGGGCAGCCCATCGCTTTTGCATCCATTTCATATCTTTGCGGGAGCTGGCTGAAAATCGTCCTAGGATTTTGCGCGGAAAGAACCTTGAGCTTGCATCCGTGAATTTTGCATAGGGGGTCCAGAGCGTTCGATAACCCGCTTCCTTCAGGCGAAGGCAGAGATCGACATCCAAATGATCGGTGGCGAGTTGTTTCTCATCAAACCCTCCTACCTCAACGAACTTACGCTTCTCCAAAACCATGCAATCTTTCGACACGGCACTGTAGTTCTGAATCAGTGTGAGCCTACCCATATATCCGCGACTATTGCCCTGATAATGCTGAAAAGCAGGGCAGCTAATCTTATCGGGATCCAATAGCAAACCTGCCTGACTGACTCTTCCGTCCCGATAAAGAATTTTTCCTCCCACAGCACCAATATCGGACCTTGCTGCGTGAGAAATCATTTCTTGGAGGGATTCCTGATTTATCTCATCCAAACTCTCGTGCAGAAAGAAGAGAAAATCATCCTGCGAGAAATCTACAGCCCCATTCAGTAATGACGATAGACTTTGATGATTATCATCATAATTTAAGACTGAAATTTGCGACCCAAGATTCATCCCAGAAATTATGGGACCCGCCGCAAAAGAAGTTGGTATTATAATAATATTCAGAAACTCTGAGATTGTTTCGAGTTGCCGGATACATTTCCCAAGGGCATCTTTTTTCCCTTTTGAAAGAATGACTCCTGAAATACCCGTCATTCTTTCCGGTATAGGATACCTCACTCGGTACCCACCCTCACCGTCATGCGTACAGTGGCCAGTGCTTCCCACTCTTTGGAGGTGATCGTTAATAGCACGTTCTCCGGCTGTTACTGCATATGGCTTGGCATCACCGGCTGAAGCAGTGCTCCCTGAATGCGACCTCCAGTGGTAAAGGATTTTAGGTATATGATGAATCTGATCATCACGAATATGTTCCACGACGCGGAGAGCCAAATCATGATCCTGAGATCCTTCATATCCAACTCTGAATCCATCCACTCGATCGACAACGGACCTATGGATTGCAGTCAAGTGGCAGAAATAATTTTGCGATAAGAGAAGATCCTTATTCCAGGAAGATTTGAAATAGGGGTTATATCTGCAGGTCTGATCACCAATTTTATCTTCATCTGAATAAATCAACCGGGCGTCAGGATTATCTTGAATTAGTTGTTTAATATCGTCCAGTGCAGACGGAGCAAGCATATCATCATGATCCATAAATACTATCCATTCTCCAGATGCCAGCTTCAATGCCGAATTAGAAGCTTCCGAAATATGACCATTGGTATTTCTAAAACACACATGTATCCGAGCTTCGGAATCATGATAATTTTTCAACAAGACTTCAAGCTCACTACAATCAGACGCATCATCTGCCACACAAAGCTCCCAATCGGCGCTGTTCTGCTTAATAACAGATTCAATCGACCGTTTTAAAAACCCAAGATTCGGGTTATAAGTAGGAAGTATAACTGAAAATAAGGGCACAGATTTTGCAGATAGAGCGCCGAGCCATACGATTCTTTATTGAATTTGCTTCTGATTCATAACCTCGCTTATCAAATCTTGTAACTTTTTAATCTGCTGCAGAGCATTATAGCAATCATTGACTTTCTGTTTTGCCGTAGACCCAACACGCTCCCTTAATTGATCATCTTTAAGCAGTTTTTTGCAGGCATCCGCCATACAATCAACATCTATATACGGAACCACTACACCTGCATCTCGACCTACAAACTCAGGACCTCCTCCCGCTTTATCGAAACAAACAATTGGCAGACCGGAAGCCGCAGCTTCAAGCATAGCAACCGAAAATGGATCTTCGCGTGATGTCAGCGCGAAGAGATCCATAGCAGAATAGTAAGGAGACGCATCCTCAACACACTCGACAAAGTGGATCTTCGACGAAAGACCAAGCGCTTCAACGTCATGCCGGGCTTCCTGAAGCTGATTGTTTGTTCCACCAACCCAAAGAAAATGATATTTTTCCCCTTCTCTTTCGTTGGTCATTCTCAAAGCAAGTTGAACAAAAAGATCAATTCCTTTTCTCCATTCCGGTGTTCCACACATCCCTATAAGAAAATCGTCCTCTAATATTACAAAATCGTTTCGTATTTTTCCCCTAGAATATGATTTTTTCTGATCTGGAGTTGATACCGGAAACTCATGAATCACCCTAATTTTAGAATCATCCACAAGGATTTCATCTTTTAAGAATCGTGCAACAGCATGACTTGCAGCTATGAATAAATGTGTTTTTGAAACCGATTTTTTAAGATTTTCACGAACCTGTAAAATTCTGGATGCATAGGAAAGCTCATGGACATGCTGAATGATTTTTCGTCCCGGCTCCTCAAACTCCATTGCTAGAGGAGTGCATGCAATAGTATTTGAATAAATGAGTGGATAGCTATGAACTGGATATTTAGTGCGAAGATACAATTTTTTTATGCGTAAGAATTCTAATAAATAAAAGAAGATTTTTTGAAAAGAATTATATTCGATATAATTGCAAACCTCTTTGTAAGAATTTTTAAGTACACCAGAAGAATGTGAAATCAGAGTTATCCGTAAGTCGCTATTAAAATGTAAATGAGAGATTAGATTTTTTAGCAGCAAAGGTGCTCCTGACCTGTTACAACCATTCCCCAAAAAAATTATTTCTCTACTTTTAAATAACATGGTTTAAAAGTCAATTTCAATAAAATTTTTGGGATATAAGTCTTTTGTTGACCAATACTTATTAAAGCGTGCAGCCAAGCTAAACCATTTATCTTTAAGAGGGGCATAAACTGTTTCTACATTTTGATTTAAATAACCTGCCCACCAGGCAAACGTTGAGTTTCCAATTGCTATTCTGGATGCATTAACAAGCAAAAAGAAATCTGTTAAAATATCAGTGCTTGATATAATTATTATATCTTTGGAGATATTATTCTTTTTGAGAATCAAATTGGCTTTTGCTTTATTATTTGTAACAATTAATATTGGATCATTATGCGAAATCTTCTCTAAAGCAGTTAGATAATAATGATCTGGAAGTGTATGAATTACAGGAATCAAATCCCTCTCTGGCCGATCATAAAATCTTATGTGTAAAGCTGAATACGATTTTATTTTATTTTTGTTAAGTATTTGGTTTACATTATGTTTGTAGAAATCTGGTGTTTGAAAAAAATCTAAAAGTTGTTGTCTCGGAGGAAAATATTTCTCGGATTGAAACATTCCCCTTAAATCGATTGGTGAAAATAAGGGTATTTCTTGATAATAAAAGTTTGACTGGTTATATATTTTTTGTGGCAGATTAAACTTACAATAGTTCAATTTAGGAAATAGAGGGGAGTAGTTTCTTTTACTAAATGAGCAGTACCAATATTCAAATTTTGCTTTTAAACCATATTTTTCAGCATATCCCAAAACAGCAGCGACCTGGAAGAGCTGATTTCCAAACTCACCCCCAAATTGTGTATCTTTACCAATTACGGTTGATGTTACAAAACTCATTTTGAATATTGATGTATAAGGTTTTTTAAATCTTCACCACGTAATCCAGAAAAATGTACGAGAAAGTCTCCTGGCTTCCATGTATTTACAGGGTGCGGAATTTCTTTATGAATATGATACCGTTCATATGGAAAACAATTGTACGGATAGTTTCCTGTATATTGGTAAACTGATTCGTAGATTTCAGGAAACTCTAACATTAAGTTTTTTAGTGACTCTTGCTCCCAGTTAGGATGATATTTATATGAATCATTTCCCCAAATAAGCTCGAGTAAAAGAAATGCTTTTGTACTCTTTTTGATAATCATTACACCTGTGTTAATTCCTCCCTCATCACAACATAGTTGAATTACCGCCTTTGTATTTTGATTAATCAATGACTCGATTTTAATATTGCTATTGGTAATCATGCAATCTGCATCTATATAAATCACATAATCGTACTCTTTATTCAGCAAAGAATATATTAGTGGTATTTTAACCCAAGGTGTCGGTCTATCTAACCTATTTGGCGTTTCATCTAAAAATGCAAAATCGTAATTGTTTTTATTTGCGTAGCTTTCAATACTACATATGCATTTTTTAACAATATTATTAAAATCTTTGCCAATGGCAAGTGTGCAAATGCATATGTTGCTTTTTCTCTCAGTTATTGCTGGATAAATTGAATCCGAAACTGTAGCGACTTTGTTTTTAAAAAAAGTGTTGCCACAGTATTTATCCAATAAACTTTTATTAATTAAATATTCTTTGATTTTTTGAACCTCTGTTTTTGCATCATTCGTTTGGCTAATGAGTTGCGTTAGCAAAGAGACAATTTCGTTAGTTTTAATCGTTAAATCGAGAAAACAATTCAGTATATTTCGCGGTGATTGAATTAATCGTGTGATTAGTTCTTTTAATCTAAATATTTTTTCAGAAGTTGTTTTAAAAATAAATCTATTTTTTTTAAATTCAATTATCCACAGAAGAAATAATACTTTTTTTATTTTTTGCTGATGCTTTTCTTCTTTTTTTTCTTTTTTTATTATTATCATATTTTTATCCAAAATGCATCACCCCACATATGCTCATTAATAAGCGTATCAACCCTTGTAAAACCTCTTTCATTCAGAAAATCATCGATTTGCGGCAATAATGCACAACCAACATACAATTCTTTTAAATTTACTTCCGAGTATATGTATTTTACTGATTTTAAATATTTTTCTGCTCCCTCCAATGCTAATAGTTCTGCACCTTGAATATCTAATACTAAAAACTCACAAGGAGTAATGTCGTTCTCTTCTTGCAGAAGATCTATTGTTGTTGTTTGAAGTTTTATTTTTTTTGTGTAAAAGATCTCTGGGTGTTCTTTCTTATGTGTACCCAATTCTAATATTGATGACGACTGCTTGTTGTTTGAAATATTAAACGTTACATTTTCCCTTTTATTCGATATTAGTCTGTTTAGTGCATAGTGGTGTTGTTCTTCTTTTATATTTTCTTTTAATTTTTTATAAACCTCATTGTCCCCCTCAATCCAGTAAACGGGAAACCATCCTTCCCTTTTATAGTGAACTAATTCTTCACCTATATGTGCACCCACATGCAAGACTCCACATTTTGGAATTTGATGTTTTTTTATTAGTTCATCAAGTTTTATGAGCATAGAAATATTCTCATTAGATTTTGTATATAATATATTGCAAATTTTATTCGAGTTGTGCCAACTCTAATGATACCTCTATTAGTAATATTGTTCTTAACATAGATACTATCTGTTGGGCTACAATTCTGATTTTACCTAAACCTCATATCTCATACACTTAATTCATTATTTGTGACAACTTAGCATTCATATCATCATCCCAGGATATGATACCGTTCCAACGCCTCGTGAGAATTTCCTATCATGTCGATCCTCGATTGGTGGATGAGCATAACACGGTCTGCGAAACGCTCCATCGCCGAGGGGTCATGGGTCACTAAGATAATAGTCTTCCCCCTCTTCTTGTAACTGTCAAAGAGAGCAAAGCATTTCTCCTGAAAGACGAAGTCTCCGACGGCCAGGACCTCATCGAGGAGCATGATCGGAGCATCAATCTGGGCCGCCACTGAAAAAGCAAGCTTCACTGACATGCCGCTGGAGTAATGCTTCACCTGCAGTTGCATAAAGTTCTCAAGCTCTGCAAAACGGACGATCTCCTCATAACGAGCATCGATCTCATTCCGAGTCAGTCCTAAGATTGTTGCGCTTAGGTAGACATTTTCGCGGCCAGTGAGCTCGGGGTTGAATCCCACACCTAGCTCAAGCATGGGGGCAATGCGGCCGTGGATCTCAATTTGACTTCCCTTATCGGGTTGATAGATTCCGGCCAGGATCTTGAGCAGCGTTGATTTACCCGAGCCATTACGCCCGATGATTCCGAAGAATTCCCCCTGCTGGATCTCAAAGCTAATGTCGTCCAGTGTTCGCCGGGCTTTACGCTCGTTGCGCTGATGAAGTTTCATCAAGCGTTCTCGTAGCGTACCGCGGCGTTCCTCGGGCAAACGGAATGTCTTGGAGAGATTGCGGACTGTGATTGCGGATTTCATAGATCAGAGATCCTCAACCATTTCAGCTTCCTTCCATTTGAAGACAAGTATCCCAAGGAAAAAGACGATCACGCTAATACCCAGAACGTAGCAGTAACCGGTCTTGGTGAGTTCGCCGAGGCCAATCAAGACGTAGCGGGAATACTCTAAAATCCCGCTCATTGGGTTTAGAAATTCATAAAATCGATAATTTGTCGGCACATTGCTCATGGGATACATGACTGGCGTGAACCAAAATCCCAACTGCGTCACCACTTCCCACAGGCTGAGAGTATCACGTACCTTGACGACAACGATGCTGAGGATGAGGCCTATTCCCATGACCAGCAGATAAAGGGCAATGACTATGGGTAAGAACCAAAGCATCCGAAGCGACCAATCAACCCCATCAATAAGAGCAAAGGCCAAGAAAACGATCAAATTGAAGAAAAATCCGATAAATGCCCCGGAGACAGCTGCCATGACCAGTATGATCCTGGGAAGATAGACCTTGCGGATCATCTGGTAATTTCCAATAAAGCCGTTCATCCCGGCACTCGTTCCTTGAACAAAGAACTCCCAGATGATGATGCCAAGCAAAAGGAAAAGTTTGTAGTGCGGCGCGCTCTGTTTCATCACCACGGTGAAGACGACATAGAGAACGCCGAACATGGCCAATGGCTTCAAAAGACTCCAGACATATCCCAAAACACTACCGTAGTAACGCATCTTGAAATTTGTCCAGGTGAGCGTAGTAAATAGACGCCACTGGTAAGCTATGCCTTGATGCATGAAAGATTTACAAACAGAGGAATTTAATCGTACTTCTCACATTCCTCAAAGGAGGAGGCGATGGCATCCTTTGGAGATATGATTGGTGAGATGCCGATCTCAAGGGGCCAGATGATGGAGAGTGATGTGTCATCCCATCGTAGGGCTCGTTCGGTCTCCGGAGCGTAGGGTGCGGAGACCTTGTAATGGAAATCAGCGAGGTCGCTCAACACCAGAAATCCATGGGCACATCCAGGAGGTACCCAGAGCCGCTCGTGCGCCTCCGCTGTGAGCATGTAGCCGTCCCAGACACCATAAGTTGGGGAACTCTTCCGCAAATCGACCAACACGTCGAATACTGTTCCTGAAGTAACCCAGACAAGCTTTCCTTGGGCAGCATCCCCTGCCTGATAGTGCAGCCCTCGAAGGACATGGCGTGCGGAGCGGGAGTGATTGTCCTGAATAAAGTCAAAATCGATTCCAAGTGCACGAAAGGTCTGCCGATTCCATGACTCTAGGAAAAAACCTCGGGCATCCCCGAAGACCTTTGGCTTCAGGAGATAAGCGTCGTGGATTTTGGTGGGAAGTTTTTGCACGAATTGAGAGGAATGAAAGCTGCTACCTGCGGTTACGGATTCGGGGCAATTGCTGAGTAAGCAAACCTCAAAAAATTTAGCGCTTCCTTCGTTTCAGTACTCCGCGGAGATAGGTTCCATAGGTGGACTTGCCAAGTGGTTCCAAGGAACGCTCGAAGGCGGCCTCATCTAGGAAGCCCATCTGGAGACCGATCTCTTCAAGACAAGCGATGCGCAGTCCTTGACGGTTCTGGATGGCACGAACGAAATCAGCGGCCTCAAGAAGAGATTCATGGGTTCCGGTATCGAGCCATGCCGTGCCACGACCCAGCTTCTGAACCTGAAGACGTCCCGCATCAAGATAGAGTCTGTTCAGGTCTGTGATCTCGAGTTCTCCTCGCGCAGAGGGCTTCAGGCTACGGGCCATCTCCACGACATCGGAACTGTAAAAATAGAGGCCGGGAACTGCGTAGTTGCTCTTTGGGGCGGCGGGCTTTTCCTCCAGGGAGATGGCCTTGCCCAATGCATCAAACTCCACCACTCCGTAAGCGGAGGGGTCCGCAACCTCATAACCGAAAACGGTAGCTTGCTCCTTGAGCGTATCCGCCTCCGCCAATGTATCCGTAAAGTCATGCCCGTAAAAGAGGTTGTCTCCCAGCACGAGAGCGGCGGGCGCCCCGGCCAGAAACTCAGCGCCAATAAGGAAGGCCTGGGCCAAACCATCTGGGGAGGGTTGCTCGGCATACTCAAATTGTACCCCGTAGCGGGAGCCATCGCCCAACAATCGGCGAAACGCTGGAAGGTCATGCGGTGTCGAGATGATCAGAATCTCACGGATTCCAGCCAGCATAAGGACCGAGATCGGGTAGTAGATCATCGGTTTGTCATAAACTGGCATGAGCTGCTTGCTCACAGCCATAGTGAGCGGATGAAGGCGCGAGCCAGAGCCTCCGGCGAGAACGATACCTTTGCGTTGGGTCATATTGGGAGAGTTGTTAGCAGTTCTGGCTGTAGGCTTTAAGGTAAAAAATGTCGGCAGAACTATCCCTGATACTGCTTGTTGACCCAGTCCTTGTAGGCGCCAGAGGTGATGTTCTTCACCCACTCCTGATTATCAAGATACCACTGGACGGTCTTGCGAATACCTGTTTCGAAGGTCTCGGCCGGCTTCCAACCCAGCTCTCGATTGATCTTTGTGGCGTCGATCGCATAGCGGCGGTCATGACCCGGACGATCGGTGACATAGGTGATCTGCTCCTTGTAGCTTTTGCCACCGGAGCGGGGTGACAACTCATCCAGAATCGCACAGAGCGTGTGGACCACATCGAGGTTCGGCTTCTCATTCCAACCGCCGACATTGTAGGTCTCGCCGACTTCACCTGACTCCAGCACCCGGCGGATCGCCGAGGCATGATCCTTCACATAGAGCCAGTCACGCACCTGCTGGCCATCGCCATAAATAGGGAGTGGCTTGCCGGCTAGAGCATTGTGGATGACCAGAGGGATCAGCTTCTCAGGAAAGTGATAGGGGCCGTAGTTATTCGAACAGTTCGTCGTCAAGACCGGCAGGCCATAGGTGTGATGATAGGCACGGACGAGGTGGTCCGAGGCTGCCTTACTGGCTGAGTAAGGGCTGTTCGGCTCATACTGCTTGGTTTCTGTGAAGGCGGGATCCGTAGGGGAAAGTGACCCGTAGACCTCGTCGGTGGAGACATGCAGGAAACGGAAGGCAGCCCTGGCCTCTTCGTTAAGTCCATTCCAATAAGCACGTGTCGCCTCCAGCAGAGTAAAGGTGCCGACGATATTTGTCTGGATGAACTCGGCAGGCCCATGAATGGAGCGATCGACATGGGACTCGGCAGCGAAGTTCACGATGGCACGCGGCTGATGATCGGTGAGAATGCGGGCTACCAGTGCCGCATCCCCGATATCTCCATAGATGAAGAAATGTCGCGGATTTCCCTCCAGTGAGGTGAGATTCTCGAGATTGCCGGCATAGGTGAGCTTGTCGAGATTGACGACGGAGGCCTGCTCAACAGTCATCCAGTCCAGAACGAAGTTGGAGCCGATAAAGCCAGCACCCCCAGTTACGAGGATCGTATTGTTCACAGAGTACGTTTTAAAGAGGTGTGGGCCATGCTGCCGCATTTGGCTGCTCCAGAGACTATGGAGATCCTGCGGTAATTCAGAGCTATCCAGACCTGCGTGATGAGGTGTTTGAAGATCCCTTGCGGGGCAATATGAAATTTCACCATGCTTGAGAGACGAATACCACCTTAGAAACAAAAGGTCATTTGCTCCCCATCAACGGAATGAGGGACGGGTTTTTAACCAACTCGACTTCTTCAACTTTGGTCTTGAGCTCCCCCGCCAACCCACCACTTTCTCCACTTCGCGGGAGCCCATTTTGAAGGTAGGTAGAACAGAGCTACAAGCGCCACGATCCAGCTCAACACCCCGAGGGTCATGCAAAGGGAATACCATGATGGTGCCTTGAATTGAAAATTGACTTCATGGGACCCAACGGGGACGTACGTTGAGAGGAGAGCTGCCTCTGCCCGATGCACCTCGGCTGGCTTGCCATCCACAGTGACAGTCCAGTCAGGGTGATACGCCTCAGAGACCACAAGCCATCCCGAGACATCCGGAGGAAGCTGATAGGTCATCCGCTGGTAGTCATCCATGCGATTGCCTACGAGGGGTACGCGACCGAAGGGTTGTCCGGCCCTCCCCTGATATTGACCAAGCAGTTCGATCTGGTTGGGACCCTTCGCCATTCCGGCAAATCCGGGTATAGATTGATCGGGCGCTGATGTCTCTACGGTAGCGATATTCTGGTTGAGAAGTTGCAAGGCGGCAGGGGCCATTGCGTAGCTATCCATGGGCAACGCTACAAAATCATGGGCCATGAAAGCGGGATAGAGAGCGGCGTTATTAGCGAGCACGGCAAAATAGCGGTTCTCAAATACCACCGGATAGACCGAGCGGAAGAAATCCTGCATCTGCTTTGGCGAGAACGGATCCTCTTTATCAAGGAGGATGTAGGCAACTCCGGCCACATTCATGTAGCTCTTGATCGACTCTGCGGATGAGTTTCCGGCCGCCTCAAGGTGACGCACCCACTTCAGTTGGAAGTGGCGGATTAGCGATTCACTATCAATGGCGCGCCCCGCCTTCTGCGGAAGCGTCAGATAGAAATACCGTCCGCTAAGCGGATGAACGCGGCCTTGAATCGGAGCGGTCTTAAGAAAAGCCGCCGCCTGATCGTACTCCGTGAAAAGTTGTGGATCCATACCCCTCGTCCAGTAAGCGGAATGGATCGGGTAGAGTTCCACCAGCATGAGAAGGCCCACAATGATCGCCACGGGCTTACGCCATCCTTCACTCACGGCCTCCGTGAAGAGCACCCACGAGGCCATTCCCACAGCTGCCGAGAGGCAGCAGAATCCCCCCACACTCCAGAAGGACTCGGGTGCCCGGATGTCATTGAAGAGAGGCAGAAACTCCGCAATCTTGAACACTGGCACCGCCAGCACGATCAGCGTGATGAAGCCGGGCATCCATACGTTCCTTGGAATCAACTCGGAGGCCGTTCGATATATCAGCCAACCGATCCAGATCAGTGAAAGCCAGAGGATGGGGATCGACGTGTCAGGGATGCCATGCGAGGTTTTCAGGACGTTCAGATGACCTAGCAGGATGCCGTCGGGACCTGAGGCAAACCAGATCGCGAGCAGCCAGCATCCTGTCAGGGTCAGGAACCATCGACCCAGTTGTGTGGTACGCCACTCAGCCAATGATGACAGGGAGAGCGCCAGTGAGAGGGCAACCAAGGGGATCAGACCGATCTGGAACATCTGGGCATCACCCATCAGATCCGGATTTCCCTTTGTCAGGAACCCCCAGAGATCAATCCAGAGAAGGGGGGTTTTGAAAGCATAGTGATGCTTCCATCCGTCGACCGGATCAAAGAGGA
>Ga0007854_10000668_pt1 | contig 22112 bp, 21 predicted proteins | sample CryBogCBH12Aug08_FD_60382 | JGI IMG/M metagenome (GOLD analysis project Ga0007854, IMG submission 60382) | Freshwater microbial communities from Crystal Bog, Wisconsin, USA - CBH12Aug08 | ecosystem: Environmental > Aquatic > Freshwater > Lake | place: Crystal Bog, Wisconsin, USA | collected... | reverse complement strand
AGCCTTTTCTTCAAGGGGTAATTCTGCAACTCTGGGTGGAGGATAGTTGGCATCAAATCGTGCGCGTGTTTGCGCTAATGTTGTGGTCATTGCATACCCATTTCGTTGACAAAAAATACGGATATAGCGGGACAACGGGACAAAGCGGACTTTGCGGGATATTTAAAATAAAACAAAACAAACTACTTGCGATTATGTCAGGGTTTTGTTTCTACCATGTCTTTACGTAGTGAACGCGACGCTCTCCGATTTGAGCTACGTCTCCACAACAATTTATATCGTAAAGATAATTTAACTATTTGAAAAGTGGTATGCCACTTATCCGGTAAAAGTCACCAATTTCTTCGAGATCCTCAAAAACTGCGGCAGCTCCGGTGAAGTTTTGTGTTCGTGTATAGGGGTTCACCGTAATGTAAGTTTTTATGCCCGCAGCCAGGCTGGAGCGCAGGCCGTTATTGGAGTCTTCCAGCGCGATACAATGATCAGGTGGGAGGTCAAGTTTATTGAGCACCCAGTTATAAATATCCGGCGCAGGTTTTTTGTTTGGAACGATGTCTCCGCAACCAACACAAGCGAAATAATTTTGCCAATTTTTACCCAAGCCTATTTCTAGCAAGGCGGAGACATTTTCCGGTGAGGTCGTGGTGGCGATGGCTAACAAAATACCGATTTCGTGAGCCTCGCTGATAAGTTGCTTGATGCCAGGGCGCAAAGGTATATGCCCGTCAGCCAGCATGGAAGTGTAGTAACCGGTTTTCACCACATGCAAGTGCTTGACGAAGCTGTCGTAGTCCTCGGGCTTTTTGAATTCTGAAAAAAAACTGTCAATGAAATATTTAATCCGCTCCTTGCCGCCTGTCACGGCAAGCAATTTGTCATATAAAGCAACGTCCCAGTTCCAGTTCAGATGATTTTCAGCGAAGGATTTGTTAAATGCGATGCGGTGAGCATCTTCGGTATCGGCTAACGTGCCGTCTACGTCGAATATGATGGCTTGTATGGTCATGTTGATCTTGTTGGAGTCAAAAATTATTGAGACTCATCGCCCCATGCCAGGCAACATGCCTTTCATGCTTCGCATCATTTTAGCCATTCCGCCCTTGCTGAACATTTTCATCATCTTCTGTGTCTGTTCAAACTGGTTTAACAACTGGTTGACATGCATGACTTGCACTCCTGCACCCGCTGCAATTCGACGCTTGCGTGACGCTTTGATAATCTCCGGTTTAGTGCGTTCGGCAGGTGTCATGGAATTAATGATACCTTCAAGGCGGTTGATTGATTTATCGTCCACTTTACTGCCTGCAGCAGCCTGGGAAAGTTGCGCGGGCAGTTTGTCCATCATGGCTGAAACACCGCCCATTTTTTTCATCTGGACAATCTGCATTTTAAAATCATTCAGATCGAAGCCCTGTCCCTTTTGAACTTTCTTGGCAAGTTTTTCGGCCTCGGCTTGATCTACCCCCCGGTGCGCTTCTTCGATGAGCGACAGCACGTCTCCCATACCCAGCACACGCGAAGCCATACGCTCGGGATGAAATGCTTCAAGCCCGGTCATTTTTTCACTGACACCGACAAATTTTATCGGCTTGCCGGTAATATGGCGAACCGATAGCGCAGCTCCACCCCGAGCATCGCCATCCAGTTTGGTCAATATGATTCCGGTGAGGGGCAACGCTTCTCCAAACGCTTTGGCTGTATTCACGGCATCCTGCCCGGTCATTGCATCCACTACAAACAAGGTTTCGATCGGCTTGAGCGTGGTATGAAGTTGCTGAATCTCATCCATCATTGCTGCATCTATCGCGAGGCGGCCTGCTGTATCCACTATAAGAATATCGTGATGATGTTTGCGTGCAAAGTCGTGTGCAGCCAGCGCGATGTCCACCGGTTTTTGGCTAATATCGGAAGCGAAAAAATCAATTTCCAGTTGTTGGGCCAGCGTGCGCAGTTGTTCAATGGCGGCCGGCCGGTATACGTCACAGCTGACCATCAGCACTTTTTTCTTCATCTGCTCGCGCAACAGTTTGGCCAGTTTGCCGCTGGTGGTGGTTTTTCCGGCACCTTGCAGACCTGCCATCAGGATAATCGCAGGGGGTACCGTGTTCAGATTAATTCCGACATTGGCCTCTCCCATCAACTTGGTTAATTCCCGGTGTACGACGCCAATCAGCGCCTGTCCAGGATTCAAGTTGCCAATAACTTCCTGACCAAGTGCAGCCAGTTTCACCTGAGTGGTGAATTCCTTCACCACCGGTAGCGCAACGTCGGCTTCCAGCAAGGCCAGACGAACTTCGCGCAGTGAGTCCTGAATATTGTCTTCGGTGAGTCGCGCTTGTCCGCGCAGATTTTTGATGACGCCGGAAAGTCTCTGGGTAAGGTTATCAAGCATGGAAGTGTCCCTATTTTTCGTTGGGGTAGATAGTGTAGAATCCGCTTAGTCTAAAACATCCTGCATATAAATGTCGAACCTTCCCTTATATTTAATTACTTTTCTAGCCTATGGTGTACTTGCCATTTATTTTTTGCGCGCCCAAGCTTCCGGGAAAGGAGATGTCTTAAGCCGTGGCCCGATTGGGCATACAGTGTTGTTGCCTTTGTTATTACATGGTTATCTGTTACACAGCACGCTGTTTATGGCCGGGGAAATGAATCTCGGTTTGGTTTATGTTTTGTCATTAATTTTGTGGATGACCATGTTGGTCTATTGGGTTGCGCGATTTTTTTACCCGATAGCCAGCCTTCAAACCCTGGTGCTTCCATTGGCTGCAATCGGTGCTGTGTTGCCCGCACTGTTCCCGGCAGTTCATGCCTTGACCAACACCTCATTTGCTTTTGATGCGCATGTTGTTGCTGCAATGCTGGTATACAGCCTGTTCACCATTGCAGCTTTGCATGCGGGATTGATGTCCCTGGTCGAAAAACGTTTGCATAAAGCGACCCTGCCGCGCGTGCTCCAATCGTTGCCGCCATTGCTTACCATGGAAACCTTATTGTTCCGTATTATTGGCGCAGGTTTCGTCCTGCTTACCCTGACCTTGCTTTCAGGGGTTGTTTTTTCCGAGCAGGTTTTTGGTAAGCCTTGGCAGATTAATCATAAATTCGTCTTCGGTGTGATTTCCTGGGGCGTCTTCGCATCGCTGCTGATGGGGCATCATTTCTATGGCTGGCGCGGACGCAAGGCAGTCCATTGGACAATGAGCGGTTACATCTTTTTGTTGCTCGCCTATCTGGGCACAAAATTTGTGATGGAAGTTTTGCTGCATCGTTAATTCATGTTTGTTCCCAACGCTCGACAGGCAGTGTCCCATCGGCCAGAAATTTAAGAGTGCGACAATTTGTTACATTCCCAGGACTCATTTTTTTGGTGTCGTTAAAAGCCCTGATAGTTTATTCTATTGGGGCTTTATGCTTTCCAAGCGCTAAAACTGTCAGGTATAGCAGGGCATTCATATCATTTATGACAAAAAGTATTATCCATTGAGTCGGAGTTTCCTGTGATGGTTGTTAAAAGAATAGATACTGGTCAAGAGGATGTTTTAGCCGAAGTACGCGACTTGCAGAGAGCGGTTGTAGAATTACGAGCCGCTCTGGAAAGGGCACACTTTGATGGGCAGCAGGAAGTTCAGAGAACGCTCAGCAGTTGTCAGGCCGAAATTATCCAGTTGAGGGAAACAGCAGCAAGTTTGCGAGGAGTTCTTGAAACCATGCGAATTGAAAAGGAAATGCATGTTCAGGCTGCACATGCTGCTTCTGCCAATGAAATTGAACAGCTTAAGGCGATGTCGGCTGCGCTGCGCGATCAATTGGAACTGGCTCATATAGACAAAGAAAATGCAATTCAGGCTGAACGGCGGGAAGGGCGAAGTGAAATTGATCAACTGCATGAAACTATCACTGCCATGCGTGCTGAAATGGTAAGAGTTGACCCAGTCAGACAATGAGTTTGACTATAATAATAGGATGTTAGAGGTTTCCATGACCAAAAAAGCCAATGCAAGTATTACTCCTCCAACCACTGCCACTGCACATAAAAGGAGGTTGCGGGAGGCAGAATTGTTATTGGATATCTCACGCAAAATGTCTGCGATCGATTCCCTCGACTCGGTTTTGAATATACTGGTTGAGATGACAACGGATGAATTGGGAGCAGAGCGGGGGACGTTGTTTCTGAACGATTCGGAAACAGGTGAACTTTATTCCCGTGTGGCAATGGGTAATTTCCAGCGCGAAATACGCATTTTAAATACCAGTGGAGTGGCGGGGTATGTGTTTACCACCGGCGAAGGTGTGGTGATCCATGACGCTTATTCAGACACCCGTTTCAACCGCAGTGTGGACGAACAAACGGGATTCGAAACTCGTAACATCCTTTGTGTGCCCATCAAAACGGCCAAGGGTGAAATCATAGGCGTCGCACAAATTCTTAACAAGAAAAAAGGGCGTTTTACCCGGAACGATTTATCAAGATTTGATGCGATGGTGGCCCAGGGTTCGTTGGCACTGCAAAGTGCACAGTTCATAGAGCGTCTGGAAAATATCCGTAAGCATGAACTTGAATTTATCAATATCGTGTCCGAGATGACTTCGGATATCAAGCTCGGTTCGTTATTGCAAAAAGTGATGGGAGAAGCTACTCGCATGCTCAATGCCGAACGCTCAACGCTTTTCCTGCACGATGAAAAAACTAATGAATTGTGGTCTGAAGTCGGACAGGGACTTGAATCTTTGCAGTTGCGGCTGCCCAGTCATGTGGGAATTGCAGGCGCCGTTTTTATGTCCGGTAAAACCATTAACATTCCTTATGCTTATGCCGATCTAAGATTTAACCCCGCTTTTGATAAAAAGACGGGTTTTTTTACCCGCTCTATTTTATGCGTTCCGGTAGTCAACAAGCTGGGGAAAACCATAGGTGTGACTCAAGTGCTCAACAAGCGCGGGGGGCCGTTTACTCATGAGGATGAAGCACGTTTAAGAGCCTTTACAGCACAGGTATCAATCGCACTGGAAAATGCCAAGTTGTTTGCGGATGTTCAGGCTATGAAAAACTACAATGAGGCCATGCTTGAATCAATGTCCAACGGTATCATTACTCTGGATGAGGCAGGAAAAATTGCAACCTGCAACACAGCCTGTTCGCGCATTCTCAACCTTGAAGCGGGTGAAATTCTCCATCGTTCAGCTGCTGAATTTTTTACGGGAGAAAACTCCTGGATCATGGAGAAGCTTCAACGGGTGATCGATACCGGGGAGCAACAGACCGTGATGGATGCTCCACTTCACGCAGGTAAAGAAAATCTGTCGGTCAATTTAACTGTTCAGTCACTGCTAAATATTGATCAAAAACGCATTGGATCAATGATCGTGATTGAGGATATCAGTAGCGAGAAGCGTTTGAAGTCGACTATGTCACGCTACATGGATCCGGGAATAGCTGATCGTCTTGTAGCCTCCGGAGCTGAATTGTTGGGTGGTCAGAATGTTGAGACCACAGTCATGTTTTCTGATATCCGGGGTTTTACTACATTGACCGAACAACTTGGTGCACAAGGTACGGTTGGCTTGCTTAATGAATATTTTACCTTGATGGTAGATTGCATCCAGAAAGAAGAAGGCATGCTGGACAAGTTTATTGGCGATGCCATTATGGCAGCCTTTGGCATTCCCGTTGCCCACGAGGACGATGCAGACCGTGCAGTCCGTGCCTCGATCGCTATGATTGGTGCACTGAACAAATGGAACCAGCAACGAATTTCAGAAGGTAAATCGCCCGTCCAAATTGGTATCGGCTTGAACACGGATATCGTGGTTTCCGGCAACATCGGCTCGAATAAGCGCATGGATTTTACCATCATTGGCGATGGCGTCAATCTCGCATCCCGTCTTGAATCAGCATGCAAGCAATACGGTACAAAAATTCTGATCAGCGAATTTACGATGCGCAAGTTACAGGGAACTTACCGGCAACGTGAGATCGATCTGGTTGTGGTCAAAGGCAAAACCAAACCCGTTGCGATCTATGAAATACTTTCTTACCACACCAGAGAAACGTTCCCTGGGATTGGCGAGGTACTCGGTATTTTTAAGGATGGAGTCGCTGCGTATCGTGCGCGCAAGTGGGATGCGGCAATCCGTATATTCGGTGAATGCCTTACAATCAACCCCAATGATAAACCCAGCCAGCTTTATAAAGAGCGCGCACAAATTTTAAAACAAACGCCACCTCCTGACGACTGGTCTGGCGTATGGGTGATGGATTCAAAATGATTGAACCAGATTACCTTATTCTTTCATGCATCATCTGCACGTTATCGTCGCGTCGTAATAAGGGGCGCACATTTTCAATGTAAAACGTCTGCCGCAGTCAATGGAGCGCCGCGACTTAACGACTGAAGAATCAATGCAAGAACCCTGCTTTGAGTAAATTCTTCCAACCACTCCGGTGTATAACCGAAGCGACTTTCATAAACTTGCAAAGCATCATTCAAATTTGCATTGAGTGTTTGAACCTGGTTAAGTGAAGTTCTGGTAGTGATCATGATGGCTCCTTGCCCTCTTGTTATACGGCGAAGCCGGCTCCAGAGGGGATGAGCAAGCAACGCTTTAGCCGGTATTTGTATTCCGCCCCGGAAAGTTGTCGGTTTAATCCGGCGGTGTGGCACAGCAAAATTAGGCTGCTTGAATATGGGTGCTATCCTTCTAAAAAATGGGCACCCGGGAAGGGTGCCCGAATTAGGAGGAGAGACTATGAAAGTAATTACCTTTCATGATTCAAATCATAGTGTGATATGTTCTGACTGTGAACCAATTAGTTCTGCAATTCATAGCAGAAATTTGCATATTGAAAATCAGCTTCAATTTTACGAGGTAGCCCAATTTACTGCCTGTTCCAAACGATCATTGCCCCAGAACATTTCACCGTCCACCAAAAAAGTAGGGGCGCCGAAAATATCCAGATTAAAAGCCTCCTCAGTTTGGCGTCGCAAGAGTTCCTTGCCATGGGTGCTTTCTCCTGCGGCGATCAGTAACTCTGCATCCAGATTTAAAGTATGAAGAATACTGACGATGACTTCTCTATCACCTATATCCCGATCTTCCGCAAAGCCCGCTTTAAAAACTGCACGTGCAAAATCCGGTACCCAAACTGCCTCCGGATGTGCGCTGATTATTCGTGAAGGACGAAGTCCATTGCGGGGGAATTTCGAAGGACGCTTTAGAGGAAAGTTATAAAGTTTGCAAAGCCGTTCCATGTCTCTCCACATGTAACGTCCCTTTGATGGATAAATATTGAAGGGTGAGTCGTTCCAGCCCATCGATGTAAAAACCGGTCCGAGTAGAAAAGGCTTCCAATCAACTTTGATACCACATGGAGTTGCCAGTGACTCAATTCTCAACGCGGAAAGGTAAGAATAGGTACTTGCAAAATCAAACCAAAAGTCGATACGCTTTGTCATGATATAAGCCTGTCAATTGTTTATGCATAAGGTTCCGGGTTTTTTTGGAATTCCCCTACCTGTAAAAGATAGCATTTTATGGTTTAATAGTATATGACTTGGTTATAAAGGGGTTTAACGCATAAAAGCCTCATGCAATATTTGTGATTCAAGATAAAAGTGGAAAATATAGCTATGAAAAATCTGTTACGAAAAATGGCAGGTGCTTTTGGGGGTATTTTAGGTGCCTCATCAACCCGGTCAGAGAAGGCCAGCACTCAACTTGACGAGCCCAAGCCTCTAAAGATGCTGGGAAACTACGAGTTAGGAAAAAAACTGGGTAAAGGGGCGATGGGGGATGTATATCTCGCCAAAGATTTGATAAATAATCGCGAAGTGGCAATCAAAACCATGGTGCTAACTGGAAATTTTGATTCCGAACAAATGTCAGATATCAAATCCAGATTCTTTCGTGAAGCGGAAATCGCAGAACGAATGGATCATCCCAATATAGTAACTGTCTATGACATGGGGGAAGAAGATGACGTTGCCTACATCGCGATGGAGGTCATTCTGGGAAAGGATCTGGAACAAAATACCAGACCGGGTAATTTACTTTCCTATCCGACCGTGCTTAAAATTATTGCTTGTGCTGCGGATGCTCTTGGTTATGCACACGAACAAGACGTGGTTCATCGCGATGTTAAACCGGGCAACATTATGTACGATCCGGATACCGGTAGTGTGAAAGTGATGGATTTCGGCATCTCCAGAATTACGACGGAAGCAAAAACCAAATTGGGAATCGTATTTGGGACGCCCTACTATATGTCACCCGAGCAATTGAGGGGATTGAAAATAGGGGGGGCTTCAGATATATTCTCATTGGGGACGACTATGTACCAGTTGTTGTCGGGAAAGCTGCCTTTCGAAGGTAGTTCAACGATCGAACTGATGTCACGCATCGCAAAAGAGCAACATGCTGACATTCTGACCCATTGTCCGGATTTGCCCCCTGGCGTTGGAACAGTTATAAATCGTGCTTTGGAAAAGGATATTGAAAAACGTTTCCATAGCGGACAAGAGATGGCAGAAGCTATCAGGCAATGCATGGCATAACGCAAATATCCTGCATGACAGAAATCGGCAAATATCAAATTATCCGCGAGCTGGGGAGGGGCGCTACCAGCAGCGTTTATCTTGCTCGTGATCCTTTTGCGGATCGCCAGGTGGCTCTCAAAGTCTTAAATCCTCAGGAGATGAAGGAGGAAGAGGCAAAACGATTTAAAGAATTATTTTTGACCGAAGCATCACTCGCCGGAAAAATTGAACATCCTTATATTGTCTCAATTTTTGATGCTGTTATTACCGACGAGATAAGCTATCTGGTGATGGAGTTTGTAGCGGGAGGAACGCTTGAACGCTACTGTCATATTGATAATCTGTTGCCGATAGATAAGGTCATTGAAATAGTATTCAAATGTTGCCACGCACTCAATTACGCCTCACAAAACGGGATTGTACACCGTGATATCAAGCCGGAAAATATTCTAATTACCGATGGAACAAATATCAAGATTTCGGACTTTGGTGCTGCTATCTTATTGAAAGGTGATTTCAGCCAGACGGGCCACAATTTGAATGTGGGGTCACTGGCCTATATGTCACCACAACAAGCGCAGGGAATGGAGTTGACCTGCCAAGCGGATATCTATTCTCTGGGGGTAATGTTTTACATGTTGCTGACGGGGTCACTGCCGTTTTCTGCAAATAACGATGCCGGCCTTTTCTTTCAAATATTGCATGTTGAGCCACGGTTACCCAGTGCTTACCGTTTGGATATTCCGAAAGCGATCGATAACATCGTGATGCGTGCTATTGCTAGAAATCTGGAAGATCGATTTCAGGATTGGAATGAGTTTGAGCAGGCCCTGGTTGCAGCTTCGGTTGAGTTGCCCAAGGAAATGTCCAGTTTTCCTGATACTGAAAAATTCCACACATTGAGTAAACTGAGCTTCTTCAAAGATTTTGGTGAGCTTGAACTGTGGGAGGTATTGCGCATCTCACAATGGGCATTCTATCCTGAAGGTACCTCGATTATCCGAGAAGGGGATGAAACAGCCTCATTCTTTATCATCATTTCCGGAGAGGCCGAAATCCGCAAAAATGGCAGAGGAATTGCCACCTTGAATGCGGGAGTGTGTTTCGGCGAAATGTCGGGCGTTCGAAAAGGGGCAGCCCGCCGTCGAACAGCAAGTGTTTTTGCTCATAAAGACATAAAACTGATTGAGATCAATGAACAGGCATTGAGCCAATCTTCAGAGAACTGTCAGCGGTATATTGACAAGGCTTTTCTTGAAATTCTGGCAGAAAGACTGGCTTCCGCCGGAACTCAGGACAAGCCGAAAATAAAAGCCAAAGTGATTTCGCAGAGCGAAACAGGTCATCCCGGTAGTGTCGAACCAGGCAAGGATGTAATATCAGAAAGACCTGAAGTTAAACGGGCTGTTCAAGTGCAAGGCAATGGGGATAAAGCTCCTATTCTTGTTTCTAACAAGGCTTGGGTGGTGGTCGAAATTGCCGGTGTCAAGTTAAACGTACCTACCTTGATTGGCATTATGATATTGATTGTGCTTATTCACTTCATTTCCATACCTCAATTATTTCAAACCATTTTGGGACACACTTGATGGAAAATCAGAATTCCACAGAAGATATTGACTCCACTGATAATAAACATTGTGCGTTTGATTTATCTTTGGATCAGGTTAATTTGAATATCGGTGATCCAATCAAATTGCAGATTGGGTCTGAGAGCTGCATTGTTAGACTGATTGGCTATCTGAAAGACAAAAGTTTTATTGTTAGCATGCCAGATGGAGTTGAGAATCCGATACATCCTGAAATGGGTCAGTCGATTGGTGTTCGCTTTTCTTGTGACAATCGATCCTTTGTATTTAATTCGGTTATCAACCATGCCACGGCTGATCCCTTTCCCTGTTTGTACCTTGCTTATCCTTGTTCTATCCAGCCATTGCAAGAAAGACTGTATGATCGTGTGAGGGTGAATATTACCGGTGTTGTATACACAGCAGACGACGAAAGCACTCCCTGCGTAGTACATGAAATCAGTATTGGAGGAGCGTTGATTGAGCTCAATGCCCCACAAGGTGAGGTGAACGATCCGCTGAGATTAATATTGCGAGTAGAGATTAATGGTGCCCAGTTTGAACTCACTCTGGATAGTAAAATTCGCTCTGTCAGACTTGGGGAGTCCGGAGCAAATATCCTGCATGGATTAGCATTTCACGATCTTTCCGAAAAAGATATTCTCGCCTTGTCAGCTTTTGATCTGTTCCCGGAAATCAATCCACATCGATAGCTTTTCAGACGGCCAAGTGGAGCAGTAAAGTCGGAATTGATTATGACCAATATGACCGACACATTATCGTGAATACCGTTATCGTTCGCTATCTGAATAAGCCGCTTTGCTGCCTCAAGGAGGTTTGTTTGCATGCTTATCAATACCGAGCTTATCACTTCGTCGGCGAACATATCGTTCAGTCCGTCTGAACAAAGCAAGTAAATATCCCCGACAATGACGGGGAGGCTGTGTGTCTCAACTTGAACCTCATCCGATCCCGATCGCGCGTGTCAAAAATTTTTGATTCCGGACAAACGGGCTTCTTCCCGATCCATTCTGGCCTCTATTTTTGAGTCGCACACTATTTTGACGATGCTCGACTTCGCTGGATATCAGCGAAATAGCGATCTCGCTCGCAAGTTCCCCCGCGTTATAGCCACCCATGCCGTCGGCTAGTACAGCCAAGCCGCAGGAAGTGCTATAGGCCAAGCTGTCTTCATTATGCGAGCGCAACTTGCCGGGATGAGTCTTGCTGACTATTTCGATTGCTTTTTGAATATTCATTTTCTAAACTCAATGAAGCCAAATTTAAATACAAAGAAATAATGTTTTCTTGGGCTGTCCGTGGTATTGAAGCAGGTAATCAAGCCAAAACCTTGCACCGGCTAATTTAATATTGTTACAATCAGTTTCATTAAGGTGCATTAACCTGCTTTATCAGGCTCAATATTTAACAAGAAACTCGCTAAGCGAGACCCTGTTTCCCTCTACCGCTTGCGGGGGAGGGTTGGGGAGGGGGAAACGGGCATTCCTCGTTTCATTATTCAAGGCGGCACATTGCCATGCCAGTTAGGTTTAGTTTGCCGAATTTTTCCTCAACAATAGGTATCAGTAATGTTTAATGGGCTTCTAATTATTCTGATAACAATTGTAAGTGGAAATGCTCTGGCAGAGGGCAATCCCGAAAATTATTATTTTTATCGGTTAGAGGCAGAGAAACTAGGGAGTTCAAGGGCGCAATATTATCTTGGGGATTTGTATGAAAAAGGCCTGGATGTTCCTCAGGATTACAAAGAAGCGGCTAAATGGTATTTATTAGCCGCAGTTCAGGGCGTTGCGCATGCTCAATACAGACTGGGCAGGTTTTACGAAAGAGGGTTGGGGGTTTCGCAAGATTTTCAGCAGGCGGCAAAATGGTATCAACTGGCTGCAAAGCAAGGTATTGCGTTAGCCCAATCTAGTCTTGGGTTGCTTTATGAAAAAGGATTGGGTGTACCTCAAGATTACAGACTGGCTGCGCAGTGGTTTAAGCAAGCAGCTGATAAATGGTATCCACTGGTAGCTCCGGAAGGCGTTGCAGAGGCCAAATTCAACCTTGGAGTCCTCTACGAAAAAGGACTGGGGGTCGATCAGGATTACGTTGAATCCGCAAAATACTATCAGCAAGCGGCAGAGCAAAGTTTCGCACTGGCACAACTTAACCTTGGGGCGCTATATGAAAAAGGGCTGGGTGTTTTCCAGGATTATGGCGAGGCAGCAAAGTGGTACAAGCTGGCAGCAGCGCATAGCGTAGCAATAGCGCAATTCAATCTTGGGGTTTTGTATGAAAAAGGTCTGGGCGTCACACAAGACTATAAAGAAGCCGTAAATCAGTTTCAGCTGGCGGCAGCACAAGGTGTTCCCCAAGCACAACTTAACTTGGGTGTGTTGAATGAAAAAGGGCAGGGTGTTCCGCAAAATTATATGGAAGCTGCCAAATGGTATCGGCTTGCAGCGGTACAAGGGATTGCATTAGCTCAGGCCAACCTTGGGAATCTTTATGAAAATGGACTGGGTGTTTCGCAAGATTACAAAGAGGCGGCAAAGTGGTATCGAGCGGCGGCAGAGCAAGGTGTTGCTTTAGCACAATTCAGACTTGGATTTATGTATGAAAAGGGATACGCAGTTTCTCAAGATTACGCAGAGGCGATTAAATGGTTCCGGCTTGCAGCTGCACAAGGAGTTTCAATAGCACTTGCCCACTTGAGGGGGCTCTATAAATACGAGCAGTTGTCCAACAAACAAGGGACGCAGGTTGCTCCGCAACGGAATGTCTTACCTAACCACAAGGCTAACGGGACAGAATGAAGCAAGTCCGGTTTAGGGAGCCTTGTTTTGCCCATTCGCAACGGAAGTCTGAGGTAATGCACTAAGCTCCATAAACTGTTCCAGAAGCGCCTGTTTCTTTAAACTAAGCTCGGCGGTTCTTGCCAGAACTGCATCGATGCGTGTGTTAATCGAAGTTTCGCGTTCGATTGCCTGACGCTGCGCTGCTGCCAAATCGGTCATGTTAACTACATCGGGTGAGCGGCCTTGTGCCTCCAACGACATTCTGGCATTTGATTTCAGCGCTTCCTGCAATATCAGGAGTTGATCGAGATCGGATTTAATTTCTGCATTGATCACTGCAAGAACATTTTTGATTCGATTCATTTCTTGATTGTTCTCTGCATCCTCTGCCGGTACTTGGGCATATAGGAAACCGGAGAAAAAGATCAAAAATGAAGCAATAAAACAGGCCGCAATATTTTTAGACATAATTAAACTTTCAATTAATGGTGGCTGGATAAATGTGATTGCAGTGAATAAAACCTGTGCATAGCATGCCCCGTTTCCGTGTCAAGGTCAATTGCTTGAATATGACGGAAATCGGTTGTCCTTGTCTTTCAATTCTAGCGACTGAATACATAGCCGTTATAGCTAAAAACTGCTTTATCATCCAGGATTTTAACGAGTAGCAGACCCGGGGACACTTCCTCTCCTTCATGAACCAGGCGATTGTTTATCATCGCTAAATTACCGGTCTGTGCGTTATGTATATAGCCTGCTATATTCAATGCGGGCAAGCCTTTGAGTGGATCTTCAGTGGTTGCTGTATTTTTTGCCGGTGTCGGAGCGTTCGGAATCGTAGCTGTGTGGGCAGCCGTTTGCTGACCGTCAATTCGGGAGACGGAGGGCTGGATTTTCTTATGTGAAGAGTCATGGCTGATTTTTTCTTTTCTCTTTTTTTCTTGCGGGATGATGGCTGAAGGTTCAATCGTTTTCTCATTGGAAATTGCTTGGGGCTGCGCAGGGAGTGAATTTTGCGGTATGGTGAGCGTTTTGACAGGTTCAGCTGAAATGGGCCTAAACTCTAGCCACCAGACTGTGGCAAGGATAACGAGCAACGTAAACACCAGGAGCGTTATAAATAGCCAAGGTTTACCTTCCGGCTTAATTTCGACTGGATAAAGCATGCTGGCACTTTGTCCCGAAGCCATTTGTCGTTCGTGTTCAGATTTTCGCAGCGCATCAAGAATAGAAGACATTTTTATCCTTTCCGCTCGCTCACCAAACGCGGTCCACCTTTACCGCCAATCGCATTGAGGCGAATGAGGGTTAGCGGACCCACTTGTCCATCAGGCTCAATACCTTGTGTAATCTGAAATGAGCGAATGCGGCTGGAAAGTTCAGCGTCGAATAAATCAGAGCCATTGCTTCTAATACCGTCGGCTGGCTCCAGCGCATGTCGTAGCCAGACCACAAAGCCCCCATGATAATTGAGTGGGATTCCTTTTACGTATTGGGGAGGAGCATTCCAGATTACAACGAATTGTCCAAACCAGGAGTTGGCCAGTTCGTGCAATGAAATTCGTTGCTTGGTTTCCCCGATCATCAATGTTGCAGTTTCACCATCTAAAGCGATGAGTGTGGCCGAAAATTTTTTACCTTCCGGGGAACTCAGTTGCAACAGAGCAGGTTGATCAAGTTTAAGCAAGTCAGACAGTCCCCCGTGCCAGCTAAAACAGCGCATGCCTTGGGGAAGTGCCTGCTGACATGCCCCTTTGCCGGATTGGAGATCAATGTGGATACCATACAGATTAAACAATGACTGTAGCGCCAGATTATTGCTAACGGCAAGTTCACGGCTTCCGGGGAACTTAAGCGTTGAAAGTGCCAACTCATTTGGAGGCGTTTTTACAACCGAGGCAGAAACTGGAGCAGAAACAGGATTGAGTTCAGCAGAAGTTTTTACAACCGTGGCGGAAATTGGGGCTGAAACAGGGCTTGGTTCAACAGGCAAAGCTGCAATGGAAGAATTTTTTGTATTGTTAAAGTTGGAATGCGTCCCGCCCAATTTTTTACCGGAAATTTGAGAGAAAAAAATGATTGCGGCGCTGACAAGCAGAGTAAGCAATCCGGCCAGGATCAATCCTGCATGAGGCCGACGTTGATTGGCTGCCAGAACGTCCTTGACTGCCTGACGCAGTACCGGCAAAGTAATTTGCTGATCACTTTTAGCGTAGGCACCAAGCAACGCACGGTCGCAAATGAGGTTGATCAGCCTTGGTACGCCGCCGCTTGCCCGATAAACATACTTGGTCAGTTTTTCAGGAAAAATGAGTGGTGAAGCTCCGGAGATGCGAAGCCGGTGATTGATATAAGAATTTACTTCAGATAAATTCAGGTGGGATAAGTGATAGCTTGCAATTACCCGCTGTGTGACTTGACGCAGCTCGGATTTTCCCAACATGCTTTTCAACTCAGGCTGTCCAATCAGGAAAATCTGCAAGAGTTTACGTGAATTGGTTTCCAGGTTGGTCAGCAAGCGCAGTTGTTCAAGTACCTCGGAGCCCAGGTTTTGAGCCTCATCCACAATCAAAATGGCGTGGCGTCCCAAAGCATAATTGGCAAGCAGCCGCGCGTTGAGTGCATCAATAAATGTTTTGATGCCGGATCTTTCGTGGGCGACCTCTATGTGATATTCCTCGCAGATCGTTTGAAGCAGATCTTCCACACTCATGCGCGGGTTCAGAATGAGTGCCAGATCAATATTTTCAGGCAATTGGTCAATCAGGCTTCGGCAGATCGTTGTTTTTCCAGTACCCACTTCCCCGGTAAGGAGCACGATTCCACCTTCCCCCTGAATGCCGTACAGCAAATGAGCCATTGCCTCACAATGGCGCTCACTCATGAACAGAAAGCGCGGATCGGGCGCAATCGAAAATGGCATCTCATTTAGGTGGAAGTGATCCTTGTACATGGACGAGTGTTCCTGAATAGGTAAAAAACTACCAGCACATGTTCGAGGGATAACTCACGATCCAAGGCGCTGTTAAGTTCAGTTTATTATTTTAACGTGAAACCTCTGAGAAGTGAGACACTAAATATCAATTTTAAGAATTCATTAATTTGCACAATTCGCTTTTGCCTTTTGCATAACACATTTATAATGAATAACCTTAACTTAATGCAACCTAAAGGAGCAGTCTAGTGGGTTCAGAACAGCGTAAAGAAGCTCGATCCGTTGTAACTCAACAACCGAATGGTAAGCTGCATGTCCTCCACGGTAATGAAATTATTGAAGTTTATAAAGTGAAAGATGTTTCCCAAACCGGGATACGAGTAAAAGTTGCAAAGCAAGTTGAGATTAATCAGAAAATTTTGGTCAGGTATCAAACCAAGATGATCGATTTAAAGCTGAATGGTACGGTTGTGTGGAACTCTGGCTCTGCCAGTGTTTCTGTTGATACTGAAGACCCGGCTGCGTATCTCATCGGTATCAAACTGAACAGCCCGTCACTGCTGGAAACTTTGTGGTGAGCTTCTGCCAACAAAATTATTAGTTCTCAACTTCATGCTTTTTAAAATAAAACTCACTTGGCGAGACTTCCTCTACCTCTCCACTGGGGTAACTAAATGACTTGCTGAATTTTACAGCTTAGTCAAATGGCTAGTTAGTTTATCAGAGGGCTGTGGAGGTCGAGCTATCTGAATTTTTGATTGAACGAATATTAATGGTTTACTTGTTGCCAACTTCTATATTTGTCGGGGAGAAATGAAGATGATGAAGCTGAAATGGTTAGTAATGATTAGTCTGGGCTGGCTTGCATTTCAGGCGCATGCCGAACAGTCCTTGGTGATTGATGCACAGTCTTTGGGACAACAATCAGATAGCACGAAGCCCATTCCTGATCCTTCTGCATCTGTGTCTACACCAGTGGCTGTGACACCACAGTCTGCTGTGGAAACCAATAAAGAGGCAACCTTAAAGAACACCCGAATAAGTCCCAGGCAAAGAGCCGAGTTTTTGAAAGCAGATTTGCAGGTTAGCAACAAACAGGACGGCGAAGCTTTCCTGTCTGCCAACAAACTGAAGCCTGGGGTGGTTGTATTGCCAAGCGGGGTTCAGTACAAAATTATAAGACCCAGCAAGGGTAAGCAGCCGTCCGACAAGAGCATGATCGTATGTCGTTACAAAGGGACCCAGATCGATGGGTCTTCGTTTGATAAGTCTGATGCGAAAAAGCCGCTCACACTCGCTGTAGCCGGGCTATTGCCGGGTTTGAGAGAAGCAGTCAAACTGATGACTACCGGATCAAAGTGGCAAATTGTCATTCCGTCACAACTCGGTTTCGGTGTGCGGGGTAGCCAGGGAGTTGGGCCGAATGCGGTATTGATATATGACATGGAAATTATAAGTGTCAAATAATTTTGGAAATTTAGCGGAGCAAACTTGAGGCTACCTTGGTTGATCGGGCTTCCCTAGCGCAATAATAGTGTTTAAATGTGAATGAATAGAGGTGCTGTGATGAAGCGGGTTTTAACATTTTTGACGTTCATTCTCCTGAGCTCTTTTATATCCACTGTCGCATCTGCCCAGAATGTGGCGACTTCCACCGAAGATGACATCAATACTGGCCGACGAATCTACCTCGAAGGAATTCTTCCCTCGGGGGCTGAGCTGACCGGTACTCGCTTCGGCAATACGCTGGTTTCTGGTTCTGCTGCAGCCTGTGTGAACTGCCACCGCCGGAGCGGCATGGGGCAGGTGGAAGGCGATATTCAGGTACAACCGATTACCGGGAATTTCCTGTTTGCGACCGCCAAGGATAAACAATTTGCAACCATGGATCCCCGGGTCAGCAAACGCTTCAATCAGGCTCACGAACCTTATAGCGATGCCACTTTGGCTAAAGCTGTTACACGCGGCATCAATAGTCAAAATATTGAAATGAATCAGGCTATGCCACGTTATAACCTCAGCGAGCCTGAGATGAAGGCATTAACGGCGTACCTTAAGCAGCTTTCGTCAAAATGGTCGCCCGGTGTGACCGGAAGCAATATTCGCTTTGCCATGGTGATTACCCCTGATGTTGATCCATTGCGACGGAAAACATTGATTGACATGATGACACTTGCTGTCCGTCAAAAAAATGGAAGTACTGAAGTGGCAAAACAGGGAGCCGGTGGTCGTCATCACATGGTCTCGGCGGCCGAATTTGTATTGGGGACCGAACGTAATTGGACGCTTGACGTTTGGGAACTGCAAGGTGCCCCGGAAACCTGGGGAGAACAATTAGAGTCACATTATCGTAGCCAACCGGTGTTTGCACTCATTTCCGGCTTGTCCAATTCGACATGGCAACCCGTCCATGATTTCTGTGAACATGATCAAGTGCCTTGCTGGTTTCCCAGCGTTGATCTTCCGGTAAATTCGACTTCCCAGTATTCGTTTTATTTCTCGGGTGGTGTAACACTTGAGGCGGATGTACTGGCACGGCACTTGTTGGATCAGCCTATCCAGCCACGGCGTGTGCTGCAGATCTATCGTGACGACGATGCCGGGCGAGCTGCGTCGCTTGAATTCTCGCATGCTCTTGCGGGATCAAAAATATCCGTTGAAAATCGTATGTTGCCAATCGCTTTGACCGCTGAAATTGCACTTCAGCAATCATTGTCCAAGGTTAAACATAATGATGTTGTTATGTTCTGGTTGCGACCGGATGACCTTTCAGCATTGAATAAAATCAAGCCTGTTGCCGGAATGAATTACTTTTCCACGATACTTGCCAAAGCTGATCATTTGAACATATCGCCTGCATGGAAAGCTCATGCCAGATTGGTTTATCCCTACGAGTTGCCTGAAAAGCGTGAAGCAAATTTGGCCTATTTTCATGCGTGGCTTAATTTGCGTAAATTGCCTGTGGTTGATGAAGCAATGCAATCCGAGGCTTTCTTTGCTTTAAATTTCCTGACGGACACGATTGCAGAAATGCTCGACAACATCTACCGGGACTATCTGGTTGAACGTGCCGAGGTCATGTTAAGCAAGCGTGAGGGAATCAAATCTGAACAGGAAACACGAGATCGTGTTTATTTGGGGAAACCGGGAGAGTTGGAAAGAAAACACGGTCCATTGACAGCCGATGAGTCGGTACGTATACACTTCCTGGCCGATCAACAAAATCATCCAGGCAAGAGCCAGGGAACAACCATTTACCCGCATTTGAGTTTGGGGCCGGGGCAGCGTTTTGCCTCTAAGGGCGGCTATATCGTACGGTTTGCCGATGGGACGAGCGATAAATTGATTGCTGAATCGGACTGGATCATTCCTTGAATTAGCTTGTTTGTTGCAACTATTGGTTCAAGGGAATCCTGATGTGTACGATTGTATAGCCAAAGCCATCATTCTCAATCCGTGTTTCTCCCTTAAGCGATTGAACGCGCTCATAAATTGATTTGGGTGTAAAAGATAGCTCTTTATCAGAATTCAAGTTTTTTTCGTTACCGATTTTTATCAGCAGATACCCATTGGAACATTGAATAGAAACAAAAGCTTTTTTTGCTTTGGTATGCCGTAATATATTACTCAGACCTTCCTTGATGATTTGGTAGGTAGCTTCTGACAGCCGCTCGATCGCATGCGAATCAACTTCTCCTTCAACCTCAACTTCAATGCCATAAAAACGCAGTAGTCGCTCGGCATGTTTTTTGACTGCGGGGATGAGGAAATCCCCCCGTATCAGCATTTTTTCCCGCAGGTGGTCCTTGTAACTGCGCAGGTCTTGAATCGTCATCTTGGCCATATGGATGATTTCGCTGATTTTTTCATTCAGATGCGGGTCTGCATTAAACTCTCGCGACAAGGCGTCAAGCGCAAGCGTCAAGCCAATGTAGGGTTGAATGGTGGTGTCGTGAACATCGAGCGAAAGTTTGTGGCGTTCCAGCCCGACTGCATCTTCGACGACATTCTCGATGAGCAGCATATTCTCGACAACTGAAGACAGGACATCTGCTACTTGCTTGACGAAAGCAATATCCGACCGATTGAACGACTGGTTAGCCGCAATTAAATAAATCCTGCCTGAAATTTCACCCGATTGCCAATACGGTACCGAGATAAATGATTCATTGTCAAATAAATTGGATAACGATACGCATGAGTCAAAATATTCATCGGTAGGCTCCAGATTATTGACGTTATATGCAACACATTTTTTGAAAAGTTTCATTCCATTGGTGGTTAACCGATTGAAAGCAACTGCAATCGTGGCAGGTAATCTCAACAGTTCGTTGGCTGTGGTTTCGGTGATTTCTTTGGGTCTATTTGAAAGATTTGCCTTGCCTCCATCCGCCACATACATGAGGTATTGGGGTAAAAATTTGGCACGATTTAAAACAATGATACACCGGCTTCCCTGATAAAATTGAACCAGTCTGTCAAGGCAAGTCATGATTGCATGATTGGATCCAAAGCGCGGATCCCAGTTAATATTTATTTCTTGCAATAGCTGCAGCCTGTGTTTGAGAACGATTTTTCCACTTCCCCAAAATGCAATCATGTATCCAAAAACAACCAGATAAATGGGACGAATGAAAGCCTCTCCGATATCGTAGCCGGAATGGGATTCGGACACAAAACCTGCAGCTGTAAATAGAATTGCAGACACAAAAGTTACTTTCAGTCCTTCAACAAAACCTCGCGCAAATGAAGCGATCAGAATCGGGAAAAACAGAAAAGCAAAGAAAATACTGTCAACACCTCCGGTAAAAATAATCAGGCTGGAAAAAAATAGGGTATCTATCCAATAAGTGGCGCGATGTGAAGCCAGCTCAATAACCATGCGGGATTTGTTCATTAATACAAAAATCGCGCTGTAAAAGCAGTAAGTAATCAGAAAGTAGTAGGTAAATTTGTTGGGTAAGCCTGACTCTACCGGATCGACAATAAATACAAACAAGGCGGCTGAGGAGAGAACTAGCCTCATCAAACGATGAATAAGTAAATCGAGCGACTCTTCCGATTCCTGATTTGCTATCTGAATTGTTTGGAACATGAGTGCGTTCTTGCTTGGGGAAAATTAATGAACGACTGCAGGATTGGCAGCCACCGGGGCCGATGCCGGCAGGAAAACCCAATCGGAATATTTTGTTTTTCCTTCGAAATTCTGGTCAACAGGTCTGAAATTATTCTGCTTGATCGGTGTTTCCTCGGACAGGCTGTACACCCCGTAAATACCGCCATTGGGCATTTTTACCAGCCCCCATTCGGGTTTTCCGGTGATTGGGTCAAGATAAACCTTACGCAGATATCTTTGCGTAGAGGGGTAGCGCGGATCTTTTAGCAAGTCTTCCAAATCATTCGGATAAATTTGCAGCCTGTTTGTGGGGGGGGTATGCGCCTTGAATAGTCTAATCGCGAGTCTGAACTGATTGCCCACGAACAATAATTCCTGTTCTTTGGCACGCTTCTGTGCAACGTGCCAAACCTCTCCTACTGCGAATAAACCAATTCCCATGATTGTAATGATTACCATGAGCCCTATAAAGGTAAAGCCTCCTGTTTTATTCGAAACAGGCCCTCTTGAATGTCTCGATGATTTATATCCGCGTGAAGCAACTTGCATCACCAATCCTTGTAATTCGAACCATCCAGAGCTGTGCCCTCGGCACTGCTTTTAATATTATATACAGCGCCTTTATCTGCCGAATCGGGAGCGATAATCACCCAGGTCGTGGCACTTTCTGTAATGGGATCATAGGGAGCCGTGCGCAGATATTTTTTAGTCACAAGGTCGTCAAGAGTATCGGGATACTTTCCGTTATCACTAAAGTATTTATCCAGCGCTTCACGGGTTAACTCAAGATTCTGGTGCAACACGGCTTCTTTAGATTTGTCCACACTGTGAAAGTATCGGGGTACGGCAACCGTCAATAGTACGCCGATGATCGCCATCACAACGATCAGTTCAATTAGGGTGAAGCCATTTTTCCGCTGTATTTTCATTAGAATTTCTGCCTACCAATCCTTGTACGGAATACCGTTGAGTCCCGAACCCTGAGATAAAGAGTACACGTCGAAAACATCATCTCCCTCTTGTGGATCATCAGCGCTACTTTGATAACTCCGTTTTCCCCAGGTTTCCTCATTCGATTTAATTGGATCAGTCGCCATAGGGTCGCGTGGAATACGTCTCAGGAAGTAGATTTTGTTCTGGGAAGTCGGATTTTTA
>Ga0007854_10000667_pt1 | contig 22126 bp, 23 predicted proteins | sample CryBogCBH12Aug08_FD_60382 | JGI IMG/M metagenome (GOLD analysis project Ga0007854, IMG submission 60382) | Freshwater microbial communities from Crystal Bog, Wisconsin, USA - CBH12Aug08 | ecosystem: Environmental > Aquatic > Freshwater > Lake | place: Crystal Bog, Wisconsin, USA | collected... | reverse complement strand
CCGCAGGATGCGGATGATCTGCTCGGTCGTGTGATGTGTCTTCTTCATGATGGTTTTCCTTTCGTTACCCGAAAACCATCCCACCCACAATGGCCTAGTTCAGAGGGGCCCAATCAGGTGGTCGCGCGATCTGGCGGCATTGGAACGCCGCATGAAACGCCAGTGGCCGGAATTGGCGGCGATTTGGAAAAAGGAATTCAAGCGGCGTAAGAGCGGTGTCAATGTGGGCAGGGTGGCCCCGCATTTCCACATACTGTTATGGTTGCCGGCATGGGTGGCCAATGATTTGGCGGCGTGGATACGGCATTGGAAATTGTAATGCGCCCGCGTTGACATGACCGATGGTAAAACACTCCTGAGAACATCCATCTACGCGCTGGGCATGGACATTAAAATCGAAGACCTTGGGCCAACCTAGCGGACAATATTTATGCCGATGTAAACCAGTTGGACACCGGCGCAACGGTGGAAGTGTTGCCGGACTATATCAGTTCACCATCACAAATAGCCTCACAGATGCCAGTCATGGGCGGTCAGAGCGTGACACCGGCTGGCACAATGCCAGTCTTGATCGGAGTAATTAAACCCATTGAAAATAAAGGCGAAAGTCACGATTTGGCACTGGCTGGCATGAGTTGTCACGATGGGAATGAATGGCGGGAGTGGCGGGGCTCGAACCCGTAACCTCTGCCGTGACAGGGCAGCGCTCTAACCAATTGAGCTACACCCCCGCGAAGGGGGACGTGACAATAAAAAATCCGCAGCCGACCGTCAAGTTTTGGTTTTGAATCTTTACGAAGCCGAAGGCGAAGCAAAGTTAGAATTATAAATTGAAAAAAATCCGGGCAGCAGACGCCAAGGAGGTGGGGGTGGGGAACCCCGCTGAAGAAACGTGCTGCTACCCGAATGCGCCAATGTTACATTCCCGTTACCATTTGTCAACCTGCCTGCCGTCGTGTGAAAAGCTTGAAATCTTTACGTTGAGCGATTTTCTCATAACATTAAGAGCGTGGTGACGCTCGAAACCATCCCGCTGCTCCGGCATCTCAACCGCGCCGAGTTTCAGGCCTTGCGGGTCATCGCCCAGGAACGCCGCTTTGCCGCCGGCCAGGAAATCTTCCGCGAGGGCGCGCCCGGCGACGGCGTTTATTTTGTTAAGAGCGGCCTGGTGGAAATTTCCGGTGGCACCGGCACGCGCCGGGTTTTTTCCCAACTCGGCCCCGGGGAATTTTTTGGCGAGATGGCCGTCATCGAATTGCAACCGCGCTCGGCTACCGCCAGCGCCGCCACGGAAACCGAAGTTTATTTTCTGCCGCGCGGCGAGATGCTGGTGTTCATCCAGCATTCGCCGGCGCTGGCGTTCGCTCTGCTCCAACAGATCAGCCACCGCCTCCGCGAATTCAACCAGCTTCACCTCCGCGAAATCCTCGAGGCCGAGCGTCTCGCCGTCATCGGCAATTTTGCGCGCGGCATCATCCACGACCTGAAAAATCCGTTGAGCATCATCAGCCTCACGTCGGAAATGCTTTCCAACCCCGGCCTCAATCCAGAGTTGCGCGCCAAGTTGCCCGTTCGCATTCAGCGTCAGGTGCTGCGCATCAACGACCTCGTCACCGACATCCTGGCGTTCACCGAAGGCCGCAAGCGCACGGACGTGAAGCCCGGCGACCTGCGCCGTTTTATTGTGGACTTGGTGGCCGAATTGAAGCCGGAACTCGCCGAAAAATCCATCCGGCTCGTGGTGGAAAATGAGCCACCCACCGGTCTGGTGCCTTTTGATGCGCGCCAGCTTGGCCGCGTTTTCTATAATCTAATCCACAACGCTGTGGATTTTGTGCCGACCGGCGGTGCAATTTTTCTGCGTTGCAAAACCAGCCCCGGCGAAATTCTCATCGAGGTCGAGGATACTGGCCCCGGCATCGCGCCGGAAATCGCGGACAAGCTGTTCCAGCCGTTTGCCACGCATGGCAAGGCGCACGGCACCGGCCTCGGCCTGACCATCTGCAAAAAAATCATCGAGGATCACGGCGGCAAAATCTCCGCCCACAGCCTGCCGGGCCACGGCGCCGTTTTCAGCTTCACGCTGCCGTTGGGAAATAATCGAACTTCGTGAACCGTGAATGGTTGCATCCGAAGCGGACTGCCGACAAACTGTTTTGACGATGCAACGGTTTAACGATTCGACGATTCACGCTACGCCATGAATCGCATCAAGCTGCTTTCCGAACAGGTCGCCAACCAGATCGCCGCCGGCGAAGTGGTCGAGCGTCCTGCCAGCGTCGTGAAGGAGTTGGTGGAAAACTCGCTCGATGCTGGCGCGCAAAAAGTCACCGTCGAAATTGGCGCAGGCGGACGCAGCCTCGTCCGCGTGACAGACGATGGCACCGGCATGAGCCGCGACGACGCCCTGCTCTGTCTGGAACGGCACGCGACGAGCAAAATTGTCCGCGCGGAAGATTTGGCGAGCATCGCCACGATGGGCTTTCGTGGCGAGGCCCTGCCCAGCATCGCCAGCGTGAGCCGCTTCAGTTTAACAACGCGCGAACGCGAAAATGATTCGCCCGAAGGCACGCAGATTCTGGTCAACGGCGGCACGATTGCCGAGGTCAAGGCGGCTGGCAGCGCCACCGGCACGAGCATTGAGGTGCGACAATTATTTTTCAACCTGCCTGCACGCCGGAAATTTTTGCGCACCGAGGAAACCGAAGCGGCGCACATCCAGCATTATCTCACGCTCGCCGCGCTGGCGTTTCCGGAAGTCGCCTTTACCTTCGTTAAGGACACGCGCGCCGTCTGGCAATTGCCCGCGCAAAAATCCGGCGCAGCCATCTCCAGCAAAATCGAGGCGCTGCGCGAACGCCTCCGCGCGCTGCTCGGAGATGAAAAGTTGGTGCCGGTAAATTTTTCCGTTTTGCTTGATGAACCGGATGCGGTTCCTGACGAGACGGATATTTTTGAAACCGCTTCGGCGGAAAAGCCTCAAGTTTCCAGCGCCAGTTCCCAATTTCGCATCTGGGGTTTGATTGGCTCACCCGGCGTCTCGCGCGCGACACGGGACGGGCAGTTCACGTTCGTCAATCGCCGGCCCGTGGAAAACCGCGGGCTAAACTACGCGCTCATCGAAGGCTATCATAACTCGCTGATGAAAGGCCGCTATCCGGTTTGCTGCCTGTTTCTGGAAATCAATCCCGCTGCCGTGGACGTGAACATCCATCCCGCTAAGCGCGAGGTGAAATTTCACCGCGAGTTCGAGATTCGGAAATTCACTGCGCAAGCCGTGCATCAGGCGCTGCTGGCGTTTCATGCCGAGCCGGCCAAAACTGTTGCAACCGAGAAGACGCCCAGCGCGCCAAGTGAATTAAAATTTGTGCCGGAAACTGCCGCGCCCGCGTTGCCAAATTTTCCAGAGAAATTAAAACCATCTCCGGCCGCTCCAGCGCAAATTTCAATTGCCCTGCAAACGCCTTTTAAAATGGGCTTTTCATCTTCGCCGACGTCAGAGGAAGCCGAGCTAAAAACTCAAAATTCACCATCAAAAACTGCCGCGCCGGTTTCGATTGCCCAACTTCCAAATCCCGGCCCGGCCGCGCCGCTGCTCACCGTCCCGTTGCGACTGGTCGGGGTTGTTGGCCGGTTGTATGTGTTGCTGGAATCCGACCGCGGCCTCGTGCTGCTCGACCAGCACGCGGCACACGAGCGCATTTTATATGAACAGATGCTCAACCGGCTGGAGCAAAAGGAGTCCGCGCCGTCGCAAAAGTTGCTGCTGCCGGAAACCATCGAGCTGCCGCCGCGCGACGCGATTTTTTTGCGCGAGCAACTGCCGGCGCTTACGCGGCTCGGCGTCGGCCTGAACGAATTTGGCGAGCGGACGTTTCTGCTCGACGCGCTGCCGCCGTTTGTAAAGGTGCCGGACAGTCGCCGTTTTGTCTTTGATTTGGTGGACGAATTGCGCGCCGCCGGTCGCGAGGTAAACTTGGCTCGGTTGGGCGAACACACTGTGGCCAAGACCGTCTGTCGCCACGCCGTGAAGGCCAATGACCCGCTCGGCGGCGCGGAGTTGGAAAATCTGGTCGAGGATTTGCGCCGTTGCGCGATGCCCTACACCTGTCCGCACGGCCGGCCGACGCTGATCGAAATGAACTATCGCGAGTTGGAGAAAAAGTTTGGAAGGACGCAGTAAAGCTTTAATGGTCCCGGTCAAGAGCCAGACCCTTTTCTGGCTGGATAATTTTACCACTTTAAACGAAGTCTCGTGACGGATTTGAGCTAAATGGCAAGCATCAGTGCTCAAAAAGCTTGATTTATTTGGTGTCAAAGCCAAGTTCCGTTTCCCCGCCACCATTTATCAACGTGCTTTTAGCGTTTTCGCTGACAATAACAGCGCGATTTCTTAATTCCTCGTCCGGCAGCATGCTGGCGTTGAACGGCGGCGGGTTTTCCATGTTGAGCAGGCCGCAGTTAAGATCAGCTTGAGCGGACATTGCGTTTGACACGTTGCTGGGTGTCTGCTGTTTATTGAACCTACGTGGTAAACCGCAAAATTGATAATGCTGCAATTTGTTAAATCGCTAGAACGGCGTTCGCGCGGCACTTTCATATCGCTCGCATTGCTCCTTGTAGTTTTCGTTGGGGTAGTGGATTACCTCTCTGGATTTGAGACCTCTTTTTCCATTTTCTATTTGCTCGCCATCGGTCTGGCGGCGTGGTTTTTGGGATACGGTTTTGCCTCCTTAATTTCCGTTTTGAGCGTGGCCGTATCACTATCCGGCGACATGGCAAAAGGTGCGCATTATTCGAGTTTTTTCGTGCTGGCTTGGAATACGATTATTCTCCTGTCATTTTATCTCGTGGTGGTCTGGCTGCTGTCCCGGTTGCGGTCATTTCATGACTATCTGGAGACCCAAGTGCGTCAGCGCACCGCCGCGCTCAGGGATGAAATAGCCGAGCGCGAACGATTGGAGCGGGAGCTGCTCGAAATCAGCGAGCGGGAGCAGCGCCGCATCGGTCAGGATTTGCACGACGGCTTGTGTCAGCATCTTACTGGGGCGACGCTGGCTGGCCAAGTGCTGGAAGAAAAACTGAAGGCGCTGCAATTACCGGTGGCGGCAGACGCAAGCCACATCCAAAATTCATCAAATGTCAACCCCACCGCCTAAACGTTACGGTGTGTGCGCCCGGATAAACTGGCTGGGTTGCGGATTAATTGGCACCGTCACGATAATTCCATCGCCCGCCATCGTGTTAGTCTGGATCGGGGTCCAATTCACCATGTCTGGTGAACTCTCGATCACCACCACGGCGTCCGCCGGCCCAATGACCTTTACCAGCCAGGTGCCATTAACCACCGATAGACCAGCGTTGGCTAACTCAAATTGCAACGGAGGATTCGGCGCCACACCCGGTTTGGCGACCAAGCCAGTCGGCGGGAGATAGGACATGACGACGCTGTTAGTCGCGGAGCGGTTGCCGCCGGCATCCACGGCATAGGCCCGAATGGTATTATTTCCAGAAACCAGCGTCTCTGTGGCCGACCAATTGGTCCAGCCGTTGCCCGTCTGCGCATTGGTCCAGACGCCGCCATTCAACTGGCAGTTGACCACCGCCACCGGCCCATTGTCTTTGACCGTGCCGGCTACCACGAACACGGCGTTAGTCCATTTCTGCTTGTTTTTGGGCGACACGATTTTTAAGACCGGCTTTTGCACGTCCACGAAGACAGCCGTGATTGTGAGGTTCGACTGCATCACAAAATTCAAGGTGGCATTATTCGTGGTAAAAATCACGCTGCCGTTCACCTGTTCGACCCAGTTGGAGAAAACATAGCCCTTGGCTGGCTTGGCCGTCATGATGTAAGTCTGCCCCATCATCAGCACCGTATTATTGTAATTCGACTTCAAAGTTCCTTCGCCCGTAATCGCCACCGGCAAAGCCGCATAGGACGGGAAGACGTTCAAGACCGCCACCCTGCTGGTAATCGAACCAAAATTGTTGCTGATGACAACGGCGTAGTTGCCCACATCATTTGTCAGCACGCCGGTAATCGTGAGCAGGCTGTTCGTGGCACCGGAAATGCGCCCATCGCTGGTCAGGTTCACGCCGTTTCGGCGCCAGTGGAAAGCCAGCGGTGCGGTGCCATTGGCCCCCACGCTGAAAGCAACGGTGTCGCCGGACATATTGGTGGCGCTGGCGGGCTGGCTGCTGATGGTTGGTGAACCAGGCGTGGTATAATTGGGATCCACCATGCGGGCGAGGTTGAGCAACCCGCCGGTGACGGTTTTGCCGGCCAGCGCCGCCACGGGCGTGACGTTGGCCAGAATCCGCTGGATGCGCTGCGGCACTGAGTCCGTGGGGAAATTCATGGCGGCAAAGGCGACCGCGCCGGAAACATGCGGCGTGGCCATCGAGGTGCCATCCAGATACTGATAAATCTGCGTGGGGTCGAGATAGTTGAACAAGGTGGCGGTGGCGGGCAACACGGATTGGAGGGCCTGCCCGTCGGCCTGGGAAATGGAGATGGCCGGAATCCAGTTGCCGGCGGAGCCGAGCGTGCCGCTGAAGTTGCCGTTGGTGTTGTTGAAAACAATGACGGCCCGCGCGCCGGCCGCCATGGCGTTGGTGACCTTTGCGGAAAAATATAGGATGCCGCGCTCGATAAGCGCGATGTTGTTGCTGACAGCGACCGGAAAATTGGTGCGATAGCCGAGGCCGCAGTAATAAATCGTGCCGATGAGGCCGTTGGAGGAAGTGGCACCGGAGTAAGTCAAAGCATTGCCGGAAATGGCGTTGCTGGACTGCTGGACGTAGGTGTTGTTACCCGGCTGGGACACGGGCAAACAGGACAGGATGTTGACTCCGGGTGCTGCCAGGTCAACGGTGGTGGCACCGTAGTTGGAGAAGCTGGCAAGCGTGTCATTCTGATCGCTCGCGGCCACCACAATCATGTTTGTCAGGCGGTAGGAGGCCGGATAAACTTTGACTTTGTTGTTGTTAGTAGCGTTGTTGCCGGCGGCCACGCAGAAGACGATGCCGGCATCGCCCGCCGCCGTCATGGCGGATCTTTCCGTGCTGCTGTAACTGCCGCCGCCATAGGATGCATTCAGGGCGACAATGTTGACGCCGCCCCCTTTCATCAGGGTGGCGTATTGAATCGCTTCGATGATGGCGGAGGAGGCCAGGTTGCTCCCGTTGTCGGACGCCTTCAGCCCCATGAGGTGCGCCTGAAAATCCACGCCAATCACGCCGATGCCGTTGTTGCCGGTGGCCGCGATGGTGCCGGCGACGTGCGTGCCGTGAAAGCCTGAGTCCGTCAGATCGCCCGTGCCGAGGGCGAAGTCGTAACCATGCACGTCGCCCACATAATTGTCGCCGGGGATTCCCCCAGGGTTGGTCCAGAGGTTGCTGACCAGATCCGGATGGGTGACATCCAGGCCGGTATCAATGACGCCAACCACAATTTCATTCGTCGCCGCCGGCGCGAATCCCCAGGCTCGGAGAAATCCGATGTCGTCATTCGTCGTGCCATTGATGCCGTTGACCGCCTGTCCGGTGTTTCGCAGTCCCCAAAGAAATTTGAATCTGGCGTCGTTCGGCATGGGAAGATCCGATGTGTAGCGCAGGTAATTCGGCTCGGCGAAGGCAACGGCCGGTTCCGCCTGCAATTCCTTTAGCAGCGCCGCCGTGCTGAGTTTGGTCGAGCGGAACAAGCCGATGACCTGCCCTTCATGCCGGGACAGCCAGTTGTAATGCCGGAGCATGGCCAGCCCGTGCCGGGCGGCTACCTGTTGCGCTGCTGCCAGCGTTTGGGAAGTCTGAAAGCGCACCAGAACTTCACCTGCAACGTAATCGTTCGCGGACAGTTCCGGTGCCGCCGACCTCACGTTGGCGCAAATCAGCAATCCAAAAATAATCAGTCCATTCCGCCACCAATCAAAGAATTTCATCATAGTTAACTGGGGTCTTCCAGATGGTTTATTGCCTACGACCAGCGTAGGAGATTTTCTGCCTGCTTCAGATATTTGCAAATCCTTTTTCCGGTCCACCATCGGTTATTCTCTGGCACCGAGGGGCGATTAGTCGCCAATTGCGCCTTACCACACGCTTTTCATGCCATCTAAAAACACCGCCTCACTCAAATTTTGTTTTTATTTGATACCACGGACAGCCAATGTCCGTCCTTGCCTGCCATCGTAGGCCTGTGAACAACTCGCATGGACGGACGACGCAGACAAGTTAACTAAGTTGTGGAGCGCGGAAAGGACGTCAAAACCGACCTTGGCACGTTATTTTAACGGTAGGGTTTGACCCCATGGCCTACTGACTAAGGATGAAGCAGGGTTGGGCGTATGAGAATTATTTTAATATTGTTTTGCGCCGCCACCTTGATTGCGACATCCGGGTGCTTTTTTCGTGACGGTGGCCGGGATCGAGGCAATCTCGGCCATTCGGAACATGATGACCACGGCGGCGATCATGACGGCAATCGGCTTGGGGCCGACCACCATTGAAATTTGATTTTTATCTGGCGTAGGCTGCTGGTCTGGTCACAGTTTGGCAAATCTCGCCATCATTGTTGAATTTAAAGTGCATCCGGCAGAATACGTTTGCCATCCTCGGCGAGTCTCTGAATGATTCTCGCCTTGAAAAACACGTTCAGGTTTTTGCTGCTGGTCATGGTGGCGGTAAACAGCACTGGTTGCGGCTCGTTGGTCGCGCACTTGATTGCACGCTCACCCAACCGCTATCCCGACTGGCTCGCGCCTGAGGCTCCAGTCACGCTCGCCTTCAATCCAAAATTGCTGACGAATTTTGCCAAACAATACATTGAGGTTCAGACGCCGCCGGCAAAACTCATGTATCGCGTGATTGAACCGGCTGATTACCAATTAAAAGCCACTTCCACCAACTGGATTGAAGAAGGAAAACCGCAATATTGCTTTGCATTTAGAGCCAGGATGCCCGCCCTGACCAATGCTTGGACCTTACAGCCACGTGGCACCGTCATACTCCTCCACGGCTACGGCGTGGCACAATTCTCCCTGCTGCCTTGGGCGTTGACTCTGGCCGGAGACGGTTGGCGATGCGTGCTAATTGACCTGCGCGGCCATGGCAAATCCACCGGCAAACAAATCTACTTTGGCACACAGGAAACCGATGACCTCATGAAGTTGCTGGATGAACTTGGCCGTTGCCACAAATTGACCGGGCCGGTATCGCTCGTTGGAGAATCCTACGGCGCGGTGTTGGCCTTGCGATATGAAGCCGTTGACCCGCGCATTCAGGGCGTCGTAGCCATTGCACCCTACGGAAGTCTTTCCAATGCGGTTTTGAACATCCGCCGAGATTATGTGGGTTGGTTCCCAGAGTTTTTGATTAAAGACGGATTGATAAAACTGCCACAGGTGCTGAGAGTGGCCCCTAATGATTTGGATACGACCACGATTATGAAGCAGCATCCCGTCAGTGCATTGTTCATTGCCGGTGGTCAGGATACGATTGCACCAGCAAAAGAAGTGAGCGATTTGGAGTCGCTCGCATCGCCCGACAGCAAATTCTTCACAGTGCCAAGCGGAACGCACGAGGCGCTCCCGTATTTTTTTGACGAACTCGGTGCGCCGGTGGAAAATTGGCTGCCGTCTCAATCACGCAAACCCTGATGTGCGAACGCTACAACATCGCTCCCCGTTCGCACGTCCCGGAAACTGGGCACACCACCCTGAAGCCAATGCTCTGACCACTTTGATAATATTGGGCCAAGTCGTCGCTTTGAAGAATCGATCAATTTCTGCCCTCAGGAATATTTTCGATATGGGGCTGATCAGCTTTTTAAATTCCGCGATCAATAAGACGGCGCACTAAATTTGCGGAGAATCCCCATACCGAAAATGCGGGTTAAACAGTATTGCATTCATGCGCCGCATATCTTGTTGTGCAAAGTCATCCGCTCTGTCCCTTTACACGGCGGTCCAGCATTATAGCTCATCAAAGCTTTGGTTGGAGAAATGTTCACCTCGGTATAACTGACGGTCGCCGCATCGGCGCGGTGCATGCAGGTTGAGACCGGCCCGGCTTGCGGCGAATGCGAGCGGTGCAGCCGGCGTAGCCAGCCGAGACTGCCGGCGGATTTTTCTTTCAAAGCCGCGCGAAAGGTCCGGCTGCGGACGCGCTGCGCGGCCAACTCATCGAAGCCTGATGAAATCCACTGCTGATTTCTCCACCCATGATTTTTGCGAACCAACGTTTTCAAATCCCAGCGCCACTCGGCAATTTCGTTCGTGGTGGGAAAAACGCCGATGAGCCGGAAGGGGTTGATTTGCTGGAGCGGCAGTCGCGCCAGTGCGGCCGCCGCTAGATCAGGTGCTTTGGCGGCGCAAGCTGCATTGACCACTTTACCTCGGCTGACGGGTTCACCGTTCACTTGTGTGCTTATTGAATACCAATTGATGAGGGCAAACGTAACACCAGCATCGTTGAGTGCTATCCAAGTTCCAACGCCGGATTCGGAAGGAGCCAGCACCGCGCAGCCGTTGATCATCTTTTTTGACGGCGGCAAGCCGGCCACGCGCGACAATTGTTCGTCGCGGTTCATGCCGAGCGCGTAACCATTTTTGCGCGCAATAAAGGTGACGGTGCACATGGTTCAATCCGCCGCCGGATAAGTGGACGCAAGCGCAGAATAATTGCGCCACGCGCGCCAGCATTCGGAGACGGTCATTGGCACGCAGCCGCGCCGGCGGTTTGCTGCGCCAATGGCAAAGACCAAATCCCATTGCCGGAACAGCGTGCGATACGCAGACCACAACGAATTTTGCGCGTCATAGATGCTGGTGGCTTCCGCTGCCGCGCCATTCAGCTCGATAATTTGGAAATTTTTTCCGGCACGCAAATCTTCCTCGCTCGTGAAACGGATGTCGTAGCGGCCGATAAAAAAGCCGGAGACTTTTTTGGAAATATCGTCTATGCGTTGTTCCAGCGCGGGTGTATTCCAGCGCATGCCATCGCAAAAGATGCAGCCCTGTGCATGGTTGCCGGCTTGGACGAGCGGTTGCGTGTCGCCTTCCGCCAGCACTTCATTTTGATGGGAGCCAAGTCGCTGCAAATATTTATCAGCCATGAAGCGGGCTCGTTCGTCACGCCAAATGAGTTCGGCGATGGTCGATTTTCCGTTACCAGTGATTACTGGAAAAATCTTTTCCGTGATGGCGAAGATGCGTCCGCGCGGCTCGTCGGGAAAACGATAATAAAAAATTCCAACCTCATGCGGACCGGCCGCAAAACGTTGCAGGAGCAAAGGTGCCCGGGTTTCTTGCAAGTAAGCCTCGGCCTGCGATTCGCTGCGAATCAGCTTGATGCCCGCCCCGCGTTGGCCGAGATCCGGCTTAAGAATGAACGGATAGGAAATGTTTCTGCGCGCACATACTTCGCGTAGGGAAATCAGCCGCGCTTCGGCGGAATCGCCCGCGAGCAGTTCGGCTTCGGCGGTGAACTCCGGACTGGTGTTCATCAGGTCCACCAGCGTTTGCATTTTGGATTCGCCGACGATGCCGCCCGAAAAAATTCCGGGATTGGCAACGGTCGGCAGCATCGGGCCGCGATATTTGACCACGAGCCAAAGGTAGTGAATCGCGACGGGCGGATAAAACAGCCACATTGGCCAGAATTCCCAGCGCGTCCAACGCACGAGGCGGGTGGAGAATTTTCGGAAATCAAAATTCGCAATTGCCCGGCGAACCAGTTGCAGCGTAGCTAGCAGGAAAATACCCGCGCCGAGGAGCAGCCGGCTCCCAAATTTGTAATGATTAAACCATTTGGTGACTTGCGCACCAAAAGTCTGGACGAGGAGAAGAATGACGAACGTCCACACGAACGCGGCCGCGCCAGTGATGAACAAAAACCGCGCCATGGGCACGCGGAGAAATCCAGCGGCAAGATACGTGGGCAACCGTGTGCCCGGAACGGCGCGGCTGAATATCAAAATCATTGTCCCGCGTTCACGGAACCAGTTTTCACTGCGGGCAACTTTGATTGAGTGTTTTTTTAACGAAGAATTTTCAAACCAATGGCGTCCGGCATAGCGAGCCAGAGCATAGAGGACTGCATCGCCCAGCCAAATACCAAGGAAGCAGGCGGTGAAGGCCGCCGGCCAAGAAATTTGGCCCGCTGCAAGCAGAATTCCAGCGCCGATGGCCGCAACATCTTCCAATACAAACGTGGCAAAAAAAAATCCGACTGCTTTCCACCATGGCAGCCATTCCGCCACCGCGCCGGATGACATGGGCAAGGTTTCAATCATGCAGCATGGGCAGTTTCCGCCTGATGCTTGAGGGTGGAAGGCGCCACGCCAAAGGCGATCGGCAATTGTATGTGCATGATTCCGGCCATCACGCCGATGAGTGCGTAATGATGCACCGCGTGGGCGACGGCATACATGACTTCGCGCCCGACGGTGGAAGGTGAAACCTGCGAACCGCTCGTGGAATAGCTCGTCTTGCAAGTGACGTTCAAATGACGCGCGAGAAAATCTGGATTTAACTTTTCGTAGGCGGCGCGCAGTTCGCGCGTGGCGTTCAGCGCGGCGAATCGGTCGTTTTCAACCAGCGTGCCGCGCTCGCGATGGTCATAATTCAAATCGCCTGCGACGGTAGCGGCGAGCAAGGTGTTGAAGTGATCCAGGCAATGTCGGTAATGCCCACCAATCGAGGCATTGAAGGCGACGGCAATTTTGCGGGTGTAGGTTTCATCGGAAATCTCCGCTAAGATTTTTTCACCTTGCCGCAGCGTTTCGATGACAGACTGAATCAGCTCACGGTCGGTGTTCATGAGTTTTTTTCCAGAAAATATTTGGCAACAAATGGAATCTGGCGGCGATGCAAGGCGAGGGTTATGACACTGCAAATGGCGACGGTAATCGCCAGAGCAAACAACAGACCACCGTCGTTCTGCACGACAATGCCGAGTTTGGTCAGGTGCGACATGATGGCTCCGCCCATCATGCCAAGCGCCAGCAACGCACCGAGCCAGCAGCGGCAGGACGACAACAGTAGAATGGCGGCAATCAATTCTACCACGCCCGAACCATAGCGACCCCACGGCTCCAGTCCGACCTTGGTGAAAATGTAAACCGACTCCGGCGCGCCGGTGAATTTGAAGAACAGAGTTTGCAATAGAATCATGGCCGCCGTCAGACGGACAATCCAACTGGCAATCTTTTGGGTTTTGGTCAGCGAGTTCATTAATTTCATGGGTTAGTCGTGGCGGCGCGTGCGGCCTTACAAATTATTTCCCCTTTTTGGCAACGAGTCCGGTCCAGTTGGAATACGCCTTGGCAAGGTTGCCCCTGGCATCTTCGTTAAAATCATCGCGGACACCTTTGCTGTATTGCAGGAGGAGCTTGCCGTCCATAATTTGAAACGCATCCACATCGATCTCCACCAGTTTGTTGCGGGAAACACCATAGGCGCAATACCCGCCGAATTCGGGCGTGTATTTTGCGTAATCAGCCTTGAATAAATCCTTGTGCTCCTTCGAGGCAAAGAAATATATCGCGCCGTCGTGCTTGACCAGAAATTTCTGATCACCCTTCACCGGTTTGCCATCGGTAAAAAACGCGACCGGATCGTAGCCTTGAATGGCCACACCGGTTTTGTCCACGTTGACGAGGGTTTTGGTCGCGGTTTGAGCAAACACCGGCAGGGCCAATGTTGCGACGACAAGTGAGAGAATTAATTTTTTCATGGAAGTTCGTCGCCGTCGGCGGCAAATCCTTACAGTCAATTTTTGCCGGGAGCAATCAACCAGCCGCCGGTGGCCTGAATGGGCTGAATTTCATCTGCCAGCGTAACCCAGACCGCCAGTGCGCGAGTTTTCCCAACGTCAGACTTTTCCACATTGATGATAAAACGTCCGGCGGCCATCCCATGGCTGGTCGTCATGCCAACCTGCAACCAATCCACGACGACAAAATCGTGTCTCAATTGACGTCCATTGTTCTCTCCGGCATTAACGTCGGAAATAATTCCGCCTGCGAGCAAGGCTGCATGAATTTCGTAACGCGAACCCGAATCTTTGGCCGGATAAAAATTAACCCGCCAGAGTTTCGCGTCGTTCGTCGTGACCGTAAGCACGCCGACTTTTTCGCCATCGGACTTCGGCCCGTTTTTGCCGGTGAACCAGCTGTGCCATTCCTGACCGTTCAAAACAAATTCCGGCGTGTAAATATCTTCGGCGTGCCAGAGCTGCGCGTAACTGCGCTGGCGTTCGGAAAACTCCGCGTCCGACCACGCATCTTTCCAGCCAAGATAGTTCCAATAATCCACGTGAAATGCGACCGGCGCAAAATCCCTCCATAAACGCGGCGAATCTTTCAGACCTGACAGCCAAGCCTCGGCGGGCGGACAACTGCTGCAACCTTCCGAAGTGTATAGTTCCAGCAGCGCGGTTCGCTCCGGCGCGCTTTGGAATTGGATGACGTTGGTTTGGGCGCTTGCGGGAATTTCGGTTAACAATGACGCGGCAAGAATTCTCGCGAAAAGGTTGCTATGCATAAAGCGTTTTGAAGTTGGTGGCGATCTAAACTATCTAATCGCTATCAGGTGGCGCGGCCGAACTTATTGAGCCAGTAGCGAGGTAACTTCCTTTTCAAATTCAGCCGGCGCAGTAAAACCCAGATGCCGTTTCACGATTTGGCCAGCGCGGTCGATGATAAATGTCGTCGGCAACGCATCAATCCCGCCAAAAGCATCCTCAACTGTTTTATCTGTGAGGACGATGGGGTAATTGATGCTGTTTTTTTCGGCGAACACCTTCACGCTGTCTGCCCTGGCCTGATCCACGGAAACGCCAACGACCGTAAGCCCCTGCGCCGCGTATTTTTTCTGCAGGGCGACGAGGTCCGGAATTTCCGCGCGGCACGGCGGACACCAGGTCGCCCAAAAATCTAGGACAACGACTTTGCCCTTGAAATCGGTGGAGCGAACGCTTTTGCCGTTCAAATCCTTCAATTGCCAGCCAGGGGCGGGCTTGAGGGTTTCCATTTGATTCGTATCGCTCGCCAGCGAATCGTTTCCACCAACCAACAAACAAATGGCGAGTGAGATGGCGGCAAGCGAAAAGACGTAATGGATGATTTTAATATGTTTCATGTCCATTGGTCGGCAGTCGGCGGCAATCCTTACATCGCAATGATTATTGTAAGGAAATCGAGTCCGGCGCGACGCATGGTTATGAAAAATAGTATTATTGGATTATGCACCGCCGCGATTTTGACGCTGACGATTGTCGGCTGCCGACCGAGTGTCAATACCTCCAGCAATTTAACCCCAACTGATTTTACCATGAATCATTACAAACGCATCCCACCAGCCGAACGCAAACAGAAACTTACTGATATGCAGTATCGCGTCACGCAGGAAGCCGCCACCGAGCCGCCGTTTGCCAATGAATATTGGAACAATCACGCCCCGGGAATTTACGTGGATGTCGTCTCCGGCAAGCCGCTCTTCAGCTCGCTCGACAAATTTGACTCCGGCTGCGGCTGGCCGAGTTTCACCAAGCCAGTGGACGAAAAGGAAATTGTCGCGAAGACTGACTCGTCGTTCGGCATGGAACGAACCGAAGTGCGTTCGGCGGATGCCGATTCGCATTTGGGACACGTCTTTGACGACGGTCCCGGACCGACGCACCAACGTTATTGCATCAATTCCGCATCGCTGAAATTTATTCCGCTAGAACAAATGACCGCCGCCGGTTACGGCGACCAGCTTGCGCCGTTTGTGGCCGCCGGTCTCATCAAACCGCAGCCCAAAACCGAGACGGCGATTTTGTCCGGCGGTTGTTTTTGGGGCATGCAGGAAATTCTCCGCAACATTCCCGGCGTCATTAAAACCACCGTCGGCTACACCGGTGGCACGGTGCCGAATCCGACTTACGAGATGGTTTGCTCGCACACCACCGGCCATGCGGAATCGGTGGAGATAATTTTTGATCCGGCCAAGTTGAGTTACGAGCAATTGCTCGGCTACTTTTTCCGGATGCACGACCCGACCACGCCCGACCAGCAGGAAAACGACATCGGTGCCCAATACCGTTCGGCTATCTTCTACACTAGCGATGGCCAAAGGCAAATTGCGGAACGCGTCAAGATGCAAGTGGATAAATCCGGCAAATGGAAGCGGCCAGTTGTCACGGAAATCACCAAGGCCACGGTGTTTTACCCAGCCGAGGAATATCACCAGGATTATTTGCAGAAAAATCCCAGCGGCTACAACTGCCATTACCTGCGGAATTGAACCGCCTGAAAAATTACGGCGCGATTGCCCGTATGAACCAGCTTCGTCTTTTTCCACGCCTTCCCATCAACGGTTGTTGATCATGAACACAAAGCCGACGAATCTTGTTGTATCCGGGAATAATCGACTTCAATGATTGATGGATTCGCGCGCAGTTTGAATGGCGGCCGTTTACGCTAACCAGATTTCTTCGCTCCGCGACCGTGCCAGTAGCCGGAGACAAAAAATACGAGCGCGCACGCCGCCGTGAAGTAAATCAGGAACGGCGAAGGCAGTATGAACCACGCGCCCACCGCCGCCGCCGCCGACAACCCGCCACAGAGATAACTATAGAAGGCACTGGCCTGAGCGCTTTGCACGCTTTTGTCGAGCAACTGTTGCAGCGCCCGCTCGTTGCGCCCGAGCGCGGTCGCACACTCGCCCGAACAAACCAGGCGCGACGGCGGCGGCGACGGAATGCAACCGGGGCAAAGCGCCCGGCCGCAATGCGCGCAAACGGCCACGGCATCCGTTGAGTTGTGGTTGAAACATTTCATATTTGCGATAACCGAAGATGGCCTAAAGCTGTTCGACCAGTCGCAGCGCGCCCCAAATGTCGTCAGCCAACCCGACGAAACAAACCGTCGGCGGCGAGAATCGCATGGGTGAATTTCTTGAGCGCAGCCGGCTTCCCGGCATAGGCAGTCGGTGAAAAAATTTCCGGTGACAGCTCCGCCAGATCAAACCGATTCGTTTTCACGCCAAGTGATTGATAGATGCCCTCAACCTGCGCGTGATTTTGCGCGGATTGCTGCCGGGCCGGTTGGTTCCGCTGATGATGACGATCATATTTTGTATGGTCGCGTCGGCCGGGGAAACCTTACAACTTAATTTGGTGCCGTGCCGAAGCGGGGCCGATGGGAGATTGCTTTTCTTCGACGAATCACCACAATTTTCGCATGGAAAAGGATAATGCTTCAGCATCGAACCCGTTGCCGCCCGGGCTTTCCGACCCGGAACAGTGGGTGGAGTTGCATGGCGACTATCTCTACAAATACGCGCTGATGCGGTTGCGCGACCCGGCCAAAGCCGAGGATGCGGTGCAGGAGACGTTTCTTGCGGCGCTCAAAGGTGGCAAAAGTTTTGCCGGTCGTTCCGCCGAGAAAAGCTGGCTGATCGGCGTTTTGAAAAACAAGATTTACGACCATTACCGCAAGGCCAGCCGCGAGACCTCCTTCACAGACCTGGAATTTTACAGCGACGAGGAAAGCGACCGCTTCGTCCCGGATGGCCTGCTGAAGGATGGCTGGATTCACGAACTCGGGCCGACGGAGTGGGCGAGCCCCGGCGCGAGCCTGGACAGCGAAGTGTTTTGGAAAACCTTCCGCGATTGTTCGGACAAGCTGCCCAAAAATGTCGCCGCCGTGTTCAACCTGCGCGAGGTGGACGGCATCGAAAGCAAGGAGATCTGCGCGCTGCTCCACATTTCCGAAAGCAACCTCTGGGTCATGCTGCACCGGGCGCGCATGGCGCTGCGCCGCTGTCTGGACACCAATTGGTTTGGAAAGCAGGCCTGAACGCCCCGCGAATAAATTTGTAAGGATTCACGCGGCGGCACGACCAACCATTTGAAGCAGTGTAATGACCAGCGAACGACCCATGAATTTGTTGAACCCAGTCAAAGACGCGCTGAGCACCGGCCGGCGCCTGCTCATGCCCTCCTGCCGCGAGGCGCTCCGGCTCCAGTCGGAGGCGCTCGAACAGCCGCTGCCGCCCACCCGTCGCCCGGGTCTTTGGCTGCACCTGTTCTTGTGCAAATGGTGCCGTTTTTACGGGCAGCAGATCCGTTTTCTCCGGCACGCGGCGCACGCGCATGCCGATGAATTGACGCAAGCCACGCCGCAAAAACTTTCCCCGGAGGCGCGGGAACGCATCCGGCAAAAACTCCGCGCGCGCCCGGAATGATTTTCAGGCAAGGTTTGTCTTTCCGGCGACCCATCAGCCAGAACGAATCAACTCAACCGTCACCATTCTGAAATCTGGATTTGAAAAGCTGCAGGCCGTGAAAACAACCCTTGAATCCGTCCGTCTGTTGGTCAGTTCGCCGGCGCACTACGCCGCGCGGCTGGCGCGAAATGAGGCGGAAGTTCGCGCCGCCCAAACCTTGCGCTTTGAGGTCTTCAATCTGGAACTCAACGAAGGGCTGGAACAATCCTACGCGACCGGCCTGGACGCAGACCCGTTCGACGCCGTTTGCGATCATCTCATCGTTGAACATCTGCCCTCCGCCACCATCGTTGGCACCTACCGGCTGCAAACCGGCCGGCAGGCAGCGGCACATTTGGGCTATTACTGCGCGCAGGAATTTGCCTTTGCCAGCTTCGAGCCGTGGCGCGCCGAGATGGTTGAATTGGGGCGCGCCTGTGTGCATCCCCAGCATCGCAACCTCGCCGTCCTCGGGCGGCTCTGGAAAGGCATTGCCGACTACGCCCGGCAATACGAGGCGCGTTACCTGTTTGGTTGCAGCTCCATCACCTCGCAAGACCCGGCGGTGGGCGCCTCCGCGTATGCCGAATTATGCCGCCACCATCTCGCGCCGCGGCAATGGCGCACGCAGCCGCTCCCGGCTTACGACTGCTCGCTGCGCGAACTCGCCGCCGAACCGGTCAAAATCCCCAAACTGCTCCGCGCCTACCTGGCACTCGGCGCAAAAATCTGCGGCCCCCCCGCGCGGGACCGGAATTTCAAGACCATTGATTTTCTGACCCTGCTGGACTTGGAAACCCTGCCCTTGCTGGCGCGGCAAAAATTTCTGCTAGCGTGAATCCGCGGCTAACCCTTGGAAACCGATCCCAGTCAGCGCAACCTGCGGCTCAAATGACGAACCGATGAATCCGGTCCGCCGGCGGGCATTGGGGCAGGACAAAATAGGTTGAAAAAATCACAACGCCGGATTTTCCCGCGTTTCTCCGGTGGGATACGTTTTCCCCGTCTCCGGCATGAAACCTTTGACCAAAGTTTTCGTTCCCGCACCACCGTTCTGCCTTGGTGACCTCACCGCTTACCCCGAGTCCACCCCGGTCGGTGGCCTGGCCGGGAGTTCCGTCCGCTTGGCGGAGTGGCTCCGCCAAGCCGCCGAGACGCCCCGCCACTTGGCAGAGAGACTCCGCCAGTTGGCAGACTTCCTCCGCCAGTTGGCAGAGTTCCCCGGCCAGTTGGCGGACTTGCTCCGCCAAATGGCAGACTTGCCCCGCCAGTTGGCGGAGAAGCTCCGCCAAGTGGCGGAAGGTCTCCGCCAAACCACTTTTGCCCCCGGCAGCACCCCCTTTGAGTTCCGTTAAGTAACTAAAAAACAATATCCTACAAAAATAAACATCCCGCCTATGGCCAAACAATACTTCATCCCCAAAACCCAGGACCCCTATATCAACTGGCATGACACCCTCACAAAGGGCGTCACCGCCACCACCCCCGGCGCGACGGCGGACGACGTGACCATGTTGGCCGCCGACAATGCCAAGCTCCATGCCAAAAAGGACGCCGTCATCCCGGCCGACAACGCCAGCACCGTCGCCCACCAGGAGTTGAACGGGGCCATTGCCACCAGCAAAAGCAATGCGGCGAAATTGGCCCAGCGCATCAAAAAAAGCATCGGTTACACCGATGCCCTCGGGGCCAAGCTCAACCTCGTCGGGCCGGAAGATTGCACCGACATGAACCAAGCCCAGCCCACCCTGCAGGTGAACGCCAAGCTGGGCGGCATGGTGGCCGTGAGTTTTGACAAGCAAGACGCCGAGGGCGTGCATCTTTATGAAATGCGCGAGGGCGAAACCGTCTTCACCTACCTCGCGAGCGAAACCCATTCGCCCTACTATGACACGCGCCCCCTGCTGGTGCCGGGCAAAACGGAGCAACGCTATTACAAAGCCATCTACTTCATCGGCAAAGCCGAAGTCGGCCAGCCCAGCGCCATCGTCACCGCCATCGCCCGCCCGTGAATATGCCGGCGTGAACTGAACCAGCAGGGCTGGCCTGCCGGTCAGCCCAAATCTTGGCGCGGCCCGTCGCGGCGAAGCGCAGCGAAGCCGGACCGCACCGCCCTACCCATAACCAACCAGCGGCCTCCGGCAAACGGAGGCCGCTTTTTTCTCCCTCGCCTCCCCAAAAGGAGGAGAGGGCCGGGGTGAGGAGGCGAAATAATTCCTGCTCCGCTCCGGAAGTTGGCCGCAGGCCGGATGAGGTGTCCCCTCACCCCAACCCTCTCCCCGTTTGGGCGGGGAGAGGGAGTCGCCAGCCGCCACGCTGGGGTAAACGTGTCAGGTGCATCATCCCGCTTTTTTCTGGCTCGACAAGGGGGCGGGCGGGAAATAAGTTCGCAGCCATGGCCACACCAAGGCAAACCGGCAGACCGCTTGGCGGCGAAGGGCGGGATGGATGCGAACGCAGCCTTTGCCGGGAACGCTTTCGGGGTCAAAATTTCACAATCGGTAACCACCACCGGCAGAAAATCAACCAAACCTCGCGCGACACCCAAATGGCATATGCCCCCGTTTGGTGTCCGAATACATAGTTAGGCATACTATGACCACTCGCCGACTTCGCATTTGGCACAATGGGCACGTTCACCAAAAGAAGCCGCATTGGCATTTGTGGATTTACCGAAACGGGAGTCTTCGCGGTGAGATTATCGGGCATCAGTCAGATTTTAAGAGCATCCAGTCCTTTGATCGGCAGTTGACCGAGTCAGAGATTGCCAAGTTGTTTGCGGAGGCAGAGTCCATTTGCCCACACTTCAAGCCGGAGGTTGTCAGTTTGACCGATGATGTCATGGTTGAGCTGAATGAGTATGTTGACGGAAAAGAGCAGCGATTATTGAGATTTAACATTCCCCAAGCAGAGCAGAGCAGTCCGGTGGTTTTAGCTTTTCTTGGCGCAGTAAATCAGATATTTGAGCCGTATGCCTAATCTGATGATAGGCTGCAGCCAGTAGCAGACTTTCGGCCCAAATCATGGGGCGGCGCAGCGCCATGCCAGACCCCGCCCGGGGTGACGCGCCGTTGACTTGTCCGCGCACTTTGTTAGCGTGTCGGCAACATGGCCAGCAAACGGTTTTCCCGCCTCATCAAGATTGTTTCCGGTGCCGCCGCCAACGCGGAAGATGAAATTTTCCTGCTGGAAGGCCGGCTGGAACGGTTCGTGCATTTCTGGGTGCTGGTCATCCGGCAGTTTGTCCGCCACCGCTGCCTCGTGCGCGCGTCGGCGCTGTCTTACTCCACCTTGCTGGCGCTGATCCCGCTGCTCGTCGTCGCCTTCAGCGTGGTCAGCACGCTGCTCAAGGATACGGACGTGGAACAACTGGATCAGTTTGTCGAAAAAACGGTGGCCAGCCTCGCCCCGCCGGCCAACCTCCCGCCGAATGCCATCAGCCCGGCCACCAACGGGGTGCCGCCGGCCACCACCAATGAGGTCGCCGAAAATGTGGCCACCAACGGTGACGCTACCACGAACGCGGCCGCGACGGTGGCGGCCAATCCGGCGCCGACCGCCGACATCCAGTTGGAGGTCGCCCGCGGGATTCATGATTTAATCCAGAAGACCAGCAGCGCCGCGCGCACCCTCGGCTTCACCGGCATTGTCTTCTTGGTGTTCACCGCCATCTCGCTGCTGCGGGGCATTGAGGAAACGTTTAATGATATCTGGGGCGTGACGCGCGGCCGAAATTGGCGGCTGCAGATCATGCTTTACTGGGCCATCCTCACGCTCGGTCCGCTGCTGCTGGTCGGCGCGCTGGGTTTCACGGGCCGGCTGCACTGGCAGCAAACGCGCAGCCTGCTGGAAGCTTCGCCGCTGCTGGCGCCGCT